>Ga0070699_100000098_pt1 | contig 81947 bp, 73 predicted proteins | sample KBSK1503metaG_FD_65473 | JGI IMG/M metagenome (GOLD analysis project Ga0070699, IMG submission 65473) | Corn, switchgrass and miscanthus rhizosphere microbial communities from Kellogg Biological Station, Michigan, USA - KBS K1-50-3 metaG | ecosystem: Host-associated > Plants > Roots >... | reverse complement strand
CCCCGATCACATCGGCGCGAATCATTACTACATTCATGCCGTTGAAGCGTCGCAGCATCCTGAATGGGCGCTGCCAAGCGCTCAAAGATTGAAGACGCTGGCGCCCGCGGCCGGTCACCTTGTTCACATGCCCGCGCATATCGATATTCGCTCGGGCAACTACGAAGCCGCCGCTCGCAGCAACGCTTATGCGGCCGAGGCTGATCGCGAATACTTCAAGACGACGGGGCAAACCGGCATGTATCCGATGATGTACTACAGCCACAATCTTCATTTTTTGGCCGTCGCGCACGCGATGCAGGGGCGTTATCAGGATTCGAAGCGCGCAGCGGATCAGCTTGCGGCGCACCTCAGCCCCAATCTCAAAGCAAGCGGCCCAATGCTCGAAGCAGTATTGCCATTGCTCGATGCGTTCCTGCCGACGCCGACGCTGATCGAGGTTCGGTTTCATCGCTGGGATGACATCTTGAAATCGCCCTCCCCCAATCAAAACCTGAAGGTCAACACCGCGCTATGGCATTTCGCCCGCGCGATGGCTTATGCGGGGACGAGTAAGCCGGGCGATGCGCAAAAAGAACACGATGCAATGGCTGCGGCAATGAAGGGCATACCGGCCGGCAGATCGTACGGCCTCAATACCGCAGGCGCAGTCCTTGCGATTGCCGAAAACGTTTCAAGCGCCCGAATCGCACTGGCAAAAAACGACAAAAGGCTCGCCATCGATCGTTTGAAGAAGGCGGCCGAGCTCGAAGATGCGTTGAATTATGATGAGCCCGAGGATTGGTACATCCCGGTCAAGGAGTCGCTTGGAGGCCTCCTGATTCAGAACGGCGATTTTGCCGAGGCCGAAAAAGTCTTCCGCTCTGAATTGAAGAAGCATCTTCGCAACGGACGCGCGTTGTTCGGATTGGTCGAGAGCCTCAAGGCGCAGGGCAAGACGGTCGCGGCCGGGTTCGTTCTAGGCGAATTCGAAGCCGCATGGAAAAACGCCGACATAAAGCTTCGAGTTGAAGACCTGTGATCGCGCGTAAGTTGGACGCGAATCGAGTGAACTGTTATGCTCAACTTGTTCTTATCAGCAATCTGCTTGAACGATTTGGGCGTTCGCAAGAAAATTCGTTGAGAGAGGTTGGATGGCCGTTCGTCTTTTTGTTGGGAACCTTCCGTATAGCGCGACCGAAGCAAATCTGCGTGAACACTTTTCCGCCGTTGGCCCGCTGTCTTACATTTCATTACCTACTGACCGCGAGACGGGTAAACCGCGCGGCTTTGCATTCGTAGAATTCGGCGACCGCGCGCTAGCTGAAGAAGCGATTCGCCGATTCAACAATCAACTCTTCATGGGACGGCCGATGGCTGTTAACGAGGCCCGCGAACGCGAGAGCCGTCCGCGCCCTCTTTCATCTCCGGGTTCGTACGCGCCGATGCGCGATCCCGGCGAGCCACCTGCCCGCGCCGAGCGAACCGGTCCAAACTTCGGACCCGACGCTGCTCCTCGCGGAAGGCGCAAACCCGGAGGCCGCGGGCAATCGGACCGGCAACCGAAACAACCCATTCGCGAGAAACCGGGTGGCCGGTTTTTTGGAGAGGCCGAGGACGACGGTCTTGACGATGATCTTAGCGGCGATAATTTCGCGAGCCGCGTGGACGAACCGGATGATGAATAATCCATTCACATATTACTGGAACCGATCGCAATCAAAGAGAACAAGGATGAGAGACTATGCCAAAAAAATCACGACCAACTTTTCAGAAGCGTGAAAGAGAGAAGGCTCGCCAGCAAAAACAAAAAGACAAACAGGCGCGGCGATTGGATAGTAAAGAGCGACGCGCTGACGCCGGCCCGCGTTTGGATGGAGAGGATCCGGATATTGCAGGCATCAGGCCCGGCCCCCAGGCGCTCCCCGAGCAGTGGGAATTGAATTCCTGACAACTTACTCCGGCTGCGAACTGCGAGTTACCGTTGGAGGACTCGCAGTATCGCGGCGGTCCAAGCCCCCACCTAAGACGATCTCAGTTACATTCAGCAAAATCGCATGCGAGCGAGCATGCTTAATCTCCCGTTAAGCCTGATCGGGGAACGTGGTAGAATGCAAGTCACACGATGAATCGTATCGAATTCAAGCTGAACGCACGCGAGCGCACCGCGGAAGTTGATGACGGAGTCTCGCTTCTCGAAGTGTTGCGCGATCAGTGCGGACTTATCTCACCCAAGGACGGTTGCAGCCCGCAAGGCCAATGCGGATGCTGCACGGTGATCGTCGATGGCAGGGCCGTTGTTTCCTGCGCGGTGCCGGCTAAGAATGTCGCGGGGAAGAACGTGCTGACGCTTGAAGGCTTCAGCGAGCTCGAGCGCGAAACTTTTGCCGACAGTTTCATTGCCGCGGGCGGGCTTCAATGCGGCTTCTGCACGCCGGGCATCGTGGTTCGCGCAAAGAACCTCATCGATAAGAGCCCCGATCCAACCGACGATCAAATCAATCGCGTGCTGAGCATGCATCATTGCCGGTGTACGGGGTATGTGAAAATAGTTGACTCGATCAAGCTCGCGGCAACGACGCTCAGAGGCGAGACTCCAATCGAATACGACGGCAAGGCCGGACGAATCGGAACCAGCACGCCGCGTTATGAAGCTCGCGAGCTTGCGCTTGGCGACCGCCCTTACATCGATGATATGAGCGTCCCCGGCATGCTTCACGGCGCCGTGCTCTTATCAGAACATCCGCGCGCGCTCGTCAAGAAGATCGACTTCAGCAAAGCGAAAGAGATTCCGGGCGTGGTCGCGGTTATTACCGCCGCCGATGTCCCCGGACAGCGGCACCAGGGGCTGATCTATCCCGACTGGCCGATGTTTGTCGCCAAAGGCGAAGAGACTCGATGCGTAGGCGATGTTATCGCGGCCGTAGCGGCTATCGATCGGCGGACAGCTCGAAAGGCCGCCCAGGCGATCGAGATCGATTACGAAGTTCGCGAACCAATCACTAATCCCGAAGACGGTTTGAAGCCCGATGCGCCCAGGCTTCACCCGAAAGGGAATCTGCTCAGCAGGTCTGAAATCAAGCGCGGCGATGTCGATGAAGCGTTGAAGAATTCGGCTCACGTCGCAACACACACATTTCAAACTCAATTCATCGAGCACATGTTTCTCGAACCCGAATCATGTGTCGCGATCCCGGAAGGCGACGGCTTGCGAGTTTACTCGCAGGGCCAGGGAGTGTTCGACGACCGGCGTCAGATCGCATCTTTTCTCGGCATGCCGAAAGAGAAAATCTTCGTCGCGCTGGTTTCGAATGGAGGAGCGTTCGGCGGCAAAGAGGACATGAGCATTCAAGCTCAAACGTCATTGCTTGCTCGCGTCACCGGCAGCCCGGTGAAACTCACGCTCAGCCGCGAAGAAAGTTTGCGCCTCCATCCAAAGCGTCACCCGATCAAGATGACTTACACGGTTGGGTGCGACGCTGAGGGCCGATTGACCGCCGTGAAAGCACACATGATTGGCGACAAGGGTGCGTATGCCTCGGTGGGATCAAAAGTGCTCGAACGCTCGGCCGGGCATTGCTGCGGACCGTACCAGGTGGACAACGTGCACGTGGTGTCGCTTGCGGTGTACACCAACAATCCGCCGTGCGGTGCGATGCGCGGCTTCGGCGCAAATCAAGCCGCGTTTGCGATCGACTCGATGGTGGACATACTCGCCGAGAAAGTTGGAATAGACGGTTGGGAGATTCGTTATCTGAATGCGATGGATGTCGGCGGCATTTTTTCGACCGGCCAGCGAATGGAATCAAGCGTCGGCCTGAAGAAGACGCTTGAAGCGGTGAAGGACATTTATAAAAACGCGAAGTATGCGGGCATCGCTTGCGGCATAAAGAACGTCGGGATCGGAAACGGCATGCCCGAATACGGCAGGGCGATGCTCGAGGTCCGCGACGACGGGACGGTTGGCATCTACACCGGCTACACCGAGATGGGACAGGGCTTGTTCACGGTGCTGCAACAGACTGCCTGCGAAGAGACCGGACTTCCGCCGAGCGTCTTCAATTTCGTTTCAGCCGATACGAAGTACGACCTGGATTGCGGCCAGACGACCGGCTCGCGCGGCACGTTTCTCGGCTGTCGAGGCGTGCAGGAGGCCGCGCGCAAACTCAAAGCTGATCTCGACGCTAACAAGACATTGAAAGACCTCGCGGGCAAGACCTACTTCGGCGAAGTATTGATCGACGATACTCACTCGCTTGATGCGAAAGTTGAAAAGCCAAAGACTCATTTCGCGTACGGCTACGCTACGCAGGTTGTGATTCTTGACGACGACGGCCGCGTCAAGAAAGTGGTGGCCGCGCACGACGTCGGAAGAGTGATGAACCCGGCCTTGCTCGAAGGGCAACTGGAAGGCTCGATTCACATGGGTTTGGGATATGCGTTGACCGAGGAGTTTCGAGTCGAAGGTGGAATCCCGCAAACGATGACGGTGAACTCGCAGGGGTTGTTGCGCGCGCGTCACATGCCCGAGGTCGAGTTGATCCTGATCGAAGAGACGCACCCCGAAGGTCCTTACGGCGCGAAGGGCGTCGGCGAGATCGGGCTTGTTCCCACAGCGCCCGCGGTCGCCGGCGCGCTGTACAAGTACGATGGCATTCGAAGATTTACACTTCCGATGAAAGACTCACCCGCGGCGCTGCATATTCGAGGCAAGCTTGTCTCAGGCGGCTGATTTCCACGACCCGATTCTAACCGAGTGAGACTCCATGGGGAATCGAGTGGAGCGAGCTTCGCAGGCAAGCGATAGCTAAGGGTGCGCGTCAGGTTTTCGCGCATACCCACCTCGTGAGAGGTGGGTCGGTGATGCTGCAGCCTACAACAACAAGTCAGATATTCGTCAACGTCTCGCGTTTTTGCACATACCCACTTCGTGAGAAGTCGGGTATGTTGATGTTGTAGCCTGTATTGTGCGCATTGGACTGTCTCGGGCCAGTGGTAGGCTACAACATCACGTACCCACTTCTCACGAAGTGGGTACGGAGCGCCAGACGCGCGTCGTTGTAGGCCGCAACATCAGTACCCACCTCTCACGAGGGTGGGTATGCGCGAAAACCTGACGCGCACCGGTAACTAAACTCTCTTAGCTTAACCGGCAACATAGTTGTACACTCGCCAGACGGGAAGTTCACACTCATTTCAAGGTGAACACTGAATGGACGTCTTCATCTCATACAGCAGCCGTGACAAGGAGTGGGTGCGCGGAGAACTGCTGAGGCGCATCGAGCAGGCCGAGCTTACAGCGTTCATCGATTTCCGCGACTTCACCCGCGGCGCGGTGAGCATCAAGGAAATGGAACGTGCCGTCAAAGAGTGCCGCAAGACGCTCGTCGTCCTTACGCCGGATTACATCGCGAGCGAGTGGTGCGAACTGGAACTACTCATGGGCCAGACGCGCAGCCCCGGCAATCGCGACCTGCGCATCATCCCGCTGCTCAAGACGCCCTGCGAGAAGCCGCTTTACGTTGGCGCGCTTACACACATCGACTTCACGGACGGCGCCGACCACGACCTCGCGTGGCGGCAGCTTCTCACTGCGCTGGGCAAGCCGCCCGAGCCGGAGCCGCCGCGGCAGCCGCAGCGCGACCAGTGGTTCCTCGCGCATCCCTATCCGATGCCGCCGAACTTCACCGGGCGAGTCGCCGAACGGGCGATGCTCGACCAGTGGCTCAACGCGGACGCCGACCATCCGCTGTTGAGCATCCGCGCGCTGGGCGGCTTCGGCAAAAGCGCGCTCGTCTGGCACTGGCTCACCCACGACGTGCGGCCCACCGCCTGGCCGCATGTCGTCTGGTGGAGTTTTTACGAAGGCGACGCCAGCTTCGATCACTTCCTGGCCGAGACGCTCGATTACCTCGGCGGCGGAACGATCGACGCCGCGCATCTCTCCGCCAAAGACGCGGTCAAAGCGCTCCTGCAAACGCTTCACGCGCCGGGCACGCTGTTGGTGCTCGACGGCTTCGAGCGGGTGCTGCGCGCGTTCGGTGGGTTGGATGCCGCGTATCAAGGCGACGAAGCAAAACACGAAGACAGCGACCGCGATTGCATCACGCCACTGGCCGAGATGTTCCTGTACAACGTCGCGCTCCAGCCGCAGCTTCGGTCGAAGGTACTGCTCACCACGCGGCTCTGTCCGCGCGTGCTCGAGGCGAAAGGGGGCGGCTTGCTGGCCGGCTGCCGCGAGGAGCCGCTCGACCGGATGCAGCCCGCCGATGCCGTCGAGTTCTTTCACGCTCAGGGCATTCGCGGCACGCACACCGAGATCGAAGCGGCGTGCGAGCCGTACGGCTACCATCCGCTCAGCCTGCGCCTGCTGGCCGGCCTGATCGTCGGCGACCTCCAGCAGCCCGGCGACATTGGCGCGGCGAAGCGCCTGGACGTGAGCGGCGATCTGGTCCAGCGTCAGCATCACGTGCTCGAGACGGCCTACGACAGACTCACGCCGTCGCGGCAGGCGCTCCTGGGCCGCATCGCTTGCATCCGCAGCCCGGTGAGTTACGAGGCACTAAGAGCGATTGGGGAGGAGGAAGGACGGGGAGACAAGGCGACCGGGCGAGGGGGCGACAAGCAGACAAGGCCCGCGGGAAAGAACAAAACTCTCCCCGTCTCCCCGTCCCCCCTTCACCCCCTCTCCGCTTCTTCGCTCGACGCCGACCTGCGCGATCTGGTCGCGCGGGGGCTGCTGCATCACGACGTGAAGGAAAGGCGGTTCGACCTGCACCCCATTGTGCGCCGCTACGCCTACGACCGGCTGGCCCAGCGCGACCGCAAGAAAGCCCACACCCGGCTTCGCGATTACTTCGCCGCCGTGCTGGAGCCGGACAAGGTAACGCGCCTTGAAGACCTCGCCCCTGTGATCGAACTCTATCACCACACCGTCCGTGCCGGGCAGTTGGACGAGGCGTTCAAGCTCTTCCGCGACCGCCTTCACGACCCGCTCTACTACCAACTCGGCGCCTACCAGTTGATCATTGACCTGCTGCGCGCGCTCTTCGCGAACGGGGAAGACCGCCCGCCGCGTCTGAAAGATAGAAGCGACCAATCATGGACGCTGGCCGCGCTGGCGAATGCGTGCAGCCTCAGCGGCCAGCCCCGCCGCGCCGTGCCTCTATTTGAGCAAGACATCGCCATCTGCGAGAAGCGGGGCGACAAGAGCAACCTTGCGATCGCCTTGGGAAACGTGGCCTACATGGCCCAGCTTGCCATCGGCTCGCTGCGGGCCGCCGAGGCCAACCTGCGGCGCAGCATAGCGCTGTGCCGGGAGATCAAGGACGAGCCGGTTGAAGGCACTGGGTTATACGAGTTGGGGCGGGTATTAGCCTACTGTGGCGAATGGTCAAAGTCCTCGGAATCCCTTGACGCTGGCGAAGCCATCAAGAAGCGGACTTCGCACGTTCAAGCGCAAGGGATGATCTGGGCCTATCGTGCACTGCGCGAACTGCTCTGGCTGCGCACCACTTCTCAATCCGCAATCCGCAATCCGCAATCCGCAATCCGCAATTGACTTGGCTCGCCGCGCGCTGGAACTTGCGGACGAATGGGCACGCACCAACTACCCGATGGCGAGCGACTACGTCCGCGCCCACTGGCTACTGGGCGCGGCGCAGCGCGGCGCCGGCCAGCCGGACGACGCCGAGCGCCATCTGCACGAGGCACTGGAGCGCTGCCGACGCATCAACTCGGTGGACGCCGAAGCCGACATCCTCATCGACCTGGCGCGGCTCCGCGCAGCCACGGGCGCGGCGGACGAGGCCCATCGGCTGGCCGAGGAGGCCCTGCTCATCACCGAGCGCAGCGGCTACGTCCTGCAAGGCGCGGACGTGCGCCTCGAACTCGCCCGGCTCGCGCTGGCCCGCGGCGATCGTGACACTGCTCGCCATCACGCCGAGGAAGCTCATCGCCTGGCCACCTGCGACGGCCCGCCCGATTACACCTACAAAGCCGCCTACGACGAAGCCGCCGGCCTGCTCGCCGACTTGTCGCCGCGGCGGGATTGAGTCGCAAGGAAGAAACGGTCTGGAAGACGAGTTACGTGAACATCAAATCCGGAGCCCGTTATTGCCTCAAGTTCTGAAGCGCAAGACATCGATTGAGCCACCTTCACAATACGGATCAACCGCGAGCGTCAGATGACTAGTAGTTTGTCACACTCATCTTGATTGATAGCGAACAAGCCTTTGCCTGCCAATCCCGTAGGGATGACCTGTCGATAGAAGAATGGCGCGAGCGGAGGCCTGCTAGCTCCGGAGGAGCGACCTGCGCTCCGCGGGCGGCGTCTTCGGTGGAAAGGAGGTCACTGCTCTGGAGTTATGGTGAACCATACCCGACGCCCTTCCGATAGACAGGTCATCCCTGCCGGATTGACATCCGGGAAGGTTCGACCTTCTATGCACCTTGAGTGTGACTGGGGCCTAACATCCGTTCGCACTCAACAAAAACCGTTGACGAATCAAACATCCCGCTCATAATAGCTTCATCCTCCAAGTAATCTTGGCTTCTACCCCCGAAGAAGAAACTCACAGCGAACACAGGACGCGGGATGATCAACTCCGGCGGACTTTTTAAGCGCAACAAAGGCTCGGGGCCGCTCAATACCGGCAAGCTGATCAATGCGCACTATATCGAAATCGAGTACTTGCTCAGCAGAATCGAGGAAGCCGGCACTCATTATCAAACTCTGGGCATCGAGCGCGGGTGCGCCAGCGAAGAAATAATCAACGCCTATCAACAGTCCGTCTCTATTCTTCATCCTTCCTATCACAAAGTCCGTTCATCGGTGCCGGACGAAATGCTCGCCAGAGTCGATAAGGCTTTCAACAAGCTTTCGAATGCCTTCTCTGAGCTGACCGATGCAGCGAAGCGAGACGCGTACGATAAATCTCTAAAGCCTCGGTCGAAAACCGCAGCCGCTGGGCGAAAGCGAAAGCCTGGCCTTGCGCGAGCCGCCGACACCAATCCGCTGGTGGAGGTCAAAAGCGGTCACAAACATGCAACCTCGAGTGCGGTCGAGATCAACTCCGCGCCCGAGCTTCGCCCCGTGTTCACCAGGGCCGCGACCGCGGAAGAGATAGTGGAACGCCGGCGTTGTGAGAGATTCAAGCTCTCGGTGCCGATCATGATTGCGGGCTATGGAGCCGACGGCAAGAAGTGGCAGGAGATAACCAAGACTATCGATGTCAGCCGGATGGGCGTCGGTGTTCGGATGCGCAAGCGCCTCACGCACGGATCGGTAGTGCACGTGACACTGCCGTTGCCCACGAAACTGCGCAGTCATGGTTTCTCGGAAGCCGGCTACAACATGTATGCGATCGTGCGCCGAGTCGAACCGCTCGCGGATGGCTTTCGCATTGCCGGGCTAGAATTCATCGGCGCGACGCCGCCGGCCGACTATCTTCACAAACCGTGGGCGACGTTTCGGACACAGAAGTGGGTTGGCCCCGACCGCCGGCGCGAGTCGCGCGAGAACCGCGCTGAGCCTGTGATCGTTGAGTATCTCGACGAATCGATGAATCGGATTTCCCGCGAAGCCGCAGTCACCGAAGACGTCAGCGCGAGCGGCGCGCGCGTTTGCGTGAAATCGGCGCCTGCGGAATTTGAGTTTGTCAGAATCACCAGTCCGAACCAGAGCTTTAACAGCGTTGCGCTTGTGCGTAATCGGTGGTCCGGCAGCGATGGCTTCGAGCGCTTGTGCCTTCAGTTCGTCGATCAGAAGTGGCCCATCTGAGTGTTGATTTTGTTCCACGCCTGTGGTGTTGCCATCTCATAGGGCAATGCTGTCCTGCGTTCTCGGCGTCCTGTGCGGTTGAATCTGGATCTTAACCGCGGAGAGCGCCGAGGAACGCAGAGGAAGTGCAAAGCGGCACTAGTACCGCGCTACTTGTCCTCTCAGCTGATGATGGCGCTGCTGTCCTGCGTCCTCGGCGTCCTCCGCGGTTGAATCCGGGTCTTAACCGCAGAGGTCGCCGAGGAACGCAGAGGAACTGCAAAGCGGCTCTAGTACCGCGCTACTTGTCCTCTCAGTTGATGATGGCGCTGCTGTCCTGCGTCCATAGCGTCCTCCGCGGTTGAATCCGGCTCTTAACCGCGGAGAGCGCCGAGGAACGCAGAGGGCTGGAAGGCACACTGGTACCCGGCTACTTGTCCTTTCAATCTTTCGCATTGATAAGTAAAATCGCAGGACGGAAACGGAATCGCTAGCGAGATAATCGCGAACAGCCTGACGGGCTGAAGGAGTCGAATCGATGCCAGGCGCTTCTAATCAAACAGAACGCGACCTCAGGAAAATGAGCGCCGATTGGATCAAGGCGATGCTTGATCGGGATACCGCGGCGCTCGTTCGAATCATGGCGAAGGACTGCACATTCACATATCCTCTCGAAGGAGATGGAACCGATCAGTTCGTGGCCGATGTGCAATCCGGGGATCTGATCGTCGAGACGATGACTCGCGATAACGTAGAGGTGCGAGTCTTTGGACAAACGGCCGTCGTCACCGGCCTTGATACAGTGAAGTGGATATACAAAGGACACACAATCGAGGGTTACTATCGATCGATGAACGTGTACGCCGAGCGTAACGGGATCTGGCAGTTGGTAATGATTCAAGCGTGTCCGATCGCACAATGACTGGCAGCCTAAACAACCGCAAAGGACAACCCTGCACGACGTAGCGTGAGAACCGCGCGCTGATCGAACCCCAATAGATATGAGCGAATCATTACTCATCAAAGGCGCGACTGTGGTCACTTTGGACTCGAACAACAGCACATTCGACGGCGATGTTCTGATCGAGGGCAGCCGGATCGTTGACCTGGGAGAGTCGCTCGGCGCTCAAGCGGATAAGGCCACGCAAGTGATCGACGCGCGCGCGCGAGTGTTGATGCCGGGATTTGTGCAAACTCACATTCATTTTTGCCAGACGTTGTTTCGAGGTTCGGCCGATGACCTATCGCTTATCGATTGGCTGGCAAAGCGAATCTGGCCAATGGAAGCCGCGCACACAGCAGAGTCTGTGTACGCTTCGGCGCGGCTGGGGGTCGCCGAGTTGATTCGCGGCGGCACGACTTGTGCGCTGACGATGGAAACCGTCAATCATACCGAAGCAGTTTTTAGAGCAGTCGAGGAGTCCGGCTTTCGAGCGACTATCGGTAAATGCATGATGGACAAAGGCGACGATGTGCCGGCTGCGCTGCGAGAGCAGACAGAAAACTCGTTAGCAGAATCGCTCGCGTTGCTCGAGCGTTGGCACGGCCAGTCGGATGGCCGCATTCGGTATTGTTTCGCGCCCCGCTTTGCCGTTAGCTGCACTCGCGAGTTGCTCGAGCAGGTCGCGCGACTAGCCGGAGAGCGCGGCGTGTTGGTGCACAGCCATGCGTCTGAGAATCAGGACGAGATTGCTTTAGTTGAACGCGAAACGGGAATGCGCAACATCGAGTACCTCAACGCGGTCGGACTCGCTTCGTCACACACGGTGTTGGCACACTGCGTTCACCTTAATGACACTGAGATGGAAATTCTGGCGCGCACACGAACAAACGTCGCGCATTGTCCTTCTTCGAATATGAAACTGGGGTCGGGCTTTGCGCGAATCCCGGAAATGATCGAGCGAGGCATCCCGGTATCGCTCGGAGCGGACGGCGCTCCGTGCAACAACCGCCTTGATATGTTCACCGAGATGCGCACTGCGGCCCTGATACAGAAAGCACTTCACGGGGCCGAAACACTTCCGGCGCTGACTATGCTGAGAATGGCAACAATCGAGGGGGCTCGCGCTTTGGGGCTTGAAGCCGAAATAGGGAGCATCGAAGTTGGCAAGCGAGCCGATCTGGTGCTGCTCGATCTGGATCGGCTGCACACGACTCCGCATCCTGATCCGATTTCGACTATTGTTTACGCGGCGAGTTCTGACAATATCGAGACTGTGATAATTGACGGACGAGTTGTGATGCGTGATCGAGAATTGCTGACAGTGGATGAACAGGCAGTACGAACCGAAGCAGCAGCCGAGTCCACACGCTTAAATCAATCTCTTGCCTGATACGTTCACGCCGTTCTACCTCCAGACCTTCACTCTTGGCCACAGTTCACTCATCGGCATTTTCAAACCACGGCATAACCAAACGGGAAGCTCGTCTTCGTAAGGCATGCAGTACTCGCAATGGATCATCTCTCGTTGCTCGACGTGTTCGAAGAGCGTCTCGAGCTTCTTTTTATTGTCGCCGATTACGATCATTATCTCACCGGTGTAGTCGCGCGGTCCCCACAGATAATAACTCTGGTGTCCGCTGATCGCTTTCGGAAGACCGAATCTGGGACCGAAGAAGTCTATCGCCGCCGCCTCGCCGTAGTTTTGACCAAAGATCGCGCACTTCGATTTCTCTTCGGGCGAGAGTCGTTCAAACACTCGCGCAACCGTCGCGGCCTGGTTCTCCCAACCGAACATATCGGCGTATTGCTGTTGTACCTTGCCCTGCCGGTTGTTCTCGGTCTTTGAGCCTTCGGCGAGTGGCAGCACAGCGGCATACTTGATGTAAGTTTCGATCGGCAGGACGGGCAGCACGAACGGCGCTGTGATCAGCCCTCCTATTATCAGCAGAGTGACGACGGTGGGCTTCATCCATTCCAAGCGAGGCTTCTCGGCGACGCTCTGGATGAAAATGGCTCCAGGAGCCAAAAGCATCGGATAGATGGGTGCGAGATAGTAGTGCTTGCCTTCGAACACGATGAACAGGATCAGCGTGATTACGTATGCGATTCCGAGCGAGCGATAGGACCGGCCCATCTTTGTGAAGAGGTAGTAGTACAAACCCGCGACCCAAATGGGAAACACGAACGGATGCATGATCAACGCCTGCTGTCCGAGGAATCCGAGAGGCGACAGCACGACGTTCTTGTTGCTGTTTGCAACGTTGCGCAGGAGTTCGAGCGTGGGCCAATCGCGACTAATCTCCCAGATCAGGTTTGGGAGAAATACTACGAATGCGATTAGACCGCCGATCCAAAACCACTTGCTCAGCATCAAGCGGCGAGCGCGCGTGAGCAGCAGTCCCGCTACGAGCCCGAAGCCAAAGAACAACATCGAGTGTTTGTTCATCAGCCCAAGGCCGGCGGGCAATCCAAAGAGCAGCCACAGCTTTTCGCTTCGCCCGTTACAAATCAGAATCACGATGTAAGCACATCCCATCCAGAACACCGGCTCGAACGCGTTCATCGAGAGAAAATTGTCGATGCCCAGATAGATCGGGGCCACTATGACCGACAAACAGGCGAGCCATTGTGCGAAGCGCCGTCCGCCAAGCTCGCGGGCGATCAAGCCTGTCAGCAATACTTTTGACGCTCCGGCTACCGCGGGAAGAAATCTCAACGCGAACAGCGAATCACCCGCGAGAGAACGGCTCACGCGAGCGACCAGTGCGATCATCGGAGCGTGATCGACGAAACCCCAATCAAGATGTTCACCGCACGCAGTGTAGTAAAGCTCATCCCTGAAGTAGCCATAGCGGCCGTTGAACGCAAAGTGGAGCAGTAGCTTGAACAGCGCGAAGTAAGAAATGCATGCGACGTCGCTGGTGAGTGCTTTTTTGAAGGAAGGTTTGTTATTCACTAGCGTCCATTCATTGCGCGAACCTGCCGCGTTCGTAGTCCGGCCTTCAGGCGGAAGTTTGTATCTTCAATTGAGCGAACACGGGCCGGTTACAAACTTCCGCCTGAAGGCCGGACTACGAACTGGCTATCGATGATAATTACTCGGGCGGTCCTTGAGTCGGATCACGAACTTCAGCCCGGACCAGACTTCGTTGACGGCGCAGACTTTGACATCAACGAGTCCGGCATCAAGACCCGTGTCTCGCACCACATAGTCAGAAAGATCCGTCGCGACGCTCGAAGCCTTCTTCGGCCACGCGATCCAGAGCATCCCCGCGGGCGCGAGCTTCGATGCCAGCCTCGAGAACTTGCCCGTCAACTCCGCTCGTGATTTTGTGAAGAACATTATCAAGTCGAGTTCGTCCTCCAGGCTTGTAACGAACGAGACTCGTTTCGGCAGGTCAACCAGTTCGCGGCGAAATCCGGCGGGCGCACCGACGAGCGCAACCCGAAAGCCTTCCTTGATCCCAAGCTTCTTTGACAGCGGAGTTCCTGAATAGCCCGCCATGATTCCTTTAGAGTTCAATGCCGAAGTGCTCGCCGAGAGCGGCGCGCCATTCGTCATCGCCAGCCAACTCGCGTTCCTGTTTGTCGCCCCGGATGGTAGTGATCAGCCGCAGGCCGGTCACCGTGATTCGACCGTCGGGCGTAGCTCGAGTGCACGTGCGCCGCTGAGTGAATGTCGATTCGGGCGATGTCTGATGATAGTGGCACATACCCGAATAGTCTTCGAGGTTGTAGTGCTTAAGGGTAAACCGATACTGCGCGTTCCACACGCCGGCTTCACGCCGTTCCAGAATCAAGTACTCGCCGGCATCATTCAAGCGGTATGCGTCGTCGCCTTGTTGTTGCTCGCGGCGGTCATTCAAACGCAACGGCTCACGAAACGAATCGCCGAAGCCGACATCCGCCAGCCACGGTTCATCAAGCGCGACCAGCAATGCCATATGATCGAACGGCCGATCGAACGTGCCGTCCGCGCGAGCGACTTCCGCTGACAGCATAAATACCTCGAAACCCAGCGCTCGAAGGAGAGCGCAAAACCCGCCGTTCAGCTCATAGCAGAATCCCCCGCGGCGGCGCTCAACGATCTTGTGAATGATCTTTTCTTCGTCGAGCACAATTGGCCGCCCGAGATGAATGTCGAGATTCTCGAAAGGCACGTTGAGCAAGTGAGTGCGATGCAATTCAATCAGATTAGCCAGCGTTGGGATGCGCGAGCCGTCGTAGTGGATTCGTTTGAGATACGCTTCGATGTTCATGTGATCTCAGTGGCCAATGCAGTATGGCTCAACTCTCGAAACGAGATCAACGCTAGGGAAAGAAAAAAAGGGAGCCCGAAGGCTCCCGAGGAGGTACTCACACGAGGAAGATTCAAACACTACAATTTGCTACAACTGACAAGCCGAATCAGAAGCTGTAACGCACCTGAATTCGACCGTACCGCCCGACCGGCGTGCCGACCGGACCGGTAATTCCACCGTCATTCAACCTTACGTTGTTGAAGAACGGATTCGTCACATCGCCATTGCTGTTGTCAGATCCCAAAATCGCCCATGTGAAATTGGGATGATTGAATACGTTGAACACATCGAACCGGACTTCGAGCTTGTGAGCTTCGAACGGAAGCTTAAAGGCCTTGGTCAGGCTGAGGTCCATCGTGTTGACTTTGTCTCCGCGAAGGATGTTGCGGCCCGCGATGTTCGAGCGAATCGCCGGGTCCACGATGTAGCGCACGTTTGCGGGATTTATCGGATCCCCGTTCGCATCGACGTAGCCGGTTGGTGATGTCAGACCGAACAGTGACGCGAGGATTCCAACGGAACGGGCCGGCGCATTCAGATTCGCAACGGCCGGACGATCGTTGAAATTCTCCAGGTCACCGTTCATGTCAATTCCTCCGACGAACGGAGTCTCGACCGAACCAGACTGGATCCTGTAGATGCCGCCGATGGTCCAGAAGCCGGCCACCTGACCCAGCAATCCCTGCTTCGGGCCGGGCACGTCGTAGATAAACGACCACACGGCGCGATGCGGCACGTCGTAGCTTGCGACGCTGCGGTCGGCCCTTCGATCAAACGGATTGGAAGCCCGGCTTGCGCCGCCGGTGGTCACGAACACTTCGCTGGCCGTATCGTCGATGGCCTTTGAGAAAGTGTACGCGAACCGGAACATCAGACCGTTCTTGAATCCGCGTTCGACTCGGGTCTGAAGCGAATGATAGATCGAATCGCCGCCGTTTGTTCGGGCGACTATCGATCCGCGGTCGGGATGCAATCGTACGTTGTTCACGCCGGGATTCAACTGCTCGTTGATGAACAGTCGAAGTCCTCGCGTTCCAACATACGCCGCATCGACGATGAAGTTGCCCGGCATCTGGCGTTGCACATCCAGGTTCCAGGTCCAGGTCATGGGGTTGACCAGATCGGTAACTATCGTCGACACCGCGGCCCTCGGATTCGGGGAGCCGGTCGTTGGCAATGAATTCACTCCGGCGTTAGCAAAGCCGCGCCCGCCGACTGAAGATCCAAGCAGGTTCACGCCGAACGCGTTTGGAGGCGATGCCGCGGTGTTGCTGAGAATGTTGTTGAAGAAGACGTCATAGCCGACGCCAAACCCGCCGCGGATGACTGTCTTGTCTTCACCGAACAACCATCCTGCGATGTGCGGCGTATAGGCAAAGCTGAAACGCGGCGCGAAGTTGTTGTTATCGCCTTTCTGCTTCTGCACTGTGTCGAATGGCCTGTCGAAACCTGCGAACGTCGGGAACCTCACCGCGTTGAAGGGCGTCCCGTAATTTTCATATCGAACGCCGAGATTCAGACTCAGGTTTGGTTTCACCCGCCACGTGTCGTTGACAAAGTACGCCTGATGAAACGCGTCGGGATAATCAACGGGGCTGCCGAAGGTGATGGCTGCAAACGTCCCCTGCGTTCCCGAGAATCCGTCGACGAAGTTGCCGAAGGCCGGGAAGCCGCCGCCTGAGGAAAACGTCAGCGTTCCCTGAGCGTTGAACGGCACGAATTGCTTGGCGAGCTGCCGCATCATATCAGTTCCGGCGCGTATCGTGTGCCCGCCGTTGGTATAGGTGATCGTGTCCTGCAGTTGATAGTTGTTGAAGATTCGACCCTGGGGGAAGAACGTGGTGATCAAACCCCCGAGTATCCCAACTCCGGAGATCGTTCCGCCGGCAAACAGGAACTGAGGCCCAAACGTCAGCGCCGCCGGATCCTGAGCACCGAACAGCACGTTGAACCGGCCATAAGAAAGCCGCGCCTCATTGGTCATGCGGCTCGACAGCAGGCGTGTGTAGCTCGCGTAGAAGTTCTGCACCCGACCGGGCGTATCAACGGCAAAGCCCTTGAACGGTGTCGGGAACTGGTTAGTCACGACTGTGTTATTGAACAGATAACGCGCCGCGAAATTGTCCCTCTCATTGGGCGACCAGTCGATGCGCGTCAATACGTCATAGGCGTTGATCGGCGCGGGGTCGGCCGCAGTCACTGTTCCAAATTGAATATCCGGACGGCCACCACCAATCGGTACGGCAAACGGATTTGTCGAACCGCGAAGAGTGCCAACGACGCCGAGGTAACGATCGACGTTCGCGCTGCTCCCTTGCGGGAAGAGAGAACGCAAGGTGTTGAAACCCTGTTGTGTGGGAATCACCGCCGAAGCATTCGCGGCTCCAATGCGCGTAAGCGTCGGTTGAAAGCTTCCGAAGAAGAACAGCTTGTCTTTCTTGATCGGGCCGCCAAACGAGAACCCGAATGCGTTTTGTGTGTAAACCGGAACCGACGTCAGCCCCTGGTTCGATTTTTGTCCAACAGTGAGCGAGGCAAGCGCGCTGGTGTCGATTACATCATAGACCGATCCGTGAAACTGATTCGTGCCGCTCTTGGTCACGACGTTGATCACTGCGCCGCCCGCGCGGCCGTATTCGGCCGAGTTGTCACCACCCAGTATCGATACTTCCTTGTATCCGTCGCGCAGCGCCGGTTGAAGCTGCTGGCCGGTGATCGAGTTGTCGTTGTTATCGGCGCCGTCAATCAACTGATTGTTCGCGCGCGCGCGCAAGCCGTTGATATTGAATTCGGTTCCCTGAACGAAGCCGCCCGCAAGCACGCCGGGGTTGGTGACGCCCGGAAGCGTGAACACGAGATTGACCGGATTCAACCCGGCTACCGGCAGATCGACGATCTGGCGGGACTCGAGAGTGTTGACCCGAGCGCCATCCTGTTTTTGAAGGACGACGGTCGAGTCAGCGTTTACGTTTATCACTTCGCTTTGCGCGCCGGCTTCGAGAGTAAAGTCGGTGGTGATCGCCTGCGCCGCTTCTATGTTGACGTCGTCGCGCGAGACGGTTTTAAAGCCGGACGCCTTTACTTCAATTCTATAGGGACCGGGGTCAACCGCATCGATGCGAAAGTTACCTTCGCTCGAGGTGGTCGTATCCCGCGAGACATTGGTGGACTTGTTGATGATTCTAATTGCAGCGCCACCGACTACTGCGCCCTGAGAATCGTTGACGGTTCCCACGACGATTCCTTTGCTGGATTGCGCGAGCGCCGCGTTTGTAAGCAACGGCAGCAGCGTAGCCGATAACATCAGCAATGCCGCCGTGTAGGAAACTGACTTTAGTTTTCGAAGGTGCCTCATTTGTTCTCCTTGATTTGAGAATCTGGTTGAATTCCAGAGCGGGCTGGTTTTTTTAGCGACGACAATTCGTCACCGCCGATTTCGCTTGAACTGCTCGCCTCGTCCCGGCTGTTGACATTGACATCGCTTTCTCCGGCAGTCCGGCATCCGGCCGTGGCTCACATTCAAACGTGATTCGCAGTCGTCGCCAGATGTTCGCGTCGAGTGTAGGAGGCTTAGCGCCGGCGCGGAACAAGTTTGGGATAAAGACACCATTCGAAGGGACGAGCGGGCTTGGTTGTATGACAAGCATTTTGCGTGTTCGCATCTCAACTCTCATAGCTTCCCCAACGCTTGCTGTTGGACCCACTTTGATTCATCCAGCCAATCCAGACCAAGCATCACTCTACTGATTCTCTTTGTGCCGGGGTCATAGACGAACATGCCGCGGCTGGTGATGGTAAAGATCGGCACATGATATTTGTTGGCGACCGCAAGGTCGTCATCCTGAGGACGAGGGTCGCTCGAGTTCGGGTGTGTATGGACAATCGCGATCGTGGCGGGGTGCCAGCCGAACGTAAACCTCTTGTACTCATTTGTGGCGCCCATTTCGCGCCCGCTGAACTTTCCATCTTTCATTCTTAGTATCAACACAACGCCTTCAGAAGGAAGAGTGCCGTTGCCGGCGCGCCTCCACGCGCGGCTAAAAGAAGCGACGATTGCTTCGTCGGCGAATTTCGAGATTGCATAGGCGGCGCTGTATACGCGCGGCACATTGAGGTCTAACCCCGCGGCCTCTAACGCCTCGGATACGTTTCGGTCGAAGCAGAAGGGAGTGCTGAAGCCTTGTGCGGGAATGACTGTCGAAGAAAACGTGAGGAGCAAGGACAGAAACTGCGCAATCCTTTTCATGATCTCTCCACCAGGATCAGGATTCGCCGCGCACGCCTCTGTCACGGCCAACAACAACCGCGCCCCGCCCGGCCGCGTGCTTTGTTAGCCTCGAAGTCTAAGCTGAGTTTTCCAGTGGAGAAATAAGTTTGGGACGAAGGTGTTAAAGATTGTGATCGAAGGAGCGAACTGAGTGACCAGCGCGCAGACTACAGAGGTCTTCCAAGCAGTTCGTGAAGCTTTTCACGGTAGGTGCGTGAGAGGGTGAGTTGCACGCCTTCGCCGAGGATGATGCGATACTCGCCATGAAACCAGGGTTGAAGTTCGGTGATGCGATCGATGTTGACGATCGCGGATCGATGAACGCGGATGAATTTCTTCGGATCGAGCTGACTCTCGAGCGCGGATATCGTGTCTCTCAATAAATAAGATTCCTTGCCGGTGTGAAGTCGAACGTAGTTGCCTTCTGCCTCCAGCCAATCGATCTCATCGGCCTTTACGAAGAAAACATGTCCGTTCATCTTGATCACCAGCCGTTCCAGATGCACGGGCTTGGTCCTGATTTCCTCCAGCGCGTTCAGGATTCGCTGGCTCATGTTTTCGGCGCGTTCGTTGGACAAATGCGCCTTCGCGCGTCTTAGCGCCCTGTCAAAACGCTCCTGATCGAAAGGCTTCAGCAGGTAGTCGAGCGCATAAACCTCAAACGCTCGCACGGCGTATTGATCGTAAGCGGTCACGAAGATGATGATGGGAATACAGTCAGCGGGAAGCGCTTCCAGAACACCAAAGCCGTCTATGCCCGGCATCTCGACATCCAGAAAAACAAGATCAGGCACATTGAGCGCGATGGCCCGGATAGCCTCCTCGCCATTGGTGCACTCGCCGATGATTTCAATCTCGGGGTCGTTTCGCAGCATGTCTCGAATCCGCTCGCGCGCGAGCGACTCATCGTCAACAATGAGTGTACGAACAGACTTCGAGCCGGACATGCGATGCCTCCTTTGATCGCTCTAACGCACAAAGTCTGTCGCGGGTTTCAATTATGGGAGGAGAAGTTTTCCCGGAAGGGGATTTCCAGTAACACGGTGAGTCCGCCTTTGGGAGTGTTTGAGAGGTCGAGTCGGTGGTCGGCGCCGTACAATTGCTTGAGCCGGGCCTCGGTGTTCGAAAGACCCACGCCCTCTTTTACGATGGCTCCGGAGCTTAAATCCTCGGGGATCCCGGGCCCGTTATCGGTCACTTGAACTCGAAGAGTTCCGTTGAGCCGCCTCGCCTCGATCTCAATGCGACCCGCACTGGTCCGCGGCGCAATTCCGTGCCGGATCGCGTTCTCCACAATCGGCTGAAGGATCAAATTCGGCAGTCGCGCATCAAGTGTTTGCGGTTCAATATCCATCTGAACCGTCAAACGGTCCTGGAACCGAATACGCTCGATCTCCAAATAGCATTTGAGAAACTCGAGCTCCTGTCCAAGCGAGACTTCCTGAGTTCCCCCGTTCTCGAGTGTCAGCCGCAGGAAATCTCCCAGACGCGCGATCATTCTGTCAGCCGCGTCAGCGTTCTTGTGAACCAACGCTGAAATCGAGTGAAGAGTGTTGAAGAGGAAATGAGGTTGTAGCTGCATCTTGAGCGCCTGAAGCTGGGCTTGCGCCAACTGAGCCTCGAGTTTGGTGGCGCGCACCTGGCCTTCCCTGTAGCGCTTCTGATAATCGATGGCGTGACTGACAAGCAGGATTAACCAGTAGATCATGACGCCGTAATCGGTCATGAAGTAAACGTTCATCAACAGCCGGCCAAACGAGAAGTGCCTGCTTGAATCGGCGAGGAGAAAAAAGAACATCAGGTCGTGCAGCACCCTGGTTGTAAAACCCATCACGATTGATGCGCCAATATGCACGCTAAGGCTGCGTACCCATTTCGATCGCTCGATCGGCGCGCGTCGCGACAGCCATAAGATGAAAGGAGTCAGCGCGGCCCACTGATATGCGTAGATTACCTCAACCAGGAATATTCTTCGGTACTGAATGGGCATCTCGCTGCGGCCGTACGCGAGATACATCTGGCTTGCCAGAAACGCGCCGAACAGAGTCCAGGCGGTTACGATCAGGGGCACACGAAACCAGCGCTGCTGCAGCAAACTTCGCGACTTAATCTGCATTCGAAACCTCGCCTCGTTCGAAGTGCCTTCCGGGACAATAGAACCTATCACAGTCCAACGCGCGTTGGCGCGTTCGGTTGCGACATTCTCGCAGAGAGTGCGCTGTCCCAGCATAAGGACCCTGCAGACTTAATTGCTTCCCTCGGGATTTTATTAGCGCGAACAGCGAGAGTGACTCCTCGCCGGCTGATTGAGAACTTCCAGCATCAGACAAGTAGCACATTCTCCATACTATCGAAATCAAAGATACCTATTTGTGACGACCCGGCTTCGCTTAGTGACGACTCGGCTGTGCACGGGGACGAAGCGGCATGCCTGGTTGGATCGCTCCGGGCGCTGACGTAAAATGAGCGCAGCACGAAGCCGGCCTGGAGGACAGCATGAAAATACTACTCGCCATCGATTCATCGGCGCTTTCCGAGATGGTCGTGACCGAACTCGAGTCAAGACTCTGGCCGCCACAGACCGAGGTGCGGGTGCTTACGGTCATCGATCTGTTTGCCCTCACTTCCAGCGTTGGATATCTCGAACCTTTCATCAAGAGCGAGAACGACGCAGCCACGGCGTTCGTGCACGCCGCGGCGGAGCGTCTTACTCAGGGCGGCTTTATGGCAAACGGAATAGCGGTGGAAGGATACCCCGGAACAAGCATCGTTGAAGAAGCTGACAAATGGGACGCAGACCTTATCATGGTGGGCTCGCACGGGCACAGCGGCTTCGTTCGTTTCCTGTTGGGGAGCATCGCAAAAGCCGTCGTGCAGAATGCGGCGTGCTCTGTCGAGATTGTGCGTGATCCTGGAGACGACAAAGAAGCGGGGCAGCCGGAGTCGGCATCCTCGGCGCCTGAAGGTCTCAGATTGTTACTCGCGACCGATGGCTCGGATTATTCAAAAGCGGCGGCGCATTCAATTGCCTCGCGTCCCTGGCCAGCCGGAAGTCAGATAAGAATCGTCAGTGTTGTTGAGCCGCTGATGCCGGCGACTGATCCGTGGTTTGCCTCGGGTGCCATTACTGACACACTGAGAGATGAGAACGCCAGAAAATCTGGCGACGCCGTTGAAGCTGCGCGCGAAATCATATCCCGGATCGGGATGACGATCGAAACCGTGGTCGTTGACGGAATTCCCAAGAAACGAGTCGTCGAACTGGCAAGAGATTGGCGTGCGAACCTGATTGTTGTCGGCTCTCACGGCCGGCGAGGCGTATTGCGGTACGTGCTCGGAAGCGTCTCTGAAGCCGTTGCGATGCAAGCGCATTGTTCGGTCGAAGTGATACGAGATCGCGCCCTGCTCGGTGCCGCTTAGCAATCGCTTCGTCTTGCGTCATCGGTGGACTTTGAGAGTAAATCCTCCGGCAACTAAGTGCAGCGTTGCCGGATCAGGAAGGTCATCGTGTCATACCGAGAGTCTCAGAAGTCCACGCGAGAATTGATTGCCACGAAGCCAACACTGGCGTCGCTTCAAGAAGCTTCATCCGATTGCAAGGCATGTGACTTGTGGGAGAATGCCACCCAGACCGTCTTCGGCGAAGGTCGTCGTCGCGCGCGTGTTTTCTTTGTTGGCGAGCAACCCGGCAATGAGGAGGATATCAAGGGAAAGCCTTTTGTAGGACCGGCAGGGAGATTGTTCGATCAGGCTCTGGAAGAGGCGGGCATTGACCGGGCCGAGACCTATGTCACCAACGTGGTGAAGCATTTCAGATGGGAGCCTCGCGGAAAGCGACGCATACACAAGAGGCCGAACTCCGCGCAAATTGAAGCGTGCAGACCCTGGCTTGAGGCGGAACTCGCCGTCGTAAAGCCCCGGATAATCGTTTGCCTCGGAGCGACCGCGTCACAGAGCTTCCTCGGCAAGGATTTTCGAGTCACCTCGCGGCGCGGAGAGTTCATTGATTCACCGCTTGCCCCAAAAGTGATCGCTACCGTCCATCCGTCATCAATCCTGCGTGTGCCCGAACAGTCCAGGAGCATAGAGTTCGAAAGATTTGTTGCCGACTTGAAGAAAGTAGCCCGCGTGCTGGCGGCTGAACGTGAGGATTGAAGTGCCGGGATGTTCACTGTGCCTTGCGCAACCCGCTGATAACCTAGTGGAGCAGCATTCTTAAAGCCTCATTGATATCCTGCATTCGAAAAGGCTTCGACAACGCGAAGTCAACACCACTGGTCTCACCCGCACGTTCATAAGCTCTCTGGGCGCCGTAGCCGCTCATCAGCACTACCTTAATCGCGGGCTTTCGCGACTTTATTTCAGCGGCTGTGGTTACGCCGTCTGTTTTTGGCATCGCGAGATCGGTGAACACGACGTCGAAATCCTGTTCATCGACCATCATCAAGGCTTCGGCTGCGCTATCCGCTGTTGAGACGTAATGCCCTTTCTGGCCAAGTATAGCCGCGAGCACGCGGCGGACCGGTTCCTCGTCGTCGACGATCAGTATGCGTGAGATGGGCACTGCGGTTGAGTGCAACGGGTTTGCCGCAACAGTCTGCTCGGAGGTGACGCGCGGCAGAAAGATGACAAAGGTGGTCCCCCGGCTGGGCTGGCTATCGACCTCAATGCGGCCGCCATGTCGCTCGATGATTCGATAGCTCTCACTGAGCCCCATCCCCAATCCCGACGTGCCCTTTGTTGTATAGAACGGGTCGAAGATCCGGCTGATCGTTTCCTCGGTCATGCCGGTTCCGGAATCGGTGAGGCTGACGCGGACGGTGGTTTCGTCCGCCGAAGCGTGTATGATCAGTGAGCCGCCGACTATCATCGCATCAAGCGCATTCAGAATAATATTGACGAACACTTCCCTTAAATCGGAAGGTTCAGCGTTGATAAGAAGTTCTTCTTCGGTGTTCCAGTCGAGCTGGACCACGTACTTGATTCCCGCGGCTTCAGCATCATCTCGCCATCTCGGACGCGTGATATCGATTGCATCTCGAACAATGTCCGAAAGGCGCATTCTCATTAAATCATCCTTGCCATGACTGGCGCGTGAAAAATTCTGAATGCGTTCGACCATTCGCGCGGCATCCTTCGCGGATTTTTCGACGACGGTCAAATATTTTTCAACCGGTGTATCTTTGACTTTGGGAAGCGCGAGTTGCGTATAGCCGATGACCGCCGCAAGTGCATTGTTGAAGTTGTGAGCGACACCGGATGCAAGCTGACCAAGCGCGCGCAGCTTCTCGGTCTGCTGCGCCCGGTCGCTTTCGCGATAGCGTTCGGTCATATCGCGTGCAACAAGAATGGCACCGGCGAGCGCTTTCTGCTCATTGAAGATTGGGGAAGCGGTTAGCCACAAATAAGCGCGACTGCCGTCCGGCTTTGTGTACCACAGCCGCAAGTCAGCCACGCGATGTTCCCGCATCGCAATGTTTCCCGGCAGGTCGCAAACTGGAATCGGCTGATCCGCCTCGTCTGTGAACCGGCCGACCGCCAGGCTGGAATCCACGTCATCGCGCATTTCTTCAAATGTAAATCCGAATATCAACTGCGCCTGGCGATTTGCTCGAACCACCTGCATGCGTTCGTCCCATATCAACAGCCCCTCCGCCATTTGCTCGACGATCACATCCAGGCTCATCCGCTCGCGTTCCGCTGCCTCGCGTGCGCGATACAGTTCGGTTTGATCATCCGTCACGACGTCGGCATTGTGTGCTGGCCTCGGCTCAATGGACTTGTTACAAGAATCTTCTTTCGTTTGCTTTGTTCTCATGTAAAGTGGCGCTGCCCGACAAGGTGGTTATGCGTCATTGGGTAGCAATGCGAGGGCAGGGTAGAATTCGACAACAATCTACCATCGTTTCGGGGATGGAACCAGACTTTTCAGCAAAATATGATAAGGCTTTGAACCTGCCTTTTTGTGACGTCGTGATGTACGATTACTTTTTCGGCGGGCAGAGATCAACTCCTTGACGGTATAGTGTTAAGGAGAAAGAGTTGAGGAGAATTAGAAGATGGGCGAGGAGTTTCAAAGCGATCAGGATTTTGCGCTGCGGGCGGAAGATTTTCAATCGGAGCGCGAGTATAAACTTCACTGTCTGCGGCATTCGACTTCACACTTGATGGCGGCGGCGGTTCAGCAGATTTTTCCGGACGTTAAGTTTGGAATCGGTCCTCCGATCAAGAACGGCTTCTACTATGACATGCAGTTGCCACGTCCGTTGACGCCTGACGATCTGGTTGAAATCGAGAGCCGAATGCGCGCGATCGCAAAGGAAGGGCGTGAGTTTCAGCGCGAGACCTGGAACAAGGAAAAGGCCACTGATTTCTTCGGGTCGCGCGATCAGAATTTCAAGATCGAATTGATCAACGGGATTCCGGGCGACACCGTGTCCACCTATGCAATTGGCGACTTTACCGATCTGTGCGCGGGTCCGCACGTGCGCCGCACGAGCGAGTGCAAACACTTCAAGCTGACGTCCATCGCCGGCGCGTACTGGCGCGGCAGCGAGAAGAACCCGATGCTTCAGCGCATCTATGGCACGGTGTGGCCGACGAAGGTCGAGCTTGACGAGTATCTTCACAACATAGAGGAAGCAAAACGGCGAGATCATCGCAAGGTCGGCCGCGAACTCGAATTGTTCATGAGTCACGAATGGGCCCCGGGCGCGCCTTTCTGGCTGCCAAAGGGCACGGTGATCTATCACACGCTTCAGGAAACGATCAGACGAATGCTGGCACATAACGGCTACGTCGAGGTCAAGGCGCCGCTCCTGTTCAGTGAGAACCTGTTCAAGACTTCAGGTCACTGGTCGCACTACCAGGAAAACATGTTCATCGTGCACGAAGATGAAACCGACTTCGCGCTCAAGCCGATGAACTGCCCGGGGCACATGTTGATCTTCGGCGCAAAACGTCGCAGCTATCGCGAGCTTCCGCTGCGGCTCTCCGAGCAGAGCGTGCTGCATCGGAACGAGCGCGCCGGAGTGCTTGCGGGGCTCACGCGAGTTCGGCAATTCCAACAGGATGACGCGCATCTGTTTATTACCGAAGATCAGATCGGCGAAGAAGTGAATCGGCTACTCGCATTGGTCGCGCGGGTGTATCGAGCGTTCGGGATGTCTTATCGATTCACTTTGAGCGTGCGCGGCGATGATCCGAGCAAGTACATGGGAGAACCCGAAGTGTGGGATCGCGCCGAGAAGCTGCTCGCGGAGGCACTCGAGGCGAACCAACTCGAATACACCGTCGAGAAAGGCGAGGCGAATTTCTATGGACCAAAGATCGATCAAATGGTCCAGGATTCTCTGAAGCGCGAGCACCAGCTTGGAACGATTCAGCTCGACTTTCAGTTGCCGCGCAACTTTGGACTCACTTACGTCAACGAGCACAACGCCGAGTCGATCCCGGTAGTGATTCATCGCGCAATCTACGGTTCGCTTGAACGCTTTATCGGTATTCTGATCGAGCACTATGCCGGCGCGTTCCCGATTTGGCTGGCGCCCGTTCAAGCCAAGGTTCTGTCGATCTCGGAAAAAACAGCCGACTACGCTCGTGAGGTCTACGACCGTCTTGCAGCAGAAGGCGTGCGAGTTGAATTGGACATTCGCGACGATAAGATCGGCGCTAAGATTCGCGACGCACAACTCGAGAAAGTTCCTTACATGCTGGTTACGGGCGCCAAAGAGGCCGAGGCGCGCGCGGTTGCAGTGCGCTCGCGCGAAAAAGGCGATGAAGGTCCCGTGGCTCTCGACGAGTTCATCTCGCGGATAAAATCGGAAGTGAGCTTTGACTACTAACGCGAGTGTTCAAGACGGGCGTTCAGAGTACCGAGCTTAGTCGGCTCCTTTCTGATCGAATAGTCTGGATTGGAAGAGCCGACTAAAGTCGGTACTCTGAACGCCCGCTCCTTCTTATGGCACAGTTTATCCAGCTAGATCCGGAGCGTCCCGATCAAGAAGCAATCGAACGGGCAGCGGCAGTTATTAGCGGCGGAGGCCTGGTAGCTTTCCCAACCGAAACGGTCTACGGACTCGGCGCCGATGCGATGAACGCCAGCGCCGTCCAAAAGATATTTGAAGCGAAAGCAAGACCAGCCGACAATCCGCTAATAGTGCATGTCGGGGATCGAGATATGCTGAATGAGGTGGCCAGCGGCGTGACTGAAAGCTGCGAGCTGTTGATTCAGAAATTCTGGCCCGGGCCGCTCACACTCGTCCTCGAACGAAGATCGCAAGTGACATCGGCAGTGTCCGCGGGTTTGCCGACGGTCGCCGTGCGAATGCCGCGAAACATCATCGCGCTCGCACTCATTCGCTGCGCCGGCACCCCAATCGCCGCTCCAAGCGCAAACATCTCCGGACGTCCAAGCCCCACCAGAGCTGCTCATGTGATTGAGGATTTGAGCACGCGAATCGATCTCATTCTTGACGGAGGCACCACAAACATCGGCATTGAGTCTACCGTGCTCGATATGACTCGCGTGCCGCCGGTTATCCTTCGCCCGGGATGGATTACCGGGGAGATGTTGAACGAAATGATCGGGCCGGTTGAATGCGCGACGTCTGATGAAGAGCTGCGACGGTCACCCGGTACGCGCCATCGTCATTACAGTCCGCGCGCCAGAGTCGTCTTGATCGAGCAGGGCTCGGCCGAATTCATCGAGCGAGTCTGCAGAGAGCATCTGGCCGAAGGCGGCGTTGGTTTTATCGGCCACACTCCAATGGGGATTGATAATGCGTCGTTCAGTTCAATTCAAATCGGCGAGCGCGCCGAAGATTACGCATATTCGATTTACCCGGGCTTACGCGAACTCGACAAGAAGGCGCCCGCGGTGATCGTGGTCGAGGGCCTGAGCGGCGACGGGCGGGTCGCGGCGGTGATGGACCGCCTGCGGCGCGCTGCTTCTGAGACTCGCCGACTAAGGGAGTTTGAAGCAGGGAATCAGAAATGAATATTGACGCCGTTCGCAGCTTTTGCCTTTCGCTTCCGCACGCGACCGAGGATGTTCAATGGGGCAACGACCTTTTGTTCCGAATCTCAGGCAAGATATTTGCGGTGATCGGACTCGAGCCGCCAAACTCGCTTGCATTCAAATGCACGCCGGAAGAGTTTGACGATCTTATCGAGCGCGATGGCATAATCCCCGCGCCCTACATGGCTCGCAACAAGTGGGTGAAGCTCGAGACGCTCGACGCGCTCGGTGACCGCGAACTAAAAACGCTGATCAACAATTCTTACGAGATGATTCTTTCAAAGCTGCCGAAGAAGACACAGGCCGAGCTCGGCGCGGCGCCGAAATCAATCGCGGCTCGAAAGCGCCGAGGCGCGCTGAACGGATAAATGCGTTCGTAGTCCGGCCTTCAGGCGGAAGTTCGTACGCACCTGGTTCAAACAAATCCAGATACGAACTCCGGACTACGAACTGTTGCGAGGAGAATGAATGCAAGCACTCAAGAAACCGACTCTTCTCGAAGACGGTCTTCAATTCGTCGCCGACGAACCCGAACCACCAGTTGGCCGGTCAGAGGTGAAGGTTCGCATGGAAGCCGCTTCGATTTGCGGAACGGACCAGAGCATTTATCAAATCACTTCTCGCGCTGGTATGCGCGACGAGATGCTGGTCTACAACGGCGGCGACGTCGCGAGGTATAAGCCGATCATCGTCGGGCATGAATTCTGCGGAGAGGTTGTCGAAGCCGGGCAGGATGTTCATCCCGGTGTTGCGCGCGTCGGCGACTACGTCACGTCCGAGATGCACATCTTCTGCGGCCACTGCCAGCAGTGTGCCACCGGGCGGCGGCACATCTGCAAAAACATTCGCGTCAAAGGCGTTCACATGAACGGAGCATTCGCCGAATACGTCGTAGTGCCCGCAAGCAACGTCGTGAACCTCGAACGCTTCGGCGGGCGCGACGTGATACCGCCGAGGTTCGGGGCTTTTCTCGACGCGCTCGGAAACGCCGTGCACACCGTGATGGAAGGACAAGTCGAAGGCAAGACTGTTGCGATCCTCGGATGCGGCGCGCAGGGACTGATGTCAACCGCGGTTGCAAGAACGCTCGGCGCGGCGCGAATCTACATCACGGACTTTTCGAATGCGCAGGGCTTCGACGCCTCTCGGCTGGCGAAGCGCTTCGAGACCGCGCGCCAGCTCGGCGCGGATTTCTGTTTTGACACCAACGACGACGCGGCTCCCGGCGCGCGTGATGAGATGCTTCGGCGAATGCGCGATGAGCACGGCGGCGGCGTGGATGTGGTGCTCGAGATGTCCGGCGCCGAGGCGGCCTACAACGACGCGGGTACGATCGTGAAGAACGGCGGACAGATTGTCCTGCTTGGAATTCCTGCGCGACCGCTTCGATCATTCGATTTCGGAAAGTATGCGGTATGGAAGGGCGTAACGATCCGAGGCATCTTCGGGCGGCGGTTGTTCGAGACCTGGTACGCTATGCTGGATCTGTTGGCTTCCCAGAAGAGCGGCTTGAAAGCGAAGCTGGAAGAGATCATCGCTCGCGAACCGGTTTCGCTTGCCGATTTCGAAAGAGGCTTCGAACAGGTGCGCACTCACGAAGCGGTGAAGCTGCTGCTCAAGCCGTGACTGACAGAATGATGTGACGTATGCCGATATTCGAATACATCTGCAAGGGATGTGATCAAAGATTTGAGAAGCTGGTTTACGGATCGGCTCCAATTGAATGCCCGGTCTGTAGTGGCACCAATCTCGAGAAACAATTGTCCGTCTTTGCCGCGGGGAAGGCGTCGGGCTTGTTTGAAACCAGTTCTCAGCCGCAACCGTGCGGCTCGTGCGGTGATCCGCGAGGACCGGGGTCATGCTCAATGAACTGAGATTTAGCGAATAATCCCGCAAGAAGGGCTTCTTATGAATCCGAACGAAATCTATTCAACGCTCGATCGCGAACTTGAAAACATCAAGGAAGCGAAGACTTTCAAGTACGAAGTCCCACTCGAAAGCGAGCAGGGCGGGGAAGTGACGGTTGGCGGCCAAAAGGTCGTCATGCTTGCTTCGAATAATTATCTTGGGCTCTCGAATCATCCGCGCATAAAAGCTGCCGCGCATCGCGGGCTCGATGAGTGGGGCTACGGAATGGCTTCGGTGCGGTTCCTCTGCGGAACTGAGCCGATTCACGTCGAGCTTGAACAACGAATCGCAAAGTTCGTCGGTTGCGAATCCGCGATCCTTCATTCGTCGTGCTTCGCGGCGAACGAGGCATTCTTCACCGCACTGCTGGCGAATGACTTCGGGCAGACGGACTACCAGGATGTCGTCTACAGCGACCAACTCAATCACGCGAGTATCATCGACGGTGTTCGGCTCTGCCGAGCGATCGCAAAACAGACTGTCTCGCGGCTGTATCGCAACGGCGATGTAAACCACTTGCGAGAGATGCTCGAAGAAGACCGCGAAAAGAACTATCGCATCAAGATCGTCGCAACGGACGGCGTGTTCTCGATGGAAGGATTGCTCGCGCCGCTAGCCGAGCTTCGAGGGCTGGCGACTGAACACAACGCGCTGCTTTTTGTCGATGAGTCTCATGCTACGGGCGCTTTGGGCAAGACCGGGCGGGGCGCGGTCGAAGAACTCGGCGTCTTCGGACAGGTGGACGTGATCACTGGGACATTCGGCAAAGCGCTGGGCGGTGCGTCGGGAGGGTTTATTGCGGGACGCACGCCGTTGATCGAGTTCCTTCGTCAGAAGTCACGGCCTTATACCTTTTCGAACACGATGCCGCCTTCGGTCGTCGTCGGCTCGATCGAGGCGATAACGATGATCGAGGAAGACCCGTCGATCGTGAACCAGCTTCGCGAGAACACGTCCTACTTCCGCAGCCGTATCGTCGAGCTTGGATTCAAGATCATCGAAGGACGGCACCCGATAGTTCCGGTGATGTTGGGCGAGGCAGCGATCGCGCAGGACATGAGCCAGGAGTTGTTGAAAGAAGGCGTGTACGTCAAAGGCCTGTGGTATCCGGTTGTGCCGAAGGGCGAGGCCCGCTTGCGCGCGCAGATATCGGGCGCGCACTCTCGCGAGGATCTCGATCGCGCTCTTACTGCTTTTGATAAGGTGGGCCGGAGCCTCGGCGTGATTACATAAATTCAGTTGCGGCCCTGAGACGTTCAAAAGATTGAACGAGTCGCAACGATCCGTCGTCGGGAACGTTGATTTAGGGTCCGTTTTTCCAGACCATACCGGAAACTTAGTTCTTTTGTTGTTCGTTTAACCCAGTCGGTCCGTTCAAACATTATACGCCGGCGTTCAATGCCGGCCCTGAAGTGTGCCTCAACAAATTCTCCCAATAAGGAGTAACACATGGATTTCAATCGCTGCTTGCGTGGCATGATGGCCGTTCTGGTTCTCACTTTGTCAGGCACGGTCACCGCTTTCGGAGCGAAAGCGGCTAACGGAAAAAAGATTGAATTTTCAACCGAATCAAAAGAAGCCAAAGAATACGTAGCGCAGATCGTCAACCGGGTCGAAACGTTTCAATTCGGTCCCGATGTGACCGCGCTTGCGAAAAAGTCAGTGGACGCCGATCCCAACTTCGCATTCGGTTACTATCTGCTCGCCACCACGTCGCCTACGCCCGAAGACGTAAAGAAGTACAGCGACAAAGCGGTCGAGCTCGCGAAGAACGCTTCGGATGGCGAGCGCCGCTACATCGAGGCCGTGCTTCTCACTCGCGCGCAAAAGCCAAACGAAGCTCTGCCGATCTTTTTGGATCTCGCAAAGACTTATCCCAGTGATCGAATGGTCCGTATGCTGCTCGGGCAGGTGTACACGAACCTCAACAAGCTCGACGAGGCCCGGGCCGCCTTCGCCGAAGCGGTCAAACTCGACGGCAGCACGCCGCGAGTCTACACGTTCCTGGGAAACGTGGAACTGCTGAAGGGAAACTACGAGAAAGCGATCGAGCTTTTCAATACGTCGCTGGCAAAGCAGGTAAAGGGCAGCGCGCCGTTCGGTCCCAATTACGGGCTTGCGTTCGCGTTTGTCTATAAAGGCGACATTCCGAAAGCAGTGAAGACTCTGGAAGGCTACGCTGCCGACTATCAGACTTCGACGCAGCAACAGAACTTCCCCGCGGTATTCATCTGGAATTCGATTGCCCGATTGCATCTCGAATATGGCAAGTGCGAAGACGCTCTCAAGGCTTATGAGAAAGGTTACGAGACGATACCCGGCAGCAACCTGGACGAGACGCAAAAGAAAATATGGCTGGGCCGGTTGCATCATGGAAAAGCGCGCACGCTTGCGAAGATGGGCAAACGCGACGAAGCCTGGAAAGAAGCCGAGGTGATCAAGAAGATGATCGACGAAGGCGGCAAAGACGGCGAGCCGTTCGTGCCCGCTTATCACTATCTCGCCGGCTACATCAGGCTCGAAGCCGGCGACTTTGCACAGGCGATCGAGCATCTGAAGCAATCCGACCTGAGTGATCCTTTCCGCAAACTGCTGCTCGCGCGCGCTTATGAAAAGAGCGGCGACGCCGCCAACGCCCAAAAGCTCTACAAAGAGATAACGGAGTTCAATCAGCTTACGTTTGAGCGCGCACTTTCGTATCCGGAAGCCAAGAAGAAGCTGAAGGCTTAAGGAATGAGGATCGCAAGCACATGGATCGAGGGGCGGCCCCCGCGCGAGCCGCCCTTCGGTTTTCATGCTCTTCGTTTGAAAATCGAATCCACGCCGAATAGACTTATGACCCAGTGAAACTTTGCTTCAGTATAACCGTTCTGATCGTCGTCACCGCACTCGCGAACCTCGCGGCCGTCCCACAATCCCTCAAGATTTCATTCACGCAATTCAAGCTCGATAACGGGCTGCGCGTGATTCTGTCGGTGGACCACTCGGCTCCCGTTGTGGCTGTCGCGGTTTACTACGACGTCGGCTCGCGCAACGAAACAAAGGGCCGGAGCGGCTTCGCTCACCTGTTCGAGCACATGATGTTTCAAGGCTCGCGAAACATCAAGAAAACCGAGCACTTTAAGTTCGTTGAGAGCAACGGCGGTGTAATGAATGCCACGACGCATGCTGACTACACCAATTACTATGATTTTCTGCCGTCCAATCAGCTTGCGCTTGCGCTGTGGCTCGAGAGCGATCGCATGCGATCACTGCGAATCACGCCGGCGAACTTGAAGAATCAAAAGGAAGCGGTGAAGGAAGAAAAGCGGTTGAGCTATGACAATCAGGCATACTGGCCTGCATTGCTCAAGATGGACGAGATGGTTTTTCGCAATTGGGCGAATGCACACCCGACCATCGGCTCGATGGAGGATCTGGACGCGGCGACGGTCGCGGATGTCAGCAAGTTCTTCGCATCTTACTACACGCCCAACAATGCCGTGCTCGTCATCTCGGGCGATATCGATCCATCTGAAACCGAAGCTCTGGTGCGGCGATATTTCGGCTCGATTCCGCGGCACGAAGCGCCTCCCAGGGTTGATGTCTCGGAAACTTTCGGCGTGGCGCGGCGACGCGCGGTGATGGATGACGCGCAAGCCAAAACGCCTGCGCTCGCGATGGCCTGGAAGATACCCGCGCGCTCGTCGCCGGACTTCTATGCGATCGATCTCCTCGAATCGATCCTGTGCGATGGCGCAAGCGGGCGCCTCTATCAAAGGCTCGTCAAGGACAAGGCCGTTTCACTTGAAGTACAGGGTTCGATGGAGGAGCGCCGCGGCCCCGGCCAAATGTCCGTGCTTACGATTCACAAGCCCGAGGTCAAGAGCGAGGATGTGCAGTCGATAATCGAGGCGGAAATCGAGCGAATAAAAAACGAGGGCGTCGGCGCGGACGAGTTAGCCAAAGCGAAGAATCAGTATCGGCTCAGCCGGTTCTCGACGGGATCCGAGGGCGAATATTCGAGTCTTCAGACGTCACTCGGCCGGGCGATGGCTCTGGGAGAGAGCGCGATGTTCGACGGCGATCCTTCATTCATCAACACTGAAATCGAGCGGTACGAATCGGTGACCGCCGAGAACATTCGCGATGCCGCTCGAAAATATTTTGTGGCCGGTAATACGGCGGTGCTGTTTATTCGCCCCGCGCGATCGAAGACCGACACAGGAGGTCGCTAAGGTTTTGCTGGTCCGGATAAGAGATTCGCGCGCCGACAGGCTCAAACCGCTTGCGATTCTGGTTTTGGCGCTGCTTGTCGCGCTTTCAGGCTCGATTGAGAGCGATGTCATTGCGCAAAAACGCCGGCCCTCCAGCGATTCAGAGGGATGGCGGAGAATACCACCAAAACCGGGCAGCCCGCGCCCGCTGAAACTTCCGTTGACACGCGAGGTCGAACTCGACAACGGGCTAAAGCTGCTGTTCGTCGAGGATCATCGCACACCTATGGTCACGGTGCTCGTTGGAATCCCGCTTCAGCTTCAGCCCTTCAAAGACATCGACGCCCTGAATAATCAGGCGGCTCTCGCGGAGGCGGCCGCGGATCTCCTAACCGAAGGGGCAGGCTCGCGAACGAGTGAACAACTGGCACGCGAAGTCGAAACACTCGGAGGACGAATTTCCTCAACCGCTAACGATGATTTTGCCGAGGTAATCGGCTCGGTCGTCGCCGAGAATGTTGAGCGAATGATGGATATGCTCGCGGACGTCGTGATCCGCCCGAGCTTTCCTGAAAACGAAGTCGCGCTGCACAAACGAAACCGGATTCAGAACCTGGTGGTTCAGCGGCAGGATCCCGCATACCTTGCTAGCGAGCAATTCGATCGCGCGGTGTTCGGTTCACATCCGTACGCGATCGCCTCCCCCCGCCCGGCTTCAATCGAAGCGCTCAATCGCGAAAAGATCGAGCAGTTCTACCGTTTTCACTTTGAACCGCGGGGCTCAGTCATGGTTATCGCAGGCGATTTCAACCTGGACCGAATTACTGAAACTGCGCGTGCCCTCTTCAGCCAATGGAAGGAGAGCGCCGCGCGCGAATCGACATCCGAGCAGGCGTCTCACCAGTTTCCTAATCCGGAGGTGCGGCGAGTCTACCTGATAGATCGTCCTGGCTCAGAGCAGGCGGACATCCGCATCGGGGGTCTCGGGATCACCCGGGTTCATCCCGACTATTTCCCGCTGCTGGTGGCTAACGCGATACTCGGTGCTGGAACAAACTCGCGGCTGTTCATGAATATTCGCGAGCGCAAGGGTTTCGCATATGACGTGTATAGCTCGGTTGATGCAATGCGCTACGGCGGAACAGTTGTTGGCGGAGCCCAGACGCGCTCAGAAGTCGTTGGTCCGGCGATCAAAGAAGTGCTATCGGAATTCGATCGCCTGGGCCGACTGAGGGTCACGCCAGGCGAACTCCAGGGTGCGAAGAACTACCTGAATGGGCTCTTTTCACTTGCCCTATCGACGCAGGGTGGCATTGCCGAACGAATCGCGCAAATGTACTTGTTAGGACTTGGCAGTAACTATCTTGAGTCGTACCGAACGAGGATCGAGTCGGTCACACCGGAGCAGGTTCAACAAGCTGCCCGCAAGTATCTTGGCAGCGAACGGCCTGCAATAGTAGTTGTCGGTGATGCGTCGAAGCTAAAGAATCAACTTGAGTTGATCGGGCGGGTTGAGGTGTTGAGTATTGAGGGCAAGCCCGCCAAATCTGTCCAGCGGTAATGACCGCGATATGTACGATAACTTTGCCGAATCGGGAAGCATCACGCCTCGCTATTCACGCCCGCCACGAAGCAAATGTTTGTGTTATTCCAGTCTTGCAAGCACTTTCTGCGCCGGAGCCCGACAGATGGTTCTAACCTTGGCTCTAATGCGCGGAATCATATCCCTGCCAACGGCAAAGTTATGATTCGAGTCACACAAACAAAGCCAGGAGTTCAATAAGAGAGGTTGGCGGAGGGGACAGGATTCGAACCTGCAAGGGCTTTCGCCCGGCGGTTTTCAAGACCGCTTCCTTACCATTAGGATACCCCTCCTCAATATGGCGAAGTCAGTATAGGCGAGTGCTGTTGGTGGTTTCAAGATGTCGGTCTGAGATTGAGATTTGAGATTGACCGAAGAGAGAAGCCCGACAAAAAAATAACGGAAGGAAAAACCCGGGCGGGTTGTCCCTTCCGTTTTCTGCGTCCCTTCAATGGTTGTGTCCCTCAACCATAGAAGAAGAGGAGGTTATTTGACAGCCACAATCCAAATTCCCTCATGGTTGCCGAGTTGCACGGACTATACCAAAGCTGAAGGTGCGTGGGAATTGGACGCACCAGCAAAAGCAAAGAAGAGTATCTCGGACACTGCTTGCCGAACTTCGGTTTCAGTTGGGGCATAAACGCCTATCTTGAGTCAATTACCTCCGGCAACCGAATGTGATGCATTGAATCCTGATCTGCAAAGATTCAGCGGCTCGCCACTGCCTAGCTTTGAGGTATGGGTCGCATCAGTTCGCAAGCGCGTGTGTCGAGCGGCTTGTCGCAACGGCCGATGAACTTACACGAACAGGTCCCGAAAGGTCCCAAGACCTGGATTCGCTCCGTATTTGAGCTAAGAATATGACAGAGCCGTTTGAACAAAAGTCGCCCGTTTGGCAACCTCCACGGTCTATCGAAGGAGCCGTTATGGATTATCGTCGCAAGCACCTTACGCGATATGTAGTTCCGTTGTTTGCGACGGTGGTGAGCTTGCTTGCGATGCAACGGCTGGCATCTTACCGCCGATGTCAGATTATCCTATCCTCGATCGCGTCGAAGCGTCAGTCCGCCATCAACAGTGATCACCTGGCCGGTGATGTAGTTGTCGGGCGCGAGCAGCAGTCTGACTACGCGCGCAACGTCTTCGGGTTTGCCGAAACGGGGAATGATCTTCTGCTCCAGGTAGAAGTCGTACTTCCCCGACTCAATCGACTTCAACGCCATGCCCGCGCGGTTGACTCCAGGCGCGATGACGTTCACACGCACGCCTGCTGGTCCGCCCCATTGCTTGGCCATTATTCGAGCAGCCTGGATCAGGGCCGTCTTACCTCCCGCATAGTTGAGGCTCGATTCGAACGGCGCGACGGCCTGCATAGTCGATAACAACACGATCGCGCCCTCGTTGCCTCTCTTCAACATGCGAGCACCCGCTTCGCGCGCGAGCAAGACGGGGGCGACGTAGTTTTTTTCCAGCGAATCGTGAAGATCCTCGGCGACCACATCATCGAACTTAACACGCGCCGGATCGCCTGTGAAACAAACCATACCGTAGAGCCCGTCTCCAATCGCGTCGGCCGTTTCAACATATTGAGCGCGCACGCCTGAATCCGAGATGTCACCCGCCACCAGATGGACCGTGCCCTTGTAACTGGCTTCCACGGCGCGTTTCAGGGCTTCCGCTCGTTCTCGACCCGCGCGGTAACCTGCGACAACAACCGCGCCTTCGCGGCAAAGGAGCGCGGCCGTTGCGCTTCCAAGACCACCCGTCGCCCCTGCCACGAGCACAACACGGCCTTCAAGCGGCCGGTCGACGAAATTGAAATTGAAGCCTTCGGTTGATGCTGACAATTCACGCGCTCCTCTCACCCAGGGAACGATTCGCTTCCAGCGCAAGAAGCTTTCGCTATCAAGGTGAAGCTGCCTCTGAAAACCGCTCCGGATGGTCCGCATATCGCGACTGCCACGCCAGCATCGCAAGAACCGGTATGAAGATCGCAGCCCCCAGCCAGAGCGGCACGTCCGGATAAACGAGCGGCGTATACCAAACGAGATACAACAGCACCGATGCGCAGGCCAGATACATCCAGCCTAACTTCGGCGCGAAGCACAGGAACGGAACCAGCCACATGTAATACCACGCGTATCTGGGCGTAGTCAGAAGCAGGTAAGTTCCAATCAGAATCATTGCGGCTCGCGACACGTCTGGTGTATCGCGCTTCACCTTGATCATCTGCCACGCCGCGACAGTAATCAAACACCCGGCGCCGAAGACCAGGAATGCCATGGTTGGAATTGGCACGACCTGCCGAAGCGCGTCGAGTAAGAAGTATCTCGCGCCGGTCTGGATGAAACCTTCTTCCTGGACGTACGCGCGCAGGAATCCGAACAGGTTGCCGCCCGCTCCGAGATAAGGCGCGTATGCAAGCGCCAACGTGACTGCAAATGCCGCGAGCATCGTCAGGTTGCGCTTGTGAAGAAGTCCGGCGAAAATCCGTCGCTTCCCGGGCGCCTTGGCCTTGATCGCATCGTCTTCAGCCGCGATAAGAAATGCCGGAAGCAGGATAACGGGATAGAATTTAGTCAGCGTTGCGATCGCCAATGCGAATCCTGTCAACGCGTAGTTTCGGCGCGACCTGGCGAAGAGCGCCAGCATGAGGAATGCAATGAACACGGCTTCTACGTGTCCGCTGTGAGCGCTCTCGAAAATCACAAGCGGGTGCCACGCAAAGATAATCGCTCGCGCCGGATCGATCCCGCTCCTTGCGAGCACCAACATAGCGAGCAACACAGCTATCAGATCGAACGATGACATCGCCGTCTTGACCGCCGTCACGCTCATTGGCCGCACGAGCGACACCAGTGCAAAAACCATCTGGGCAGCCGGAGGGTAAGGCGATAACCAGCGGTGATCTTCGTCGCTGATGTTTGGATAAATCGAGTCGTCACGCAGAGCGGTCAACTCGGGATCGCCCGGGGCATAGCGATAAGGATTCACTCCGGAAGCCTGGACGTGCCCGTCCCACACGTAGCGATATACATCGGCCGACAAGTAGGGCCTTTCAGGAACCAGCACCGCGCGAAATGCGATTGCGAAAAAGATTATCGCGGCGAGCGTCGCCAACTTTGATATGCGTGTTGCGGCGCTGGACCAGCGAAACACAATCACACAGGCCAGTGAATAGAACGCGAGTTGACCGATGAACAGAAACAGGTACGCAGCGACCCACTGAGTGAAGCGGTGCAGATCGCGACCCCAAAAGTACAGGCAAGCGCTTCCTGTGCCCAGCGCCAGAAGCGCAACCGGAACCGCAACAGCCGCCCTCGGTTTATCGGGCTCGGAGCGTTGCGACTTGGCTCTATTGGCGTTGGTCATTTATCAGGGTGCGACAGTAATCTGTTCAGCTTCTTCGTCTCAAAGGATGTCAGTACTGATTGACCACGAAAACTTCAGATTGACGGACTGTATCGGCGCGACAAAAGCGGAACGTTCGATTTCAACCTGCACTACGTTACCGGTTCCAAAGTCTCCCAGTCCCGGTTTGAAACGGATAACCAATCGCTTCCCGTCCGGTGTTACACGCAACGACATCAGTGCGCTCAAATCGCGTCCATATTTGCCTTCGATGATTCGTATCTGGTCCGCGGCAACAGACCTCTTAAAGCGCATGCCTCGCAGTTGAATCACCACGCCCCGGCAAGAGGTACGCCCCGCGCGCTTCTCAATTATTTGGAAAATGCCGGCCGGCCAATAGTCTAAGAGGCCTTTCAATGGCCTGGCAGCACTTGTCTGCTGGGCTACGCCGAACGCGAGGACAAAGGCCATCAATCTGGTTATCACGCCGCTCTCCCTCTCGCCGTAACCGGCTTGACTAACTTTTCGCCGATGATCCCGCTTCGCCGCGTCGCATGATCTGATACAACTTGCCGCTGTCCGCCTCGTCCGATGATTCGATTTGAATAGTCAGGTGGCCGATGTTGAACCCGGAACGCAGCCGCTCCTGAAGCGCCTCGAGAATCGTTCGATGCGAAGCGTCGGGCTCGATGGTCACGTGAGCCGAAAGCGCTTCCATTCCCGAACTGATGGTCCACACGTGAAGATCGTGAACGCTGGCGACGCCGGGGACTGCGTGCATCTCCTCGACTAGCGCTCGGATGCTTATATGCGACGGCGTGCCTTCGAGCAGCACATTCACCGATTCGCGAATAAGCTGCCACGAACTGTAGATGATCAACAGACACATCACGACGCTGATCACGGGATCGGCAAGCGTCCATCCCCATAGCCAGATCAACGCGCCCGCCAGAATCGCGCCCACCGAACCCAGCGCGTCTCCAATCACGTGCAGAAATGCGCCGCGCATATTCAGGTTTTCTTCGGAAGCCGAGTGAAGCACGAACGCGCTGATGATGTTCACCACCAGCCCGCCGAATGCTATGAAGGTGACCTCCGCGCCTTTTACTTCTTCCGGCAACTTGAATCGGTGAAATGCTTCGTACGAGATCAACAGCGCAATGACAACCAGCGCGGCGCCGTTCGCAAGCGCGGCCAGTATTTCCATCCGGTAATAGCCGTATGTTTTTTTCGGATTGACCGGGCGAGTCGCGAATCCGATAGCGAACAGCGCGAGCACCAGAGAGGCGACATCCGCCAGCATGTGGCCGGCGTCTGAAAGCAGCGCAAGTGAGTTTGTAAGAAAGCCGCCGATAACCTCGGCGAGCATGTAGGCGAGCGTCAGCGCGAGAACGGCTGCAAGGCGGCGCCGGTTGCTGCCCCGGCTGTGAGCGGAATCGTGCTTGTGCTCCTTCGACATAATGCCGCCGGTTTCACGTGGTCGACTCGCCTTGCGGCACGCACCGCGACGCGATGGTTACTTGACGTACAGTAATTCCACTTCGAAAATCAGCGTCGCGTTTGGCGGGATGACTCCGCCCGCGCCCCTTGCGCCGTAGCCCAGTTCTGGCGGGATTACCAGCTTGCGTTTGCCGCCGACCTTCATCGTCATCACACCTTCATCCCAGCCTTTTATGACGCGGCCCATTCCGATCTGAAAGATAAACGGCTGGCCTCGATCAAGCGAGCTGTCGAACTTGGTTCCGTTCTCGAGAGTGCCGGTGTAATGGACAGTCACCATTTGCCCCGTCTTTGGGCTCGCGCCGGCGCCAACAACAATGTCTGTGATTTTTAATCCTGTACTTGTGGTCATTTCGGCTCCAGCACCGGTTGAATTGCCGATACGAGTTTCCTGTGATGCGATAACTCGCCAGCCGCCCGGTTGCTTTGAAAACGTGTCGGTGAATCTGATCACCACGCTTGTTTCTTTTCCGCCGGTAGTGAAAGTGCCGGTCCATCGGCCGGCGACGATGCCGGTCGTTCCGCGCACTCGCACGGTCAGGTCCTCGAGGCGATATGATTCGATTTTGACGCGCGATACGGCATCAAGATATTGAGTTTTGTTGAAGACGTTCGCTTCGTCGTCGGTGAATACGAACTGGGCGTCGAGTATGCGATCGAGAGCGGCTTTGTCGCCGTTCTTGTACGCTTCATTCCATTGATTCTCGAGGTCCTTCAGCACCTGTTCGGCGCCGCGCGTTGCGGGCTTGCCTTGTCTGCCGCGCTTCGCCTGTGCGGCGCTCGCTGATCCGCAGATCAATAACAACAGGACAACAAGGCTGACAGATTTCATTCTGTCACCTGATTCGGTGTGCTGGATTTGTTCTTCCACGGCGCAAGAGTGTAGCTTGCGCCATCAGCCAACGGCAAGTTATGAGAGGCGCGCCGCGACGTTACGACATCGCATTGACGACTTGAGAGGCCACGCCGCCCAGGTAGACGAGCTTATGATTCGAGAAGCCGATCTCGGCCGCATCCAACAGGTCCTTGATCAAACCGGGGCCATAACGAGAGAGAAAATAATAGACGTTTAGTTCGCGTTCCTGAAGGTTTTTGTCCGGGAACAGAGTAGTGAACGCGCGTTCCACCTGGCGATACACGGTCTGTTCTCGATGCGCGCTCGAGTGGATGAACCGCGTCCGCAGATGTTCGATCTGATAGAGCATCTTCGCCCGGGCCGTCTTGAGCGGGTCCGTCATCGTTGGGTCGGCCTTTTGAAGCGCCGCGCCAAGTCGGTCCAGATGCTCATTCAGCACGCGCTCGGTTTCGGCGAAGGCCGCGCTCGTCCCTCGATCCAGACTCTGTTCGACGACCTTCGTGACCGCCGGGTGCAGACCGTCGAAAAAGTCCCGCAACTCGAGGCGGTATTTCTTCATCGTTTTCTGATGACGGCCTTCTATGATCGTGAAGCTCGCGCGCGGCAAGACACACGGGAGCTGGCGCCCAAGCACTTCATAGACGGCCCTCACCTGAGCGAAGTAAGCGATTTCCGCGGGCCCGCCGATGTATGCCGCGGTCGGTAACAAATAATCCTGCACGACGGGCCGCATCGTCACGTTCGGGCTGAAGCAGTTCGGACACACGCGAGCCAGTTCGGTCAGCTCTTCCAATCCAAACGTGCGTTCCGAGCCTTTGACCGCGAAGCGTCCGCCCTGCTGAGCGAGAGCCTTGCGCCGCCCATCATCCATGATGAACAGCGGGACCATATCATCCGACGTGTGTATCTGAGCGTGATAACCGGCCTCTTCGATTTCCCGGCTGCGCTTTACGAGGGCGGCAGCGATGTCGCTGGATTTTTCGACTGCCTGGCTGTAGAGCGGCGCCGCAACCTGTTTTAGCTCCTCGTCGAGCGGATCGAGCAGTACGACGCCGTGTTCGCGGAAGATCCTTGCCATCAATTTCGCGAATGCTTCCGCGAACCCGGCACCGTCAGCGTAGCTTTCGCGCAAATCACTCGCGATCTGAGGCGCGAATTCCGACGCGGCGAGCTGCGCTACGAATTCGTCGATCGTTTGATTGATTCCTTCGCAAAGCGAGATGGATCCGACTGGCACATCGTCCTTTTGCCCGCAGCCGGCGTAATGAACCGTTTTCAGTTGGCCTTCGCGATCAACCATCTTGGCGTGGTTGACCTCGTCGTAGTCGTGGTCTTCGCTTGCGATCCAAAATACCGGCACCGCTTCGATGCCCTGATCGCGCAGGCAGGCGGCAAGCTTGATTACCGTGACTGCTTTGTGAATCGTGTACAGCGGACCGGTGAACAAACCGGCTTGCTGCCCCGTCACGATTGCGACCGAACCCGGGTGACGAAGCATCTCGATATGCCTGAACGTGAGTTCAGGTGAGCCGGCCCCGCGGTTGATTCGATCGAGCGCATCGGGCACGCGCCTGCGGTCGAACGTCTGCGCGCCGACGCGGCGCGCGTGATCGGCAAGCGGTTCAACCGAACGCCCATAGTTGGCATAAAACTTCGCGACCTTTTGATAGTCGTACAGAAAATCGTTAAACAGACGGGTCGTTCGCGGAATATCAGTGAACCGCAACGCGTCGGTTAACGAGTTTGCCGCGGCTTCCAGGTTTTCACATTCGGAAGACATAGTTGTTGAGTCGTGATTCGTGACCCCTTCGGATCCTGCGATCACGCATCACTTTCTCACTCGATTTCGGGGAAGAGTCCCGTCTTTCGGATCACCGCCTTGACCCGTTGCGTGTCTGGGTCGTTCAACGCGCTCAATGGAGCGCGTGGCGCGCCGCCCTTTAGTCCCAGGAAGTTCATTGCGGCCTTGAGTCCAGGCACACCTAAGCCCGCGGTAACGATATGCGAGAGCGGCGCAAGCCGGTGCTGAAGCTCACGTGCTCGAGTATGGTCACCGGCTTTCACCGCATCGTACAATTCGCAACATCCGCGCGGCGCCGCGCACGCTAACGCCAGCACTGCGCCCGTGGCTCCCATCGAAAGCGCGGGGTAAAGTATGCCGCCGTTTCCGGCCATCACTGAAAATCCAGCGGGCGACAAGCTAATCGTTTCCGATATCGCCGCCATATTACCCGAGCTGTCCTTCACGCCGATTATGTTCTGGTGAGAAGCCAATCCCGCTATGGTTGCTGAGTCAATTATCACACCGGTGTTTGCGGGAACGTTGTAAATCAAGACTGGAATCGGCGAATGATCGGCGACCTCGGTGAAGTGGCGCGTGAATGCTTCCTGAGTCATCGAGGCTTTGTAATAGTAAGGAGTAACGACGAGCGCCGCATCCGCGCCGCAATCGGCCGCTGCCCTTGATGCCTCGATCGCCGCGTGCGTTGAAAGCTCAGTCACACCGCCGACGATCGTGTGCGTACTGGCGGCCGCGCGCTTGATGGTGGCAATGACATTGCGCCGCTCATCACCGGCCAGATGAACCACCTCACCATTCGAGCCTAAAGCAACGTATCCGGCCAACGAGGACTCGTTGTAACGCGAAATATTCGACGCCAACGCGTCATAATCGACGTCGCCGCGATCGGTGAATGGAGTGGTTACAGGAGGGAATATTCCGTTCAGATTTACCGTTCTCATGCTGGTAGCACTTGTGTACGATCCGGGGCACTTTGTAGTTTCAGCCCGCCTTGGGTCAGTCTGGATTATAAGTGCCGCTTCGATGGACTCGCAACTTAGGTTCAGGAATCACTGCGGATGAATTGCTTGAATGCGCGATGGAAAGCTGCAGAAAATACGAAAGCCGCCAAAGCGGCGGCTTTCATTTGAAACTAATCGAGCGGTGCCGTCTTAGCGGGTGACACCCGTCGAATGACCCGTCGATACTTCGATCGACTTCATATGTCCGGAGTAGTCCTGTACGTAGTCCTTCAGCGATCCGTGTCCCCAGCGCGTGTAGAAGTCGTAGTCCTTCATTTCTTTGTACGCCTGATCGAAGCCCCATCCGTAGTTATTCATTCGGTAAACCGCGCCCATTACTCCGGTGCGGTGCCGGCCACCAGCGCAGTGTACGAAGAAGGGGCCCGTCGCCGGATCGTTCGCCAGTTTCAAGAACTGCTCGATCTGCGCATCGCTTGGACGGCTCGAATCACTCATCGGGATGTTGACGTAATGCATACCGGCGCTCTCGGCGTCACGTTTTTCGTAGCTTGTGGGATCATCGCGCAGGTCGATAACCGTCTTGATTCCCAACGCGGCCAGATCCTTGTAATCCGCTTCATTCGGCTGCGCGCCTCGGTAGAAGCGATCGTCCATCTTGCCAAAGTTCTTTATGTGAATCGCCGGAAAGGACGAGCTCTTCGACGATGCCGCGGCAGGAACCGCGGCGATAACGTTGATTGAAATCGCGAGCAGGCTCGCTCGCAGGATGGTGCGTCTTAGTAGATTTGTCATAGTTGTGCCGGTGAAACCGTCCCCCTTGCTCGTTGTTAATGAATCGCTTCGAGAATCTGAAGCCAATCGTTGGATTCGCTGATGGTCACACAGGTTGCCGCTTATGCCTGCTCCAAAGGTGTTGTGATACTGTTGCGGTAGGCTTTGAGAAAATGCACGACCTGTTGCACACAGTATTTGTTTTTCTGGTGATCTTTCTGGTGGTCTTTGTTCTAAATGTTATGCCTGCGTTTGCTCCGCCGACGTGGTCGGTTGTCTCGTTCATTGCGGTGAGATTCAGCTCCAACATCGTTATCCTCGCGATTCTGGCGGCTGTGGCCGCGACGCTTGGACGACTTCTACTCGCGAAACTTTCGACGGTAATCGTAAGACGGAAATTCCTCCGCGAAGAAACGCGAAGAAACATCGACGTCGTCAAGACCCGGCTCGAGAGCAACACCAGGCTCACGTTCGGATTATTCCTGTTCTATGCTTTCAGTCCCCTGCCGTCGAATCACTTATTCATTGCGTATGGGTTGACGGCCCTCAAGCTGAAGCTGATTGCGATACCTTTCCTGCTGGGGAGGACGGTGAGTTATGCGTTCTGGGCGTTGACGGCGTCAGGCTTGGCCGGACTGCTTTCATACGACGCGGTGAAATCGAAATCATTCTTCGGGATTTACTTCATTGCCACACAAATCTTCGGCCTGCTGGTCGTCTGGATCTTCACCCGGATCGATTGGCAAACGCTGTTTGAAGAGAAGAAACTCCGGTGGCGGAAGCGCCATCAAGCCGGGCGTTCAGAGTACAGGCCTTAGCCTGGTAGTAGCAGAGAAAAAGAGATGTCTTGAGCGAGTTGAGGCTTTCGCCTGGTTCTCTTGAGTAAGCTCTCTTTGAAAGCCACTACCAGGCTAAAGCCTGTACTCTATACGCCCGACTCGAGCGCGTAGCTTCTTCTTCAATTTTGCTGCATCGATTGAACGAATTCTTCGAAAAGATGAGACGGATCGTGCGGGCCGGGGCCAGCCTCGGGATGATATTGCACCGAGTACACAGGCAAGCTCCGATGTCGAAGCCCTTCCACCGTATTGTCGTTGAGGTTGATATGCGTGATCTCACAATCAGCGGGCAGCGAGTCGGCATCAACCGCGAATCCATGATTCTGAGCCGTAATCTCGACGCGTCCTGTGAGCAGATCCTTCACCGGGTGATTCCCCCCGTGATGGCCAAACGGCAGCTTGTAGGTTCGCCCTCCAAACGCGAGCCCCATCAGTTGATGCCCCAGGCAAATCCCAAATATCGGATAACGTCCGATCAGCTTTCTTATATTGTCAACGATATCAGTCAGCGGTTCTGGATCACCGGGGCCGTTTGATAGCCACACACCGTCGGGCTTCATCGCAGTCACGTCCTCGGCAGTCGTGTGCGCCGGTACGATCGTGACCTTGCAACCAAGCGCCGCGAGATTGCGAAGACTGTTGTGCTTCAACCCAAAATCGTAAGCGACAACATGAAAGCGATGCTCGCCGTTTGTCCGCGGATGTAACAAACCCGGCGAACCGTAGGCCGACGCTTGCGAGTCCTTCCAAACATAAGGTTCTTTGCACGTGACTACGGACGCGAGATCAAGCCCAACCATCTCGGGGGCCTTTCGCGCGCGTTCTATGACCGATTGCTCGTCGTTCCCGAGAGTCGAAAGACATCCGCGCATTGAGCCCCGCTGGCGAATGTGTCGAACGAGAGACCGGGTGTCGATGTCTGAAATCCCGGGCACGCCGGCGCTTTTCAAATTGTGATCAAGAGAATCGCCGGCTCGCCAATTCGAATAAGCGCGCGACAGTTCTCGCACGATCAAGCCTTCGGCGAACACTCGTCGCGATTCGGGGTCTTCGTGGTTAGTGCCGTAGTTTCCGATCAGCGGATAGGTCATCGTGACGATCTGCCCGCAATAAGAAGGATCGGTGAGGATTTCCTGATAACCGGTCATCGAAGTGTTGAACACGACTTCGCCTACAACTTCGGCTTCGGCGCCAAAACCGCGGCCTCGCCAGATTCGCCCATCTTCAAGTGCCAGGATTGCGCTCAATTAGTCCCCCTTGTGATCAGTCATCGCTCACTTGCAACAACGCCCTGCGATTTCAAGAACGCCTGGGCTTCACTCGCCCAATGTTTCTCCACTCGATACTTGTAAGCCGGAGAGGTGCGCACCGCCTCGATGCAAGCGCGCATCTCCGTCGCGGCATCATCATACCTGCCGAGTTGATGAAGCGTCAGTCCATATCGATAACGCGCTTCCGCATCCGACGGGCGCTTGTCGATGAATCGCTCGAACGCCACTCGCGCGTCTTCATTCTGTCCCGCTTGAAAGTATGTCCAGCCGATTTCGCGCCACGCTTCGCTCTGGCTGTGCTCGGGATTGCGACTGACGACCGCATCGAAGTGACCGATCGCATCCGCGAGCCTGCCTTGCTCGCGAGCGATGCGGCCGAGTTGATAGTGGGCGTCGGTTTCGTCGGGATCAATTTCGATCGCGCGCGCGAAGCTCGATTTCGCTTCCTCGTACTGCCGGCGCTGTTGATAGATCAATCCAAGATTGTAATGCGCCGACGCATCGGCCGGATTGAGAGTCGAGGCCTCGAGGTTGCGCTTGAAGTCTTCACGCGCTCGTTGGGCACTCGCGATATCGCCCAGAAAATTTCTCAACAGGATGATGATCAGAATCAACAGGAACGGCGACGTGAGAATGAACGACAGTCTTGGCAGAAGCGGCAGCGCCAAAAGCGACAACGACCCAAGCGCCACCACACCCGTAGCTCCTCCGTACCCAACGCGAAGCACCGCTTGCGCACCGAGCACGATCAGAAACACAAAATATGGTATCGGCACCAGCCTCAGCGCCGCTTCAAGCGCATCGACATTTGGCCCGCTGCGATCGAAAAGCAGAAGCGCCGGTATGACCATAACGAAATGCGCCGCCGCCCACGCGTACAGCGCGCAGCTCGCAAGCGGAGCGTACTCTTGCCGCAGCAGCACCGAGAAACTCGCCCGCCTGTGGATGACGCTTGTGGCCAGCAAGCACGCGGGGACAAACACAACCACAAGAAACAAGACCGGTGAAATGTGTCCGAGCATTCCAACGACTACATTGAAGGCAAAAATAATGAATCGCGCGGCGAGCCCCATCGACGGGTCCCGGCCGATCAGAGTCATCATTCTTGCCAGGGCGCCGCTCAGCAATTCGTAGTAAGCGAATGTCGCAAGCAACGCGAGCAGGGCGCCCACGACATACGGAGCCCCGGCCGCGATTTCAACCATGGCCTGCTGCGGATTGTAGAAGATCCTGAAAAGAGGCGAGAGCCTGGAGCGCATTAGAGGGAAATTGTGAACGATGAATAGTTGAATGCAGGATCAGTGTTCATCATTCCGCATTCATCATTCATCATTTTCGTAGTTACCGTTCGTCATCGACATCGACGGTGCCGGTCAATGTACCTGCGCGCGGAAGAGGCCAATATCTGAACATGGCCTTGCCGTAGATGTATTTCTCGGGCACGAGTCCCCACGAGCGGCTGTCGTTTGATGCATCGCGATTATCGCCCATCACGAAGTAATAGTGAGGCTTCACGTATTTGATATCGCTGCGTACCTGGTTCCATCTTGCGCGGGCCGCCTGATTACGTTCGGGCGCCAGATAGGACTCGTCGATCGGCTGGCCGTTGATCGTTACGTGACCCAGCGCGTCCATATCTATGCTCTCACCGGGCAGACCGATCACTCTCTTGATAAAAGATTTCGTCGGATCTTCAGGATACCAGAACACGACTATGTCGCCGCGCTCGATGCTCCAGAAGGTGTAGTCAAACTTATTGACGAAGATGCGCTCGTCGTTTTCCAGCCGCGGCTGCATCGATGTGCCTTCGACTTTGACGGGCTGCACGACGAACACGACGATCAGCACGGCCATCACCGCGGCGAAGATTATGTCGCGGGTGATGGATTTGACTTCGGCCCACAGCCCTGGTGACGCGGACGGGTCCTCGGGATAAGTGACTTCGATATTCGGATCGTCTTCGGGAAGAATGCCCGGATAGATTGGTTGATTCATAGCTGCCCACTCAAACGTTTGGGGGAGAGTTAACGTTCAAGAAAAAAGGTTACGTTTGAGCTTGTGGATTGTCAATAAACAAGAACGCTTCGTATACTTCCGCAATGCCAATCGTCGATCAGATAAATCGCGACCTCACCGAAGCGATGAAGGCCAAACAGGCCGAGCGACTCAGTGCGATTCGGATGATAAAGACCGCGCTCAAACTTCGCGAGACTGACTTGCCAGGCGAAGTGGACGATACCGAGGCCATGAAGGTCCTCAACACGTTGCTCAAACAACGCCGCGATGCGGCCGAGCAGTATCGCGCCGGTCATCGCGAGGAGCTTGCTCTAAAAGAAGAACGAGAGGCGCTGATCATTCAAAGCTATCTCCCGGCGTCCGCCAGCGAGGAAGAGATTTCGCGGGCCGTAGATGATTCGATCGCGGAAGTGGGAGCTTCGTCGATGAAGGATATGGGCGCGGTGATGAAAGCTGTCCGCTCGAAGCTCGAGGGCACGACGATCGATGGGAAGATGCTGAGTGATTTGGTGAAAGCGAAACTAGGTAGTCCGTAGTCAGTAGTCCGTAGTCAGGAGTCTTACGAAGCTGACGCTAACTACGGACTACGGACTACGGACTACGGACTACTGACTCCCTCTTTCGATTAATCAAACTCGCAACGAACCCCGCGCCAAACCCATTGTCGATATTCACAACCGTCACATTCGAGGCGCACGAATTCAACATCCCAAGCAGCGCCGCCAGTCCGTCGAACGAAGCTCCGTACCCGATGCTTGTGGGCACGGCGATCACCGGGACTGACACGATGCCTCCGACTACCGACGGCAGCGCGCCTTCCATACCCGCGACGACTACAATCACTCGAGCGGATTCGAAATCCGGCCGAGCCCCAAACAAACGATGAATGCCCGCAACCCCAACGTCGTAGATTCGCGAGACTCGATTGCCCATCGCCGTCGCGGTGACCGCGGCTTCTTCGGCGACGGGCACGTCCGATGTGCCCGCGGATATGATCGCGATCGTCCCGTCACCGCGCTCGGTTCGGTCGCGGACCACTGAAATCATTCGAGCCTCGGCGTGAAACTCGGCGTCGTGTGCTATGTCACGAACCGCGGCAAATACTTCTTCGGTTGTTCGCGAGATGAGCAGATTCGAACTGTTGGTCAGAATGCGTTCGGCAATCTGAGTGATCTGCTCGGTGGTCTTGCCTTGTCCCAGAATCACTTCGGGAAACCCAAGTCGAAGATCGCGATGATGATCGACTCGCGCAAACGAAAGATCCTCATAAGGCAGGCTCGTCATTTTGTCGATTGCTTCGTCGACGTTGACGCGGCCCGCCCGCACTTGCTCGAGGAGTTTCTTTAGTCGCTCGCGATTCACGGCGAGATTCTAGCATAGCCTAAGCGAGGGGCGGCCACAGAGGGCCGCCCTTACAAGCGCGCACCTTAGCACCGGCGCGCATGACGCTAAGTTTGATAGGTCTAACAAGCGGATGCTAAGATTCTCGCGATAACGATCCAAGAACAGCACTAATGCACAATGAGTCGCACGTAACAATAATCGGCGGAGGTCTCGCGGGCACCGAAGCCGCCTGGCAAGCCGCCGAGCGCGGGATCAGAGTTCGCTTGTACGAGATGCGTCCCGCGCGGCCGACTCCCGCTCATCAATCCGACAACCTCGCCGAGATCGTCTGCTCGAATTCTCTCAAGTCCGATGAGCAGGGCACGGCGCCTTATCTTCTCAAAGAAGAGTTGCGTCGCGGCGGATCGTTGCTCATCAGCGTTGCGCATCAGACAGCCGTGCCCGCGGGAGCGGCGCTCGCCGTCGATCGCCAGCGATTCGCCGAAGAAGTCACGCGCCGAATCGCCGCGCATCCATTGATAGAGCTCATTCGCGAAGAGATACAAACGCTTCCTTCCGAAGGACCGGTTGTGATTGCGACTGGGCCGCTCACCTCGCCCGCGCTCGCGGAACAGATCACGCGATTGACTGGATCAAGCAATTTGTTTTTCTACGACGCGATTTCACCGGTGGTCGATGCCGAGTCGATCGACACCAGCATCGCGTTTCGAGCCGCGCGTTACGACAAGGGCGGCGACGATTACTTGAATTGTCCGTTCAACGCAGAAGAGTACGATCGATTCTACGACGCGCTGACGACAGCCGAGTCCGTCGCGTTGCACGAGTTCGAGAAGACGATGTACTTCGAAGCGTGTTTGCCTATCGAAGAACTCGCGCGGCGCGGCCGCGACACATTGCGATACGGGCCAATGAAACCAGTCGGGCTGCGTGATCCGCGCGACGGGCGCCAGCCGTGGGCGGTTGTGCAGCTTCGCCAGGAAAACCTGCTGGCCGATAGCTACAACCTTGTCGGTTTCCAAAACCATCTGAAGTTCGGCGAACAAAAACGAGTGCTGCGTTTAATCCCCGGACTCGAGCAGGCTGAATTCATGCGATTCGGTCAGATTCATCGCAACACATTTATCTGCGCGCCGGCGGTGCTGCGAGAGACGCTGCAAATGCGAACTGATCCGCGCGTTCTCTTCGCGGGCCAAATCTCCGGAGTCGAGGGATACATCGAAGCGATGGCAACGGGATTCATGGCGGGCGTTCATGCGGCTGAACTCGCGCGGGGCCGCGCCCCCGAAGCACCGCCCCGTCGCACCGCGATGGGAGGCCTGACGAACTACATCGCGAATGCGGACACGAAGAATTTTCAGCCGATGAATATCACATTTGCATTATTGCCTCCGCTCGAGGAAGCCGATCGCCGAAGATTGAAACGAAAGCTGGATCGTCGGCGTTTTCAAGTCGAGCTTGCGCTGAAGGATTTCGATCTGTGGCTCGCGAGTTATCTTAGAGGAGCCGCCGCGCATCGAGTCGTATGAGCTTGAAGGAAAGGGAGTCTGTTCTTGCCGCAAACGATTCACCATCGGTTTCCTACTTTGGTCGAAGCGCGATCGGATTTTGGAGTGCGGCGACTTGTCGCCGCTTTTCGTGATTCGCGAGGATCCAAAGCGGCGACAAGTCGCCGCACTCCAAAGCCGCGGTTCGCCAAACGGTTCGTTTCGTCGCTGCTACCGTTTTCATTTTTTCTCTTACCTTTTGGCTTGGCGACGGCGCAATCCGGGCGTCCGATACCGCCGCCGCCGAAGCCTCAGTTGCCTTCGCATTCACAGGGTCAACGTCCCGTTCCGCCCGCTTCGGATGATACTCGTCCGCGCCGCGTGGGAGACGAGCCGCAGGACGAAAAGCCACTCAAGCTCAAGGCGGATTTGGTCACGGTCATTACTTCGGTCACCGATTCGAGCGGGAATCAGGTAAACGATCTCACTCAGAAAGATTTCGACTTATTCGAGGACGAAGCGACGCAGGACATCGCCGGCTTCTATCGCGAGGGCCAGATTCCACTGCGCCTAATCTTCCTGTTCGATACGTCGAGCTCGATTCGGCATCGCTTCGATTTCGAACAGCGCGCGGCGGCTCAGTTCTTCAAGAACGTAATGCGTCCCGGGGATCAGGCGGCATTGATGAGCGTCTCGACTGAAGCAACAATCGAGTTGCAATTCACATCAGACGTAGACCGGCTGGTCAGCGGGCTCGGTCAGCTCAAACCGCAGGGAGCCACCGCTCTCTATGACGCGATGATCGCGGCGGCCAGGTATCTTCGCCCCGCCGAAGGTCGTCACGTGATGGTCGTGCTCTCGGACGGAACGGATACCGTGTCGACGTCCACCTTGGCGAAGGCGTTGACCGAGGTGCAGAAATCAGACGCGGTGATCTACGGCGTGCACTCAACGGGCGTCGCGCCTTCGGCAAGCGTTCAGGATCTGGCGGGCGAGTTCGTTTTGAAAACCATGTGCGAGGACACCGGCGGCCGCGCGTTTTTTCCGCCGATATACGAAGACCAACGGAAGGAAACCCGTGATCTTGATGAGATCTACAAGCGGCTCGCGGCAGAAGTTCGAGCGCAGTTTGTTCTGACGTATTACAGCAAGAGCGAAGGAAAGTCGGGGACGTTTAAAGCAATTCGAGTGGAAGTAAAACGCCCGGGGCTTCAAGTGCGCGCGCGCCGCGGATACTACACAGCGAAGTAGTACTCTGAGTTAGCAACACCTTCTTAGACCACCGCAATTCCGACACGTGAGGACTCTCGATCATGCGAATACTCTCTCTCAAAGTTTCATCGGCAATGTGTCTTGCCGTCGCTCTGCTAGCGTCAGCAGTAATCACACCGAATGATGCAGCTTCGGCGCAACGCAAACCGCAATCATCAAAGCGCGCCGGACCAGGGCAATCGGGCGGGGACAACGCACTTCGCGCTCGTGCCGAGAGGCTTCATCGACAGTCGATAGTAATCGACACGCACAACGACATCACCTCGCCGCTGCTCGACGATGGGTTTGATCTTGCGACGGCCGGCGACGATCCGAACGCGAAGATCAAGACTCACACCGATCTCCGACGAATGAAGGCCGGCGGGCTCGGAGCCGAGTTCTTCGCGGTTTATGTCGGAAAAGAATTCGTGAACAAAAAACCCTCGGAAGGCGGAGGCGCCGCGCGCCGTGCGCTCGACGTCATCGACGTTGTGAAAGAACAGATTCGGCGTCATCCCGAATCGCTTGAAGCCGCTTCGACCGCCGCCGACATTCGCCGCATCGTTCGAAGCGCCAAGATCGCGGCGCTAATGGGAATCGAAGGCGGCCACGCGATCGAAGACAGCCTCCCGGCGCTGCGAATGTTTTACAAGCTCGGCGTCCGGTACATGACGCTGACCCACACCAACACGAACGACTGGGCGGATTCGGAAGGTGACATCAACAACACAAACGTGGCTCATCACAACGGACTGACGGATTTTGGCCGAGATGTGATTCGCGAGATGAATCGCATTGGGATGATGGTCGATATTTCTCACGTGGCCGACAAGACTTTCTACGACGTGATCGCGACAACGCGCGCGCCGGTGATCGCTTCGCATTCTTCGGCGCGAGCGATCGCAAATCATCCGCGCAACATGAGCGACGATATGCTGCGAGCCGTTGCCAGGAACGGCGGAGTCGTGATGGTGAATTTCTATGACGGGTTTCTGGATCCTCGCAAAGCGGAACTCGCGCTGCGGTCGCGTACGATGGAAGACGAGTTGCGGGCAAAGTATCCAAACGATCCGAAGCGTGTTCAAGATGAAATCGAAGCGTGGCGCAAAGCGAATGATACGGGAAAGACACCGCTCTCAGTGCTGATGGATCATATCGATCACATCGTTAAGGTTGCCGGCATCGATCACATCGGGATTGGTTCTGATTTTGACGGCGTTCCTTTCACTGGCTTGCCGGAAGGAATGGAAGACATCTCGAAGCTCCCGACTCTTACTTATGAGTTGATGAAACGCGGTTACTCGGACGCTGACATCAGGAAATTTCTGGGAGAGAATTTGCTAAGGGTGATGTCTCAGGTGGAACGCGCAGCTTCGGAGATGCAATCAAGGGCCGATGCGTCTGCCAGGAAGAAGTAGTAGAATGCTGCTCGCTCCGTCTGTCCACTAAGAGAATTGATCGTGAGGTGAAAAGCGCATGTCAAAGAATGTCCAGTTCGTCGTAGACGGTGAAGGCCACAAGACCGCGGTGATCCTCCCGATTGAGGACTACGAGGAGATGATGGAAGACCTTCACCTGGGGCAAGCGGCTCGCGACAGCAAAGACGAGCCACGCAGACCTTTCTCTGAGGTCGTTGACGAGATGCGAACCGCCGGTGAAATTGATGTATAGCGTCAGCATCACTAACCGAGCCGAACGCGACCTCAAGAAGCTCGAGAACAGAATCAGCGGTTCAGTAGTAGGAATCCAAGACCCAAAACCAGGGACGCCAGCACACTGAGGACGAAGATGGCCAGGCTCAACGCAACTCCCTGCCAGAAGCGTAGGTCGTTTCTTTGACGCTCGGCAGCGTTTTCAGAGAGATGCTCTAACGTGTATGTTTGATCATCTCCCGCGATTTTGTTCATTGGTTTTCTCCTGCCCATTAGACGGTTCGCAATCGACACGAAAAAAGACAGAATTCTTCTGGCGTAATGTGCCGCTCATAACGTCTAATAGGGTGAAAGGCCGATAGCAGTTCTTTGACAATCAGGCAGGCTTCGTCGCGCTCCTTAAGGAGGGGTTATGGCGACAGAAGTTAAGCCGGAACCGATCTCAGAGGATTTGCTGCTCGCTGTATATCAATCTCTCTTGCGCTACTGGATCAAGCAGGGAGTATCGATAGAGAAAGCTGAGGATCTGGCTCAGGAAGGTATCTTGAAGTGCTTGCTGGCATGCGAGAAGTGGAAACGTAAAGCCAGCCTGAAGACCTTTCTGGTCACGGTAGCAAAGAACGCCGGGCGAGATGTTCTCCGAAAGGAAGCTCGGCGGGAGAGGATTATGCAGGGGCTACATGAGACGGTTCGCTTACCCGAAGAAGATGGTCTCTGAAAGCGCTCGGAGTCGGGGTGACCGGAATCAACCGGTTGCTGGAAAAGACGGTGACAGGAGTAAGCCTCGACACTGAGTTCCCGATGATTGGATCCTTGAGTGAAGAATGGAACACCAAGGGTCGGCTTGCTAAGCATCTAGCTCACCGCGTGATTCATGCTTTGCTCGCGAGCCGAAAGATGTTAGTCGCCATCGGAGAACTTGTCAGTCCAAGATTCTTGCTGACGAGGTACCCCCCATTCGAATAGCACATCCAAGAACAAGGAATATGAGATCAGCAACAGTCACGAGGAGATGGGATGGCCAAGTTTGACCTTTATCACCTCTTGACCAGCACGTCGATCGATTGCGTGCCTTCACCTCGAGGAGCCTCAAAGAGATGGATAGCGCAACTAGTTCGATTGAGGTAAAACACCTAACCATCCACGAGGGAATCCGGCTTTGTGACTCGGCTTCAGCGCAGACCCTTCGCCATGCGGTCATTTCTCCTTTCGCTTCTTGCCCTCATAAAATAACTTCATACCCCTGTTTGAGGGCGGGGGCAGCAAGAGGCAAATTCTACGCTCGTCGGAGCCTGCCGGCCTTTTCATTCACGATCAAGCCCTCTAAGATTTACGTAACGATGCCCAAGAAAAGAACAATCTACTACTGCAATAATCGAGGTGTCGGCAGCCTCCTTCGTGATGCAAAATCTGGCGCCTTCGTCGAGCCAGGGCGCGAAGAAGACCGCCGCGTGTTCGTTGAGGAACACCTGGACGATTGCCGATCGTGCCGCGATGAGATGACCGATCACGTGAATCAACTGGCGTTGAGTGAGATTGCTGAAGAGAGCGGGGTTGACGTCGAGCGCGTGATTGAACAACTTGGAGAAACCGCGAAACAACTCCGCGACTTCGCAACAGATCGGGATATTCCGTTTGAAGAAGTCGTCATAGGCATACTTCACGGACGCTCATTCGTCACGACGAATTCAAAGCGGATACGCGCGGTTTCCTCTGTTGCATCGCCGGAAGTTTGAACTGGATTGCTACGCTTTCGGTCGCCGGATGCTTCGCGCTTTTGATGGTTCTTCCTTCCGAACTTCATCTCTGCGATTACGGCCCAGCTTAGCCATCCAACTCTTTGATCCGAACTCACCGGCCAAGAGGTTCGGTAAGCTGAGGTCAACGTCAAGAGTCGGCCAGCGAAGCCCGGCGCCCGAAGGCGTTACCTGCACCTCAGCCAAGTCCTTCGGCGATGCTCCTGCGAGCCCCTGGGCTAACTCAGCCGGAAACATGAAGGTTGCTCCGCTTCGCAGCTCCACGACTATTCGATTCGTCCGGCGATCATATCGCGCGGACTTCGCACGTGGTTCATTTCTATCGGCTCTCGCCGCCGCCCGTTTCGCGCTCACATATTCTTGATCGAACGCTTTATCCTTCAAAGTGGTCACCAAGCGATCTCTTGTCCTTCGCCCATACCTGCTTGCCAGACGGTCACACCGGCTTGATGCACTCGAACTACTTTTCCCATCCGTTGAGCTTGCGTACGAAAGCCGCGATGCCGCAAGAAACGTCGAATGAACTCCGCCGCCTGCTCGGGTCCAACGTCAAGGTAGACCAGGCAGTAGCCATGATGGCTCAGCCATCGCTGGTAAAAATCTTTATCGCGTGTGAAGAAAGTCGGACGCCGAAGGGAGTGAAGTAGCCGGATGATCTCGTCGTAATCGTCCATTCCGAAGCGCCCGATGTCGCCACCGACGCGTCGAAAGTGAATGCCCCAGCGCTCAAGCTTTCGCCGCTGCCAGACATCCAGGTTCTCATCAAGCACAATCACGCGGCCCGCCGGCGCTTTTCGGTGCTTGCAACCAACGCCTCACGCGCCAGCTCAACGGCTTCCGCAATCGCCTCGTGACTGAGCCTTCCATCGTACGCTTTGGAGATCCAATCCCAATCCTTGCCCTTTGCAACATAGTAAAGAACATCTTTGACCAGCAGACGCGTGCCCTTGAAGGTTAAGTCTCCGCCGCAGATCTTCGAGTCTGAGACGATGTACTCGCCGTACTCTTTTCGTTTGCGTGCCGCCATAGCTGCTCCTCAAATGATGATCGCGTCAATAATTTAGCACTCACCACCTAGCCGAACAACGGACGCGTTCACATTCGGTTTCAGGCAATCACGTGGATGGTCAACGGCTCACGCTCAACGCCAGCGCCGTAGTCGCCCAGTTGCTTGCGGCCATTGAAACCCACTGATCGTGTCCGTGAGGAAACCCGCTCTCGAAGAATGGCTGGAATGGCATAGACCGGCTCTTCACATACCACGATCCGTCTTCCAATTGGGTCTTCAAGAGAAATGCGACTCCTCGCTTGTAAGCCAAATTGGTTGCCGGCAGACCGGCCTCTCTCAACGCCACCAAAGCCTGGCCCGTCGCATAAGCGTCGCTCGGAATAGAAGGAAGTTGAGACCAACCGCCATCGGGCCGCTGCTTCGCTAGGAGCGCTCGCACGCCCTTCTGTATGATCGCCTGTTTGGAGTTCACACCCGCCCATCGCAAACCAAAGAGTTGAAAAGCACGGTCCTCTGTCGTTTGCGGCCGTGCTTTTATCAGCCAATCCACAGCGCGCTTAATCGATGCTTGATACTCCGCGCGGTGTGCCTTCGGGCCGTAGAGCTGAAGCGCTCTCATCGAAACGGCGGTCACTTCGATGTCGCTGGATTCGATCGGCGGCCGGTGCGCGAAGATTCGCCATCCTCCGTCCGGATATTGTTGTCCCTTGACGAATCGGGCCATCGCGTCCGTAGCTTCGTCAGGCGGATGATTCGCCGCTGCGAGGCCTTGCAATATGTACCCGATGGTGTCCGAGTCTCCGGGAATCCCTACGCCCTGCAAGGCACGCTCTCGCCACGTCTCGATGTACGCCGCGATTTTCTTCACCTGATTGCTCGCGAGCCGCTCATCACAAGAGAGGCCGCCCTTGCGAACGGCTGCGATGGTCATCGCCGTGAACGTATTGTTGTGACACGACACACAGCCGGACTTCTGAAGGAAATTAGAATCCGATTTCTGAAGCAGCGGCAGGCTTCTCGCGATTGCTTCACGAGGTGAACCGGCGGGCTTTGGGTTGATAGACGGGAGCTTGAACGGCGATGCTTCCTTCGCCCCGGCTTTTGTCAGGAGATCGACAACCGGCGTCGCTCCTCTCAGCCTGGCAAAATCCATCGCCGATCTTCCTTCGGCATTTTTGGCGTTAATGTCACATCCGCGGTCGATCAGAGTTTTAACCGCGTCGACCGGAAGCGAGTCCGAGCTGGCGGCCAGCATCAGAAGAGTATTGCCTCCGGGGTCCTTTGCGTTGATGTCCGCGCCTCGCGCGAGCCACCGAGTCATGGCCGTCGCGTCGAGGTTCGGCGGCGCGCCAAAGAACGCGCCCATGCTAATCAATTCGGGAGGGGCGCCCTCGGTCAGCACCTCGATACACTTCTCGCATTGCGCGTACTGCGCGTACGCAAGCGGGCCGGGTCCGGCCGCTTTCAAGTCGGCGCCTCGCTCGATGAGCAACCGCAGAAGCGCTTCATCGGGCAATCGCGCAGCCTCGGCAAGCGGTGTCATCTCTACGCCAAGCCCCGGCGATTTCGCGTTAACGTCCGCGCCACGATCGAGAAGCAGCTTCACAACATCGCGACACCCAAACCTTCCCGCGGCAATAAGCAGCGCGGTGCGGCTGTCTTCAGAGCGCGCGTTCACATCCGCGCCACGATCAAGAAGGAGTCTCGTTTTCTCGAGATCGTTCACCGCCCACATCAAGGCCGTCGCTCCAGCTTCATTGCGAATATTCGGGTCGGCGCCGTTGTCCAGTAACAGTCGAACCGATTCGGCGTCTCCGTAGAGCGCGGCTTGCATCAGGGGTGTTGTACCGCCGGGTCCGCGCAGGTTGCCGGCTTTGGGTTGCTCGAGCGCGAGGCGTTTGAAGGTTTGCTTATCGCCGTCGCGCAGCGCCTTCATTATCGGCAGCGCCTTCGGATCGGGCGGAGGCGACGGTTCTTCTCCTGACGCTTCGTCTGGCCACTCGACCCCTTGATCGATCCAGGCTTTCAGTATGGCGATTTGTTCAGGTCGCAGGGCCCCAGTCGGAGGCATCTGCGGACCGTACTGGCTTCCGATCAACTTGAGGTAGAACCTGCTCGCCTGACTATTGCCCGGTGCGATAACCGGAATGGTCCCGCCCCTCATCGCGTCGCGCCGGCGGTCGAGGCGGAACGCATTCATCTGCTGCGACGGTCCGTGGCAACTGATGCAGTACTGCCTCAAGATCGGCTGGACATCGCGGCGAAAATCAACTTTGCCGGGCTCTTGATTTGATTGAACCGCGTTTAATGACAACGCGCTGAGGGCCAACGCTACAACGCAACATTTCAAGACGGTGAATGCCTTTGAAGCCATGATTTTCTCTCGCTTTCTTGTGACGGGACTGTCGCCTTCGCAGAGTCCCAAGGCTGTCTTCTAACAAGCCACAAGAAATGCTGTCAATTCGTTTTTGTTTGGATTGCGATATCGATCGACGTTGAGAGAGGAGCCCGCCATACCAGGGACACATCGGTTCATTGGGCCAGATGTAACCAATCCCTCGTATGGAAAAACTCCGACGCTTCGGCCTCACGAGTGCCCGGTGCCGGTTGATAGTCATATTGCCAGCGAACCACCGGCGGCAATGACATCAGTATCGACTCAATTCGTCCCCCCGTTTGCAGACCGAAGTGCGTGCCGCGATCATATACGAGGTTGAACTCAACGTAGCGGCCGCGTCGGATCAATTGAAACTCGCGTTCGCGGTCCGTATAGGGTTCGTTTCTGCGCCGCTCGGCGATTGGAAGATAGGCAGGGAGAAAAGATCGTCCGACGCCTTGAACGAATTCAAAAACGGATTCGATTCCGGGGTCGGCATCCTGGCGCTCGTCGTCCGGTGCGAGCGGCTCGTCGGCGTGCTTGCCCGTCAGATAATCAAAGAAAATTCCGCCAACCCCGCGCGCTTCATTTCGGTGCTTGATGAAGAAATACTCGTCACACCATTTCTTGAATCGCGGGTAATACCACGGGTCGAACTTGTCGCAGGCGTCTTTCAACGTCTGGTGAAAATGAATCGCGTCCTCGAGGTAAGGATAGTAAGGAGTCAAATCGGTGCCTCCTCCGAACCAGCCGCTTGAGCCTCTTTCAAGATAGCGAAAGTTTGCGTGAACCGTGGGGACCATCGGATTCAACGGGTGCAGAACGAGCGAGACGCCGGTTGCGAAGAATTTCGTGCCCTCGCCGACTGGCAGCTTCGCCGCGAAGGCTTCATCGAATCGCCCGTGAACTTCGGAAAAATTCACGCCGGCTTTCTCAAACAGTGCGCCGCCCTCCAGCACTCTCGTGCGGCCGCCGCCGCCCTCGTCGCGCGTCCACAAGTCCTGTCGGAATCGCGCGTTGCCATCCATTTTTTCAAGCGCCGCGCATATTTCGTCTTGCAGCGCGGCGAAGAAATCTCGCGCGCGGTCTTTGAGCATTTCCTTGTCGCTCATTTCATACCCCTTCGCCGGCTATTCTAAACACTTTTGCAACATTTTTTGCGTTGCGGCTGCTCGCTGACCAAGGTATCATGCTTGGCACAAGCTGGAAATCGAATAAGGTAGTGGGTTTAAGGAGATTCTGATGCGCGCGTTTCGACTCTCACCTCGTCACACCGTCACGGTTGTCAGTCTGGCTCTAACAGTGTTCTCAGTGGCGCAAGCCGCTCAGAGCCAGAAATCCAAACAGATCCAAATCAAAAACTTCGGCTGCGTGAATGAAAAATTTTATCGCGGCGCTCAACCCGGCGCGAGCGACTACGCGGATCTGGCGGCGATGGGTGTGAAGACAATCATCGATCTTCAAAAGGACGGCGAGGGCAATGAGAAGAGCCTCGTTGAAGCGCAAGGCATGAAGTTCTTCCGCATCGGGATGAGCGACAAGAGCAGCCCCGCCATCGAGCAGGCTGAGCAATTCCTGAAAATCGTCAACGATCCGGGAAACCAGCCTGTGTTCATCCACTGCCGCGGCGGCAGGCATCGCACCGGCGCAATGACTGCGATTTATCGTCTCACACATGACGGTTGGAATGCCGACAAGGCCTTCCTTGAAATGAAGCAATACGATTTCGATTACGGCTTCGGGCACAGCCCGCTGAAGCGTTTTGTCTACGACTATTACTCGAACATCGAATCGAAGGGTGTCGTGGTCAACACTAGCAACCACTAGCACAATCGGAATCATCAAACGATTCCGTCCGAAGTAAGACAATGACAAATCGAATAAGCAGATTAAGTGCATCTGTCTGCGTGCTGGCTCTGCTCGTCTCGACGATCGCAGCCCAAAGCGCGGCAACCTACAACGAGCTTCCGAACTTTCACCAGGTCAGCGAGAAGCTGTATCGCGGCGGACAGCCGCTCGGCGGCGGGATGAAACGACTGTCGGAGCTCGGCATCAAGACTGTGATTAATCTCCGAGGCGAGGACGATCTCTCTCGACAGGAGCAAAAGGATGCGGAGGCGTCTGGTTTGAAATACTTTGGTGTTTCGATGCCGGGGTTGAGCGCTCCGTCTGATGAACAGGTTGCGCGGGTGCTTGCGCTGATGGATGATCCGGCCAATCAACCCGTGTTCATTCACTGCAAGCGCGGTTCAGACAGGACCGGCACGATGGTGGCTGTTTATCGAATCTCGCACGAAGGCTGGACGTCCGAGCGCGCCACGGCTGAGGCCCAGAAGCACGGACTGAGCTGGATGGAATTTGGAATGAAGGGCTATATCTCGGATTACTACAGGCGGCAAACCAACGCGGCCAAGACGATCCCCGTTTCCGCGACGAGCAAGTGAGGTTCGGCCACCTGATTCTCAAACTCGATTATCTTAACGAAACGTCACACCTCTGACCTCAGCTCTTTACCATCGGAGCCTCTCGCCCTCGCGCTGTAACGCGATGAAGGTCCACAACTCTACCATCGCGAACGAGCACCGCATGATCGAAGTTATTAACGGTCGGACAAATGTGGCGCGGCAGCAAATAAAGCAGCTCACCGATTGCCGGCCCTGAACCCTCCATAACATCTATTGGCAGATGTTCTTCGCTTGGCTTTGACGGGGAGTAGCCGGGCTCGCCGAGTACAGCACACGTTGGAACGCCGGCGTCTGCCGAAACAGTTTTGTGTCCAGCGTCGCAGGTGAAGCGCCCAGCCGACGGTCGCGAGACAACCGTCGAAACAACAACGGCAGCCGGCCGGTAACCATAATCGAGTGGAAGCTGAACGAGACTCGAACAATCGTTGTACACGATGGTTCCCGGTGAGACGCGATGAATGAACGCCGCGTCCCTGAATCCACCATAGGAAAGCGAACATGGAAAAGCCGGGGTGCCCGCCGTGATGACTTCCGCGATTTGAATGCCCGCCTGTCCGAACGCATCGACGATCCGCATTAAATGATCGTAACCAAGGTGCGCGACCCGCTCGCGCTCGGCGAAATCCAACGTCGAAAGGTGTCCGTCATAGTAGTGCAACCCGCGAAAGGCCTGGCCCGCGTCCTCAATCGCCCGCGCCAGTTGAACTATCTCACCGGCTCGCTCTTCCGGAATGCCGGTTCGATTCATGCCGGGGTTGACGTCGACAAACAATCCGATCGGGCTTTCGCGCCACACTGCTATCTGGCTCTCGGCTTCAACTAGAGCAGAGATTCTTACTTCCTGAAACTGCGCCGCGATTTCTTTCACGCGCCGGGCATTCGCGCCAACCAAAGGATAAGCTACGACCACATCCGCGGCGCCGTTCTCGCACGCTGTCAGCAATTCGAGCGAGGTTGAGCACTTGAAATTCGCGACGCCCCGTTCAGCAAGTCGGCGCATTATGAATCCCAGCTTTGCGGTCTTCACATGAGGCCGCCAGCGATTCGCATCACCACCCAAAAGACCCAGCGTTATGTCGATATTTGAATCGACTATGTCGGGATAGATGGCGAGCGCCGGTGTCATGATCTGATCGGCGGCTTCGATCCGGTAGTCACTGATATCAAGTTCCGGGAGAGAGAGGCGTTGCGGTTGTTGAGCGGTCATGAAACGACTTCTACTAGCGCGAAAGGCATGCGTCAAGCTAGGAGGTGTGCCCGCTCCCCGCCCGGGGATGAGCCTTGTCATAGACCTGCATCAATTTGTCGATTGATACGTGAGTGTAGATTTGCGTGGTAGACAGGCGAGCGTGCCCCAACAGTTCTTGAATAGCGCGCAAGTCGGCGCCGGCCGACAGCAAGTGAGTCGCAACGGAGTGGCGCAATGAATGCGGACTGATGTCGTGAGTAAGGGCGCATTGAAGAACATACTTTTCGACCAGCCGCCCAATCGAGCGAGTCGTGATCCGAGTGCCCTGATAATTGAGCAACAGCGCTTTCCCGTCGCGTTTGTGCTCGGGCGCTTCCGCGAGCAGAGCGGCTCGGATTTCCATGTATGCGGCAAGCGCGTCCTTTGCCTTCGATCCAACCGGGACGAAGCGCTCCTTGCGTCCTTTCCCTCGAACACGAATCATTTCGTGACTGAAGTCGATGTCTTCGAGGTTTATTCCGGCGACCTCCGACACCCTGCAGCCCGTGGCGTACAGCAGTTCCAGTATCGCCCGATCTCGCGTTCCAAGCGCGGTGTCCGTGTCCGGCGTCTCGATGAAGTGAATGACTTCGTCAACTGAAATAACCTTTGGAAGTCTCTTTTCCAGCCGCGGACTTGAAACCAATCGCGCCGGATTCAACTCGAGCACCTGTTCGCGGCAGAGGAACTTGAAGAACGTTCGAAGGGTTGCGAGCTTTCGCGCTATCGACGACTTCTTACGATTCTCTTTGTAGAGCGTCGCCATGTACTCTCGAATAGTTATGTGATCGATGTCGCGAATGTCGATGCCGGGTCGTTCGCCCTCGGAGTTTCTCGGACAAAGATAGTCGTGAAACTGATGGAGATCGCTGAGGTAGTTACGCAGCGTATGCGCGGACGCGTTACGCTGATACTTGAGATAATCACTAAAGCGATCGATGTAGTCTTGCATAATCGGACCGAGGGGGTTGATCAATTCTACCGTCCGCGTGCCGCGCGTCAAGCCGCGAATCATACGGTTTGGGCGCTTTAGATGCCGGGCGGTTGATGTGCTAAGATTTGACTGGCTCGCTACAAGAATCCAGCTTGCAGGTGATGACATGTTCTGTAACAAGTGCGGTGAGGCGGTCCCGGAGGGCAGCCGCTTCTGCAATAGCTGCGGCACACAGACAATAGCGCCAGTCACGGTTCAGAACGGCGCCGCGCTTAAGGACAATCCGGATGAGCAGGTCATGTTCACCCTCAGGCCAACAATGATATTCGTAGTTGTGCGCTACGTCATAGCGGCGTTGGTCGTGATCGCGGCGGCCGCGTTGATGGGACTGCTCGCAAGCAGGGTCAGCGGGCAGGTCGCCTTCCTTGTGATACTCGGTGTCGGGCTGCTCTCTTTCGCAAATCCCATCTATCATCACATTCAAAGAAAGCGCGAGGTGTACACGCTGACGAATCACAAGCTCGAAATGCGCTATGGAATAATTGCCAAGACAATGCGAAACATACCACTGCGCAACATTCAGGATGTCACCGTGACTGCGTCGGTGTGGCAGCGATTTCTGAATCTCGGTGACATTGAAATCGACAGCGCGTCGGAAGCCGGTAAGATCATCCTCGACGACATTCATCATCCGGACCGCTACACAAACATGATATTGGCGCAGTTGCGGCGCAGGAACTAAGCCGGCGTCGGCGGAGTCTAATTTAACCTATGCATCATTTCAAAATAGAAACCGGCTTATCTGCAACCTGTCGACTAGCAATGATGATTGTTATTTTCCTGACGCCGCTGGCAACCAGGGCTCAATCTCCGCCGGATAAGAAAGCAAGCGCGCCGTCGGTGACTCCGCTCGCGGCGAGTGCGATCGAGCGCATGCTGCCAGATTCGCTGGCGGGGTTCAAAGCGACCGGGCCGGCAAGGCTCGTAACTCCGGACAAGCTCACAGATCTTGTCGGCGACAAATCAGAAGCGTATCGCGAATACCTGGCCGCTTCGGCTGCCTCGCGCGAGTATGCGGGAACGCGTGTAGACATTTTCGAAACAAAGAATCAGTTCGCGGCCTTCGGGTTGTTCACGTACAACACGGGAGGGATCAAGAACAAACCGGCGGCGTTAGAGCCAGAATCGGGTGCCGCGCGCGGCGATGGAATGATCATATTCTCGAAGGGCAATTTTTTCGTTCGGGTGGGGAGCGCGGGTCAGAAGTGGGTTCGCGGAGAGTCGCGCGCCCATGAAGCTCTCGCTCGAGCGGTGGCCGATTCCATCTCATCAGCCAGCATCGCGGTCTCGCGCCCGCCGCTCCTGGACTACTTGCCCACAAAGTCGCTAGTGCCGGGGAGCAAAGTTTATTTCCTCGGTCCCGAATCGCTTAACTCGTATGCCGAGCACGGCCGTGATATTTTCGAATTCGCGGGCGACACTGAAGCGGTAATCGGCGAATACTTTCAGTCGACGTCTTCCGCGGCATCAACGCAGCAGGCAGCCGGCTCCGCGACGACGCCGGCTGATTCGAACTTGAAGCTTGTGATCGTCGAGTATCACACTCCACAATTCGCAACCGATGCAATGACGCGCGCCGAAGGCTACGCCGCAACGCTACCGGACGAGGAGCGTAATCAGCTGATCATTAAGCGGACGGGTAACTACATCGTTGCGGCGCTGGGAGTGCAGGATCGCAACCTTGCAGAGTCGCTGATAGGCTCGATCGAATATCCGTACACGGTGAAGTGGCTTCGCAATCCGTTGTGGCCGACGAACGATCCGTTCCGCGCGCAAAAAGCCGCCGAGATGCTGCTTTCTACGTTCGGTTTGCTGGGGCTGATATTGCTGACCGTGCTTACCGGAGGCGCGGTGTTTGGCACAACTATTTTCCTAAAGCGCCGGAAACGCCAAAGGGAAATTTTCTCAGATGCAGGAGGAATGTTGAGATTAGACATCGATCAGTTTGAGTCTGCGCTTCTGGGCCTGCCACCAAAGAGGAGCGAAGAGTGAAACGTGATGCGTGAAACGCGAGGCGTGAAACGTGATGAGTGAACTTGATGCGTGACCGGAACGCTCGATCATCATAATCACGAATCACGCTTCACTCATTACGCATCACCCTTAGTTTCACTCATCACGTTTCAATCCCTATGCCCAACTCGGTTCTTATCGTCGACGATGAAGAGGGGATACGCAGTTCGCTGGCGGGCGTGCTCGAAGACGAGGGCTTGTCAGTCGAAGCGGTTGCGTCCGGCGAGGAGTGTCTGTCGCTGTTCGAGCAGCGTTTGTTTAGTTGCGTGCTGCTGGATGTGTGGCTTCCGGGAATCGACGGCATGGAAACGCTCGAACGTCTGAGAGCGGCGTATCCGGACACCGCGGTGATAATGATCAGCGGACACGGCAGCATTGAAACCGCCGTTCGAGCGACTCGACTGGGCGCGCTGGATTTCATAGAGAAGCCGCTTCAAATTGACCGCACGGTGCTTGCCGTTCGCAACGCGCTTCGACAACGACAACTCGAAGCGGACAACATCAGACTTCGCGAACAGCTTGATGACGAAAACGCGATGATCGGCGAAAGCGTGCCCATTCGCGCGCTCCGTCAACAGATTCTCGTCGCCGCGCCCACCAACGGCCGCATTTTGATCTACGGCGAATCGGGCACGGGCAAGGAACTGGCCGCGCGCGCGATTCATCATCAATCGCCGCGAGCCGCAATGCCATTCGTCGAGCTTAACTGTGCAGCGATACCCGAGGAGTTGATCGAGTCCGAATTGTTCGGCCACACCAAAGGCGCGTTCACCGGCGCAACCCAGGCAAAACGGGGAAAGTTTGAACAGGCCGACGGCGGAACGCTGCTGCTCGACGAAGTCGGCGATATGAGTTTGAGAGTCCAATCGAAAGTGCTTCGAGTTCTTGAGGAACAGCGCTTTGAGCCGCTTGGATCGAACACCACGGTTCGAGTCGATGTCAGGATCATTGCCGCCACTAACAAGCGATTGGATGAAGAGATCGAGCGCGGCCAGTTTCGCCCCGACCTGTTTTATCGGCTCAATGTTATTCCATTCGAAGTGCCGCCGCTTCGCGAGCGCCGCGAGGACGTGCCGTTGCTGACTGATTACTTCAATCGAAAGTACTCGGCTCATTACAGCCGCTTGCCGAAATTATTCACCGACGGCGCGCTCGATCAATTGAGCGAATATGACTGGCCGGGCAACGTGCGCGAGCTTCGAAACACAATCGAGCGGGTTGTGATAATGACTGCAAGAGCCGAAATCGCCGCCGAGGACTTGCCGCCGCTCGGAACTGCCGAGGGAGTAAAGATGCCGCCGCGGTACAATTTCACTTCATACCGCGAAGGGCGCGAAGCTTACGAGCGCAACTACATTCTTCGCAAGCTTGCCGAATGCGACGGCAACGTGACGCGCACAGCCGAAGCCCTGGGCATCGACCGATCGCACCTCTATCGCCGGATGAAAGCCCTTGGCATCAGCGATAAACGAATCGGCGTTCCAGGTTGACAGTCCCTTTTGGCGGAGCCCAAATGCGATCGCTGAACCGCTGAACCTAACACGTTATTCTCAGTGCAAGGCATCAGAAGCGGGGACCAGGGCATTGATAGTCTTCTCGGGACGTCAGCCAGTTATCAGTTGATACGGACTGGGAATCCAGGCCCGGGCAGGAGGTACATCCAATGAGAGCGCACTGGCATGTCCGGCTAATATTTCTGGCCGTTACTGTTATGATCAACAATGACGTCGGAACGGCGTCAGACGTGCACTGTGAATCTCCACCCACCGGGCAACCGGCGATAATCCTGGCTGTGGCTCCTAATTTCCCTCCCGTTGCAGTTGCCTCGAATACGAGTGGCGAGGTCACAGTTGAAGTCGCGATCGATGCAGTGGGGGTTGTCACCTCAGCTCATATCCTTGATGGACATCCACCGTTGCGACGGGTGCTAACCTTTGCCCTGTGAAACACTCAATGAACACAGGCGAGGACGTTCAGCTACGATCTGTTGTCTTAACTTCTTCGGCGCTATCGAGGATAAAATGCTCTTCACCGGCCCGCACGATTACTTCAATCGAGACTACGTTCGCGAGTGGACCGAATCGGCGAACCTCAAGCGCCCGTTTCGTGTGCTCTTCCTCGAAGCCTTTGCCAGGGAACTGCGGCGAATCGAAGGCGCGAAGGTCTTGGATCTTGGCGCGGGACCCGGGTTCATTGCGGAGCATCTTTTAGCCCGATGTGATATTGAATCGTATGATCTTTTGGATTTTTCACCGCATATGCTCGAGTTGGCTCGCGACCGCCTTGCTCAATTTGACGGAAAGGTATCGTTTCATCAAAAGAGTTTTTTGGAAGACGGTTGGTGGAAGAAGTTGGCGGCGCCCTATGACGTTGTGGTTTCGATGCAGGCGGTGCACGAGCTTCGTGACACCGCTAGAATACCTGGGCTCTATCGAGATGCGGGATTCATTCTGAGAAGCGGGGGCCTGATTCTAATAGCCGATGAGATAGTTGAAGAGCTCGACGACGATGTGCCTTTTTACACGGCGGAGGGCCATCTATCCGCTCTCGGGGAAGCGGGTTTTGAGGATGCGCATCAGGTTCTTCAGATCGGAGACCTGGCGATGTTTATTGGGAGATGGTGTCAACAGACTTATGAACAATAGAAGACTCGTCCGCGGAATCGCGATAGTTTTGATATGCGTCTTTTCGTCGAGCGCTCAACAGGCTAAGCCTCAGCAAGTGGCGCTGACGGCGGACATCGAAGCCGCACTCGCCCGTATTTCCGCGGATTCGTTGCGAGGCCACTTGTCGTTCATCGCCTCCGACGCGCTCGAAGGGCGCAATACGCCCTCACCCGGTCTCGACATCGCCGCCGAGTACATCGCGGCTCAGTTTCGCCGCGTGAACCTCGAGCCCGCGGGCGATCAGGACTACTTTCAAACAGCAAACTTTGTGGTTTCAGAAACCCCGATGGACGCCTTTGAACTGAAGCTGAAGTCCGGACCCGAGACAATCAGCGTCGCAAAGAATCAGGTGAGCTTCAACATCGACCGGGAGCTGAAAGTTTTGGCGCCGGTTTTCAAGGTCGATTATTCGGATAAGACCGCTTTGGCTCAACTCAAGCCTGAACAGATAGAAGGCAGGGCGGTGCTCACTGAGATACCAGACCTGCGCCGCGTCGAACAATCACGCCGGATGGAGACGTACCAGACGTACGAACGGTTCCTCGGAAAGATGACCGAGCTTAAGGCGGCTCTGGTTATCTCGATCGATCGAACCAGCAATTCGGGAAGCGGAGGCGGACCGGGAAGTTTGATCGATCCGGAAAACAGACGCCCGGCGCCTGTGTTTCTGAGGATTCCACAGATAAACATTCAGGATCAAAGAGTCTTCAGGCTGCACGACGAGTCGAAAGCGGGTCTTACAACCGCGCAACTGTCGCTCGCCGTTGCGGCGCCCGCTGAACGACAGGTGCGCTTGCGAAACGTCATCGGTATTTTGCGGGGGTCTGATCCGGTTTTGAAGGACACCTACGTGCTGGTGACCGCGCACTACGATCACATAGGAGTGCGCCGCGAGATGCCCGGCGACAACATCTTCAACGGCGCGAACGATGACGGAAGTGGAACCGTGTCGGTGATTGAAATCGCATCAGCGCTCGCGTCGCTGAAACAGCGCCCGAAGAGAAGCATTGTGTTCATGACTTTCTTCGGAGAGGAGAAGGGACTGCTGGGCTCGCGTTACTACGGCAGGCATCCGGTGTTTCCGATTTCGAGCACAGTTGCGGATGTGAACCTGGAACAGGTGGGCCGGACGGACAGCAGCGAAGGCCCGCAGATCGCCAACGCGACACTTACCGGATTTGACTACTCGGATATGGGCCCGATCTTCAAAGCGGCCGGCGAAAAGACCGGCATCACGGTTTATAAGCACGAACAGAACAGCGATTCATTCTTCGCGCGCAGCGACAATCAAGCGCTGGCGGATCAGGGCGTGCCCGCTCACACACTGTGCACCGCGTTCGTCTATCCGGATTATCACCGAGCGGGCGATCACTGGGAGAAAATCGACTACACCAACATGGCAAAGGTCGATCGCATGGTAGCGCTCGCGCTGACGATGATTGCAAACAACCCTGAAGCGCCCAAGTGGAACGAGGCGAATCCGAAGACTTCGCGTTACGTTAAGGCGTGGTCTGATCATCACGGAAAGTGAAGTCGAATGAAACCTGAATCAAACGCATCACAGACGCCAGTTGGTCTGGCACAGCTTCGATACGCGTTAATCGTCATTCCCGGACGACTTGCTGCAATTTCGCATGAGCGAGCCCGAACCCGCCCCTCACCCGATGCGTGGTCGGCGAATGAAGAACTCGGCCACCTGATCGATTCCGCGGCGAACAATCATCAGCGAATGGTGAGGGCGCAGCTCGAAGACAACCTCGCGCTCGCTGGATACGACGGCGACCGATGGGTTGCGCTGCACGGCTATCAGCTACGCGAGTGGACAGATCTGATCGCGTTGTGGAAAGCCGCAAACGCGCAGCTTCTTGCGGCCGCCGAGGCCGCGCCGGAATCCGCCTGGGCGCACACATTGAGCGTCGATGGTTCGGAGCCCATCACGCTGGAATTCTTAATCGACGATTACGTCGCGCACATGACCAGTCATCTTCGGCACATCGGAATCGAAGTAGACGATGTACTGGCAATCTCATCGGGTGATTTGGCATCTATCTATCCTGAGAGGCCGGCGCAGGTTGATCATTCGATAAACGAGTTGCTGCGGCGCCGCTGGAGCGCGCGCGCGTTCGAAGCGGGGCGACCGGTTGAACGCCAGAAGCTCCTGAGCTTGCTCGAAGCTGCCCGATGGGCGCCGTCGTGTTTCAACGATCAACCGCGATACTTTCTTGTGTTCGACGGCTCGAATCAGGAAGCGCTGGCGAAAGCACGAGCATGTCTTTCACCCGGCAATGCGTGGGCGCGTGAGGCTACGGTGTTGATGCTCTCAGTAGCGCGCGAGACATTCGAAAAGAACGGCAAGCCGAATCGATGGGCGCAGCACGATGTTGGATTAGCTACTGAGAACCTTCTGGTGGAAGCGGTTGAGCTGGGGCTGGCCGCGCATCCGATGGCGGGCTACGATGCGGAGCTTGCGCGAAGCGAATTCAAGATTCCCGAGGGCTACACCCCTATCGCGATGATCGCGATAGGCTATCCTTATCGCGGCAAGCTTGAGGACCTCGATGAAAAGCTGCGGGGCAAGGAACTGGCGCCGCGCGAACGGAAGGAGATCGGTGAGATCGCCTTCAACGGTACCTGGGACCGCTCATTTTGAACGCGTCTTCTGCAGATCGGCGACCGCGGTTTCGAGTTTAGCAAGACGCGCCGCGACCTCTTCGCGCGACAGGCCGCCGGTTGCAAACTCGATCGTCTTCACGCCTGTGCCCGCTCGCATCGGCCCTCCAACAACGTGCGTCACGTCGCCTTCATTCACGTGAATGCACCGTTTCACCAGCGTCTGCATCCCATCGCCTTCCAGCCGCACATCGTACACCCCGGCGGGCAGAGCGAAGCCGGCGCTCGAGTTGAAGTGGACCTCCCTTTGTTTCACTACCGCGCCGTCATTGATTACTGAGACCATCACCGGCAGCTCCTTCAGAGCTTGATAGGACGCATCGAACACGGAAGTGCGCACGTCCAGATTCGTGCTTTCTCGTTGGGCGAGCGCCGGCTTTGGCTTCGACGACGCGGCGGCCATCGCCAGCAACAACACGAAAGCGATGGTTGTTACCGCTGCTTTGTTTTGTGGTTTCATGATTCCTCCTGCACCAGGCGCCACCATCCGCGCCCGGTTTGAGACATAGCCTCGGGGGAGAGAATGCGAAGGTATTTCCTCTGCGCGGTGGATGTCAAGAAATGCCGGGACGTAGAGCTGGCGGCCGTTGCAATTAGAAGCCACACTCTTAGGGGAATTCACGTCGTCACCCGGCTCGTGTGCCGTTGGGGATCTCTTTCTCCGGCGTCGCGAGGACCGGCGTGAGTCCGTCGGCATACCCGATGTCGAATAACATTCCTTCGGAAACTTCGCCCATCATTTTTCGCGGCTCGAGGTTCACGACGAACAGCGCCTGCTTGCCTTCGATCTCTTTCGGATTGTCCCGCTCTTGTTTCATACCGGCGAGGATCGTTCTTTTATGATCTCCGAAGTCGACCGTTAGCTTCACGAGTTTGTCCGAGCCTTTTACGTCATCAACGCTTTCGATCGTTCCGACACGAATATCTATTTGGTCGAGCACGTCGATTCGAATGACCGGCTTGATCGGCGCGGTTGTTAGCGGTTCCATGCTGTGATCATATACACGCCCGGGAAGCTCACGCGAGGATCGGCAGGTACTGGCGCCACGGACCGACGGCTTCGGTGTACTGTTTGGACATGACTCTCAGTGCCTGCGCGACGTGACTCAAGTCGTGCGCTACCCACGTCGCCAGGAGTTCACCGAGAGTGACACTTCCAAGCTCGGGATGAGTACCGCGCAGCGCAAGCTTCTGCGGCGTCACGCCCAACGTCGAGAGTGTTTCGAGATTCTTTGTTCGAAGAGCCGCAAACTCATCGAGCAACTCCTCGATGGCTTTTCCTTTAGACTTTCTAGCCTGGGCAAACCGATCGAAAGGCTCGAACGCTTTCGCCTCACCGTGCTCGAGGATAATTCGAGCGCGTGGAATCCAATCAGTTTCTTCCCCGTGAATCAGATGCCCAAGGACGTCATACGGGCTCCAGGTGTCCGGACCTTCGTTTCCCATCGTCCATTCGCCGGGCGCGCCTCTGAGCAAACTGTTCAGAGTCGCGGGCGTCCTGCTTAGAATGCTCGTCGCGTGTTCGAGTTGGAAATCCATTGTATTGCTCCTCGGAATGAGTGTCCGGCAAGCTGCCCGCTGTCGGACGCTGTTAGTTGTAGCGCAGTGCAACCATCGGATCAACGCGCGAAGCCTTGCGTGCGGGAATGTAACTCGCCAGAAGCGAAACACAAACGATCAGCACGGAAATGCCCGCATAGGTCACGGGATCCGCGGCGCTCACCTTGTATAAGAGGCTTGACATCAGGCGGGTCAAGACGAACGCAGAGGCGAGCCCGGCCGCCATTCCCGCAGCCGTTACCTTTCCGGCGTCCCAAAGAACCATGTTTAGCATATCCCTGGAAGCGGCTCCCAGAGCCATTCTGACGCCGATCTCGTGGGTGCGCTCGCTGACCGAATAAGCCATAACGCCATAGATTCCAACCGCGCCAAGCAACGCCGCGAGCCCCGCGAACGAAACCAGCAGCCACATATTCAACCGTTGCGGCGCTACTGAATCGGACAGAATGTCTTCGAGCATTCGCACCTGGGCCACCGGCACTCCGGGGTCGACGGTTTTCATCACGCCCCGGATTGCCGCCACCACGCCGTTAGGATCGGCGTTCGTTCGCACGACCAGGAAACTGCTGCGCATCGCATTGGCATACGGGTTCTGAGTGACGGGGACATAGATCGCCGGGTTTATCTCCTCGTCCAGCCCCAGCAGCTTGACGTCTCCACACACGCCGACGACCTCGCGCCAGAGCGGCGGGTTTGGATAAATCTGTAGCCGTTTTCCGATTGGGTCTTCGCCCGGAAGAAATTGCTCGGCCATCGCACGGTTTATGACGGCTACAAATGGCGCATCTTTCGTATCACCTTCGGTGAATTCGCGCCCACTCAGCAGCGGGATGCCGATCGCTTTGAAATAGTTCGGAGTCGCAACCCGGCAGTCGGCTGTTGGTTGCTGTCCCGGCTCAACCTGCTGGCCCTGAAAGGTGAATGATGTGGACGCGTTGAAACCGAGAAGCGGGACTCGATTGATTCCAGCCGTCGATTCAACCCCGGGAATCGCGCTGACCTTTTCATTAAGCCGATCGTAGAATCGTGACTGCTGTTGAATGTCCGCATAAACAGGCTGAGTCAGACCGATGCCGATCGTCATCACCCCTTTCGGTTTGAAGCCCGGCGAGACGCCGCTGATCGAAACGAAGCTGCGCACCATCAATCCAGCTCCGGCCAGCAGCACCACCGCAAGCGCGACTTCGGCGGCGACCAGCGCATTGAGAATTCGCTGGTGCATAGCGCCGCTCGTCGCGCCTCGGCGGCCGTCTCTCAGGTTTTCAGTCAGCACTTTGTTTGAAGACTGAAGCGCCGGGGCGATGCCAAACAGGATCCCGGTCGCAAGCGAGATCAGCAATGTGAACAGCAGGGCTTTGAAGCTCACCGATACTTCCTCAACGCGAGGGATGCTGCTCGCGCTGATGCTGGTGAGCGTCGGCACTCCCCACAAGGCGATCAGCAGACCGATCAACCCGCCTGCGAAACTCAGCAAGACGCTCTCGGTGAGCAACTGACGAACGAGCCTTGCGCGGCCCGCTCCGAGCGCGGTCCGGACGGCGAATTCAGTCCGGCGTGCAGTCGCTCGCGCGAGCAAAAGATTCGCGACGTTGGCGCACGCGATCAACAACACGCAACCGGCTGCTCCGAACAGAATCATCAACGCGGGGCGAATCTTGCCGACGACCTCCTCGTGGAGGGGAACGACTTGCACCCCGACGCCTGAGCTGGAATCGGGATACTGTTCGGCGATCCGCGCGGCGATCGTATCCATGTCTGCCTGGGCTTCTCTTATCGAAACACCCGGCTTCAAACGAGCCGTTACGCGGAGGAATCGGCTGCCGCGCGCCGTCTCGTTTTTCCCCTGGATCAATGGGAAGTAGACCTGGGTGTCGGGGTTTGGATAAAAGAATCCCTTTGGCAGCACCGCCACAATGGTGTAAGTCGTGCTGTCGATGTTGACGGTTCGCCCGATTAGCGCAGGATCGCCGCCGTATCGTTGCTGCCACAGCGTGTAGCCGATCATCGCAACCGGGGTGCCGCCGGGCCGATTCTCGGTATCGAGGAAATCGCGTCCGGCAAGAGGGCTTATTCGAAACGCCGACAGAAAATCGGCGGAGACTCGCGCGCCGTTGACGCGCTCGGGTTCATCGCCGTCGGTGAGATTGACGGACACGGTGCGAGTCCCGACGACGCGCTCGAAGCTTTGATTTTGCGATTGCCAATCGGCGAAGTCCGGAAACGAGGCCGGCTGTCGAAACTGATTCGTTGCCGGGGTCTGAAGCCAGAGGATGGCCAACTCGGAAGGCTGCGCGTAAGGCAGTGGGTTAAGCAGGACGGCATTGACGACACTGAAGATCGCAGTGTTGGCGCCGATTCCGAGCGCCAGGGTTACGATGGCGACGATCGTAAACGTGGGCCGCTTGATGAGCATTCGGCCGGCGTAGCGAATATCCGCGAGCAGAGTTTCCATGTTTCCTCTCCCGATTGCAGGTGAGCGCGGGCACGCGCTCTATCGAGAGGGTACGAGTTTCGTCGCGATCTGGCCAACTCATTGTTTTCACCGTTTTGATGAATTGGGCTCATATGGAATCTGACTGAAGAGTTCGGGATGAACGTTGGAGGATGGACGCTCGAAGCAAGCTGGAGGTGCGAATTCCGAACCCGATCACTACTCATCGTCGGGCAGTAACTCGTCCACGAGCATCGACCACCCGGGCACCGCATCTCCCGCGCCAGCTAAGTCGCCCGAGCGAAAAACAACTGGACTCTGCGGCTCGCCTGCGTGATATGACTTGATGACGTCCGGGCTGAGCAGGTCAACGTCCCACACACAAAGAGTTCCGGCAGCGAAGTAGTCTCTTCGTTTAGCGGCCAGCCGCTTCTCCGCATAAGCACCGTAGTCCTCCTCACTTCTTACCTCGACAGCAAACGCCGGCGCCTGCTCGAGGAAGCGCATACGAGTCGGCCGTCCGGTGTACCACGCTGCGTCGGGACTGAATGATTTGCGGTTAGGCAGATCGACTAAGAAGGCGGCGTTATCCGGCAAGGCATAACCCGATTTTGTTTTGCGTTCGTGCGCTCGAAGGCTTTCATAGATCGCTCCTGAAGCGCGGCTGGGCCAGAAACCAGTTGGGGACATGAGCACAAGCTCTCCGTCGATGATTTCAGCTTTACCATGCCCAGGTACGTGATAAAGGTCTTCAATAGTCGCTTCGGTCTTGACCGCCATAGTGAAGCCTCGCGGGCGAATGATAGCACAGCTACGCTGCTAATTTCAGACGTGAAACGCAGCGTGGTTACTTACTCATCTGGCTTTGTAAACCAAACCGGCTTTCATTACAAACACCACGCGAGTGAGTGCTCGAATGTCATCAAGCGGATTGCCTTCCACCGCGATTATGTCGGCGTATTTTCCAGGCTGTATTGTCCCAATCTGCTTCTCCATTCTCAACAGCTCGGCCGCGCGAGTCGTCGCCGTGCGAATCGCATCGATGGGTTTCATTCCGTACTCGACCATCTTCACGAACTCGCGCGCCGAAGTTCCGTGCTCGAATGCGCCGACATCGGTGCCGAAACAAATCTTAGCGCCCAACTTCATCGCTTTCTGAAACACCTCCTTGTGATGGGTGACAATTCGGCGGCGCATCTCGGTATCGTCCTCGGCGCTTTCGGGAAGGTAAACGGATAACGTCGGACACCAGTAAGTCCCGTGCTCGACCAGCAGCTTCAAAGCTTCGTCATCCATCAGCATTCCGTGCTCGATCGAACGCACGCCGCCGCGAATCGCGTTCTTGGCGCCGTCGCCTCCGTAAGCGTGGGCCGCCACATCGCGATGCCATCGCGCGGCTTCGGCGACGACTGCTTTTACTTCGTCGAGCGACACCTGGCTGAGCGGTTCGAGCGTAACCGGATCGACGTGACGTAGCGTGCCGGTCGCGTAGAGCTTGATCCAGTCGGCGCCGTACTTAACCTCGCGGCGAATTTCGGCGATCATCGCGTCGCGCGAGTCCGTCAGCGTCGCGGGCTCGGGAATTGGAATGTCGGGATTCAACCCAGCGTTGTTCATGTGACCGCCAGTGATCGTCAGCGCGTATGTGGACACGAACAATCGCGGACCCGGAATGATTCCGCGATTGATGCCGTCGCGAATCGCCAGGTCGGCGAAGCCCGCGCCTTCGCTGTCCAGATCGCGCATGGTCGTGAAACCGGCTTCCAGATCCCGTTTCACGGCGGCCGTCGCCTAGACTGTTCGAAATGCCTGAGACTTGGTTATCACCGGCGGTGCGCCTCTCTCATCTTCGGGCTGCAGCATCACGTGGGTGTGACAGTCGATAAGGCCGGGCAACACGGTGAAGCCGGAAAGGTCGATCACTCGCGTGCCGTCGGGGAGCTTGGGTAACGAGCCGGTGGTTACGGATTCGATTCGATCGCCGCGAATGATGATCAACGCATTCTGAATGACCGACCCGTCGGCCGGGTTGATCAGCCGCCCGGCTTTGATCGCTGTCATCGGGTTGGATTGAGCATACGCCGCTGAACAAATCAGCAGCATCAGGACGACGAACAACGAAGTTCGAAACTTCCGCATAATGAACATGGTTTTCACCTTTTCAGAGTCTCTGAATTGGGAATGTTGATATCCGAGTCCGCCCAACGCAGTCAAGTGGCGCGCGACAGATGTTGGCGCATACCCACCTCGTGAGAGGTGGGGCAGTGATGCTGCAGCCTACAAAAGATCAAATGTGCGGCATCGTCTGCGCTTTTGCACGTACCCACCTCGTGAGAGGTGGGTAAGTGATGCTGTAGCCTTGCATTGAGGGCATAGGACTGGCTCGCGCCTGATATGCACAACAAAACCTCTCAGAAAGAGGTGGTATGCAATGCCGCACGCGCTTCGCCGCAGGCTACAACATAACGCTCCCACTTCTAACGAAGTGGGTATCCGGCTCCGCGCTCCGTTGTAGGCCGCAACATTAGAACCCACCTCTGACGAGGTGGGTGTGCGCGAAAGTCTGACGCGCACCCGAGTCAAGTGTGCGGTTTGAATCAACGACCGCGCGATGTATATACTTTCGCTCCAATTTCAGGAGGATCAAATGCATCGTCATCACACGCTCAAAGCAATTCTCGGTATCGCTGTGTCCGTCGTCGTAGCTCTAAACGGTTTTGCAACCGGCGTCTTTGCTCAATCGAACGGAAAGACGCACGCGATTCGCGGCTTTTCGGAAACGAACGCCGCAACCGAGATCACGTGGGAATCAAAAATGCGCGCGATTCCGAAGCCCGAACTGCTGCGCGAATACATGAAGCATTTGTCGGCAGAGCCCCACCACGTCGGCTCGGCTTATGACAAGCAAAACGCGGAATGGATTCGCGACAAGTTCCGGTCCTGGGGCCTCGACGCGAAGATCGAAGAGTTCGATGTTTTGTTCCCGACTCCGACAGAGCGGGTGCTCGAGATGATCGAGCCGACGCGGTTTCGCGCCGTGCTCAAAGAGCCGACCATTAATGAAGACTCGGATTCGGGCGACGCGAATCAACTTCCAAGCTACAACGCATACTCGATCGACGGCGATGTGACCGGGCAGCTTGTGTATGTCAACTACGGCGTGCCTGCGGACTACGAAGAGCTTGCCAAGCTCGGCGTCGATGTCAAAGGCAAGATCGTCATCGCGCGTTACGGCGGGAGCTGGCGCGGCATCAAGCCCAAAGTCGCCGCCGAGCACGGGGCGATCGGTTGCCTGATTTATTCCGATCCGAAGGACGACGGCTACTACCAGGGAGATGTTTTCCCCAAGGGCGCGTATCGGCCAGAGCAAGGCGTGCAGCGCGGTTCGGTGATGGATATGCCAATTCATCCGGGCGATCCGTTGACTCCGGGTTGGGGCGCGGTGAAGGGCGCCCGGCGAATTCCGCGCGAGCAAGCAGACGTGATAACCAGGATTCCGGTGATGCCGATTTCGTACGGCGATGCGCTTCCGCTTCTTCGCGAGCTAGGCGGACCCGTTGCGCCCGAAGCGTGGCGCGGCGCATTGGGCATCACATATCACATCGGCTCGGGACCGGCCCGAGTGCATCTGAAACTCGCGTTCGACTGGTCGACCAAAACACTGTACGACGTGATCACGCGAATCGAAGGCAGCACCTTTCCCGATGAGTGGGTGATATCGGGCAATCATCACGATGCGTGGGTAAACGGCGCTGATGATCCGACGAGCGGAATGGTGACGGTAATGGAAACCGCGCGCTCGTTTGGTGAGTTGCTCAAGCAAAGCTGGCGGCCCAAACGCACGATCATCATGTGCGCCTGGGACGGCGAAGAAGAGGGTCTGCTGGGTTCGACTGAGTGGGCCGAAACACATGCGGATGAGCTTAAGCAAAAGGCCGTCGCATATCTGAACTCTGACAGCACCAGCAAAGGGACGCTCGGCGTCGGCGGCTCGCACACGCTCGAACGATTCATCAACGAGCTTGCGCGCGATGTTCAGCAGCCCGGAGGTAAGGGATCGGTTTGGGATGCAATGAAGGAGCGCAGAACCGAACAAGCCCGGACTGACGAAGACAAGAAGGAAGTGAAAGAACGCGCTGACCTGCGCATCGGCGCGCTGGGGTCGGGTTCGGACTACACGCCGTTCATCCAGCATTTGGGCATCGCTTCGATGAATACGGGCTTCGGTGGCGACGGCGGCGGCGGCGTGTATCACTCGATATACGATTCGTTCGCGTGGTACACCAAGTTCGGAGATCCGACTTTCGAGCACGGGCGCGCGCTGTCCCAGGTCAATGGCACGATCCTGATGAGACTCGCGAACGCGGATGTGTTGCCGTTCGAATTCACCAATCTTGCGGAGACGATTGGCCGCTACGTGACTGAGATCGAGAAGCTGAGCAGTCGAGCAAAGCCGCCGCGCAATATCGATCTCGGGTCGTTGAAGTCGGCACAGAAGTCACTTGCCGAAAGCGCTCGCCGATACGAAGACGCGCTGGTGAAAGCGGGTGCAAAAGGAATGCCGCCCGCGCAGGCGAAAGCGCTCAATCAACTGCTTTATCAATCCGAGAGAAAACTCACAAACGAGCGTGGGCTTCCCAGACGCCCGTGGTTTGTACATCAGATTTACGCGCCGGGCTTTTACACGGGTTATGGAGTGAAGACGATTCCCGGAGTCCGCGAGGCGATCGAAGAGAAGCAGTGGGACGAAGTCGAGCCTCAGATCAAGAATGCGACCGCGGCCATACGAGCGGTGAGTTCTCAGATTGAATCGGCTACAAAGATGTTGGAAGGGAAGTAGGAGATAACCGCGGAGGACGCTGAGGAACGCGGAGCGGGTCCGACTCTGCGTTCCTCTGCGTTCTCTGCGGTTGATTTTCTATGAATGTTAACGATTGGATCCTGGGAATGAAGAAGAGGCATGGAAATCAACCGGATCACGGGCGCTGTCATCGATTCGGCGATGAAGGTCCATTCCGCCTTTGGCCCAGGGCTGTTGGAAAGCGCACACAAAGCCTGCCTGGTGTATGAACTCAGAAAGCGCGGCTTGAGAGTCGATGTTGAAGTGGGGCTGCCACTAATCTACGACGGGGTGAAGCTCGCCGATGTAGGCTACCGTATTGATCTACTGGTCGAGCATGAGGTCGTGGTGGAATTGAAGGCGGTTGAGATAATGGCTCCGATCTTCGAAGCTCAGTTGCTGCATTATCTCAAGCTCAGTGGAAAGAAGGTCGGACTGCTGATTAACTTCAAAGTGTTTCACCTGCGCGACGGCATCAAACGCATGGTCAACAACCTTTGAAAATCCTCTGCGTTCCTTGGCGCCCTCTGCGGTTGACTCCGGATTTAACCGCAGAGAACGCTGAGGAACCGAGAGGAAGAGGATCCGGATTTAACCGCAGAGAGCGCTGAGGAACGCAGAGGGAGAGGATCCGGATTTAACCGCAGACTACTAATTAACTTCAAAGTGTTTCACCTGCGCGACGGCATCAGACGCATGGTCAACAACCTTTGAGAATCCTCTGCGTTCCTCGGCGCCCTCTGCGGTTGACTCCGGATTTAACCGCAGAGAGCGCTGAGGAACGCAGAGGGGGAGGATCCGGATTCAACCGCAGACTGCTAATTAACTTCAAAGTGTTTCACCTGCGCGACGGCATCAGACGCATGGTCAACAACCTTTGAGAA
>Ga0070699_100000096_pt1 | contig 83067 bp, 86 predicted proteins | sample KBSK1503metaG_FD_65473 | JGI IMG/M metagenome (GOLD analysis project Ga0070699, IMG submission 65473) | Corn, switchgrass and miscanthus rhizosphere microbial communities from Kellogg Biological Station, Michigan, USA - KBS K1-50-3 metaG | ecosystem: Host-associated > Plants > Roots >... | reverse complement strand
CGAGCGCGCGGCGCGTAGCCGGCGGAATGCTCCGACTGGCATGCGTGGTTTCTTGCTCGAGCTCGCCAAGCCCGGTGATGCGGGTCAGCGCCGAGTCGCATGCGAGCCGGCGAACAGTTTCCGAAGGAACGGTGCCGCCCCACTCGAACTGACCCGCCGGTGCGCCATCGATGCCGGCCAGTGTGTCGAGATTGGCCTTGATGATCAGCTGCGGACGCGGCCCGGCCCCGTCCGGGTGTCCGGCGGCGCCGCCGTTCGCCTGCCCACCAGCGGTGCGGGACCGGCAGCGCTCGACCAGGGCATCGGCGAGCCGTTTGTCCGGGGTCCTCGTGTCGTTCTTCGTCGGCTTGGCGAAGGGCTCGAGCGCGGTGCGGACGATCGCGCCACCCTCGGCATCGAGCAAACCGTCGATGCGCACCAGGCCGTTAAGAGGCTGCCCGATCCGCAGGTATCGACGCTCGTGGGCACGATTCGCTTCAAGCAGAGCCGCCGCTGCGTCGACCTGGTGTTCGAAATTCTTGGCGACACCGACGAACTGGCCTGGGTCCATGGTCTCCGCCGCCTTGAGCAGCGTCGGCTCGGCCTTGCGGACCTGGGCGGCGCCAACGGTCTGCGCGGTTCGAGCCATGGTCACGGCGTGTAGGTAGCCGATCTCGCCTCGTGCGAGGGCCTCCTCGGTCCGAGGCAGGTCCTTGAGCTGATGAGCCACTTCGACGCGCTCGGCGGCCGCTGGGCCCGAGAGTTTGCCGTTCACGCGTAACCAGGGGATCATGCCGACGAACCCGTCGGCCTTGTAGCCGGCCGCCTTCTCGAACCGGCGCGTGGCGTCGGCCCCTACAGCCTCCATGCGGTCGATGACTTCCCGGCTCTTGATAACGACGTCACCGAGCCGGCCGGCCGGTTGTTCAGCCACCCATCCCGGTAGCTCTCTAATCCCCGACATGATCCGGTCGAGCGGCGTCTCGCTGGACCTGCACATGCCTCCATGTTGAGGTAGTGCTGCGACAGCTGTATGTCGTAACGGACGTCCTCGCTAAAAATTGATTCGTCCTATTTCGCCTGACCTTCCCAGCAAACGACGCCCTGCGGTCCGACCAGGGCTCCATGCGCCGTTCCGGCCGGAAGGTCAATCCGGTCCCCGGCTCGCAGCTCAATTGGTGGTTGGCCGGAGGGTGTAAACGTGATCGACCCCTCGGCGACATAGAGTATCTTCCGGTACTCATGGTCGTGGACGCCATAGACGGCGCCTGGCCCGTTGCTCCAGCGGTAGCAGTGGTCCGCCTCCACCTTTAGCTTCTTTTCCACGGTGTTAGCCATCGCTTCATAATGCACGCGATGCCACGCGGCTATCCGCGCTACGTGCTCGCCGTCATGGTCGGCATCAACTTTCTGAATTACCTCGACCGCTACATCCTGCCGGCGGTCGCAACCAAGATTCAGGCAGAGTTCCACCTGACCGACGGCCAGGTTGGGTTACTCGGGAGCGCCTTCCTGCTGGTCTACGCCGTGGCGACCATCCCCTTTGGCGTCTGGGCCGATCGCGGAGTGCGAAAGACCGTCATTGGCATCGGCGTAACCATCTGGAGCTTGGCCACGCTGTTCACCGGCCTGGCCCGCAGCTACGCGCAACTCTTCGCGGCTCGGGCGGTCATGGGCATCGGCGAAGCGAGTTACTACCCGGCTGGGACGGCATTGCTAGGGGATTACTTCAGGAAAGAAGGCCGGGGACGTGCCATGTCGATCTGGGCATCGGGGACCGCGGTTGGCATTGCCGTCGGCTTCGCCGGCGGCGGCATCGTCGCCAGCATCCTCGGCTGGCGCGTGGCGTTCTATATGACGGCGGTCCCGGGGTTGGTCTTTGCCGTCCTTGCGTTCGGGCTGCGCGAGCCGCTCCGCGGGGCGGCGGAGGCGCGAGGTCCGCAAATCGTCAGGACCACGTCGATCAGCTGGCGCACCTTCGTGGACCTTCTTCGCATTCCGACGCTGCGGGCCACCATCGCGGCGGAAACCGCGCTCTTCTTCGTGCTCGGCGGCGCCGCGTTCTGGCTCCCGACCTACCTGCAGCGGCGCTTCGGCCTTGGAACGGGAACCGCCGGAACACTCGCCGGCGGCGTGCTCGTGGTCGGGCTATTAGCCGGCTCGCTGCTCGGCGGAACGATCGCCGACCGGCTCGCCATCAGACGGCGGAAAGCCAGCAACCTGCCGGTCGGGATTGCCGGATTCATTTTGGGCGCCGTCTTCGTCGCCCTGGCTCTATTGATGCCCAGCCTGGTGCTCTTCGTGCCGATGTTCTTGCTGGGCGCCGCCTGTCTCTACCTCTATAACGGGCCATATACCGCGGTGAAGCAGAACGTGGTCTTACCAACCGTTCGCGCGACCGCGGTCACCGTCGCGCTCTTGATCGAGCACTTGCTTGGGGACTCGTACGCGCCGTTTGCCATCGGCAGGCTGTCCGACGCGCTACACAACCTTCAGCTGGCTCTGCTCATCCTGCTGCCGCCGCTGCTCGTCCTCGCGGCTCTCTTTGCGGCGCTGGGCCTCAGTCACGAAGAGAAAGATAGCCGCGCAATGGAAGAGCACTGGGCCGCCGGCGCAACTCAAATCCCCTGAAACAAGTCGTCTTCCTGACTCGCCACCAACTTCCGCAGCGGCTCCCACTCCTGCCTTTGCGTGCGGTGATGGGCGAAGGCGCCTGGCCGTTTCGCTGCATGTCCGAACGATAATGATCGGATGCCAGCACCCCCCAGGTCCGGCCGCGCCCGCAGGACGTTCTCGGCCGGCGGCGTGGTCTACCGGCAGACGACGCAAGGGCCCGAAGTCGCGCTGATCAAGGCGGACGGCCGATGGAGCCTACCAAAAGGCGGGATCGAAAAGGGCGAGAGGCCCGAGGCGGCGGCGCTGCGCGAGATCGCCGAGGAAACCGGGCTGCCCATCAACCAGCTGCGCCTGCTCCGGCGCCTGCCGGATGTCAGCTACGCCTTCGGAGGGCATCGCACAGTCGTCTTTAAGACGGTGACCAACTATCTCGTCGAGCTGATCGGCGATGCGCCGCTGGCGCCCCAGTTCTCCGAAGTCGAAGACGTGCGCTGGTTCCAGCCGGACCTGGCGCGGCGCACGATTAGCTTTAGAAACTGGGGGGCAACGCTGGATGCGGCTCTGGCGAGCCTGTCTGGTTTGGAGGCTGCTTCCTGAGCGCGCTACTCGTTCTTCACAATGGCTTGTTCCGCGCAGGCCTCCTAATCACGGCAGTGATCGGCGTCTGGGGCCTCGTGACGTACTTTCGAAAGCAGCCGTCCAGCGGCGGCTTCCGTGCCACGCTGGTCCTGACGGAAGCCTTGTTCGTCCTGCAGGGCGCGGTAGGCGTGCTGATGTTCTTGAACGGGCGGCGTCCCCATGACAACCTTCATTGGCTGTATGGCGTCCTGCTCGTGATCGTGCTCCCGATCGCGATGAGCTACGTCTCGGGACGCGATCTGCGTCGGGAACCGCTGGTCTACGGTATCGCCGGCCTGTTCATGGCGGGGCTGTCGATCCGGGCGTTGACGACCGGCGCCTGAAAACGAGAGAGGGGTCCTTTCGGACCCCTCTCGTCACCGCGGACTAGCGGCTCTTACGGGTCGCTTTCTTGGCCTTCTTCGTGGCCTTCTTCCTGGTCGCCATGCGTCACCTCCTTATCGCGTGAGCGGCGAACGCGGCGCACCCTTCGTGCGCCTTCGATCAGATAACGCTTAGTCCAAAACGATCTTGCAGTTTCGCAACGTGGACGCCCCTAGAAAAGCCGCAACTGGTCGACCTGGTCCAGTGGTTTCGCGCGCAACCCACGCCGCCGAAGGTGCATGGCGAGCTCTTCGTCGAAGCCGAGCACCGTGTAGGTCATGATCGCGTTGACCTGTTCGGCGTAACAGCAGAGTTCTTCGAAGTCCGCGTGATCCGAGAGCGGAAAGACCGCATCAACCTCCAGCCGATCTTTCAGGCTCGCGTCCATCGCCCAACCCGTTAGCGCGGCGGTTTTGAATTCACCAACCAGGTCGTTAAGGCCGCTGCGACGGGCCGAGGGGGGCGTGATGACGACCGTCGGCCGCCCAATCATGTCTCCCAATCGCTCATACGAAGGCAGGTCGCAACCGAGCTCTCGATACACCTCCGTCACACCGAATAACGATGGATGGAGCGCGATGAGCAGGCCTTCCGCCGCCAGCGCCGAGAGGATCTCCTGTCCCTTGCCCAGCGAATAACCGAGGAGGACCGGGGTCGCACCAGCGTCACGGACGCCCTTGCACCACGAAATCACGCCTGCGATGACTTCAGCCGAGTCTGGGAAACGATAGCGAGGCTTGCCGAACGTACTCTCAAGCACCAGGACGTCCGCCGGCACCGGCTCTGCCGCCGCGCTGGTGAAGCCCGCGCGGGTTTTGAGGTCGCCTGTGTAGAGAATACGACCGAAGTCGGTCTCGACCAGGGTCTGCGCAGACCCGAGGACGTGGCCTGCAGGATAGAGCGTCACAGCGCACCGCTCGAGAGCGAGCGTCTGACCGTACGAAAGCGCCTCGACTGTGCCAGTGGAGCGCCGGCGATGCGTGACGAGCCGGCGCGTCGCCGGTGTCGCGTACGCCAGCGGGTGCGCGGCGACGTGGTCGCTGTGTGCGTGGCTGATGACGGCTCGTGGCCGTGACTTACGCGGGTCGAGCCATAGCCCTTGCTCGGGGAGGTAGACGCCGCTGTCCCAGAGGATGGGGTAGGCGATCAACGCGGCGAGCTACTCAGTAACGGCCGCGCGTTCGAAGAGCTCGTCGCGAAGCGCACAGTAGCTGCAGAAGCGCTGACCGGGCGGCCCCGCAAAGACGCCGGTCTTGCCGCAGGTGGGGCACGTCTCCTTCTCTGCATCAACGGTGGTTTCCAAAGGGACCATGCCGAGTAGCGGTGGCTCCTCAACCGCTTGATCCCCACTCTCCACCTCGTCCAGGGCGACCTGGTCGTCCGCGGCAGCCTGAATGCCAGCATCGCTCAGGGTGGGCGGTGGAGTCGCCGGCGGTGGCGCGTCCGGCGGTGCTTGTGACGCGGTTGGGGCAGGTTCAGCCTCCACGCGGGGCCGGAACAGCCGGGTCAGCCAGCCGAGCACTCGCGGCTACGGTAGAACACTGGCGCGGCCCTGTCAAATACCTGGCTAAACAGCCAGGTCCAGTTGGAGGGGCTCGGGAGGCGGTTCGGCCCTAAATTCGCGTCGATCAGCAACGCCGTGGCGGCGCTTCAACGCCGCCACGGCGGCCGTCACCGGGGCCTTCGCTGCGGGCGGCGCATATGCGCCCGGGAAGAGTTCGCGGTAACGGGGGAGGAGGTGCGGATACTCGCGCCCGAGGAATTCCATGAAGTGTTCTTTGGTCCCCGGCTTCAGATAGACGATATTGGCCCAGACGAAGCAGGCTCCGGCTTCGGCAGCGGCTGCAACCGTCGCCTCCAGCTGCCGCGGCGAGTCAGAAAGTCCCGGCAACACCGGCGCCATACCGACACCGGCCTCGATGCCAGCGTCGACCAGCGCTTTCAGGACCCGGAGTCGTTTACGCGGCGGGGGCGTGCCCGGTTCGGTCTTTGCCCAGACGGTCTCGTCGACGGTGGGGATGCTGAAGCAAACGGTCGTCTTGGCGCGGCGCGACAACTCGCCTAGTACATCGATGTCACGCAACACCATCGTGCCCTTGGTGATCAGCCCGATCGGCGTCCGGAAGTCGCGGAACGCTTCGAGGCAGCGGCGCGTCAGCCTGTAGGTCCCCTCGATCGGCTGATAAGGATCGGTCGCCGTGCCGAAGGCGACGGTGTCGCGCTTCCAGCTGCGGCTCGACAACTCGCCTCGCAGCACTTCGGGCAGATTGACTTTGACGCCGATTCGCGCGGAGAACCCGACGCCGGGGTCGCGGTCGGCGAGCTTGGCATGGGCGCGCGCAAAACAATAGACACAGCTGTGGAAGCACCCCTGGTAGGGGTTGAGGGACCACTTGAAGCCCATGTGCTGCACCCGGTTCAGGGCAGACTTCGCCACGATCTCGAAGTACTGGCTGCGGGGCATGGGTTTCAATGATAGAACATACGTTCGATCGGTCGGCGTTTCTCCATAATGGAAGCAGCCACCTATGAATGTCCTCGTCTGCGTCAAGCAGATCCCCGATCCGAACGTTCCCGGAAAGCTCGACCCGCAGACCAAACGCATGGTGCGCGAGGGCGTCGACGCCGTCCTCGATCCGGGTGACGAGCACGCGGTCGAAGCCGCCCTCCAGCTGGTCGAGAAGGATGGTGGCGAGGCAACCATCATCTCGATGGGCCCCCCGCGCGCGATGGACGCGATCCGCCGCGCCCTGGCGATGGGCGCCCACCGCGGCGTCCTGATTACCGACCCGGGACTCGAGAACTCGGACGCGCTCAGTACCGCGCGGGCTATCGCCGCGGCCATCGAAGGGCAGAGCTACGAGCTGATCATCTGCGGCACCGAGAGCACGGATGGTTCTTCGGGCGCAGTGCCGGCGCAGCTGGCCGAGCTCCTCGGACTGCCGCTGCTCAGCTTCGCCAGGAAGCTCGAGGTCAATGATGGCAAGGCGCAGATCGACCGGCAGACGGATGACGGCTACGACGTCGTGGAGGCGCCCCTGCCCGCCGTTGTCACAGTGACAGGCGGGATCAACGAAGCACGCTATCCCGCCCTGCGGGGCATCATGCAGGCGAAGAACAAAGAGGTTAAGCAGGTCGGGCTAAAGGATTTGGGACTGGACGGCAAGGCGGGCAAGGCCGCGCTGACGGAGGAGGTTGTCGAGATCAAGGCTGCCGAGGCTCGCAAAGCTGGCGAGATCGTGGAGGACAAGGGCGACGGCGCCAAGCGTGTCGCCGACTATCTCGTCGAATTGAAGGTCATCTGATGGCGGGCGTCTGGGTCTTTGCCGAAACGGTCGAGGGGACGCCGGCGCCGGTCGTGCTCGAGCTCCTGACCAAGGCGCGTTCGCTCGGGGAGACGACCGCGATTGCGCTCGGCCCCGGCGCATCGAAGTCCGTCCAGACGCTGGGTCAGTACGGCGCCAAGAAGGTTTACGTCCACGAGGATCCCGCCTTCCGGGATATCCTCGCCACCCCGGCCGTCGAGCTGCTTGCGAGATTGATCGAGAAAGATCAGCCCGATCTCTTGATTTTTGGCATGACCTACGACGGCCGCGACGTGGCCTCGCGGCTGAGCGCGCGTCTATCGAGTGCGCTGATCGCCAACGCGAGCGATGTCGTGAAAAAAGATGGCGGCTGGGCGATCATCACACCGGTGTTCGGCGGCAGCCTGCTGGTGACGACGGTTCCGCGGGCGAAGGCACCGACCCTGGTCCTGATCCGTCCGAAGGCGGTCGCCGCCGAGCCGGCAGCGTCCGAGGCCGCCCCCCCTCAGGTCGAAACGCTCTCGGACCCGGTCGAGCCGGGCAAGCCGGTCGCGCGAGTGCTGCGCCGCGAAAAAGAAAAAGCGAGCGGTCCCAAGCTGGAGGATGCCACGATCATTGTCAGCGGTGGGCGCGGGCTCGGCGCACCTGAGAATTTCAAAATGCTCGACGAGCTCGCGGCTGAGTTGGGCGCAGCGGTCGGAGCCAGCCGCGCGGTGGTGGATGCCGGCTGGAAGCCGTACTCTTTCCAGATCGGTCAGACCGGAAAAACCGTAAAGCCGGCGGTCTATATCGCGGTTGGCATTTCGGGGGCCATGCAGCACACGGTGGGGATGAAGGGCGCCAAGACTATCATCGCCATCAATAAAGATCCGGAGGCGCCGATCTTCAAGCTGGCGGACCTGGGCGTGATCGGCGACGTCCACAAGATCGTGCCGCAGTTGATCCAGGAAGTCCGCGCGCGCAAGGGCAAATGACAGCGAGCCCACTCAGCCTGCTGGCGGTACAGCCGCACCCGGATGACGAGTCGATCACTATGGGCGGAACGCTGGCGCGCTACAGCGCGGAGGGCGTGCGCACGACCCTGGTGACGGCGACTCGCGGCGAGGTGGGCGAGATCCTGGACAAGGACCTCGATCCCAAGGAGGCGGCCCCGCGGCTGGCGACGATTCGCGAGGCCGAGCTTCGGAATGCCGTCAAGATCCTGGGCGTCAACGAGTTGGTCTTCCTCGGCTACGAGGACTCGGGCATGGCAGGCCTGCCGCGCAACCGCGAGCCGAAGACCTTCTGGCAGGCCGACGAGGAAGAGGCGATCGGCAGGCTCATCCAGGTCGTCCGGCGCGTCCGTCCTCAAGTGATCGTCACCCAGAACGAGTTCGGCGGCTACGCGCACCCGGACCACATCAAGACGCACCGGGTCGCGATCGGCGCGTTCTTTTACGCCGCGGACGTCCAGCGATTTCCCGGCGGGGAGGCCTTTCGCCCGAGCAAGCTGTACTATTCGGCCTTTCCAAAGTCCGTCATGAAACAGATTGCCGAGGCAATGCAGCGGGCCGGCGTCGAGAACCGGTTCTCGAGTGACGGCGAGCCGCCGCCCTTTGCGGTATCGGACGATCGGGTGACGACCTGGCTAGACGTGAGTCCCTACATCGACAAGAAGCTCGCGGCCATGCGAGCGCACAGGACGCAGATCCCGGAAGACAGCTGGTTCCTGAAACTCAACCAGGCGCTCGGCCCGAAGGCGTGGTCGCTGGAAACGTTCGAGCGCGTACGCAGCTCGGTCGACGCCCCTACCCCCGAGGACGACCTGTTCGCCGGACTTCGGTGAGCACGGCGACCGATACTGCCCTTGACCAGGCGGCGACGCTGCTCCGCCCGGCACGCGCCGCGATCGCATTCACCGGCGCAGGTATCTCGGTCGAGAGCGGCATTCCGCACTTTCGGGGCGAAGGCGGGCTCTGGACCAAGTTCGATCCCTACAAAGTCGCGCACATCGACACGTTTCGCAAAGATCCCGCGCAATACTGGACCTACAGCCTCGAGCACCGTCGCATAGATGCGGAGCCGAATCCCGCGCATCGGGCGCTCGTGGACCTGGAGCGGCGCGGCCATCTGCGAGCCGTCGTCACCCAGAACACGGACGGCCTGCATCAGCGAGCCGGCAGTAGCGACGTCATCGAGCTACACGGCTCGTCCCACGCCGTTATCTGCCTCGACTGCGATGCGCGGTTTCCCCGCGCCGAGATCGACCAGCTCAATCGCGAGCACTGCCCGCCGAGTTGTCTCTCTTGTGGCGGCCGGTTCCTGAAGCCCACGGTCGTGCTCTTTGGTGAGGCCCTGCCACAGTCGGCGCTCCGTCAGGCGCAGCAACTCGCGATGGCTGCCGACGTCGTGCTGATCGTGGGCAGCTCGCTGCAGGTCTACCCCGCCGCCGGCATTCCGCGGCTGGCGCTGCAGCACGGCGCGGAACTTTGCATCGTCAACGCCGAGCCGACGCCGTATGACGAGGTCGCCGCCGCGGTTATTCAGGGCAAAGCGGGCGAGGTCCTGCCAGAGATCGTCCGCCGAGTCGCCCAGGAGAGTTAGGGCCGGCTACTCTGGCTCGGGGACGGGAAACGTCTGGCCGCAAGCCGGGCAGACGACCACCAGCTGCTCTTTCGGCGCGCTGAAGAGCTCCTCGCAGTTCGGGCAGGCAAACTCGCGGCCCGGGCTTTCCTCAGCCTCACGGTCGGCGGCCATCGCGCCGGGGACCTCGCCCAGGTCGACGGCCGGGCTGCCGCATTCGGTGCAGCGGTACAGTGGGGCGTCGACGAGTTTATAGCTCAGATAGCGCCCGGAGCTGTCGACGAAGACGGACGCATTCCAGAGCTCGAAGCGGTTGGTGCTGCACCGGTTCGGACAGGCGAGATACATCAGCTAACCCGCTGGAGTTTCTTGAGCCGTTCGGCGGCGCGGCGCAGCGTCTCCATCTTCTTGGGAAAAGAGAATCGAATCTGGCCGCGGCCGCGCTCCGGGTCCAGGTAGAAGCTGCTCCCGGGCACCGTGGCGAGCCCGATCTCGCGCACCATGCGGTGGGCAAGGCTGACGTCGTCCTCGCCAAAGCCGCTGATGTCCGTCATCACGTAATAGGCGCCGTCGGGTGGGTAGGCCTTGAATCCGGCACCGTCCAGGATCTCGAGCATAAAATCGCGCCGCTCGCGATAGGCATTGAGCAGGTCGACGTAGTACTGGTCCGGGAACCGTAAGGCCGTCGCGGCCGCAACCTGCAGCGGGTGCGGCGCGCCGACCGTTACGAAATCATGAACTTTGCGGATCGCGTTCGTCATCTCGGCGGGTGCGATGGCGTACGCCAGGCGCCAGCCGGTGACCGAGTACGTCTTCGAGAGGCCATTGATCGTGACGGTTCGCTCGCGCATGCCATCCAGCATCGCGATGCTGAGGTGCTCACCCGAGTAGACCAGGTGCTCGTAGATCTCGTCCGTGATCGCGACCGCGTCGAACTCCTGGCAGAGGCCGGCGATGAACGCCAGCTCGTCGGCGCCGTAGACCTTGCCGGTCGGATTGTGTGGGGTATTGATGATGATCGCACGAGTTTTCGAGTTAAACGCTTTGCGTAGCTGGTCGCGATCGAAATGCCAGTCGGGCGGGGTCAGCGGCACGACGATCGGCTTGGCGCCCGAGAGGATGCAATCGGGGCCGTAGTTCTCGTAGAAGGGTTCGAAAATAATCACCTCGTCGCCCGGATCGACCAGCGCCAGGATGGTCGACAGCATGGCTTCGGTCACGCCGCAGCAAACCGTGATCTCGGTTTCAGGGTCGACCGTCATTCGCCGGAAGTGCTTGGTCTTGGCCGCGATCGCCTCGCGCATCACCCTGGCGCCCCAGGTGGTCGCGTACTGGTTGAAATCGTTGCGGATGGCGGCGACGGCTGCTTCTTTCAGTTCGCCGGGCGCGGCGAAGTCGGGGAACCCCTGGGCAAGGTTGAGGCAGCCGTCGCCATGTTCGGCGATGCAGAGCCGGGTCATCTCCCGGATGACCGACTCGGTGAAAAGCCTGGACTTGTTCGAGATCATCGAGCGCGGCACGACATTAGAATGCCAGAAGTGTCGCGCCCAACCGACTCGGACAATGGCGTCGCTAAGTTCCGCAAGCAGTTCCCCATCTTCGAGCAGAAGATCTACCTGAGCAGCTGCTCGCAGGGAGCGCTGTCGACCCCCGTGGACGCCAGCCTCCAGGAGTTCATCGAGTCGTGGCACACGCATGGCAACCCCTGGGAGACCTGGGTGACGCGGATGGAGGAGCTGCGGACAGAGTTTGCGACGCTAATCAACGCCAGCCCCGATGAGGTCGCTGTCACCTTCTCGGTATCGACGGCGCTCAATTCGCTGGCCAGCGCCCTGGACTACCGCGAGCGCGCGAAGGTCGTCACCAGCGACTTCGACTTTCCGACCGTCGGCCACGTCTGGCTGGCGCAGCAGCGGCGCGGTGCGCGCGTCAGCTTTGCCAGGGCGGACGGCAACCGCCTGCCGCTCAGCTCGTTCGAGCAACTCGTCGATGAGCAGACGGTGCTGGTGTCGACGACGCACGTCTGCTACAAGAACGGCTACAAGAACAACGTCGGCGCCCTGGCTGAGCTCGCTCACGAGCACGGCGCCTACCTGCTGATCGACGCCTACCAGAGCATGGGGACGCAACCGATGGACGTCAAGGCGCTCGACCTGGATTTCCTCGTCACGGGCGCGCTGAAGTACCTACTGGGCTCGCCGGGCGTGGCCTTCATGTACGTTCGGCGCGAGCTGATCGATCGTTTGGAGCCGGCCGACTCGGGGTGGTTTGGCCAGGAAAACGTCTTCGCCTACGACGTCCACCACTTGCAGTACGCGAACGCGGCGCGACGGTTCGAGACCGGCTCGCCGCCGGTCCCCAACGTGTATGCGGCGCTTGCGGCGCTCCGGCTGATCGCCGGCGTCGGTCTCGCCACGATCGAGGAGCATGTCCGTGAGCTGATGAGCCGCTTCATCGCCGGTTCGCGGCAGCGGGGCCTGGTGCTGCTCACTCCCGAGGAGCCGGCCGACCGGGGCCCACTCGCCATGCTCCGGTCGACCGATGCGACCAAACTCGTGGCGGCCCTGGCCGGGGATGGAATTCTTTGCTCGACGCGCGACGGCGCGCTTCGGGTGTCCTTGCATTACTACAACACCGCAGAGGATGTCGACGCGGTCCTGTCCGCCCTCGACCGCCACCCGGAGCTTCTCGTCACCGGTGCCGATTAGAAAGGGTTAGAGCCGGCCGGTCGGCGGTTGCCCTCCGTGGCGCAACCGTGTATAAAGAGCGCACCGAATTTAGGTCTTCGACGAAGGAAGAGGAGGTCGACAGGAAGGATGGCACAGCCAAGGATTCTCGTCCTCATCGCCATGGCCGGTGTGGGCCTGGCGGCGTGCGGCGGAACGAGTACCGGCGGCGCGGCGGCAAACAAGCCCGACAAGGTCCAGATCGCGGCCGAGGGACCATTTACCGGGGACGAGGCGTCGATCGGCGCTGGCGCCCTCCAGGCGATTCAGCTCGCGGTCAAGGACTTCAACAAGGCCGGCGGCGTCAATGGCACCCAGGTGACACTCTTGGTCTGGGACGACCAGCACTCGGCGCAAGTTGCGCAAACGTTGCAGGCGCAGGGAATCTCTGACCCGACCGTGCTCGGCATCGTGGGGCCGATGAACTCAGGCGTTGTGCTGGGCTCCGTACAGGGACTGCAAAGTGCGACTCCGCCTTTGCCGTTCGTCAGCGAATCGGCCTCGAACGTCAAGGTCACCGACTCCGGGAACAGTGTCGCGCACAGGGTCAACGCCCGCGACGATGCCCAGGGCCCGGCGGACGCGAAGTTCATGATCGACCAGGGAGCGAAGAAGGTCTACGTGATGGACGCCAAGTCGGACTACTCGACCGGACTGGCGGACCAGACGCAGGCATATCTCGCTTCGCACAACATCCCCTACCAGCGTGACCAGGCCAAGGCCGGCCAGAAAGACTTCAGCACCACCATCACCAAGATCAAGGCGTTTGGGGCGGACTGGGTCTACTTCGCCGACGAGGGTCCCGAGGCGGCGCCGTTCGTTTCACAGATGAAGCAGTCGGGGCTCACGATCGGCCAGAACATCCAGTTCCTGGGCACGGACGGTGAGGAAGACTCCTCCATCATCACGACCTCGCAGGGCGCGTACGACGGCGCTTACGCGACCAACATCACCGCCGATCCGGCTGGTGTGTCCGGAAGCGCAGCCGCCGCTTACGTAACCGCGTTCAAGGCGGAGTACGGCCCGGATTCGGTCAGCAAGGCCGGCCCCTTCTATGGCTCCGCCTACGAGGCGGCCCAGGCTCTGCTCCAGGCGATCAAGAATTCGCCAGTGAACAACGGCAAGATCTCTCGCGCCGACGTAATCAGCCATCTCGCCAGCGACACGTTCACGACGATTTTCGGATCCGTGAAGTTCGACGCGAAGGGTGACGTCACGGGCGGCGGCATCTATGTCTACAAGGCAACGGGCAGCAGCATGGTGGTCGTCAAGCAAGTCTCCGGCTAAAGGAGTAAGAAAGGAAGGGGACGGGCCCGTCCCGTCCCCTTTTTGATTGCCGTGGACTACTTCCTGCAGAACTTTCCGCAGCAGCTGGTCAACGGCCTCGAGGCCGGAAGCCTCTACGCGCTGATCGCCCTCGGCTACACCCTCATCTACGGCATCCTCGAGATGTTGAACTTCGCGCATGGCGACGTTTACATGGTGGGGGCATTCCTCGCCGCCGGGGTGGCCGGCGTGTTCGTCCACAACGAGGTGGCGGCGGTGCCAGCCGGGCTGGCGGTCGCCTTGATGATGGTGCTGGCGATGGGTGGCGCCGGCTTGCTTGGCGTCGGCATCGAGCGGGTTGCGTACCGCCCACTCCGTAATGCGAACCGCTTGGCGCCGCTGATCACGGCCATCGGTGTCTCGCTCTTTCTCGAGAGCGCGGTCCAGGTCTGGGTCAGCCCGGCGCCGGTCCTGGTCCCGAGCAACGCCCTCGTCCCGCAAACGGTGTTCCACCTCGGCAATGTCGTGACGCCGCTAACCGGAGTCATGCTCTTCGTTGTGGCGGTCGCTCTGATGGTGGCCCTCGACGCCTTCGTCTTCCGAACCCGTTTCGGCAGCGCCATGCGGGCCACCGCACAGGACCGCGAGGCGGCGACCTTCATGGGCATCGACGTCGACCGGGTGATCATGGTCACGTTCTTTCTTGCATCCGCCTTGGCCGGGATGGGCGGCGTCCTCTTCGGTCTCCGCTACGCGAGCGTCGACTTTTTCATGGGCTACCTGCTCGGTATCAAGGCGTTTACGGCAGCCGTCATCGGCGGCATCGGCAACATTCGCGGCGCGATGGTCGGCGGGCTCCTGCTGGGCGTGTTGGAAAGCCTCGTGGGGGGCTTCATCAGCAGCCAGTTTCAAGACAGTTTTGTCTTCCTCGCGCTGATCACGGTCCTGCTGATCCGGCCGCAGGGTCTCTTCGGGCAACCACTCGCGGATCGGGCATGAGCGCGCAGCCAACACCCAAGTACAGCATCGAAACGACCCACCCTCTTAAGCGTCTGTGGGAATCGGGTCCGGGGGGTTGGAACCACGCCCTGACCCGGCCCGCGGTACTGATTCCTTTCTTCGTGGTGGCGGCGCTCGTCCCCCTCGCGCTTCAGTACGTCGAGGACAACTCCAGCTGGACCGGCGCTCAATTCTGGACGCTGATCCTCGCCAACTGCGCGATGTACGCCTGCCTGGCGGTCGCCCTCAACCTCGTGGTCGGCTACGCCGGCCTGCTCAACCTCGGATTCATCGCCTTTTTCGGGATCGGCTCCTACGCGTACGCGCTGGTCGCCAGCGACCAGCTCCACCAGCACTATCCGGTCTGGGCGGCGCTGCTCGTGGTGGTCGCCGTGACGCTAGCCTTCGCCCTCCTGGTGGGTGTCCCGGCCTTGCGCCTTCGGGGTGATTACCTCGCGATCGTGACCCTCGGCTTCGGCCTGATCATGCGCGACCTCATCCTCGACCTCGACCGGCCGCCTGTCCTCGCCGGTCATCAGTTTGGGCCCGACGGGCTCAACCTAACAGGCGGAACCAACGGGGTGCACCAGGTTGATCCGTTCAACCTCCCCACCAGCCTGCCTCTGATTGGCCCGGTACCCCACTTCCGCATGTACTACTGGATTTTCATCGGCTTCCTCGCGCTCAGCATCTTCTGCATGCTCCGCTGGCGCAACAGCCGGACAGGCCGCGCCTGGGTCGCGATCCGGGATGACGAGCTGGCGGCGCGCGCGATGGGCGTCAACACCTTCAAGTACCGGCTCCTGGCGTTCAGCATGAGCGCGGTGATGGCTGGCATCGTCGGCATGATCGACGCGGCCTTCATCTTCAACGCCTTCCCTGGCAACTTCGACGTCCAGCAGACGGTACAGATCTTCATCATGGTCATCCTTGGCGGCCTCGGCAGCCTCCCCGGTGCCATCCTTGGCGCGATCGCCTTCACGGTCCCGCCCTTTCTGCTGCAGCAGTTCGTCTTCTACAAGTACCTCGTCATCAGCATTGTGTTGATCGCGGTCATGGTTTTTCGGCCGGAAGGGCTGTTGGGAACGGTGTCCATCCGCCCGCGCCAGACGATGGGGGGAACACTCGAATTGCTCATCGCGGAGACGGCCATCGAGGCCTCCGAGCTGCCGGCCGTCACTGACGCCGAGGTCGCCGACCTGGAGGCGAGTGCCGGTGCCATCGTCGAGGATCCGGAGTGGAAACAATGAGCCCAGGAGTGGCCGTCCTCGAGATCCAGGGATTGACGCGCCGTTTCGGCGGCCTTACGGCTGTTGACGGCCTCGACGTTACCGTCAACGAGGGCGAGATCGTTAGCCTGGTTGGCCCAAATGGCGCCGGTAAGACGACCGTCTTCAACCTGATCTCCGGGGTATTGAGGCCGACGGCGGGATCGGTGCGGTTGCTCGGCCGAGAGCTCGTGGGCCAGCCGGCACACCGGATCACGCACCACGGCATTGCCCGGACCTTTCAGAACATCCGGGTGTTCCCCCAGCTGACCGTCCGTGAGAACATCCTGCTTGGCACCCATCACTGGACGCGCAGCGGCGTGCTTGGCTCGGTCACCTTCTGGCCAGGTACCGTGCGAGCCGAACGGGCTGCCCAGGCGGAGGTGCAGACCGCGATCGAGCTGTTTCGCGAGCGGCTCGAAGCGCGGCTTGAGGATCCGGCCTTTACCCTCTCATACGCGAATCGCCGGCGTACCGAGATTGCACGAGCGCTGGCGGCTCGGCCGAAGCTGCTCCTCCTGGATGAGCCCGCGGCCGGGATGAACCCGTACGAGCGAATCGAGATGGCCGGTCTGATCCGCTCGATGCGCGACCGCGGGCTGACCATCTTCCTGATCGAGCACCACATGCCGCTGGTGATGGAGATCTCGGACCGTGTCATCGTGATGGATCACGGCGTGAAGATCGCCCAAGGCCTGCCGAAGGAGGTCCACAGCAATCCAAGAGTCGTCGAAGCCTATCTCGGCCGACGGGCAGCGACCGCCTAGGCCCACGCCGGCGAAGAAGGAGGTCGTCCTCCATTTGCGGGACGTCGAGGTCCGCTACGGCCCGGTCCCGGCGCTGCGCGACGTCAGCATGGAGATCCGCCGGGGCGAGATCGTCTGCCTTCTCGGCGGCAACGCCTCAGGCAAGTCGACCACGATGAAGACGGTGATCGGCTCCGTGCGCCCGGCCAAGGGTGCGGTCTGGTACGAGGGCCAGGAGATCACGAACTGGAATACCTCTCGCCGGGTGGCGGCCGGGATCGCGATCGTCCCCGAAGCGCGACGGATCTTTCCGCGGCTCACCGTGCTCGAGAACCTGATGATGGGCGCCTTCATCCGAAATGACAAAGCCGAGATCGATGCCGACCTCGGTCGCGTCATGGACATGTTTCCGCGGCTCAAGGAGCGCCGTGCGCAGCGTGGCGGGACGATGTCCGGCGGCGAGCAGCAGATGCTGGCGATGGCGCGGGCGTTGATGTCGCGGCCGCGCTTTCTGTGCATGGACGAGCCGTCGATGGGTCTGGCCCCGGTCTTAGTCGAGCAGCAGTTCGAGACGATCCAGCAACTGAACCAGACCGGCATCACGATCTTCGTCGTGGAGCAGAACGCTCGCATGGCGCTCGCGATCGCTAATCGTGGCTACGTGCTGCAAAGCGGCCGCGTCGTGCTTGCCGGAACGGCCGGCTCGCTCCTCGAGAACCCCCAGATGCAGCGCGCCTATCTCGGGATCTAGCTAGTGGCTCGGAGGCAGCTTCGCTTCGGGCGAGCCTGCCGGCGAGAAGGCGCCCAGTACTTTCATGTCTTCGCGGCCGGTGTTCTCGAGCGTGTGTCGGACGCCGATGGGGAAGAAGACGACCGAGCCGGCCCGCAGGTCCCCGACGGGTTCGTCCTCGATCCAGAGGCGCCCGGTTCCGGCGAGGATATAAACCGCTTCTTCGTGTGGATGCGCGTGTAGGGGCGCTCGCCCCGTCGGGATGACCCCCGTGAACTGGGTCATCTGCCGGCAACCGACGGACGGGCTAACCAGGACCCGGAAACTGCGCTCGCCCATCAGTGTCGGCGTCACCCGGCGCTCATCCATCATCGTGGGCGCGACGCCCCGCTCGTCGACGGTGGCGGATTGCAGCCCGGACAGATCCAGACGCGGCACGGCCGGGCGAACGTCCTCGAGATCGACGGGTGGCGCCAGGGCGCCTACGACGATCAGCGGCGTCTCGCCAGTATTGATGTAGGTGTGCTCGGCGCCGTCCGGGATGAACACGGCCTGTCCCGGGCCGATCTGGTGCGTAGCGCCCTCGATACGGGCCTCCCCATTACCCTCCAGAACGTAGAGCACCTCCTCCGCGCCGGCATGGACATGGCTCAGCGCCGAGTCGGGTTCGAGCACCAGCCTATAGGCCATGACATGCTGCGCCCCGAGGTCGCGATCGATCAGCCACTGCAGGGTGCCGCCCTCCAGCGGAAGGCCGGTGATCTCGGACTGATGGAGAAGACGCGCCCGTTGCCGCACTGACATCTCTGTTGCCGATGTTAGCAACGGCACAAACCTTTACCATCTTCGGCGAAGGGAATGGAGTACCGGCTTTTCGGGCGGACCGGGATGCGGGTCTCGGTCCTCGGGCTGGGCTGTGGGGGGTTCGGTGGCGTGGGCTCAGCGCCGGAATTGTTCGGCAGGGGGGAGGACAAGGCGACCGCGTTCGCCTTGATGAACCGGGCCTGGGACGAGGGCATCAACTACTTCGACACAGCCGACAGCTACGGCGGCGGCATGTCGGAGACGATCGTCGGCGCCTGGGTGAAGGAGCGAAAGGTCCGCGACCAGTTGATCCTCTCGACCAAGGTCGGCTATGCCGTCCCCGGCGGCCCGACCGACCAGGGGCTTTCCCGCCGACACCTCGAACAGGCGATCGACGGCAGCCTGCGCCGCCTGCAGACTGACCACATCGACCTTTACGTGACCATGGAGCCGGATCCGAAGACAACCGTTGAGGAGACGCTGCAAACGATGAACGACCTCATGCATGCGGGCAAGGTGCGGCACATCGGCGCCAGTAACGTCACGGCATCGCAGCTGCGCGAGTCGCTCGCGGTCAGCGATCGCCTCGAAGTTCATCGCTACCAATCAGTGCAAAACGCGTACAGCCTGCTGGACCGTGCCGTCGAGGACGACGTCCTGCCGCTGGCGGCCCAGGAGCGAATGGCGGTCACGCCTTTCAGTCCTACGTCAGGCGGCTTGCTGACGGGCAAGTACCGCTTTGGCCAGCCGCCTCCGCCGGGATCGCGAGTGGATCTCCGACCGCAGCCATACCAGCATCTGATGACCGCACGCACCTTCCAGGCGATCGATGCCTTGCGCGCAGCGGCCGCCGAACGCGGCGTCGACACCGGTGCCCTGGCGCTCGCATGGGTCCTCAGTCACCCCGCGGTGACGTCAGCCCTGATCGGCCCGCGCCGCGTCGAACACTTCGTGCCCTGGCTCGCGGCGGTTGCGATTCACCTGTCCCCCGATGAGCGCGAGGCAGTGGTGTCGCGGATGGACACGGTGGCCGCCTGATGGACGTGAGAGTGCTGTCGGCCGAGGACGTGGAGAATCTCCTGCCCATGCGCGACTGCATCCGGGTGATGCGCGACGCGCTTGCCGCCCTCGCCAACGGTCAGGCGCTGGTCCCGCTGCGGATGGTGATGCGGATGCCCGACGGCAGCGGCTTTTTAGGGCTGATGCCCGGACACATCGACGCGGCCGGAGGCCGCGATGGGGCGCTCGGGATGAAGGCGGTGTCCGTCTTTCCGGGCAACGCGGGGCGCGGCATCGACACTCACCAGGGCGCGGTTCTTCTGTTCGAGGCCGATACCGGGCGCTTGTCGGCCCTCATGGATGGGGCAACGATCACGGCGATTCGCACTGCTGCCGTGTCGGGGGTGGCGACCGACCGGCTAGCTCGAACGGACGCGGCCGAGCTGGCGATCCTGGGTGCCGGCGTCCAGGCACGTACCCACCTGGAAGCGATCACCACGGTGCGGCCGATTCGGCGCGTCCGGGTATGGAGCCGCAATCCGGGACATGCCGCCGACCTCGTCAAGGAAGCGGCTGCTCGCTACACGATATCCATCGAGGCGGTGCCCACCGCGGAAGCCGCGGTACGCGGCGCGGACGTGGTGGCGACCGTGACCGCGAGTCCCGAACCGATCGTTCGGCACGGATGGCTCAAAGAGGGCGTGCATATCAACGCGGTTGGATCCTCGATTCCAGCCACACGCGAGATCGACACTGCCACCATGGCCGCAGTGAGGCTTTTCGTCGATCGGCGGGAATCGGCGGTGAACGAGGCGGGCGACATTCTGATTCCGATCCGCGAGGGCGCCTTCACGGCGGACCACATCCAGGCCGAGCTTGGAGACGTCATCATCGGCAAGGACCCGGGACGGCGGTCCGCCACGGAGCTGACATTGTTCAAGTCCTTGGGGCTAGCGGTGGAAGATGTCGCGGCTGCCGCGTTCATCTTGAAACGGGCCAAGGAGACCGGCGTCGGCCAAACGGTGACAATGTGAAGGCCATCGGGTTTGGCATCGAAGAGATCCGCCACGCCCAACCCGTGGTCGCGCATGCCGCTATCCGGACCCCGCTGGTGCGACTCAACGTTTGGGATGCGCCGGCCGATATCTATCTCAAACTCGAGAACCTCCAGCCGATCGGCTCCTTCAAGATCCGCGGCGCGGCCAATGCCATGAGTGCGATGTCGAAGGCGGAGCTGGCCAAGGGCGTCCTCGTCGCCAGCGCGGGCAACATGGCACAAGGCGCTGCCTGGAACGCTCGCCGCCTCGGCATTCCATGCACGGTGATCGCTCCCGACTACGCGCCCGACACCAAGGTTCAGGCGATCGAGCGGCTCGGTGGCCGAGTGATCAAGGTCCCGTTCGACCGCTGGTGGCAGACCTTTACGGACCGGAGCTATCCGGGAGTCGACGCGACCTTCATCCACTCCTTCGACGACGATCGCGTCATGGCCGGCAATGGAACGATCGGCCTCGAGCTGGTCGAGGATCTGCCCGAGGTTGACACCGTGCTCATCCCCTGGGGCGGCGGCGGCTTGGCGGGCGGTATCGCGACCGCGTTGCGCGCTCTGAAACCATCCGTTCGGATCTATGCCGTGGAGGCGGAGACCGGCGCCCCGCTCACCGCATCACTGAAAGTCGGCAATCCCCAGGTCGTCGATTACCAGCCATCGTTCGTCGACGGCATCGGAAGCAAGACGGTGTTCGCGAACATGCTGGTCATGGCGCAGGAGCTGCTCGACGGCTCGTTCACGGCGAGCCTCGACGAAATCGCGGCGGCGCTGCGCTTGATGGCGGAGCGCAATCGCGTGATTGCCGAAGGCGCGGGCGCGGTGGCCCTGGCGGTGGCGCTGGCAGGAAAGGCGGGAAGGGGACGCATCGCCTGCATCGTTTCCGGAGGCAACATCGACCTGCCAAAGTTGACCAAGATCCTGAGTGAGCACTGAGCGTGCCGGAGCTGACCGGCCGGATTGCCCTGGTCACCGGTGGCGGCCGTGGGATCGGCCGTGCGGTGGCGTTGTCGCTCGCCGCAGCCGGAGCCGACGTCGCAGTCACGGCCCGCTCTACCAGTGAGCTGGAGGAAACCGCGGCCGCGATCCGAGCGCTGGGTCGTCGGACCGAGGCGATCATCTGCGACGTCACCGAGCGGCCGCAGGTCGACGCCGTGGTCGCCCGGGTCAAGAGTGCCCTCGGGGACCCGTTGATTCTGGTGAACAACGCCGGCATCGCCGGAAGTGCCAAGCTGGCCGATACCACCGACGAGATGTGGGATCGGATGCTGCGCGTGAACGCCACCGGCGCCTTCTATTGCACCCGCGCGGTGCTGCCAATAATGCTCCGGGCGAAATGGGGCCGCGTCGTCAACATTGCCTCGGTCGCGGCCAAGGCCGGCGGACTCTATATCGCGGCCTATACGGCCTCCAAGCACGCGTTGCTCGGCCTGACCCGGGCCGTGGCCGCCGAGGTCGCCGCTCGCGGGATCACGGTGAACGCGGTCTGCCCCGGCTACGTCGACACCGAGATGACCAATGCCTCGGCCGCCAACATCTCGAAGCGGACCGGTCGCAGCGAACAGGATGCGCGAAAAATCCTCGAAGGCTTCAGCCCGCAGGGGCGGTTGATGACCGCGCCGGAGGTGGCCGGGCTTACAACCTACCTATGTTCCGAAGTCGCCCGAGGTATCAACGGCCAGAGCCTGGTCATCGACGGCGGGGCTCTCCAGGGATGAGCGACCGGGACCACCTCGCGAGCGACGCCGCGGCCATCGCCCGGAAACTTGCCCCAGTCGCCGCTGCGGGTGTGGAGGGACGGGTCAATCGCCGGCTGATCGGCGGGCTGGCCGAGGAGGGATTGCTACCGCGGCTCTTTCCGCGCCGGGCCGGAGGGACACGGGATGAAGAGGTATCGGCGGTCGACCTCTGCGCTGTTCGGGAGGCGCTCGCCCGTGAGTCGACCGTGACCGAAAACGCGATCGCAATCCAGACTCTCGGTGCGTACCCCATAATCCTGGCCGGCTCGGACGAGCAAGCCGGGCGTTACGCGGCGCGGGTCGCTCGCGGCGAGGCGGTCGCCGCCTTCGCCCTGACGGAGCCGGGTGCCGGGACGGATGCGGGAGCGCTCGCTTTGCGTGCCGAGCATGACGGCAACGGCTATCGACTGACGGGCACGAAGGTCTTCATCTCGAACGCCCCGGATGCGGACGTCTACACCATCTTTGCGAGGACCACTGCGGGGGCGGGGACGAAGGGGATCACCGCCTTCATCGTCAGTGGCGATGCCAAAGGGCTGAGCGGAACTGTCATGCGCTTGCTTTCGGCGCATCCGATCGGCCGGCTCGAGTTGGATGGCGTTCTGGTGTCGGAGCAGCAAGTCCTGGGCGAAGTCGACCACGGCTTCAAACTGGCAATGCGGACTCTCGATCTGTTCCGGCCGAGCGTGGGTGCTTCTGCCATTGGGATGGCTCAGGCTGCCCTCGACGCCGCCGTCGCGCACGCCTCCAGCCGGCAGGCGTTCGGACGCCCGATCAAAGAATTCCAGGCTGTCTCGCATCAACTGGCCGAAATGGCGACCAGACTCGAGGCAGCTCGTGCGCTCGTCTACGCCGCCGCCGAGGCATACGACCGCCGCGACCAACACGTGGCTCGCCGCTCAGCGATGGCGAAACTCTTTGGCACCGAGACCGCCCAGCAGGTGATCGACGTCGCGATCCAGGTGCACGGCGCCATTGCGCTCGAACAGGGACACCTCCTGGAGCACCTCTATCGCGAGGTCCGCGCCCCGCGAATCTACGAAGGCACCTCGGAGATCCAGCGAGAAATCATCGCCCGCGATCTGTTTCGCCAGTAGAGGCAGCGGTGAAAGTCGCCATCACCGGAGGCACGGGGTTCGTCGGAGGTCACCTAGCGGTCACTCTGGCGCAGCGAGGCCACCAGGTTGTTACCATTGCCCGCGGCGTCGATCGCCGTCCATGGACGGATGAGGTCTTGAGCACGAAAGACGTGAGCCTGGTAACGGCCGGGCTAGGCGATGAAGAGGCTTTGCGTCTCGCGTTTGCCGGGTGTGACGCGGTGGCCCACTGCGCCGGCATTAACCGGGAGCTTGGTAGCCAGACGTACGGCGTGGTGCACGTAGTCGGTACGAGGCACGTGGTTCGTGCAGCTGAGCAAGCGGGCGTACGACGGATAGCGCTCCTCAGCTTTCTGCGTGCTCGGCCGAATTGCGGATCCGCGTACCACGAAACGAAATGGGCCTCTGAGGAAATCGTCCGGGCGTCCACGCTCGAATGGACGGTCTTGAAACCAGGCATGATCTTCGGTCGCGGCGACCACATGCTGGACCACTTGACGCGTGCGCTTTGTACCTTCCCGGTGTTCGTCAGCATGGGACGGCGGCGAGTACGTCCGCTCGCCGTCGGCGATGTCGTCGATATCCTCGTGGCGGCGCTCATCGACGGACGGCTGCCTCGAAAGACGACCCCCGTGACTGGGCCGACAGAACTGGTCTTCGATGACGCCGTTCGGCTTGTTGGCAAGGTGATCGGGAAACGCCCGATACTAGTCCGGCTTCCCATCGCCCTGATCTATGGGGTGGCTTGGTTCGCCGAGCGGTTAATGACGGTCCCGCTGATCGCAGCCGCACAGGTCCGCATCCTCGAGGAGGAGGTCGTGGAGCCGGCGCTTGCCCCCGAGCCTCTGCCTGATGACCTCCATCCGTCTACCGCCTTCGATGTCGAGAGCGTTAGGGCCGGCGTGCCCCCGTGCACGCCCTTTGGGCTCGATGACCTGCGCTTGTTCGAGAAGCGAGCCCCGGCGCCGACGGCGCGATAGCGCGTGCGCCATCCATTCGTCGTCTGCGGCGAGGGTCGAACCGTGATCCAAAGACCACCGAAAGACATCCTCGAGTTCGTCCTTGACGTCGGCCAGTACCGGCGGGCCGATTTGAAGATCGGGCGGGTCCACTACGTTCATCGCGACGGCAATGAGGGCGAAGTCCGCCACGGCGGCCGACTCCTGGGCCTGCCGGCCCCGCCTGCCGTTCTCGCGTTTACGCTGAACCCCTACTCACGTTTGGACTTCCGTGGCGTTGCGATGCCGTGGCCGCTTCGCGGCTTCAGTGGATTCTTTACCTGCCAGGAGTCTCCCGAAGGAACGATCGTGGTTCATCGCGAGTGCTTCGTCTTCGGCCGGATTAGTGGCCAGCTTTTCAAGCTGGCGCTCGGCTGGTGGTTGAAGCGAGACACCCCGGCCGAGGTCCTTCGCATGAAGCGCATGTTGGAGCGCGACGAGCCAAGGTCTTAGGGTGACCAGACGCGGCCGTTGATCACGAGAGTGATCAGGAAAATCGGCCGCCTCACAACGATTCGACCTTCCAGCCGTCAGGAGATTACGAAGGCGACCTTGTTTCGGGTGAAGGGCAGAGCCTAAGCCCTGCCCTCCCCTGGCTTCGAACTACGGATGCGTCAGCTGCCCGCGGAAGGCGCTGATTGGAAAGGCTGGACCGCAGGTTACCGGCTGACCGCCACACGAGGTATGGACGTTGACGTAGTACCCGGCTGGGTTGTCCTGGATGTCCTCGATCAGGGCTCGGTCCACATTCTCCGTGCATCCGCTGAACGAGGTTGCACTCGATGGGGTGTTGGGGCCCGTGTTAAAGAAGGGCACAACGACTGGTCCGGTGACGCCAGCGGCGCCCTTGTGGATGTGGGAAGCAAAGGCCGGAGCGGTCAGGCCCGCGACGGTGACCACCCAGCACACCTCGCGCTGGCCCGGATTCAAGGTGACCTGGGCCGTCCCGCTTCCATGGCCGGTCAGCACTGCTGAAAATGGATCACCTCCGTGAAGCGAGTTGGGGAGCCGTTCGGCGGCCACCCCGGCGGGAATTAACGATGTCGCTGCCGCTAATAGCGCGATGACCAACAGCTTTCTCAAACCGTCACCTCCTCTGAATGTTCTTAGAGTCCCATATGGAGTTGGATAAGGCAAGTTAAGGTTTGGGAAGGGGATTTGGCCGGTGCCGCGAGAGCAACGCCGTCGAACTCCTCAGGCGGTGACGGCGATCGCCATCAGCTCGACCTTCGCCTTCGGGTCGAAGAGCCGGCTGACCTCGAGTAGGGCCATCGCAGGGTAGTGACGGCCGAAATGCCGCCGGTAGGCCTCGCCGATTTGCGTGGACGTGCGCTGGTATTCGTCGATGTCCGTCACGAAGATCTGCATACTGACCAGGTCCTGCGGGTGCGCTCCGACGGCCTCCAGGGCCTTGACGACATTGCCGGCCGCGATATCGAATTGCTCCGCTAGAGTGCCGCCCACGATCGCCCCATCGGTTTGTTGCGCCGTCTGGCCCGCCAGGTAAACGGTGCGGCCGCCCTGCGCGATGATCGCGTGAGAGAAACCTTTTGGACGCGGAAGGGTCTCGGGGTTGCGGATCTCGTGCGGGCTGGCTACCGGCCGGTCCATTTCGCCTCGCGCCCTTCGCGAAACGCCGCGTAAAACTCGGCATGGTCGGCGCTCTTCATCAGCAGAGCCTGCGTCATGCTATCCAGCTCTAGCGCGGCGCCCAGGTTCATGTCCAACTGTTTTGAGATCAGCGTCTTCGTGGCGGCATAGGCGAGGGCCGGTCCGTCCGCAAGCCTTTTGGCCAGTCCAGCCGTTTGCGCGGCGAGCTCGCTGTCCTCGACCACATCATTGGCCAGGCCGATGGCAAGTGCTCGCTGCGCCGTGACGGGCTCGCCGAGCAGGAGCAGTTCGGTGGCTCGACCCAACCCGACCAAGCGTGGCAGCAAATATGCGGAGCCCATGTCACCGCCGGATAGCCCAACCTTGGTGAAGAGAAAAGAGAACGTCGCCGAGGCGGCCACGATGCGCAGGTCGGCCGCCAGCGCTATTACGGCCCCCGCCCCGGCCGCGACACCGTTGACCGAAGCGATGATGGGGAGGGGGCAGTCGCGCATTCGTTGGGTAACGGTGCCGGTCATGCGGGTGAAGGCCAGCAGGTCGCGCGGGTCCATCTTTTGCAGCTCGCCGATGATCTCGTTGACGTCGCCGCCAGAGCTGAACCCCCGGCCGGTCCCGGTGATCACCAGCACGCGAACGTCGTCGTGCTGCGGTAGCTCGGTCAGCAGGTCGCGCAGATCCGCGTAGACCTCGAAGGTCACCGCGTTCAGACGCTGGGGGCGATCGAACGTTAAGGTGGCGACGCCGTCCTTGACGGCGAAGAGGAAGTGGTTCCACGATTGCGTCGGCGCTGCCGACCCGCGGAACGCACTCATCCGGGAAAACTTATCATCTCCTCCGAAGGAGCGACGGATACATGAACATCGGGGTCGGCCTGCCGACCTCTACGTCTGGAATCAGCGGAGAGCTCCTGTTGGAATGGGCGAAGCGTGCAGACGGCGGTCCATTCAGCAGCCTCGGAGTGGTGGACCGCGTCGCCTACCAGAATTACGAGCCCTTTACAGCGCTGGCCGCTGCCGCCGCGGTGACCCGGCGGGTACGGCTGGCCACTATGGTCGTGATCGCCCCGCTGCGCAATACCGCCATCCTGGCCAAGCAGGCCGCCTCGCTGGATGCCCTCTCAGACGGCCGGCTCACCCTCGGGTTGGCGGTCGGCGCTCGCGGCGAGGATTACCAGGCGTCGGGTATCGATAGCCGCGGCCGAGGCCGGCGCTTTGGCGAGCAGCTGGAAGCGATCCGCGACATCTGGGCGGACGGGAAGATCGGCCCGACCCCGCAGGCACCCGGCCCACATTTGCTGGTCGGTGGGTCGAGCGGTGAGGCGCTGGCCCGCATGGCACGCTACGCCGATGGCTACATGCACGGCGGCGGACCTCCGCGCGCGTTTGCCGGTGCCGCGGCCAAGGCCGTCTCCGCCTGGTCCGACCTGGGCCGGCCCGGCCGGCCGCGCCTCTGGGGGATGGGCTATTTCGCGCTCGGGGATGGCACCGTCGATGCGGGCGCAAAGTATTTGCGGCATTACTACGCGTTCACCGGGCCATTCGCGGAGAAGATCGCAGCGGGAAATCTGACCTCGCCGGGCGCGATCGCCGACTTCATCCGCGGCTACGAAGACGCCGGTTGCGATGAGCTCGTATTGTTCCCGACGGTCTCGAGTATCGAGCAGGTCGACCGGCTGGCCGAGGTAATCGGCTAAAGCGGTGCGATACGCCGTCCTCGGCGGCGGACCCTCGGGACTGTACTTCGCGCTGCTGGCGAAGAAGGCCAATCCGAGTGACGAGGTCCTGGTCGTGGAGCGCAATCCACCCGACGCGACCTTCGGGTGGGGTGTGGTCTTTTCCGAGGAGACGCTCGGCGCGCTGCGGGACGCCGACTACGAGACCTACACCGAGATCGGCGAGAGCTTCGCGCGCTGGAACGCGATCGACATTTATTACCGGGATACGAAGATCCGCTCGCGGGGCCATGTCTTTACCGGCATCTCGCGGAAAGTTCTACTCAAGATCCTGCAGCGTCGCTGCCAGGCGCTTGGGGTGCGGCTTGAGTTCGAGCGAGAGGTTCGAGATCTCGCCGAGTTCGAGGGCGCCGATCTGATCATTGGCGCGGACGGCATCAATGGCCTGGTGCGACGGACCTACGGCGAGTTCTTCATACCAGAGGTCATCACGCATCCCACGAAATACGTCTGGTTCGGGAGCGACATGCCACTCGACGCGTTCACCTTTATCTTCCGTCGAAACGACGACGGCCTGTTCCAGGTGCACGCGTATCCATTCGATGCGCACACCTGCACCTTCATCGTGGAGTGCCCGGAAGACGCCTGGCGGAGGGCCGGCCTGGAATCGGCGAGCGAGGCCGACAGCATCGCGTACTGCGAGTCCCTGTTTCAGCCCGAACTCCGCGGCCGGCGCTTGATGTCGAACCGCTCGCTGTGGGTCAATTTCGCCACCTTGCGCCAGGAAAGCTGGCACCACGGCAACGTCGTTTTGCTCGGTGACGCCGCCCACACGGCGCACTTCTCGATCGGATCGGGCACCAAGCTGGCGATGGAGGACAGCATCGCCCTTGTCGATGCCCTGCGCCGACCCCGCGACCTACCTGCCGCACTCAACGACTACGAGATGGAGCGGCAACCGGTCGTCGAGCGTTTTCAGGAAGCCGCGCTCGAGAGCTCGAGCTATTTCGAGCACGTATCGCGATACGCGCAGTTCGACCCGCGGCAGTTCGCCTTCAACCTGCTGACCCGAAGCCGGCGGATCAGCTACGTGAACCTGACGCAGCGCGATCCGGAGCTGGTGCGCACCGTGGACTCGTGGTTTACCGCCGCCGCGACCGGTTCGCCGGATGGCGTCGCGCGGCTGAGTCCGCCACCCATGTTCGCCCCCTTCCGAATCGGGGAGCTGACGCTCCCGAACCGCGTGGCCATAGCGGCGGGGCCGGACCTCGAGGCGGCCGCGAGCCTGGGGGCGGGTCTGGTGATCACCGAGTTCGTCAGCGTGACGGAGGAGGGACGCATTACGCCGGAGACGCCGGTGATCGACCGGACGACGCAGGACCGTCTGCGGCTGTCGGTCGAGCGCATCCACAAGGCCGGCAGCCGCGTGGCGCTGCAACTGGGTCATGCCGGTCGACGCGGCTCGATGCGGCCTCGCTCGGAGGGTGTCGACCGCCCGCTGCGGCAAGGCGGATGGAAGCTCGTGGCGGCTTCGCCCATCGCGTACACCCCGCACGCGGCGCTGCCGAAAGAGATGACCGGACGCGACCTCGCGCATGTCGTGAAGGTGTTTGCCCTGGCGGCGAAGGCGGCGGCCAGCTGCGGTTTCGATGCCCTTGAGCTCAACTTCGCGCACGGATATCTCGTCGCCGGCTTCATCTCGCCCCTCACCAATCGGCGCAACGACGAGTACGGAGGGTCGCTAGAAAACCGAATGCGCTTTCCGCTGGCGGTGCTCGACATGGTTCGTTCAACCTGGGAGCGTCCCCTGCTGGTTCGGATTTCAGCCAGTGATTGGGCGCCTGGAGGAAGCGATCTCGACGATGCGGTCGCGGTCGCCGCGCTGCTCAAAGCGCACGGCTGCGAGCTGGTGCACGCCGTGATGGGTCAGACGACCTGGGAGAGTCGCCCGGATTATCGACGCCTATTTGGCGTTCCGGCCAGCGACCGGATCCGCAACGAGGCGGGCATCCCGACGCTGGCTACTGGCAACATCACGACCGCCGACGACGTCAACACGATCCTGGCTGCCGGCCGGGCCGACCTTTGTCTACTGGCGCAATGACTTCTCGAGAGTGGAAAGGCCTCGTCGCTGGCGCGATCGTAACTATTGGGTTTCTCTTAGCGTGGACGATCGGCCTGCGATCGCAATTGCCGTATTTGGCTGTCGGCTTGTCCGTTGCCTTTGTTCTCTGGATCTTTAGGAAGAGGATCAGCTAAAACAAAGATCGAAACGCCGCTAACACCCGCTAACTTTGCAGGCATGCTCCCGAAGGCGGAGCTGCATCTTCACATCGAGGGCACGCTTGAACCCGAGCTGATGTTCGAGCTGGCCCTCCGTAACGGCGTTAGCCTTCCGTACGCCTCAGTTGAGGATGTACGACGCGCCTACGTGTTCAGCGATCTGCAATCGTTCCTCGACATCTACTACGCGGGTTGCCACGTGCTCCTGAAAGAGCAGGATTTCTACGACCTCACCTGGGCGTACCTCACGCGGGCCGCCGCCCAGGGCGTGCGCCACGCGGAGATCTTCTTCGATCCGCAAACGCATACTGATCGAGGCGTGCCCTTTGAAACCGTTGTGACTGGGATTCATCGGGCCCTGGAGGACGGTCGCATACGACTCAACCTCACGAGCGGACTCATCCTCTGTTTTCTGCGGCATCTCACCGAGGAGGCGGCGATGCGGACGCTTCAAGAGGCGCTACCCTTCCGTGGGTGGATCCTGGCGGTTGGTCTCGACTCATCGGAGGTGGGCCATCCACCGGCCAAATTCAAAGGCGTTTACGACCGCGCCCGCGAGGCTGGCCTGCTGGCGGTCGCGCACGCCGGCGAGGAAGGACCGCCCCAGTACGTCTGGGAGGCGCTCGACGTCCTGAAGGTGCGCCGGATCGACCACGGGGTGCGCTCGATCGAGGACGAGCGGTTGGTCTCGCGCCTGGTCGAGGAACAGATTCCGCTGACGGTCTGCCCGCTCTCCAATGTCAAGCTGCGGGTCTTTCCGGATCTCAGGTCGCACAATCTCAAGCAGATGCTCGACCGCGGCTTGCTCGTGACCGTGAACTCCGACGATCCCGCCTACTTCGGCGGCTACGTCGCCGACAACTTCCAGGCCTCCGCCGAGGCGCTGGACCTCAGCCGCGAACAGCAGCTCCTGCTGGCAAGGAATTCGTTCGTGGCGTCATTCCTGTCCGATGAGTTGAAGCGCGCCTACGTGCAGGCACTCGATCGGTTCGCGGCTCAGGCCTCGCTGAACACGATCTCCTGAGCGCCCTCGTAGAGAACGCGCCGGCCGAGCTCGGCCAGCAGTTCGTGCCCCTCGTCAATCGACGCGAAGTGATTGCCGGCGAGCGGGCCCGCCTTGCTCGCGAAGCTGGTCGAGCCGTAGGGGAACAGGACCTCCGTCTCGCTTATCCCGCCAGGGTAGAGCAGCAGCTGGCCCGCGGATGGATAGCTGGTGTGGTTCTCGAAGCTCAGGCCGGTCTCGAGGTCGCCGAGGGGCACCCAGGCCGATTCGCCGCTCCAGCGCGCCTGCACCAGTCGGGCGCGGAGCGGGAGCAGCTTTCGAAACGCGGCGCAGGTCCTGGGCGCCGCACTAGTCTCCCAGCGGGCGGTGAAACGTAGCGAGCCGACGGTGATCTCAAGCATGGCGTCTAAGCGTAAGGCCGATACTGCCGTGGGCGGGTTTGGGATCGCTGAAGACGCGGGTCTTCGGGTCGGCGTCGGACACCTTCGACGTGTCCCACAGGCGGTTCTCCGCGTCGAAGGAGACTTCGCTCATGCCGTCGAAGCGGGCGAGAAGCCGCGTGCCCATCTCGTAGACGAGGTGCTGGATCGACATGCTGACGAATTCATCGAAGGCGGCGATCACCGCCGCACGCACGTCTTCCGAGTCGATCCGGCCCCTGCCGTCGCTGACGCCCTCCGTCATGACCTGGTAGCGCCAGTGCACATCGAGATGGATGAAAAGGGGACGATCCGAGACCTCGGGCAGCGTCGTGTAGGCGTCGCGGGCAAAATCGCGGAAGGCGCTACCGGTGAGCTTGACCAGGCGCAGATTGCGCCGGCCGCAGCGGAGCGAGCGGAGCCCATCGCGACCGAGTTCCAGCTCGACCGTCCCAAAGTCGTCCTCGAGCGGGCTGAGCAGTTTGGCGCTGTGGAGCGCGAAGGGGATCTCGTTGACCGAAATCCGCAACGCGTTCATCTGTGAGTAGGTCTCGAGAAGCCGGCGGCCCAGGAAGGCTGCGAAACCCTCTTGACTGGAGCCGGTGTACTCGAGCGCCATTGCGTAGACGAAATTCTTCATGGTGTCGGTGGCCACCACCTCGCGGTTGTCGCCCTCGGTGTAGGCCGGCATGAAGTTGTCGCCGAACACGTCGATGCTGACCCGGCCGCCGAGCAGGCCGCGGCCTGGGTGCGTGCGGTAGAAGGAGACGTTGTGCTTGCCGTAGCGGATGTCGGCGTTCACGAGCGCAACCGATCCTCGGCGATTGCCACAATGGCGCGTAGCCCCTCCTGTAATTCTTCCTCGCGGGTACGACGCAGTCGTGCCTGCAGGACCTTGACGATGTCCTTTTTGGGCCGGCGATTGACGAAGACCACGAAGCGGAAGCCGAAGCGGCGCTCGTACTCGTCATTCAACCGGCGTAACTCGGGGAGCTCATCGGCGGGGAGCCGGTCCGCGCCCTGTTCCTTGAGGGAGCGAGTAGACAGGCGTTCCGGGTCTTCGCCGATGCGGGGATGGGCGTTGAGGGTCTCCACCTTTTGCTCATCGGTCAGCGTGGGCAGGGCGGCGCGCATCGACGCGATGAGCTCCGCGGCAGTGCGATAGGGCCCGCCCGCCCTGACCTTCTGCGCCAGCGGGGTGAAGCCCTCGAGCGCCTCCTCGATGGTGGTCATCGATGATTGAGGTCGCGGATTCTTCCGCGTGTTGTCGAGGTCGCGGATTCTTCCGCGTGTGTCATGTTCCGCGGTAGGTCGTGCACGAATAGGGTGCGATCAGCAGGGGCACGTGGTAATGGCGGCCCTCGCTGAGCTGAAGTTCCAGGGCGATCGTCTCGAAAAGGTGCGGCGTGCCGCCGAAGTACGCGCCGACCTCAACCAGCAATCGGTGCGGCCCTGGATTGATGCCGCCCCCGCTCAGGTCGGCGATCCGTCCCTGCGAGTCGGTGGTCAGGGTGCGCGTGCCCAGGGTGATGCGGACGCCGGCCGCGGGTTTTCCCGACGCGACGTCGAGGACGTGGGTCGAGAGCGTGGCCAGTTCGCTCACAATCCCACCAGGTCATCGGGCTTGACCGGCGCGCGTCGCAACTCTCGGCCGGTCGCATGACGCAGGGCGGCGACCACCGCGGCCGGGACGACCACCGTCGATGGCTCGCCGACCCCCTTGGCACCGTAGGGCAAGCCAGGCTCGGGCTCTTCGACGATTTCGGAGATCACCGGCGGCATGTCGAGGATGGTGGGGATCAGATAATCGGTGAAGGACGCATTCTTCACCTGGCCCTCGACCAGCGCGATCTCCTCCATCAGCGCCAGGCCGAGACCCTGGGCGCTGCCTCCCTCGATCTGCCCCAGCACACTCTGGGGGTTGAGCGCGCGACCCACATCCTGCGCGACCGCCAGTTGCACGACGCGAACCAGGCCGAGGTCCTGGTCGACCTCGACCACGGCGCGCGCGGCCCCGAAGGCAAAGGTCACATGCGGATCGCCCTGTCCATTGGCGTCGAGCTTTCCGGTCGACCGGTGATGGAATACCCGGCTGGCTTCGACGGGACGGCGAAGGTCCGCAAGTCCACCCCGCCGGTCGATCTCGGCGCGCACGGCCTGGCACGCCAGCTGCACCGCGCCGCCGGTCATCATGGTCTGTCGGGAGGCGGAGCTGGAGCCGGCCGAGCCGATAGCCGTATCCGGTAGACGCAGCATGACGCGATCGATGCCGAGCTCACTGCGAACAATCTGCGTGACGATGGTATCGAGTCCCTGGCCGACTTCAACCGCGGCGCTCTTCACTTCGGCCAGGGGCCCGTCGTTGTCCACCGAGACTCGGACCCACGCCTCGGACGAGTCGTCGAAGCCTTCGCTGTATCCGAGGTTTTTGTAACCGACCGCGATGCCAACGCCGCGCTTGAGCGCTTCGCCGTGGCCCACATTGCCGGCGCCGCCGGGGAGGAGCATCGGATCGCGGTCGAGCGCCGACTCTTCGGGCGGAAGCGGAAGCGCCTGTAAGCGCTGCAGGCACTCGCGCACCGGGGCGACACCGACGATTGGTTGGCCGGTCGGCAGGATGGACCCGGAGCGCAAGGCATTCCTCAAGCGAAGCTCGATCGGGTTGAGGTTGAGCGCCGCGGCCAGCTTGTCCATTTGCGCCTCATAGGCAAAACAGGCCTGCACCGCGCCAAATCCGCGCATCGCGCCGCAGGGCGGGTTGTTGGTGAAGACCGCGGTCCCGACCAGCCGTGCGTTGGGGACCTCGTAGGGTCCAGCGGCGAACGTCGTGGCGTTGCCGATAACGGCCGGTGAGGTCGACGTGTAGGCACCGCCGTCGACCAGCAGGCGAGCCTGGATGCTGACGAGCTTGCCGTCGCGGCTCGCGCCGTGGCGCATCCAGACCCTCGAGGGGTGCCGATGGACATGGCCGTAGAAGGACTCCTGCCGTCCGTAGCTCATTTTCACCGGCCTTCGCGTGCGCAGGGCAAGCATGCAGGCGTGGATCTGCATGCTCACATCCTCGCGAGCTCCGAAGGCGCCGCCTACTCCCGAGAGGTGAAGGCGCACCTTCTCCAGAGGAAGGTTCAGGCAGGGGGCTAGCTGCTCGAGATCGGCATGCAGCCACTGGGTCGCGATGAAGAGGTCGACACCGCCGTCGGCGGCCGGTACCGCCAGGCCCGCTTCCGGGCCGAGTGGTGCCTGGTCCTGCATGCCCGTCTCGTACATGCCTTCCACCCACACGTCCGCTCGCGCGTTGGGATCGCCGTGGATGATGGTCAGCGAGCGCACGATGTTGCCCTGGGGATGAATGGGGGGTGCGCTCTTCTCCAGCGCCTGCTCCATGTCGGTGACTAGCGTCAGCGGTTTGTAGTTGACGGCGATCTTCTCGAGCGCGGCGCGCGCCCGCTCCGGGTCTTCCGCGGCGACGATCGCAACCGCCTCGCCCGCGTACCTGACGACGTCCCAGGCCAGGACCGGTTGGTCCTGGACGTCGAGCCCAAAGGTCGGTTTGCCGGGGACGTCGGCATGAGTCAGAACGGCGACAACGCCCGGCAGGGTAGCGGCCGCCGAGACATCGATCGAGATGACCTGCGCATGAGGGTGCGGGCTCCGAAGCGTCGCGCCCCACAACATCCCGTCGCGATTGAGGTCACTGGCGTACTCGAACTCGCCTTTGACTTTCGGGACGCCATCAACGCGTCGCACCGACTCACCGACGCCGCCCTGACGACGGATATTGACGCTCATGCCCCCACCTCAGCCCCCACCCTGCCCTCCCCCGCGAGCGGGGGAGGGAAAGCATCTCGCGGGAGGGAGAATTCCATCGGGTTTATGCCCAGATCATGGTGGCCTCGCTGAGGTTGACCAGGTGTCCGTCATGAACGACCCGTTTCCCCTCGACGAAGAGATGCTGCACAGGCCCCGGATTGCAGAAAATCAGGGCGGCCACCGGGTCCGCTTCCGCGCCGCGAAATGCTAGGCCGTCGGTGGCGAAGAGCGCAATGTCAGCGCGCTTGCCGACTTCGAGCAAGCCGATATCGTCTCGACCGAGGCACGCCGCGCCGCCGCGGGTCGCGACCCGCAGCGCGTGGCGGGCGCTCATCGACGCCGCGCCCTTGCGCGCCCTGGTGGTGAGCATCGCCTGGCGCGCCTCGGCCAACAGGTTGCCGCTGTCGTTAGAGGCCGAACCATCGACTGCGAGACCGACATTGACTCCGGCGTCGATCATCTCGCGAGCCGGGGCGAAGCCGGAGCCCAGTCGCATATTCGATGTCGGGCACCAGGCCACTGCCGTCCGGGTCGCTGCCACCCGTTTGATGTCGGCCTCGTTGAGATGCACGCCGTGCGCAAGCCAGACGTCCGGGCCGAGAAAGCCGAGATCTTCGAGCAGCTCGAGTGGCCGGCGATTAAAGGTCGATTTACAGTAGCTTTCCTCGTCGAGCGTCTCGGCGATGTGGGTGTGGAGCCGGACGCTGCGCCGCCGGGCGAGCGCCGCCGACTCGCGCATCAACCGTTCCGAGACCGAGAACGGCGAACAGGGGCCGACCGCGATCCGCAACATCGATCCGGGGGCGGGGTTGTGGAAGCGCTGGATCGCGTCGTCGGTGGCCGCCAGGATGGTGTCGATATCCTCGACCACGCGATCCGGCGGCAGCCCGCCACTAGACTCGCCGAGGTCCATCGATCCACGGCACGGATGGAAGCGCAGGCCAACCTCCCCGGCAACCTCGATCTCGGTCTCCAGCAGGCCGGTGACGCCCGATGGAAAGACGTAATGGTGGTCGGTGGTCGTTGAACAGCCGCTGAGCGCGAGCTCGGCGAGGCCGACCTCGGCGGCAGTCCGCTCCCAATCCGCATCGATCGTCGCCCAGACCGGATAGAGCTCACGAAGCCAATCGAAGAGTCCACCCTCTTGCGCGCGGACCCGAGTGAGGGTCTGGTAGAGGTGATGATGGGAATTGATCAGCCCTGGTACTGCGACGAGGCCTCGACCGTCGACGACGTCGGGCTGCTCGCGCACCGGTGGCCGTCCCTGGCCGATCCAGGTGATAACGCCACCGTCGATCAGGATCGACCCATTCTCGAGCTCCCTGCCGGCGTCGTCCATGGTGACCACCACCCGGCAGCCCTCGATCAGGATCATGTCTGGCCTCCCATCCGAGCGGCCGCGAGGCTGACGGCGTCGAGGATCTTCTGGTAGCCGGTGCAGCGGCAGAGATTGCCGCTGAGGGCCTCTCGCACCGTGGCCGGACTGGGGTGAGGGTCCTTTTGCAGCAGGTCGGCCACGGCCACGACGAACCCCGGCGTGCAGAATCCGCATTGGACCGCACCGGCTTCGACAAATGCCTCCTGGATTGGATGCAGGCGGTCGCTTTGGGTCACGCCTTCGACCGTGCGGACCTCACGCTCGTGGGCCTGTACCGCCAGCACCAGGCAGCTGCAGACGAGCGTGCCATCGAGCCAGACCGAGCACGATCCGCACTCGCCCTGCTCGCACGCGTTCTTCGAGCCGTAGAGCCCGAGGCGGTCGCGCAGGAAAGTCAGCAAGCTTGCGCCGGGCCAGGTCTCGGCCTCCCGCCAGTCGTCGTTGACCTTGATCCTCACAACCACGCCGGCAACCTCCGCTCATGGAGGGCCCACCTGATCGCGCGGCGGGCGAGCACGCGGCAGCCGTGGCGGCGATAAGCGGCGGTGCCACGCACATCGTCGAGGGGCTTGGCCGCCGCCGCAACCAGGTCGCCGAATTCGTCGAGCTCCTGGTCGGGGATGGTGATGGATGGGTCCTGCCAGGCGCCGGCGGACGCCATGGCCGCGGCAATCTGTTGCTCCGCCTCAGTGGCGCGAAGGATGGTCGGGCCCACCGAGCCGAGCGCGACCTTCACCCGGGCGTTCTCCTCATCGACGACCAGGCAGACGCTGGCGACCGAGATCACCATCGCGTTCCGCGTGCCAATCTTGGAGAAACTCCCTGGACCGCGGAGCAGGGGCCAGCGTGCCCCAATGACGAGCTCATCCGGAGCCAGCGCCGTTTTTTTTGGGCCGGTGAGGAACGCATGCCAGGGCATCGATCGCTCGCCGCGTGCCCGGCTCCGCACGACCACGTCGGCGTCGTACGCGGCCAGCACTGGTAAGGCATCGCCGGCCGGCGATGCCGTGCCGAGGTTTCCACCCACGGTGCCGCGATTGCGGATCTGTGGCGATCCGACCGAGCGGGAGGCCTGTACCAACGGCTTGAACTCGGGCATCTCGCTGACGATGGTGGCGTAGGTCAAGCCCGCGCCGAGGAAGACGTGGCCGTTTTCCTGTCGCCACGAGGCGAGCTCGCCGACATGGCCGAGGTCGATCATGGCCGCTGGGCGCCGGCGGCCGAAGTTCAGGTCGACCATCAGGTCCGTGCCGCCGGCGATCGGCGTTGCTTCGGGACGCTCCGCCTTCATCGCGAGCGCTTCATCGAGCGAGTGCGGCAGCAGGACCTCCATGACTGTGAAGCTACTTTATCCGCGCCGCCGTCGCGCGGACCCCTCGGAGCAGGGCGCGCGCGCCGAGGACCAGGTGCTCTTCGGAAGTGTTCTCCAACGGCGAGTGGCTCACCCCGCCGATGCTGGGGACGAAGAGCATGCCGGTCGGCACGTGGCGCGCGAGGATGGCGGCATCGTGACCGGCGCCGCTCCACATCCTGACGGGCTTGCGGCCGAGCTCCTGGCAGGCCGCCTCGAGCAGCTCCATCTGCTCGCGGTCCATCCGCGCGGGTGGCACCCAGGAGAGCCGCTCCGTCTCGGCGCGACAGCCTTCCTCGGCGCAGATCGCCTCGAGATTGGCATTGAAGGTCTCGACGATTCGATACACGACCGACTCCTCGAGGTGACGTACCTCGAGCGTAAAGACGGCACGGCCCGGAATGACGTTGACCCCGCCGGGATCGAACTGCATGGCCCCGATGTTCGCCACCGCCTCCGGGTCGACGTTCTGCACGAGCTCGCGCAGACCCGCGGCTGCTCGAGCGGCGGCCCGACCGGCGTCGTGGCGTAGCCGGAAGGGCGTGGTCCCCGCGTGGTTCTGGCTTCCGATCACGCGCACCTGCTCGCGGTAGACGCCAACGATCCCAGTCACGACCGCGAGGTCGACGCCGTCGGCTTCCATTCGCGGCCCTTGCTCGATGTGCAGCTCGATGAAGGCGGCGATCGAGGGCAGGTGTTGCTGGGCATCGAGCATGCGATCGACCTCGCGTCCGGCCGAGGCGAGCACCTGGCGTATTGGATCGCCCTGCCAATCGCGGCCTCCACGGAGTTGGTCCAGATCGAGCTCTCCGGTGAGCGCCAGGCTGCCGATCAATCCGATGGCAAAACGCACGCCTTCCTCGTCGGCGAACCCGACCACCTCGACGCGCGTCGCGAGCGGATCACCGGACTCCACCAACGTGCGGAGGACTTCGAGGCCCGCCACCGCCCCGTAGGCGCCGTCGAGGCGTCCCCCGTTGGGAACGCTGTCGAGGTGGGAACCCGTGAGTAGTCTGGGGCCGGCGGAACCGGCCAGGTGACCAAAGACATTGAGCGCGGCGTCGACGCGCGGCTCGAGCCCGGCCTCCCGTATCCGCTCGGCAAACCAGCGCCGCGCGGCCAGGTCGGCTTCAGACCAGGCGAGCCGGTCGACGCCGCCGTCGGCCTGGCCGCCAATGGTCGAGAGCGTACGGAGGTCGGTTAGAAGCCGCTCCCTGTTGACATCTGTCACAGCGGCACCGCGTCGGGATCGAACGGGGCGCATTTCAAAAAGCGACCGAAGCCCCGATCGCCCACGACGGCGCCGTCGCGGTAGACCACCTGGCCTCGGCAGATGGTGGCATGGACCTTGCCGGTTACCTTTAGACCTTCATAGGGCGAAAATCCCGCGCGGCTGTGGAGCTCGGAGCCTGAGAGCGTGCGCGTTGGGCCGGGATCGAACAGGACAAGGTCGGCGTCAGAGCCCGGCCGGATGTCACCCTTGCGCGGCCAGAGTCCGAAGATCTTCGCCGGATTCGCACTGAGGAGCCAGACCAGGTGGCGCAGCGGCATATGATGCTCCACCACGCCGAAGGTGTACATGAGGATCAACGACGTTTCGACGCCAGGGATCCCCGGGCTGACGCGGCTGAAGTCATCGATCCCCTCGCGTTGCGCGAGGGAATAGCCGCAATGGTCACTGCCCAGGCTGTGGATCTGTTGGTGCATCAGCCGCGTCCACAGCCTCGATTGGCTACGACGGTCACGCAGCGGCGGTGTCATCACGTAACGCGCCGCATCGGGGCCGGTATAGACCGAGTCGTCCAGGACCAGGTAATGAGGGCAGGTCTCGGCGATCGCGACAACGCCGCGGTCGCGAGCCCCGGTGATCAGGTCGACCGAGCTCGACGACGACAGGTGGACGAAATAGATCGGGCTCCGCGTCCGTTCGCTGAACACCAGGCCACGGCTGACGGCCTCGACTTCGGCAACGACCGGTCTGGCTACGCCATGGTACGCGAGCCCGGACTTCCCCGCTCGGAGCAACTCCTGCGTTTTGCCCGTCACGATGGCGTCGTTTTCGGCATGCACCTGGACCAGCAGGCCGGCCTCCCCCGACCGTTCCATCAGGCGATACCAGGTCCAATCGTCCGCGTAAAAGATGGTGTCGCGATAGGTTGTGTACACCTTGGCGCTCGTCACGCCGGCTTCGACCAACGCCTTAAGGTCGCGCTCCCAGCCGTCAGCAAGCTGGGTGATATTGAGGTGGATGCCGTAGTCGACGTGGGAGCGGCCTTCGATCAGGTCGAGCCGCCTGCGGAGCGCCTCGCCAAATGTCTGGCCGGGCAGCTGCGGGGCGAAGTCGAGGTAGGCCGTGACGCCACCCGCCGCCGCCGACGCTGAACCGCTCTCGAAGTCATCCGCCGTGCGCGCCGTCCCGGTGTCGAGCAGCAAATGGGTGTGCGGATCGACGACCCCCGGCAGGACCAGCATGCCGGTCGCGTCGATGACGTCCTCGCCGCCGGCGATGCCCTCACGGACTTCGGCGACCTTCCTGTCGCGGATGAAAACGTCGGCTTTGCGCTCAGCGTCGGCGGTCACAACGGTTCCCCCGCGGATCAGCATGGCGTCACGTCCGCTGACGCGGGATCAGACGCCGATCTCGTACAGGTTGCCCGGGTCGAGGTCGAGGCCGTTGACGACCTGCCAGAGTGCGGCGACCGCCTTCATCGCGTTGCGGCGTTCGAACGGTGCCAGGTCCTTGCCGTCCTTCAGCAACCTGACGAGGCCTTGATAGCTCTCGACCAGCGTCCGCTCGTTCTCGCTGAGCTCGACGCCCATGGCGTTCTTCATCCTCGCATCCTCCGCTCTCCGGCCGTCCCGATGACCGTTCGATCATCCTGCAACCGTTTCGCTTTCAGCTCGAACCGGGGCAAGCTCCCGTTCTCGGCTTGCTTGACGCCAATGCGCAGGCCTTCGTGGGCTTGCGAAAGCGATTTCGCCAAGGCGGTCAGAATCCGGGCGGGGTCGACGCCCTCACGCGGCGGGATCTCGACCAGCACCTCGATCTCGTCCTGTCGCCCGTCGGCCGTGTAGAGATGGATCCGGAACTCGTCGATCTCCTTGTACTCGCGGACGATCGCCTCGACCGCGCGCGGATAGACGTTGGTGCCGCGCACCAGTTTCATATCGTCAACGCGGCCGCGGATGCCGCCCTCGTAGAGGTCGAAAGTGCGGCCGCAGGTGCAGCCGCTGGCGGGCACCCGGACCACCAGGTCGCGCGTGCGGTAACGCAGCACCGGGATGAAACCCCGACCGAAGGAGGTAATCAGCCGCTCGCCCAGTTCCCCGTAGCCAACCGGCTCGCCGGTCTCCGGGTCGACGACCTCCTCGATGTAATGGTCCTCGATGATATGCGTTCCTCCCGGCTGCTTCTCGCACTCGAAGATCATGATGGTGCCCACTTCCGTCATGCCGGCGGTGTCGGCGGCTTTGGCACCCCATTCCTGTTCGATCAGGTGCTTGGTCGCGGGGATCGAGCCCGCCGGCTCCCCGGAAAGGATCAGCCGCTTGACCGAGCTGCCGGCGAGATCGACGCCCATTGTCTTCGCTTCCTGCGCCATTCGCAGCGCGTAGGTCGGGGTCGAGCAGACCACCGTCGCCTTCATGCTCAGGATTTGCTTCACGCGGGCCTCAGTCGTCATGTTGCCGCCGGGGAGCACGAGGCAACCGATCTTCTCGCTGGCATAGTGCGCGCCCCAGAAGCCGACGAAGGTGCCGTAGCTGAAGGCGAAGAACACGATGTCGGCCGGCCGGACGCCAAAGCCCCAGAACCCGTAGCACCACATCTCGGCGATCCATTCCCAGTCCTTCATGCTGTCGAGGACCTGCAGCGGGATCCGGCCAGTCGTCCCTGAGGTCAGGTGATAGCGCACCGCCACCTCCTCGGGAGCCGCCAGCAACGGACCGAAGGGAGGCTTGTCGAGCTGAGCCTGCATCCACTCGTCGCGCGTCATCATGGGGATCCGGCGGAGGTCTTTCAGACTCTTGATGGAGTCAGGGGTGACGCCCGCCGCCTTGAGCCGCGCCGCCTGCCAGGGGACCCGAGCGTCAGCCCAGGCGACCAGGTTTTTGAGCTTGCGCACCTGGAGCGCCTCGATCTGGTCGCGAGGCATGGTCTCGTGACGGGGATTCCAGTACGGTGATTCCTTCACGCGTCCCCTCCTTTACTCGCCTCGTTGTAACACTTTTTTGGAATAAGCTGAAGCCGACTTGGCCACGGCCGGAAAACCGAAGGAGGAGGGCGCGCCATACCGCCTGGGCGGGATGGGCTTCCAGGACGCGTCAGGGCGCCGCCTCAGTTACGACTCCTACCTCCACCTCCGAGAGCTGCTCGACCTGCAACAGGGACTCACCCAGGCGCACGACGAGCTGCTCTTCATCGTGGTGCACCAGGTGTACGAGCTCTGGTTCAAAGTGCTGATCGACGAGCTCGAAGGCGTCCGAACCGCGATCGAGGCCGAGGAGCTGCGCGCCGCGAGGCACGCGCTTAACCGGGTCAAGGTGATCGAGGACCTGTTGGTGGAACAGGTCGCGGTCCTCGAGACTATGGCCCCGCAAGATTTTCTGACCTTCCGTTCCGAGCTGGCGCCCGCCAGCGGTTTTCAGTCGGTCCAATTTCGTGAGATCGAGTTCCTCTCCGGGCTGAAGGACGCCGGATACATCAAGGCAGTTGATGGGGTGGAGGCGCGGGCGCGACTGCAACGGCGCCTCGATGAACCGTCGCTGCACGATGTCTTTACCGCGCTGATCAAGCGCCGCGGCGTGACCATCCGGGAGCTCTATCGGCAGGGCGACCGCCATGGGGACCTGCTCGAGCTGGCCGAAGCGCTGCTCGACCACGACGCGGGCTTTCGCCTCTGGCGGCTGCGCCACGTCGAAATGGTCGAGCGGCAGATCGGCGACAAGCCCGGCACCGGCGGATCAACCGGCGTGCGCTATCTCCAGTCGACGCTCGGCAAGCGTTTTTTTCCCGAGCTCTGGGAAGTCCGCTCCCAGCTCTAGGCCGGACCTGCGGCGATGTGTACCGCAACGCCATCCACCACGAGTGCGCTGGTGTAATGCTCTCCCCCGGTAATGGAGACCGACTCGCCGAGCCCGACCACCCGGTGTCGCGTGGCCTCACCGGCGCCGGCCATCCAGATCCATTCCAGAGCAGCCTTCGCATCCGCGGTTCGACCACCTGATTTGGGGATCAAGGACTCGGCGACGTAGCTCCCGATCAGGCCTTGCCAGAGCCGGGCCAGCGTCGATGGCCGGTCGAACAGGTCAAGGGCCACGGGCTCGCCGTCAACGAATGCGAGCACGCCCGACTGTCCCGTTCCGGGCTGCAACTGGCGGAGGCCATCCTCGATCTCTTGTCGGCGCTGCTTCTCGATGTCCGAGTACGCCAGCGTGTCCGAATCCACGCCGAGCTCTCCAAGGTGGCTGGCGACTCCCCTCCACACTGCCCCCTGATCCGCCACGAACGTCCCGAACGCTCGAGCGGACGTCGTGACCGAACGTCTCTTCATCGCGCGGAGCTTCGGTGAGAGCGCATAGTCTGTCCGGCTGGCCTTTGAGGTCGCATGCCGCCAGCGGCCTGCCTCCACGCAGGACACCGGAATCTCGAGCGTCGTTTCCGCCGGAACCAGGATCGTCGTGTTCAGGACGCGGTTCTGCTTGAGGCCGACCAGGACCTCTCCGTCGATCACCAGCACTGGGACCTTCGAGCTGGACTTTACTTGCAACGTCGATACCGTGCCCGCTGCGTCGACTTCGGTAACCTCCACGGTGCCGTCTTTCTGCGCCTCCGCCAGGGTCACGTACTCGAGTCCGGGGCCGTCGCAGAAGACAGGTAACAAGGTCAGCCGGCCGGCCGTTTGGGGCGCACCAAGACGAAAGCCGGGGGGCGCCCCCGGTTCGAGCCGCTCACGGACGATGTCAACCGCGGTGCGAGGTGCCAAATCGGATGAGCGATCTGCCATTGCGTGGACCTCCTTGACCGTTGCGTTTTAGAGGCTGACAGCATAGCATATACGCTACGAGCATAGTTTATGTGATTGCGAGCGTAGTGTGGTAGACGGCAGAATCGTATTCGTGGCATCGCCCGAACCGGCGCCTCTTTCCCAGGCACCCCGGGGCAAGGATTTCTACGCTGCGCTCGGCCGAGCCATCAAGGTTACCCGCACCGAGCAGGGACTCGAACGAAAAGAGCTCGCGCGGCTGTCCGGTCTTTCCTATCCCTACCTCTCGGAAATCGAAAGGGGCAAGAAGCGGGCGTCCACCGAAGCGATGCGTCCCATTGCCCGAGCGCTCGGGCTGAGGCAATCCCAGCTTCTCGAACGGGCCGAGCTGCTGCTCGAGCGTGGACTGTCCGGATCCCAGCCTCCGGGGGCAGTCCCGCGGGGACGGGCGCTTGCGCGACAGCCGCTGGCCCGTGTTTACAGGTTGGATCCGTCAGGGTCGGACTCAACGAATCAAGCGGGCTTCCAGGAACTCGTCGCCCGTGCCGGCCAGCTTGCGGCGGACGACTTCAACCGGGTTCTTGATCTGGTTCGCCGGTTGGCCCGCTGAAGGCTGTCAGCGGCTGTTCACGAAGAAGCGGCTGAAGTACGTGATCCCGATCGGGACCAGCAATGCCGCCAAGGCCGTGAGGACGGACAACGTATCCGGCAGGTGGCTCGGGTTGCCCATCCCGATATAAGTGAAAATGGCGGCGCCGATCGAGGTGGCGACCACGACCGTCGTGGCGACAACGCCAGCCCACTCCTGGTGACGGAGGTAGATCGAGATCGATCGACGACCCGCCAGGCGAAGCAGGCAGGAGGCGGTCAGGCCATTCAAGACGAGTGAGCTGATCAAGGCGCAAACCGCGATGCCGATCCGGAACTGCTGCAGGTTTCGCATCACGAAGGCGGCGGCGTTGACCAACAGAATGCCGATCGGCGTGACGATACCGGCGACGAGCAGCAGCAGGCGGCTGCTGAGGTAGCCGCGGAGCAGCCGGTCGCCCTGGTTGCTATCCGTCATCAGGTCACGGCCAGTCGGGTCGTGTACTCCGGTCGATCCCAGGCGCGCGAGGCCAGCACCTCACGGAGTCCGCGCACCGCATCGAAGGCGTCGACGTAGCGCGTGTAGAGAGGCGCGAAGCCGAACCGCATCAAGTCGGGCGTTCGGAAGTCGCCGATGATGCCGCGATCGATCAGCGCCCGCATCACGCGGTATCCCTCTTTGTGCCGCAGCGACACCTGTGATCCGCGCTGGGCGGCATCGCGGGGCCCTACCACCTCGACGCCGAGGTCCCGGCAGGTCTCCTCCACCTGCTGGATGAACAGGTCGCCAAGCGCCATCGACTTGCGACGCGCCTCTTTCTGGTCGACCCGCAGCCAGATGTCGATCGCGACCTCCAACGCCAGCATGCTGAGGATGGGAGGGGAGCCGGCGAGCTGCCGGGTGATCCCATCAGCGGGGCGGTACTCGGGCTCGAACCCGAACGGCGCGATGTGGCCCATCCAGCCTGAGACCGGTGACCGCATCGCGTCCTGCAGGCCGCCGGCGATGAAGAGGTAGGCCGGGGCACCTGGCCCGCCATTCAAGTACTTGTACCCGCAGCCCACCGCAAGGTCGACCCCGGCGGCATTCAAATCGACGGGCACGGCGCCCGCGCTGTGGGAGAGGTCCCACAGCATCAGCGCGCCAACTTTCTGGGCGGCCTCCGTGATGCGAGGCATGTCGTGGACCTCGCCGGTCGCGTAATCGACGTGCGTGAGCATCAGGACCGCCACGCTGCCATCGAGCGTGCGCTCGATCTCGGCGCGTTCGACGGCGCGCAGCACGTGGTTGCCGCCCAGTAAGTCGACCAAGCCCTGCGCGATGTAGAGGTCGGTCGGAAAATTGGATGCCTCGGTCAGGATGAAGTGCCGTCCGGGTTGGACCCGTAACGCCCCTGCCAGCAGCTTGAACAAGTTCACCGAGGTGCTATCGGCGACGATCACCTCCCCCGGCTTGGCCCCGATCAAGCGGGCGATCTTGTCGCCGATGCGGGCGGGTGCTTCCATCCAGTGGGCCGCGTTCCAGCTGCGGATGAGGCCGGTGCCCCATTCGTTGGCGGCCACATCGTTGAGCCGGGGCAGCGTCTGGCGCGGCAGGGCGCCCAGCGAGTTGCCGTCGAGGTAGATGACGCCCTCGGGGAGAGCGAATTCCTCTCGCAGCGATGCGAGCGGATCCTGCTTGTCGAAGGACAGGCAAGTCTGGCGGTCCACGGTCGGATTATCTACCCCCACCCTGCCCTCCCCGAACGTCTCAAACGCTCGCCTTGCACTGAATCTCTCAAACGCTCGTTTGGCACTAAAGCGCCACTCGCGTGGGGCGAGGCCCCGGCGCCGCTCGCCTGGGCCGACGGGCCCGGCAATCGAGGGACGGAAAATTCAAGCCTCCCCAGGCAAGGAAGAGAGAATTAGAAGTGGCTAGGACACCAGGGCGTACGGTCGCTGGCAAACATCGCATCGGCCCGCGCCACCGCACCGCGGTGGAGTTCTTGCATGCGTCCGGCCTGGTGAAGCGTGTGGAATCGATTGCCGCCGAGGTACACGGCGGCCAGGTCGGCCGCGCTGAGCTCGAGGTCGGGATCGTCGGTGCAGCGCTCGCAGATCGCATCGGTCGGTCCGCCGTTCAGCTCGTAGTGTCCCTCGTTCCATGGCGCAAAGGCGTCGCGAACGCGAAGGACCAGCCGTCCCTGCGTGGCATACCGCCGGCCGGCGAGCGCCGCCGGCACGTCGACCAATCGCAGCCAGATGCCGTCATCGATGCCTGTCTTCGGCTGACGCGAGTCGGCCAGCAGGAAGCGGAGGGGCTCGTCGACCGGCCGCGCGTCCGCGGTCACCCGCGCGATCAGGTCCACTTGGAGGAGGTATCGCCAGAGGGCCGCGTAGGCATCCGCGCTGGCGGCGATCAGGTGCCCAACGCGAAGAACCCCGATGGGGCCCGCTGCGTCCCAATCCATCTTGATCCGGTAGAGCGCGAATCCCGCCGGCTTGCCATCCGCCTCGTAGACGACGCGATAGTGTGGGCTGAAGCCCTGCCGGCTGGTCTCCGGATCTGCCAGCTGATTCCGCCACCAGCGCGGGTCGAGCGTGAGCATGCCGGGCTGCGTCGGTTGTACCTGGGACCAGACGTCGGTGAACGCGTCGACCGCAGCCGGGACGTCCACTAGCACCACCCTTCCGCTGCTTGGGCGTGGCTTCAGGAAGGCGGCGCGTGAGCGCTGGATCTCGATCTCCGCCATGTAGGTGGCAAGGCCGTAGCCGAAGCGGCCGTAGATGGGCGCCTCGGACGCATAGAGGGCGGCCAGTGGCTCGCCGCGTTCGTGCATGTCGTCCATCTGGCGCCGCATCATCGCGGTCAGCAAGCCTCGGCGCCGGTGGGTGGCGGCGACGCCGACCCGCGTCACACCGCCGCAGGCCAGCGACCCGCCGCCCGGTACGGCCATCTGGAACGAGAAGATCCCCGCAGTGCCGACGACCTGCCGGCCATCGAACACCGCCAGCGTTCGGTCGAACTCGAGCGTCTCCTTGGAGAGGGCGAGCTCCTCGTCGGTGGGGAGCGATCCGCCAAAGGCCCGGCGAAGCAGGGTGCTGTAGGCGCGTTGTTCCTCAGGCCGGATCGGCCGGAGCGTAAGCCCTGCCGGTACGGCTATCGTTGGACCAGCGCCAGGGCTCGGCAGGGGCTTCCCGATCCTTTCACCAGCTTCAGCGGCGCCACCACCAGCACCGCGCCGGTTGGCGGCAACTTCGCCAGGTTGGCCAGCTGCGTCAGGCCGTACTTGTTCGCCCCGAGCAGGAACTGGTGACAGGGAAACGGCGGATTGAAGGAGTGGGCCGCACCGGCGTCCGTGCCGACGGTCTCGACGCCGACGCCGTTAAAGGGGCTCTCATTGGCCAGCCATTGTGCCAGCTCGACATCGATGCCCGGCGTATGCGGGCCGGTTTCGTTCGCGTTGAGGAATGCCTTCTGGTCGCCCGCCCGCGCATCCCACCCCGTTCGGTAGAGCAGCCAGGAGCCCTTCGGCAAGGCGCCGTGCTGCCGCTCGAACGCCCGGATGTCGTTCAAGGTCAAGAGGTAGTCCGGATTGGCCTGGGCCTCTTTTGACTTATCGATCACGACGGCCGGACCGATGAGGCGCTTGACCGGCACCTGCGAGACATCGTCCTTGTCCTTGCCCGTGACCCAGTGGATGGGCGCGTCGAAGTGGGTGCCGGCGTGCTCGCCACCCTCGAACCAGTTCCAGTACCAGGCAGGCCCTTTCTCGTCGTAGTGGCTGATCTCGTGCGTCGTCCAATTCGGGGTGTTGGCAAATGGCGGAGGCAGCTGGATCATGGGCGTCCGCTCCGACAGTGGCTGGGTCAGGTCGATGACGTCGATCGAACCGGCGATGAGGCCCTCGACGAAGGATGCGAGCGTGTCGAGTGTCGTACTCAATTGACTCCTCCCTTTGATTGCAGCCAGCGGGGAAATTCGAAGCGGTTCTCCAGCATGTGGACGTCGATCAAGAAACTCTTCGGCATTTCGGCTTCGACCTTGGCGACGATACAGCTCAGCTCGTCGCCTTTGATGGCGTCGAGCGCCGCCTCCTCGAAGTCGTCCAGCTCACGCACCAGCTGCGAGCGTGGGTAGCCGGCCGCCTTGGCGATCCCCGCCAGGTCGGTGCCGGTCGAGGTGGCGGTGGTAAACCACTTGTAACCACCCGGCGCGCCGCCGCCGACGGAGAGCAGCGTCTCGTTGTCGAAGATCAGGTGCACCAGGTTCTTCGGCCGAGAGCGCGCCATCGTGGTCAGGCCGCCAAGGTTCATCAGGACCGATCCGTCGCCGTCGATCACGACCACTTTGCGATCTGGCTGGGTCAGGGCAATGCCAAGCCCGACCGAGGAGGCGAGGCCCATCGCGTGCTCGAGGTAGAAAAAATTGGCGCGATGGCCGAGCGAGTAGAGCTCCGCCGCGACCGCGCCCATGATGGTGACGACGGCGCACTCCTCGAGCTCGGGATAGATGGCCTTGAGGCAGTCGATCCGTTTCATTTCGGCTCCTCCCACATCAGGTCGCGATTGAGGAGCAGCGCGACCGGTGACAAGGAGCTCTGCGCCAGGGTCATCGCCTTGGCCATCTTGGGCTCGACCTCCTCCGGCAGGCTCAGGTCATCGTGCGCAATGTGCAGCGCGTCGAGCACTGGTCGGGTATACTTGCCGCCCTCCGTCTGCCACGGGTCTTTTTCCCCGAAACTGCCCCGGTCGGTGATCAGCATCAGCAGCGGAATCTTGTAGAGAAGTGACACCCCGACGATGCCGTTGATCGCCTGCAGGAAGCCGTGGTTCTGCATCAGCATGGCGGATTTCACCCCGGCGAAATGCGCGCCGGCAGAAATGCCTACGCCCTCTTCCTCCTTGGCGAGCCGAACGAGCGTCATCTCGGGGTCGTCGTCGGCGATCCGGATCAGATGCACCAGCCAGGTCTCCGGCAGGGCGCTGACCAGCCTGACGCCGACCAGCTTCATGGCGTCGTAGACCGCCTGCGAGTTGGCAACCGAAACCGGCAAGGTTCCCTCCCTCGTCTGAACTCAGGCCGATTCTACGCATACAATGGGGCCCAGTGCAGGTCCTGGGCAGCATCCTGGAGGCCGTCGGGCACACGCCGCTGGTGCGGCTCTCGCGCATCACCGCCGGGCTTCGCCCGACCATCCTGGCCAAGGTCGAGACGCTCAACCCCGGCGGGAGCGTCAAGGACCGGATCGGGCTGCGGATGATCGAAGATGCCGAACGGCGCGGGCTGCTGAAGCCGGGCGGCACGATCATCGAGCCGACCTCGGGCAATACCGGCCACGCGCTGGCGATCGCGGCCGCGATCCGCGGCTACCGCATGGTCTTCGTGATGGCCGACAAGCAATCGCCCGAGAAGATCGCGTTGCTGCGCGCCTACGGCGCCGAAGTCGTGGTCTGTCCGACTGCGGTGCCCCGCGACTCGCCGGAGAGCTACTACTCCGTCGCCGAGCGGCTCAGTCGCGAAATCCCAGGCGCCTTTCAGCCGAACCAGTACTTCAACCAGGCTAACCCGCGCTCTCACTACGACACAACCGGCCCCGAAATCTGGGAGCAGACGGACGGAAAGGTCGACGTGGTGGTCGCCGGATTGGGAACCGGCGGGACCATGACCGGCGTCGCTCGCTTCCTCAAGGAGAAGAAACCGTCGGTGATGATGGTCGGCGCCGACCCGGAGGGCTCGCTGTACTCGGGCGACACGATCAAGCCGTACAAGGTGGAGGGGATTGGCGAAGACTTCGTTCCGGGCACCATCGACCTGAAACTGATCGATCGTATCGTGCAGGTCAACGACCGCGATTCCTTCCTGATGGCGCGCCGGATCACGCGCGAAGAAGGGATCCTGGTGGGCGGTTCGTCCGGGACCGCGATGAAGGCGGCGATGGAGGTAGCGCGGGAGCTCGACGAGAAGACGCTAATCGTCGTCATCCTCCCGGACACCGGCCGGAACAACCTCAGCAAGATCTACAACGATGAATGGATGCGGCAAAATGGTTTCTTCGAGCGCTTTCCCCGGCAGCTCGTCCACGATGTGGTGGCCCGAGAACGCGAGATGCCCGAATTGATCACGGTGTCGTCGAAGGAGAAGGTCGGCCGCGCGATCGACCTGCTCCAGGAGCACGGGATCTCGCAGATGCCGGTAACGGAGGACGGCGGCGGGCCAGGCAAGCGGCTGGTGGGGAGCATCCAGGAACGCTCGCTGCTCGATCGGGTCTACCGTGACCCCGGCCTGATCGACACCCCGGTCGGCGCCGCCATGGATGGGCCCTTCCCGACGATCGCCGCCGGCGCCCACGTCGATGAAGCCTTCAGTACGCTGCTCGCTGGCGCGACGGCCTTAGTGGTGATGGACGCTGAACGGCCGGTCGGCATCATCACCCGTCTCGACCTGCTCGAGTTCATGGCGCACACGCGCGCGTCCCGTTGAGCGCCGAAGGTACGCCGGGGTTCTCGACCCGGGCGATTCACGTCGGGCAGAAACCGGACCCGACCACGGGCGCTGTCGTGGTGCCGATCTACCAGACTTCGACCTTCGCCCAGGATGCCGTCGGCAAGCACCGCGGCTACGAGTACGCGCGGACCGGGAACCCGACCCGGGCGGCGCTCGAGCAATGCATCGCGGCTCTCGAAGGGGGCCGGCACGGCCTCGCCTTTGCCTCGGGCATGGCGGCCGAGTCGACAGTGATGCAGCTGCTCAAGCCCGGGGATCACACGATCGCGATGGATGACCTTTACGGCGGCACCTACCGAATCTTTCGTCGAATCCTCGAGCCGCTGGGCCTGACCTTTTCCTTCGTCGATGGTTCAGACACGAAGGCGGTTGCGGCGGCGATGACCGACCACACCCGGCTGGTATGGATCGAGTCGCCCACCAATCCACTCCTCAAGCTGGTCGATATCGCGGCGGTCAGCAAGCTGGCCCACGCCAATCAGGCCCTGGTGGTCGTGGACAACACCTTCATGAGTCCGTACTTCCAGCGTCCACTGTCGCTCGGAGCGGACATCGTGACCCACAGCGCCACGAAGTACCTCGGCGGGCACAGCGACGTGATCGGCGGAGCCGTGGTGGTGGACCGGGAGGATCTGTTCGAGCGGCTGGCCTTTTTGCAAAACGCCGTCGGCGGTGTTCCCGGACCGATGGATGCCTGGCTCGTGCTCCGGGGTCTCAAGACGCTTGCCGTCCGGATGCGCGAGCACGATCGGAACGCGCGGCTGGTCGCGGCCTTCTTAAACGAGCATCCGAAGGTGGCGCGCGTTTTCTATCCTGGTCTGCCGAGTAATCCGCAGCGGGAGCTGGCACAGCGCCAGATGTCGGGCTTCGGCGGCATGATCTCCTTCGAGGTCAAAGGCGGGCTGGAGCCGGCCCGTCACGTCGTCGAGCGGACCGAGCTGTTCACCCTGGCGGAGAGTCTGGGCGGCGTCGAATCGTTGATCGAGCTGCCGGCCGCCATGACCCATGCCTCGATTCCAGCCGAAACGCGGCGAGCACACGGGGTCGCGGACGGGCTGGTCCGGATCTCCGTGGGCATCGAGGACGTGGCCGATCTGATCTCAGACCTTGACCGCGCACTGGCCGAGGCCTGAAGCTCAACAATTAGATAGGAGGTAAGCAGTGAAAGTCGACATCAACTTCTCGAATATCCTCGTCGCCATCGTTCTCTTACTCCTGGGTGCGGCGGTCTTCACCCGGCACCGCCTTGCGTCGTACCTGGTCGGTGGATTCCTCGTGGTCCTCGCGGCGTTGAGCATCCTCGCCTTCGCCCACATCCTCGCCGTCTCGGGTGGCCCTATCGTCATTGGTTAGGTAACCCCGGCCGTAACGTCCTCGTCACGGATCGATAGCTTGGGGCGTCAGACTCACGGGTAGACTCGAATCGATGGACGTGCTCAAGATCACGCCGCGTGGCTATTGCCATGGCGTCGTGGAAGCGATCCGTGCCGCCAAGCAGACGGCCAAGGCGCACCCGGGCGAGAAGATCCGGATGCTCGGCTACCTCGTCCACAACACCCATGTCACCGACGAGCTGCAGGAAAGCGGGATCGAGCTGGTCGATAGCGACAACCGGCTCGAGGGCCTGGAGCAGTTCGACGGCGGGACCGTGATCTTCACCGCCCACGGGGTCTCGCCGGCGGTGAAGGACAAGGCGGCCGCGCGCGGCCTCAACCTGGTCGATGCGACCTGCTCGGACGTCGTCGTCACCCACGACCTCGTCAAAGACCTGGCCGAGCGTGGCTACGACGTCGTCTACATCGGCCGGCGCGGACATCCGGAGCCGGAGGGCGTCATCGGCGAGGCGCCTGGAAAAGTTCACCTCGTGCAGGACCCGGAGGACGTCGACGCGCTCGATATCAAGAACGAGAAGATTGCGGTCACCTGTCAGACGACCTTGAGTATCTGGGACACGGCCGCCATGATCAAGCGCGTTCGTGAGAAATATCCGCAGACCGAGGCATACAACGAGATCTGTCGCGCCACCCAGGACCGCCAGGAAGCGGCGGTCGAAGCGGCCAAGGAATGCGACGTCATCATCGTCGTCGGCAGCGAGCGCAGCTCCAACTCCAAGCGGCTGGTGCAGGTCGTCCAGGAGTTGGCGCACAAGCCGGCGTATCTCGTGGATACCGCCAGGGACATCAAGCCCGAGTGGCTGGAAGGGAAGCAGCGCGTGGGCGTCACGTCGGGTGCCTCGACGCCCACTCAGCTGACCCGTCAGGTCATCGAGTATCTGGAAACGCTTTAGTCCGGCCGCGCTAGGCTAGCCCCGTATTTGACGTTCTAGTTCCATACCTCAAGGGGTGAACCATGCGCCTGTACCCCGACCTTTACGGTCGCCGCTTCGCCTGGATGCTTGCCGACCTGCTGATGCTGGCCTGGATCTATCTCTGCGTGAAGGCCGGTTTGTGGGTGAACAACCTCGTCCTTCAGCTGGATGCCTTGGCCCAGGGCGTGATCAATACCGGCAAGACCTTCGACAGCTGGATCGCGTCCTTCAACCAGGGAATCCCCAATGGCGTTCCCTACCTGTCGGACTTTCTGCACAAGACGGCGGAGGCGCTCAAGATCCACTCCGGCGACTCCCTGATCTCGGCCGGGAAGACCGGGTCGCACGGTATCCACCTGCTGGCGCTGATCCTGGCGGTCATGGTGACGGCCATCCCGCTGGTCTTTGCCCTATTGGTCTATTTTCCGCGGCGCGTCCGGCTGATCCATGACATGCGAGGGGTCCACGTGACCCTCCGCCGCGCCCTCGCCCGTCCCGAGCTCGGGCCCCGGATGCTGGAGATCCTGGCCGGCCGAGCCATCTACACCATGCCCTACAACCGCCTCCTGGAGTACTCGACAAACCCCGCCGAGGACTGGTACCTGCGCCGGTTCGAGCCCCTCGCCCGGGCGGAGCTGGAGCGCCACGGCCTGAGCGTGGAACGCTATTTCGGAGAGCGACCCGCGCTCGAAGCCTGAGTTAAGCCCAGCAAGAAACTCCGGCTACGGCAGGTTGCTCTTGAGAGCCGCCTCGGCGGGTCTCCTGTCTATGGCAATTCAGCCGCTGCCGCAAGCGACCAGCCCGGAGTTTGTGCCCTTCGCGCCAACCCGGATCGAGGATTCTGGACTGCCAGTGGCGCGCGTGGCCGACCTACTCCTCAAGCACATCTACTTCAAATCACCGCTGTCCGCCAAGGACTGGGCGACAGGCGTGTGCCTGCCCTATCAGACGGTGACGCCCGCCATCCAGAGCCTGGTCGAGCAGGGCTGGGTTCAGACCATCGGGCGGATGGCGGGCCCGCAAACCAGCCACGACTTCGGCGAGTCGCTCGGCTACCTGGTCAGCGACCCGGGTCGGCTGCGGGCCCGCGATGTCCTGGCGCGCGACCATTACATCGGCCCGGCGCCGGTTCCGTTCGCCCAGTACGAAGCATCCGTCCGCGCCCAGGTGAGCCAGGCGGATGTGACGGCGGCCTGGTTGACCCGCGCGCTCCAGCACCTGACGCTCAGCCCCGACCTCCTCGTCCAACTCGGGCCGCCGGTCAACGCTCGGGCACCGCTCTTCCTTTACGGCGCGCCGGGAAATGGCAAGACGACGATTGCCGAGGCCTGCGCCGAGCTGCTCGGCGAACCGATCTACATTCCGTATGCGATCGACATCGAGGGCCAGGTGATGCGGCTCTACGATCCCCTGCACCATCAGCGGGTCAACCGCCAGCTGCCCATGAATTTCGACACCCGGTGGGTCTGCGTGAAGCGACCATTCGTCAAGGCCGGTGGCGAGCTGACCACCTCGCAGCTGTCGCCCTCCTTCGACCCCTTGATGCGCTACTACGAGGCGCCCATCCACCTCAAGGCCAACGGCGGCATCTTCCTGCTCGACGACTTCGGCCGCCAGGACTCTTCACCCAGGGCCCTGCTGAACCGCTTGATCGTCGCCCTGGAACGTCGCATCGATTACCTGACGCTCGCCGGCGCCGGCATGGCGGTCGGCGCCCCCTTCGAAGCGATGGTCGTCTTCAGCACCAACCTCGAGCCCGGATCGCTGGTCGACGAAGCGTTCCTGCGGCGAGTGCGCTACAAGATTCACGTCCCGGACCCAACGCCAGCGGAATTCCGCCAGATCTTCGAGCGTTCGTGCAAAGAGTTCGAGATCGTCTTCAGCGAGAACGGCTACAACTACGTGCTCGACCGGTACTACAAACCCTTCAAGCGGCCGTTCCGCGGTTGTCAGCCGCGCGACATCCTCAACCAGCTGGACGAGGTCGCGTACTTCCTCGGACGACCCCCGCGGCTGGATCCGGACCTCATCGATCTGGCCTGCCGCTCCTACTTCGTCCAGGCGTAGTCTCCGTTCTACGCGCAACGAGGCACTGCCCGACCTTCTGACGCTGGTTGGATCCAGGGCCGGACACTTTCGACTGGAGTCTGGTCATCACAGCGATCTGTGGCTCGAGCTCGACCAGCTCTTTGCCCGCCCATCAGGATTGCGCCCGTTCGTCACGGAGCTCGCCGGTCGGGTCGCCAGGCATCGGGTTGAAACCGTGTGTGGACCGCTCAATGGCGGGGCCTTCCTTGCCGAACTCATCGCCTCAGGGCTTGGAGTGGAATTCGCTTTCGCGGAACGCACCATCAGTCAGCGAGCTGGCCTATTCCCAATCGACTACCGGGTTCCCACGGCGCTGCGAGCCGGCTTGCGCGGTATTGCGATCGTCGATGATGCGATCAGCATGGGGTCCGCTATCCGCGCTACCGCCGCCGATATCGAGCTCTGCAAGGCCAGGCCGGTGGTTATCGGCGCCCTGCTCGGAATCGGGCCGGGGGCATCGGAGTTTGCCACGGCCAGTCGCCTGCCATTCGAGCGAATCGCCGACCCTTAGCCGCGGATCTGGTTGTAGAACTCGACCTGCCAGCGCCATTCCTTGCGGTCGTCGGCGTTCCACCAGCTCTTCAAGATTCCGGCCTCGCCCCCGGGGAGCAACACCACGCGGCCGATGTCGGTCGCGGTCGGCCAACCATCTTCCAAGGTGATGGTTGTACCGTGCCGGATCAGAAAGCTGATCGGGCCGGGTTGGTGGCGTTCCAAGCGGTCGCTGCGGGCGACCACCTGGCCGGCCGCATCGGTGACGACGACCTGTAGTCTCTGCGGCGCGGCATGGACGAGGACGCGATCGCCCGCATCGTGGGCGTTGATCCGGGACCTCGCGAAGGGTAGGCCGGTCGCGCCTGGGCCAGGAAGCCAGAGGTCCCAGGTTTCAAGCTTGCCGGCCATGGAGGTATTTACCCCCTCCCCGGCCGTCCGTGCAAGGGGAAAAAGAGCCCAGACGCAATGACACCCGGGACAACTCCCGGGCGTCACTGCAGGAGGCGAGGCGTTCGAGGCTAGGAAGTGGCTAGGTGCGGACCTGCTTGATGAGGCGGTCCTGCGCCTCGAAGATGATGTCCTGAATGTCGAGGGCGCTGGGGCCCGATTGGTCCATGCGGTAGGCGAGCTGGGAGTCGACGGCCTCAACGATTTGGCGCAGGCGCGCTTGCATCTCGATCGGGACTTCCATCATGTCGCTTTCGAGTAAGCGTTCCACCTGCTCGAGCGCCTGGTAGAGCGAAAAGCGGAGAGTGCGGCGTGCGGACTCTTCGCGCCGCAACTGGTTGAACCATTGGTCCTGCTGGTTGATCATCCTGAGCGTGTTCCTGAGCATGGTCTCTCCCTCTAGCTCACAACCGAGCGCCGGCACACTGCGCGCCGTCCGGCGTCTGCCGCCGCCGGTACTTCCCCTTTCCGCGTGAGCCTTGGTTCGCCTACCTCCCCCTAAATATGGGGCTTGACGGTCCGATCCAACACAATATGTAGGTTTGCCGCATTGTACGCCCGCTCTCCGGCGGTGTCAACAACGGTCTTCAACAAACGATTGCAATTTGGGTGCCTGTTCCCGGAGACACCCGGGCTGAGGTCGGGAGGGACATAAAATACTTCCACAGATTGATCTCGTCCAGACGGAACATTTGTTGCGGGTCTTTTTCCACCAGGTGCTAACAGATGGTGCATAACTCCCTGTGGAAAAGCGGTGCAGCACCTACGCTGACGGCCGCTTTTCGTACTTTTCGAGCGTGCCGCTGAGCGCGGCGAGCAGGTCGATGCCCAGGTAATTGGCCAGCAGCACCACGATAAAAAGGACATCACCAAGCTCATCAGTAACGGAGCCGCCGGCGTCCTTGTCGGCGCGGGGCTTATCGCCGAATTGGAAGTTCAGCTCGCGTCCAAGCTCGCCGACCTCCTCGGCAAGACGGGCGTACTGAGACAGCGGCGACCAGTAAGAGGCTCGCTCCTTGATCCAGGCGTCAAGAAATCGCTGGAGAGCGGGAAGGTCTCCCGGTACCGGCGGACGCTCAGCCATCGGTCAGAGCGCGGGCAGGCGTTGCCGGACCGTCAAGGCGTCGTGAAAGAGGTCGCCGACCTCGAGCAGGCGATCGCCAAGCGTTTGGATTGTCCACTTGTCGGGACGCAGCCGCGGATCATCCAGCTCTTTCCAGGCGATAGGGGTTGAGACCGGCGCCCGCAGCGCGGGGCGGACGGAGTAGGGGCCGGCCAGCGTCTTGTTGATCACATTCTGCGTGTAGTCGATTCGGATCTTGCCGGTCCGGCGCTTGACCTCCCAGACCTCGGTGACCTTGTCCGGCATCAGCTCGGCGATCATGTGAGCCAGCTTGGCGACGAAGCCACGGCTTTCGTCCAGCGTGTAGCGCCGCTCGATCGGGATGTAGACGTGCAGGCCGCTCTGGCCGGTTGTCTTCAGCAGCGCGGCCAGCTTCAGGTGGTCGAGCGCGGTTTTTACCACCTTTGCGACGGCAATCACGTCTTTGAAGGTCGCGCCCTCGGCCGGATCGAGGTCGACCACGGACCAATCGGGGTACTCGGGCTTGTCCACCCGCGAGTACCAGGGGTGCATGTCGATCACCGCGTGGTTGGCGAGCCAGGCCAGCGTCGCCACTTCCTCGATGAGGATCCAGTCCTTGAGGCTTTTCTGGTCCTGGTAGCGGAATGTGGGGATCCAATCCGGGGCGTAATCCGGCTTGTCCTTCACCCAGTAGCTTTTGCCGTGGATGCCGTCGGGGTGCGGATTCATGGAGAGCGGCCGGTCCTTGTAATGAGGAATCATCACCGGGGCGACCTGCACGTAATAACGGATCAGGTCGCGCTTGGAGTACCGGTCTTCCGGGAACAGCAGTTTGTCGAGGTTGGTGAGATGGACGGTCCGGCCGCCGATCTCCCAATTGCCCTCCTTGCCAATCGCATCGAGCGCCGCGAGCTCCGCGCCGGTGGCGCCCTGGATGTCGGTCTTGAATCGCTTGCCGATGCGAGCGGCGGCCTTGCTGAGCGGCGTTTGGGGGATATCGGCCGCGGCCGACGCTCGCCTGGTTGTGGTCGGCGCGGCCGACCTCGAGGACGGCCTCGCCGGCGCGCGGACGGCCTTCAAGGCGACTGTCGGCTCGGCCTTCCTTTTGGTGGTCGACGCCCTGGCGCGCTGGCGGGCCGCCGGGGTGACCGGTTTCTCCTGGGGTAGTTCGCGGCGAACCTCGCGCGGGTCGACGTCGTCACGCCGTCCGAAGAAGACGGGCTGGCGCATGACGCCGTCACGCGTCCATTCGGCGAACTTGACTTCGACGATCAGCACCGGCCTGACCCAGGTCGGTTTCTCGTTGGCATGAGGTGGGGATCCGCTGAACGGCGGAGTCTTGACGATGAGCGGCTTCATCAGCTTGTAGAGCTCGGCGAGCGTCCTTTCGTCGAAGCCGCCCCCGACCTGGCCGGTGTAGACGAACTTGCCGTTTTCGTAAACGCCGACGATGAGCGCGCCGAAATATTTCCGGCTGAAGCGGGGCGCGGTAAAGCCGCCGATCACCACCTCTTGCTGAAGGACGGCTTTGATCTTCAGCCAGGCGCTGCTCCGCACGCCGGGTTGATAGGGACTATCGCGGAGCTTGGCGACGATCCCTTCGAGGCGCTTCTGCTGCGCCGCTTCGAAGAAGGCACTGCCCTGGCCGAGAACGTGGTCCGAGTACTTGAGCACGCCCGAGTCGCGCACGATGTCGCGCAGCAGACGTTTGCGGTCCTCGAGCGGGACTTTGAACAAGCGCTGGCCGTCGAAGTAGACGATGTCGAAGACCACGTATTGCATCGGGTGCTCTTCCTTGCCGCGGTTCTGCAGCAGCTGGAAAGAGGGCCGGCCCTCCTCATCGAGCGCAACGATTTCGCCGTCGAGGATCGCCTGGCGAGCATTGACCAGCCGGCTGATCGCCTGCAGCTGCGGGTACTCGTCGTCGACGGTTCGTCCGGCTCGGGTTTGGAGTCGGACTTTGCCGTCGTCGATGAAGCTGATCAGGCGGATCCCATCCCACTTGACCTCGAACAGCCAGCGCTCGTCGTCGAATGGTTTCTCGACCAGCTGCGCCTTCATCGGCTCGAGGCTCTTCGGCATTGGACCCTTTTCCGCGTTGGCCAGGTTGATCAACCCGCCCTGGCCCTCTTCACGGCGGCTCGACCAGACGGCGTCCTTCCCCTGCTCGATTTCTTCCTTGGTGCGTCCGGTCTTCACCGAGGTGTCGAATTTCTCAATATTGAAATTCGGGTCAGCGGCCTCGTCCTTCTTCTTGATCAGCAACCAGTCTTTGTCCGAGCGGGTGCGCACCAGCGCATACCGGCCGCGCAGCCGGACCCCGTTCAGCCGGAATTTCACCTCGCCTCGCTTGAGCGACTCGGCGGGCGTCGATTCTTCCAGCTCGAAGGTGCCCCAGTCCCAGATCATCACCGTGCCGCCGCCGTACTCGCCCTTCGGGATGGTGCCCTCGAAGTCGTAGTAGCTGACCGGGTGGTCCTCGACGTGCGCCGCGAGCCGCTTCTCGGCCGGGTTGAGCGTGGGTCCTTTCGGGATCGCCCAGCTGACCAGGACGCCGTCCATCTCCAACCGGAAGTCGTAGTGGAGTCGCGTCGCCCAGTGTTTCTGCACGACGAAACGGTTCTGGCCCTGAGGCTCGGGCGACCCCTTAGGCTCCGGCGTTTTGGAGAAGTCGCGCTTCCGCTGGTATTCCGCAAGAGATCGCGGCATCGAACCCAGTTTGCCAGAATGATCGGATGGCCTTCGAGCTATGCGATGGCGTGCTCGAGGTCGATGCCGCCACCAGCCGGCACCTTCAGACCCATCGCCGCGAGCTGCACGCCATGCCTGAGCTGGGCTTTAAGGAAAACGAAACCGCCGAGTACCTGCTCGGGCGCCTCGATCCGCTGTCGTTTGACCGGCTGCAGCCCGGCATCGCCGGCACCGGCATCGTGGCCGATCTCAAAGGCGGACGGCCGGGCCGCGCCGTCATGGTTCGGGCCGACATGGATGGCCTGCCCATCACCGAGGCGGGCGACCTGCCATTCCGTTCGACCCGGCCGGGTGTCATGCACGCCTGTGGCCACGACGTTCACATGGCGGTCGCGCTCGAGGTGGCGCGGGCTCTCGCGGAGAATCGCGAGCAACTTCCCGGCATGGTGCGCTTCGTCTTCCAGCCGGCGGAGGAGATCGCGGGTGGCGCGAAACCGATGATCGACGCCGGTGTTCTCGATGGCATCGATCGCGTCGTCGGCCTCCACGTGTGGGCCGGGCTTCCGACAGGCCAGGTCTCGGTTCGGTCCGGGGCGATGATGGCCAGTGCCGACGGATTCACCCTCATGGTGCGAGGTAAGGGTGGGCACGGCGCGATGCCTGACCTGACTATCGATGCCGTGGTAATCGCGTCGCAGATCGTGACGGCGCTGCAGACACTGGTAAGTCGGGAGACGTCGCCGCGGGCGCCCGTGGTGGTCACGCTTGGCAGCATCCACGGCGGGAGCGCGTTCAACATCATCGCCGGCGAGGTCGTGATCCAGGGGACGCTGCGAACCTTCGACGCGAAGCTGCGCGAGCGCCTGCTGAAGCGCATCGCTGAGCTTGCAGCCGGCATCGCCAGCGCGATGCGAGGCTCATGCGAGTTTCGTCTCGAGTCGGCTGCCCCTCCGGTGGTGAACGACGAAACCGTTGCCGGACTGGTGGCCGAGGCCGCGAGAGGCGTGCTTGGAACGGATGCGGTAGTGCCGTTCGGGCCGCTGATGGTGGGGGAGGACGTTGCGTACTTTCTCGACGAGCGACCGGGATGCTTTTTTCTGTTAGGCGGTGCGCCGGACACCGGGCCGGTGCTGCATCACACCGCGGAGTTCCGCGTTGACGAGCGATGCCTGTTGATCGGCTATCGGGTGATGAGCGCGGCGGTACTGCGGTTGCTGCAGCCCGACTAAAATTTGGGCTTCCGCTGGCTGGGGCGGACGCTGAACCCGATCAGCACCAGGCTGACGAGCAGCCCGATCAGCATGCTCAACCAGTTGAGCCGGAAGCCGGCGACGGCCGCCAGCAGTCCGAGGGATGAAGCGAGCAGGGTCAGCATGCCCAGGATGCGGACGAATCGGTTGAACCCGCTGCGGAAGGGGAGGTGAATCCGTGCTCGAAAGCCCCCCAGGTCGCGGGGCAACTCCAGCTCAGGCGACGGTGTCCGCGCGAGGTCCTTGGCCAACTCCGACTGGTATAACGAGTTGCCACGTCGGTCCCCGTCACGCCGTCGCTACAGTCGGCTGTCGTGCGAGTGACACCTATAATTTCGAGCGATGCCCACGGCGATTCGGGACGGACGCACCGTCGAGCAGGCGATGTCGAGCCAGTTTGCGTTCTGCTTCCCGAACACCAGCCTCGCCCAGGCGGCCAGGATGATGGCGCAGAACCGGATGACCGAGCTCCCGGTCATCGTCGACCAGCGCAGCCTCGGCTACGTTTCGTATCTCGACATCCTCCAACGCTACGTCAAGGGGATGCTCGGCGCGCGCGCCGCCGACATCGTGCGCACTCCACTCCCCGAGGTGCGGCCGGACGTGCCGGTGTCGGAGGCGGTTCGCCTCCTCCGAGAGAGTGGCCGGCAGCTGGTCCTCGTCACCACGTCCGCCGGCATGCCGGTCGGCGCCCTCACCGTGCGCGACGTCAGCCGCGCCATGGCCTCTGCCTGATGCCGAGCCTCAGCAAGGTTCTGCAGCCGATCGGTCAGACCTTTCCGGCCGAGCGGAGCGCTACCCAGGCGCTGGCGCAGCTGACCGCGTCCGGCGCCGATGCGTTGCTGATCGAGAAGGACGGGCGCATCGTGGGGCTCTTCTCGTACCGCGAGGCGCTGGCCGCCTACGCCGATGGAAGCGGACCCGTGGAACAGTACATGCGCCGGCCGCTGCCCGGGCGTAACGTCGCGGATTCCCTCGAGTCGGGCGCCGACATTATGTACCGGGAGGACACGCCGGTCGTTCTCATGAGCGAGGACGAGGGCCCCCTCTTCCGGAAAACCTCGAGAACGGTGGGGATCGTCAGCGCCTTTGAGGTGCTGGAGGAAATTGGAAAGACCACCACCGACACGGCGTCCAACAAGGTCTTCGCCGGGCGAAAGGACCTGGGGCTCAACGTTCCGGTGTCGCCGTGCCAGCGCGCCTGCCCGATCCACCAGGACATCGCCGCCTACGTCGACTACGTGTCGCAAGGACGATACCTGGACTCCTGGCTCGTCATCCACGAGACCAACCCCTTCCCCTCGATGCTGGGGCGGCTTTGCAACCATCCTTGCGAAACCGACTGCAAGCGCGGTTGGGTGCAGGGGCCCGAGAACGCCGTCTCGATCAAGTCGCTGAAGCGCTTCGCCACCGACTACGCCTGGGCTCGCCGGGTCAAGATCGATTGGCAGCGCGCGCCTGAGAACGGCAAGCGGGTCGCCGTTGTGGGCTCTGGCCCGGCCGGCATGACGGCAGCCCAGGACCTGCGGCTGATGGGATACGGCGTCGACCTTTACGAGCGCGAGGCCAAACTCGGGGGCCTGCTCTCGGCCAGCATTCCACATTTCCGCTTCGACCACGACCAACTGCTCTGGGAGATCCAGATGATCGTGGACATGGGGGTCAACGTCTACGTCAACAAAAACGTGGGCAAGGACATCAAGGTCGAGCAGATGCTCAACGACTACGACGCCGTCTTCCTCTCGGTCGGGATGATGACCGGACGCATTCTTCCGGTGCCTGGCTCCGACCTGCCCGAGGTCATCTCGGCGATGGAATTCCTGCGGGTGCGGTCCTACGATATCGTCCCGGATAATTTCCCGCGTGGCGGTGACGTGGTCGTCATCGGCGGTGGCGCGGTGGCGACCGATGCCGCCCAGACCTCGATCAAGACGGGAGCCCGCAAGGTCTGGATGGTGTCGATCGAGCCTGCCGACCGGCTGCCCGCTTTCGGCAATGAGTTGGTCGAGGCGCGCGAGATCGGGCTGACGCTCCACACCGGCGTGATCGTGAACGCCATCAAGGCCGATCCGAGCGGCCACGTAAGCGGCGTCGAGTTCATCCGGGTCGACGAGAGCAAGCTCGAGTTCGATCCCGAAAGCGGCAAGCTCTTGATCAACACGGTCCAGAAATTGCCCGGCACCGAGCACGTGATCCCCTGCCGCTACGCGATCTTCGCCTCGGGCCAGATCATGGACTTCCCCCAGGACCAGGGGGTACCGCTCACGCCGCGCAAGCTCATGGAGGCGGATACGGGTGGACACACCAAGGTGCCGAAGCTGTTTGCCGGCGGCGATGGTGTCCAGGGTCCGTCGTTCATCGTCGATGCCGTCGCCTGGGGCCACCGGGCGGCGCGCTCGATCAACGAGTTTCTTGGTGCCTCGGTCCCGCGCGACGCGAAGCCGCTGACCGTTATCGAAACCACCGACGACCACCGTGAAGCCGACTACTACCTCCGCGAAGAGCCGCCCATCCTGCCGGCCGAGAAGCGGATGGACATGACCCCGGTCGAGCTGCCCTGGAACGACGAGCAGGCGATCACCGCCGCGCTGCGCTGCTTCCAGTGCGACACGGTGCACCACGTCGACGAGTCGACCTGCATCCTTTGTGGCGCCTGCGACGACGTCTGCCCGGAGAAGGCGCTTGACGTGGTGGTCTACGGCGAGAGTCGCGACACCTCGAGCGGTGGATTCGTGGAAATCTGCAACACCGTGCTCGGCGAAGAGTTTGGTGGGAAGGCCGGCAAGATCCTGGTCAACTATGACCGCTGCACCAACTGCCGGATTTGCGAAGACCATTGCCCCGTGAACTGCATCACGTTTCAGCGCGTTCGGTTCCGCGACGATGCCATGCAAATGATCCCGCTCACCCCCGTCGCTACCCGCCCGAAGGGCGCGGCCAAAGTCGGCGTCTGAGATGGCGCGCGTTACCCTCAACGAGCCGATCGGTACGGTGACGGCCACCGCCGAGCGTCGCCTGCCCCCACTCTGGCGGCTCGTGCCGCTGGCCTTTTACCTGCTCGCCTTCAGCCTGGTGCGCGGCGACCTCGCTCGGCTGCCGGGCAGTGTCACCGATCTCTCGCTGCATCTCTATTTTGCCGCGATGGCCCTCTACGTCGGCGGCATGTTCTTCTATTTCGCCTTCTTCGCCTACCGCACCGAGGCGCTTCGGTTACTCGGTGTTGCGCTGGTCGTGCCGGGCGCGGCGATCCACCTGGCGGCCATCATCACGCGCGGCTTCGCCGACGGGCACTATCCGCTCGCGAACATGTACGAGTACAGCTCGATGCTGGCCCTGGTGGCCGTCACGGTCTTCCTCCTGATGACCGTCCGCTGGCCGGTGGCGTCGCTGGGCGGCGGCGTCGCGCTCTTCATCGTCGTCATGCTGATGGGGATCGGTTATGGCCTCTATCAATCGCCCGAGCCGTTGGTGCCGGCGCTGCAGAGCTACTGGCTGAAGATCCACGTCTCGAGCATGATGGCGTCCTCCGGCATCCTGGTTTCGAGCTTTGTCTTTGCCGCGCTCTACCTCGTCAAGGACCGCAGCGCCAGCGTGAAATCCTGGCTGAACGATTCGGGGATCGCGGCGCGGCTGCCGTCACTGGAAACGCTGGACCGGCTGACCTTCCGCGCCATCCTGCTCGGGTTCCCGATCTGGACCTTCGGCACGATGGCCGGGGCCGTGTGGGGCGAGCACGCCTGGGGCCGCTGGTGGGGGTGGGATCCAAAGGAAACCTGGGCGGCGATCACCTGGATCATCTACGCCATCTACCTGCATGCGCACAGCCTGCGCGCGTGGCGCGGACGCCGCACGGCATTGATCGCGACCGCCGGCTTCGTCTCCATCATGATCACGCTTTACGCCGTCAACCTCTGGATCGTGGGGCTCCATAGCTACGCGAAAGGCGCCGGCTGAGATTTAGGCCGCGGCCTGCCCCGCCGAGTCATGTCTCGGCGGATGTAAGCCCGAGCTGGAGGACCAGCCTTTACGTCGTCTGCGTGGCGCAGGCGACCGCCATGCTCGCATTTGGGTTCGTGCTGCCCTTCCTGCCGCTCTACCTGAAAGAGATCGGCGTCCATCCGGACAGCGCCGTCGTCTTCTGGTCTGGTGCGCTGGTCACCAGCACCGGGATCTCGCTCGCCATTTTCAGTCCGATCTGGGGCGCCCTGGCCGACCGGCACGGCCGCAAGGTCATGGTGCTTCGGTCGATGATCGTCGGCGGACTCATTATCGCCCTGATGGGACTCGTGCAGAACGTCGAGCAGTTCCTCGTCCTGCGCATCCTGCAGGGCGTCTTCACCGGCACGATCGCGGCGGCCACGGCGCTGGTCGCGACCATCGTCCCGCGCGACCGGCTCGCCGCCAGTATGGGCCAGCTGCAGACGAGTGTCTACGTCGGTATCGCCGCGGGGCCGGTGCTCGGTGGCGTGATCGCGCAGGCGGTCGGGATCCGTGGGACCTTCTTCGTGGCGGGCGCCATGCTGGCAGTCTCCGGCCTCCTGGTATGGCAGTTCGTCCACGAGCATTACGCGCCGCCCTCGACCGCCCGCCGGCCCGGATTCTTCGAAACGCTCGGCCGGGGTCTTCGCTCGCGAACGCTGATGCCATTGATGGTGACGCTGTTCCTCGTGCAGCTCAGCACCGCCATCGTTTTTCCGATCCTTCCCCTCTACGTCGAGCGCATCTCGTCGGCCGCGGACCCGGTCAAGCTCTACGCCGGCCTGGCCTTCGGAGCGACGGCAGTCTTCGCCGCCCTGGCGGCTGTCTTCTACAGCCGCCTGGTCGATCGCAGCGGCTACCGGCGGATCCTGATCTTCGCCTGCTTCGGTGCGGCGGTCTTCTTCCTGCCGCAGGCGTTCGTCCAGAACATCGGTCAGTTCCTGCTGCTGCGGTCCGGCGTGGGCATTTTCTTGGGCGTACTGATCCCGGCGACCAATGCCATTGTCGGGCTCTCGACTCCTGCGGAATTGCGCGGCTCGGCCTACGGCCTGACGAGCAGCGCCACCGCGGTCGGCAACGCGATCGGCCCACTGCTCGGCTCAACGCTGGCGGCCAACTTTGGCTATGCGTCGGTCTTTATCGCCACCGCTGGGGTGCTGGCAGTGTTAGGTGGGTGGGTCATCGGGCTGGTGCGCGAACCGGCGTCGTGAGCCCCCACCCTGACCCTCCGAACGTCTCAAACGCTCGCTTGGCACTAAATCTCTCAAACGCTCGTTTGGCACTAAAGCGCCACTCGCGTGGGGCGAGGCCCCGGCGCCGCTCGCGTGGGCCGACGGGCCCGCGCAGGCGGGGGGAGGGGAAGAGCATCTGAAAGACGAGCGCGGCGGAAAAGGTCGGTACACTCAGCCTGATGCCTATCCTCGATCAATCCGTCGTGGACAGCGTCATCAAGCGCGCGCTCAAGTCCGGCGCCGATTTCGTCGAACTCTTCGTCGAGCGAAAACGAAATCAATCGATCAGCGTCGAGGAGAGCAAAGTGCAGCGCGTCAGTTCCGGGAATGACCTGGGGGCGGGCCTGCGAATCATCCACCAGGGCACGGTCAGCTACGTCTACACCGAGGACCTTTCCGAGAGCGGTCTGATGAAGACGGCCGACCTTGCTGCGCAGGTGGGTCGCCGCGGCGGAGGGCGCTTTGCCTTCGGCGAGCTGGTCGGGTCGCCGCGTCAGCCGCAGCGCATCGAGGTCCCGCCCGACACCATCGGACCGGCGGCCAAAATCGAACTGCTGCTGGAGGCCGACCAGGCCGCCCGTGCCGTGAGTGGTGCGATCAAGCAGGTCGCGGTTGGCTACGGGCAGAGCGCCCAGGAAGTCCTGGTCGCGACCTCCGAGGGGATCCGTCATACCGATTCGCGCACTCGCGTCCGGCTGATGGTGCACGCGGTTGCCGAGCGCAACGGCGAGATCCAGACCGCGATGGAGGCGCCGGGCATGCAGCGCGGCTTCGAATTCTTCGACGACACCTCGGCGGCCGAGTACGCGCGCGCCGCCGCCGAGCGAGCGGTTGCGCTGCTGGACGCGGCGCCGTCGCCGGCGGGCCCGATGGCGGTCGTCGTCGGCAACGAATTCGGCGGTGTGCTGTTCCACGAGGCCTGCGGCCATGGGCTGGAGGCGGACTTCGTTGGCAAGGGGTCGACGGTCTTCGTCGGCAAGATCGGCCAGGCTGTCGCGAGCCCGATCGTGACCGCGATCGACGACGGGACGATGCCGAGCCGGTGGGGCACGCTGGCCGTCGACGACGAGGGTGTGCCCACGCGCCGCAACGTGCTGATCCAGGACGGCATCCTGGTCAGCTACATGTACGACCGGCTCCGCGCCGGCCAGCAGAACCATCCGGTCACCGGCAACGGTCGTCGCCAGTCGTACCAGCATCTGCCGATCCCGCGAATGACCAACACCTTCATCGCTGCCGGGGCGCACTCGGTGGAGGACATCATCGCCGCCACGCCGCTAGGGCTCTACGCCAAGAAGCTCGGTGCCGGTCAGGTCGATGTGACGAGCGGCGACTTCGTCTTCGCCGTTACCGAGGGCTACATGATCGAGGGTGGCCGGATCGGCAGGCCGGTGCGGGGCGCCACCATCGTCGGGAATGGTCCGCGGGCGCTGCACAAGATCGATATGGTCGGCAATGACCTCAAGCTTGCCCCGGGCACCTGCGGCAAGGAAGGCCAGGGCGTCGCGGTGTCGGTCGGTCAGCCAACCATCCGCATCTCGGAGCTGACGGTCGGTGGCACCGGGGTGGTGCCCGGCGGCGCGATGCGGCAGTGAACCCAATCGGCGAGCGGGTTCTCGCGCGCTGCAAGGCGCGCGGCGCCGAGGATGCCGAGGTCTATCTCTCCCGCGGGACCGAGTTCACGGTTCGCGTCTACAAAGGTGAGATCGAGTCGCTGGTGTCGGCCGAGAGCCGCGGCGTCGGCGTGCGCACGTTCTTTGAGCATCGTGTCGGCTTTTCCTACACCTCCGATACCGAGCCCGCCGCGCTCGACGGCCTGGTCGATGAGGCGCTCGAGAACGGTCGCTTCAACCACGACGACGAGGCCAACGTGCTGCCCGAGACCCTGACCGCGCAACCGCTCCCGGGTCTGGCCTCGCCGTCACTCAGTCGCGCCGCGCCGCAGCGGAAGATCGATTTCGCGCTCGAGATGGAGCGGCGCGCGACCTCGCTCGATCCACGCGTTCGGCGCGTCAGCGATGCGATCTATAGCGATGGGACGGGCCACGTCGAGATCTACAACTCGCGCGGGCTTCAGGCCTCGTTCGAGCGCACGGTTGCCTATGGCGTGCTCGAGACCATTGCGGAGCAGGATTCGGAGATGCAGTCGGGCTTCGCCTTCACCCACGGTCGCGACATGGAAGAGCTAGACCTGGTCGGCGTCGTCAAGGAGGCGGTCGAAAACGCGGCCGGGCTGCTGGGGGCGAAGCCGGTGCCGACGGCGATCGTGCCGGTGGTGCTGCACCCGCATGCGGCGGCGATGATCCTCGGAGTCCTTGCGAGTTCCTTCAGCGCCGATGCCGTCATCAAGCGGCGCTCGCTGCTGGCGGGGAAGGTCGGCGAGAAAGTAGCCGCCCCGATCGTCACTATCACCGACGATGCGCGATTGCCGGAAGGGCTGGCGAGCAGGCCCTTCGACGGCGAGGGTGTGCCGGCGCGCCGCACCGAGCTGATTGCCGGCGGGATCCTCAAGGGTTACTTGCACAACACCTACACGGCGAAGCGCACCAACAGCGCGTCGACCGGGAGTGCCGTCCGCTCCTACAAGAGCGTGCCGGAAGTGGGGGTCTCGAACCTGGTGCTCACGCCGGGCGCGCTGTCTCGCGACGCGCTGCTGGCGCGCGTCGACAACGGCGTGCATGTGTCCCAGCTGTCGGGTCTCAACACGGTCAATCCGGTCTCCGGCGAGTTTTCCCTGGGACTGACCGGGCACTGGATCGAACATGGACAGTTGACCAAGCCGGTAAAGGAGTTGACGGTCGCGGGCAACGTGATCGCCTTGCTGCAGAAAGTAGCCGCGGTGGCGGACGACCTGCGCTTCATGTTCGCGGGCGGTTTCTGCGGCAGCCCCACTGTGCTGATCGAGGAGTTGACCGTCGGCGGTCTTTAACCGCGGGAGCCGGGTGAACCCGGCGATAACGCTGCTCCTCCTTTGGCTGGTCGGCATCAACCTGCGCACGGTGGTCCTGAGTGTTCCCCCGACCCTGCCCGCGCTCCACCATGCCCTGGCGCTCTCCTATAGTGCCGGCGGGCTGCTGACATCCCTCCCGGTCTTGATCATGGCCGTCGGCGCGATCCCGGGCGCCTACCTGGTGAGCCGGGTTGGAGCGCGCCAGGCGGTGACCTATGGACTTGCACTCCTTACCGTGGGTGCCGCACTTCGCGGTGCATTTCCGAGCGCGGCGGCGCTGTTCATCTTCACGGTGATGCTGTCCCTGGGGATCGCGGTCAGCCAACCGGCCGTTCCGAGCCTGGTGCAGGCCTGGTTGCCCGAGCGGATCGGGCGGGGCATCGCCATCTACACCAATGGCATCTTCGTGGGCGAGATCGTCGCGGCAACCATCACGCTGCCATTCCTGCTCAACCCCCTTGGTTGGCAGGGTGCGCTCGCCGTCTGGGCGCTGCCGGTCGCCATGGTGCTGGTGGTCTGGCTGGCGTTCACGCCAACGATGAAAACGAGTCCCCAGATTGGTGCGGCCTGGTTTCCCGACTGGCGCAGTCGCCCGATGCTGCGCATAGGGCTCTTGATGGGTACGGCCAGCATCGTGTACTTCGGCATGAATACCTGGATCCCTGACACCCTCGACGCGCGCCATGCCCATAACCTGATTCCCCTCACGCTCGGCGTGCTCAATTTCATGCAACTGCCGATCAGCCTGCTGCTGACGATCGCCGCCGACGCGATGGTCGGACGGCGATGGCCTTTCGTTCTCGCTGGACTGGGGTCCGTCGTCGGCGTCACCGGTTACATCCTGGCGCCGGTAGAGACGGCACCGATTTGGGCCGGGATCGCGGGAGCCGGCAGCAGCATGGCGTTCATCCTCAACCTGGGTTTACCCGCGCTGATGGCTCCCTCGGAGGTCGCCCGCGCGACCGGTCTGATGTTGACGATTGGCTACGGGGCGGCCTTTTTCGGCCCGGCCCTTGGCGGCTTTGCCTGGGACTGGAGCGGCCACTTCCGGTTCGCGCTGCTACCAATGGCCCTTGGGGCGCTGGCCATGATCGGCCTCGGGGCGACGCTGCCGCGGCTTTCGGTCAGCCGGCCAGTGCAGCCGGTGGTGTCACCAGCAGGGTCGTGATCGCGCGTAGTCCGCTGAGGACGTCGCTGCGATCGATCGCGTCCCGCTCGGCACGCAGTGCGCGGGCCATCGCGATCACCTGGGCGCTGAACGTCACGTAGCTGGTCAGCATGCTGCCACGCACCGCGTGCAGCCTCTCTTGCGTGAGCTCTGCCTCGACCGCGCCCAGCAGCCGGCCGGCCCGACGCAGCATCGGGTAGGCGTTGTCACGCGTGAGCCGCACGCGTCGCAGCCGGTGGAAATATTCGACGTCGGGCTCGACCTCGGGTGGCGCGGTTGTCAGGAACGCGTCGGCGCCCGCCAGCAGCCGCAGGAGCGCGTCGTAGGTGGCGTCGAGCCGGGCGCTGCCGGTCCGCTGCTGGGTGTGGCCGTAGTGCCAGAGGATGACGGCGTCGGCGAAGGAGAAGAAGACGTTGCGGTAAAGGGTGTCGCCGGTGAGCGTCGACATCAAAGCGTTGCGCAGGCCAGCCTTCGCGTGCTTCAACAGGGGTCGCTCGAAGAGGTCGTCGACCAGGCCCGCCCACTGCGGCCGCGCCGCGTGCGAGGCGGAGGCCATTACCTGGAACGCCGGCTCGGCGGCCAGGCCCTCGACGGCGGCAGCGACACCGGTCGACTCGCGCCCGTCCACCTCGAGCAGCGCCGCCCGGGCGTCGGCCACCGGGGCCGTGACCAGTGTGGGACTCAGCTCGCTTGCTCCACCGCCGGCCACTCCACCCGGGAGCCAAGCTTTTCCAGATAGCGGATGTCGATCACCCTTTTCGGAGCCACGTAGTCGTCGCCGTTGAAGCCGTGATAGTCGGTCCCCACCGTCATCAGCAGCCCGTGCTGGCGGGCCAGCTCCTCGTAGACGGGGATTTGCTCGGGTTTATGCCGGCGCGTGTAAACCTCCAGTCCGTCGAGCATCGGCAGCACTTCCTTCATCATGGCCTGGTCCGGAACGGAGCCGGGATGGGCGTGCACGGCCAGGCCGCCGGCCGCGTGGATCGCATCGATCGCCTCACGTGGAGAGGGGAGCGGGGAATAGAACTCGGCCGGCATGAAGTCGACCGCCTTGCGGACGCTGGCCCAGGCGTCGGCCTCGGTCATCAAGCCGTGCTGCAGGACAACCTTGAGCACGGCCCCGGGCATCACGGTAGGCTTAAAAGCAAAGGCGCCGAGCGCCAGCTCGCGACCGATGCCCTGCTCCTCCAGCACCTTGATCCAGGCCTCCGTCTGCTTGCGGAAGACGCCCTGGGTCCGATCGAGGATCGCGAGCAGCTGCGGATGGTTGGCGTCGACCCCATGGCCGAGGATGTGGCGCATCTGGTTCGGCGGAAAAGTCGTGACCTCGAGGGCGGTCACGTAGCCGAGGCCGCGACGATGCGCCACCTCCCTCGCCCGGCGGACGCCGTAGAAGGTGTCGTGGTCGGTGAGCGCCATCACCCGGACGCCATGGTCGGCGGCCAGGTGGGCTACCTCGTCCGGGTCACGCCAGCCGTCACTGACCGTGGAGTGCGTGTGGAGATCGGCCAGCACGGGCCTCAGTTTACCGGGCGTCTTTAAGCATCCGGCGACGGCCTGATTTCAAACAGTGACGGTTTTCCGCGGGATCGCCGTTGGGTACGAATAAGAGCCGTCGGAACCGTGTTTTCGTCGAGGTGGATGGAAATGCTTGGAGAGCTTGAGCTGATTCGGTTGATCGAAGAGAACGATTACCCGGCGCGCCTGGTTTCGTCCGGAGTCGTCTGGGTGGAACTGGAGATCACGGACCCGAAGACCAATACCGTTCGCCGTGAGCGGCTGTCGAAGTCGGCCTTTGCCGACCTCATCCTCGACTGGCGGGAACGCCACAAGCGCGACTTGCGCGAACTCGGCCCCGCGCTCCGCAAGATAGGCATCGCCGCCTAGTCAAGTCGCGAGCCTGCGCGCCCGGGCCGCCGGTTAGTTTCGGCGGCCGCCGAAGATGCGCAGCAGGATGAGGAAGAGGTTGATGAAGTCGAGGTAGAGGCTCAGCGCCAGCAGCAGCGAGTTGTTGTCGCCCGCCCGCTGCGCCTTGACCCGCCAGAAGTCGAAGAAGGTCAGCCCAACGAAGACCACGCCGAGGAAGGCGCTGATCGCCAGCTGGCTGATGGGGAGGTGGAAGATCAAGGTAGCGAGACTGGCGACGATGCCGAGGAGCAAAGCCCCGAGGAGATACCGGCCCCACGCCGCCATATTGATGCTGGTCAGGTAAACGACGGCTGCGGCGACCAGGAAGATGCCGACGGTACCCAGCAGGGCGTTGACGACCGCGTCGCTTTGATAGAAGGAAAGCACCGGCGCGATGAAGAGGCCCTCGACGACCGAGAATGCGGCGAAGAGTCCCACGGCCAGGCCAGTGTTCTTACTGTTCGCGGTCGCCTGGATCCCGAAGATCAAGCCGAGCGCGACGATGAAGTACACGAACCACGGAAGCTTCGGCGCGATGCCGGCGTAGTAGGCGGACACGCCGCCCACGGTCAGGGCGAGCGACAGGGCCAGCCACCCCATCGTGCGGCTGAGCAGGGAGCGCTCGACCTGCGTCTGACTCTGCAGCATCTCGTGCGGGAGCATCGCTTGGAACGTACCACACGGTCACGCGGGCTACACTATCGCCTTTTCTTATACTGAGGCTACCAATGAGGAGCCTGAACGGACGTGTCTCCGTGCTGGTCAGCGGCCTGGCGATGAGCCTGCTGGCGGCGTGCAGCCTGACCGCCACACCGGTTGCGACCCCGACACCAACGCCGAGCCGCCCCGGGCCCGCCATGGTGCAGATCGAGAACTCGATCCTCGCGCGGCCTCAAGCCGGGCTGCAGCAGGCCGACCTGGTCTACGAGTACCTCGCCGAAGGCGGGATCACCCGGATGACCGTGATCTACTTCAGGCCATCCGGCAACCAGCGGATCGAACCCGTGCGCAGCGCCCGCCCGGTCACGATCCGACTCTGGCACGCGTACAAAGGGGTGATCTTCTTTTCGGGCGCCAATCAAAAGGTCTTGGACATGATCGCGGCGGAGCACATCCCGGCGCTCAGCGAGAGCAGCGATGGCGCCATTTACTTCTCCCGCGACCCGAGCCGCCGTGCGCCCCACAACCTCTACACCGACGGCGACCGCCTGGCCCAGGGCGTGCAGAAGTACGCGCCGCGCGTCACCTACCAGTTGCCCGCGCCGGGCGCACCGCCGGCAAGCCCGGCGCCGGCGCTGGCCAACCGTTTCGTGTTCGATCAGACGAACTTCCATCGCGTGACCTACACCTACTCCGCCGCGGACACCGCCTACTCCTATGGAACCGAGCTGGGTCCGCTGATCGACAGGAACACCGGCCAGCCGATCAAGCCGGTGAACGTGATCCTGATCCAGATTGCGCATCACGACGCCGGCTTCACCGATGTGCTGGGCGCTCCGGCCGTCGACTTCGACCTGCAGGGGACCGGACCCGCTGACGTCTTCACCCAGGGCCATCGCTACACGGCGACGTGGGATCTCAGCGACACCGAGCAGCCGTTGAAGATCCTCGAAGCCGACGGCAAGCCGATGCACCTTCCGCCCGGCCTGACCTGGATCCACCTGGTGGACCCCGGCACGCCGATCACCGTCTCCTGACGTAGACTCGGTTCAACAGGCGCTCGAGGCCGGCAACCGAAAGGTGCCGGCCGTTTTATTTCCGGGCGTCACGGTAGCGCGCAAGCACGAGCTCGGTGGGCGCCACGCAATGAATCAGCCCGTTCGCTTACCTCGGCACAACCACGGCGAGGCGCGGCGGCACCTACTGAGTCTCGCAGAGGAGCGCGGAAATCGTTAGGCTACGTGCATGGTCATCACCACCCGGTTCGAGCTGGCGGCCCCCGTAGAGGCTGCTTGGGCGTATCTGCTCGATGTGCCGAAGATCGCGCATTGTGTCCCGGGCGCGTCCCTCACCCAGGTGATCGATGACAAGACCTACGAGGGCAAGGTCGAGGTCAAGCTAGGACCGATCGGCGTTTCCTACAAGGGCCAGATCACTATCGAAAGCAAGGACGAGACGACGCACACCGTGGCCCTCAAGGCGGCGGGCAACGAAACGCGAGGACGGGGCGGCGCCTCCGCCACGATGACGGCGCAACTCGAACCGAGTGAGAAGGGGACCAGCGTCGTCATGAACACCGACCTCGCGGTCAGCGGCGTGGTGGCCCAGTTCGGACGCACCGGGATCGTGCAGGAGGTCGCGCAGCGGATGGCCCAACGGTTTGCAAGTTGCATCGACCAGGAGCTGAAGGCCGCGGCCCTCGCCTGATCGCCGGGATCCTGCTCGCCGCGGGATTATCGACTCGATTCGGTCGTCAAAAACTGCTCCAACCGTACCGAGGTGAGCTACTCGTCCGGAAAACCGCGCGCTGTTTTCTCGATGCCGGTCTCGAACCCGTCGTCGCGGTCGTATCGAATGCCCCTGCGTTCGGTGATGCGCTCGCTGGGCTGCCCGTGATCATGGTCGAGAACCCGAATCCCGAAGATGGCGTCAGCGGCTCGATCGCGATTGGACTGGGCGCGCTGCCGGAAACGTCGAGCGCGGCATTGATCGGCGTTGCGGACCAACCCTATCTCACGGTGGAGGCCGTCAAGGAACTGCTTGACGCGTTCGTGCCCGGGCAAATCGTCGTCCCTCGATTCGGTGACCACCGCGGCAATCCCCCGGTGTTCGACCGCCGATTTTTCCTTGACCTAATGGAATTACGGGGCGATCGTGGAGGTCAGGCCGTCGTGAACGCACACCCGGAAGTCGTCATCGAGGTAAGCCTCGCCGAGGAAATCGGCGCCGATGTCGACCGGCCCGAAGATTGGCCGGACTAATGGCTAATCGCCGGCCGCAGGTGTGCGGAGCTGGCCGTCAGGGCCCAGAGCATGCCGCCGAGCACGATCGCGTCCATCCGCCAGCCATATAGGCTGCCGGCGGTCGCGACGTTCTCGAGGAGCGAATGTAGGCTGTTCATGTCTGTTGCTGGACTCAGGATCGCGCCCCTGGATGAGCCCCGACGCTGAGCGGGATGAGAGGAGCCTGAGAAAATGGCGACCAGCCTGAAAGCTCGGCTGGCGGAGCTCCGAGACGCCTCAGCTATTGCCGAGATCTACAACCAGGGCATCGAAGACCGAACCGCCACCTTTGAGACCGAGCCGCGAACGGCCAAGGCCGTCGAGGAACTGCTGGCGGCACGAACGAGCCGTTATCCGGCCGTGGTCGTCGAGGACAGTAACCGCGTCCTCGGCTTCGCCTGGACGGCCGAGTACCGGCCTCGGGCCGCCTATGCCGGCGTGGCGGAGTTCACCATCTACGTCGCTCGTACCGCGCGTGGCCAGGGAGTGGGCCGGCTCGCCCTGAAGGCGTTGATGACGGAGGCCGAGTTGCGCGGCTTTTGGAAGCTAGTCTCCCGCATCTTCCCGGAGAACGAGGCCAGCCGCCGGCTATGTGCCGCGCTTGGGTTCCGGGAGGTCGGCGTCTATCGCCGGCACGGGCAATTGGAAGGAAGATGGATGGACTGCGTTATCGTCGAGCGCCTGCTGGGGAGCGCCAAGCGCGACTAGCCAGCGGTCCGCGGCTCAGGAAGCGACGTGGAATCGGACTCCGCCACGAGCCGCAGGAACCGTTCGACGAGGGCAGCGTCCCACTGCCTGCCCTCACCCTGCCGGAGCGTGCGGATCACCTCGTCACGCGGCCGCCCGTTGCGGTATGGGCGATCGCTGCTCATCGCCACGTAGGCATCAGCAATCGCGATGATACGCGCGAACAACGGAATATCCTCACCACCCAGCCCATCCGGATAGCCGGCGCCGTCGACCCGTTCATGGTGGTGGCGGACGGCCGGCAAGACTTGCTCGGCACTCGGCAGGGCAGCGAGAATCTCTTCGCCAACGATCGGGTGCTGTTTCACCTGGCTGAATTCCCCGGGATCGAGACGGCCTTGCTTCGAGAGGACGTCGACCGGAACGCTCACCGTGCCGACGTCATGCAGGAGTGCGGCCCGGTACAGCAGCGTGAGCTGGTCGTCCGGTAGGTCGAGGGCGGAGCCAAGCTGCATCGCCCAATGTGCGACCTTCTCGGCGAGGCCGGCGCTGGTATGGTCACGGTCCTCGACCGCACGCGCCAGCGTGACGACGACACTCTCCAGCTTATTGAGCTGACGGTTGAGCCCCGCAATGCGAAGCAGGACGCGCACCAGCGTGAGCAACCGGACGCGGTCGACCGGCTTGACCGCGATGTCGTCTGCGCCCGCCTGCATGGCGCGCTCGCGCTGAACCTCGTCGTCCCCGGACATCAGCAGCACCACTGGGACGTCGCGGGTAGCGGGCGCCTGCTTGATCGCCCGGCAGACCTCGAAGCCATCCATGTCCGACAGCACCGCCTCGCAGAGGACGAGCTCGCATTCGTGGGCCGCCAGGGTGCGTAACGCCGCCGCCCCGTCGCGGGCCGTGATCACTCGATACCCTCCCCGCTCGAGCAGAGTTCGGAGTTCTCGCTGGCTGGCCTCCTCGTCGTCGGCCACCAGCAGCGTCGGCGGTGAGTCCCGGGCTTCGGTCGCGCTCACGTCTTGAGGAGGGCCGGCAGCTTGGTGAAATCGCGCTCGGCCGCCATCCGCATGACGGCGAAGGCGCGATCCAACTCCCCACGGTGGCGCAGCACCTCGGCGTACATGGCGCAGACCTCACTGAGCTTTCCAGCAGCATCACGATCGACGAGCATCCTGGTCGCCGCCTTAAAGCGCCGATCGGCGATCAATGGGTGACCGAGCCGTTCAGCGGCGGCTCCCTCGACCGCCGTCGCAAGCGCCTGGTGCAGGTGGTCTTGCGATCGTTCCGCGGCGCGCTGGCTCTCCCGAGCGAGCTGCAAGGCGTCAGCATCCCTTCCCGCGTCGAGCGCGTAGCGGGCCAGCGCTCCGGCGGCCACGCCGACCGCGAAATCGTCGGACAGCTCACGGGCGCGACGAAGGCAGCGAGACTGCGCATCCGAGGCTTCCGCCTTGCGTCCCGCGGCGTAGTGGACGTCGCCGATGTTGTTGAGGATCCGATTGCCTGCACGCTCCTGGTTGATGCGAGCGTGGATCTCGAGGGCGCGGTTGCAATGCTCGATCGCCTCATCGAGCAGGCCTTTGGCCCGGGCGGTAACGCCCAGTGACATGTGCGCATTCGCCATTCGGAACAGGCTTTCGGCGTCGGTTGCCGCCTCCAGCGCCTCTTGCGAGAAGCGATGAGCTTGCTCCAGCTGACCAAGGCCCCAGCAGGAACGCCCGAGGTTGGTCAGCACCCGGGCTCGCTCCGCGGGATCGCCATGTTTGGCGCGGTTTAACCACAGCAGGGCCCGCCGACCGGCCTCGACGGCGAAGTTGAACTGTTCTTGCTCATTGAGGACGGTGGCGATTTCGGTGTAGATCGCGCCGTTCAGCTCGGGGTCGTCGGCGGGCGCATCGGCCGTGGCCGTCTGCAGCGCGACCAGCGCCTCGGGCAAACGTCCGAGCGCGTCGAGCGCCATGCCGCGGATCCGCTCAAGGTCGGCGCGCTCATTGGCGGTTCGAGTGAGGGAGTTTGCCTCGTCGACCAGGGCAAGGGCCCGAGCCGGCTCCTTGGCCTTGACCGCGAGCTCGGCGCTCTTGCGCAGATAGGTGAACTCCAGCGGTGAGTGATCGCCGGTGAAATGGCCGAGTGGCAGACCGAGGCGTTCCGCCATCAGGCGCAACTTGGCGAGTGAAGGAGTGGCTCGGTTGCACTCGACCTGGCTGATGAACCCCTTGGTCGCCACCCCGCGGGCGAGCTGTTCTTGCGTCAGTCCCCGAGCCAGCCGCGCTTGTCGAAGACGCTCACCGACCGAGTTCATAAAGCTCAAGCAAGTATAGCCTCACTACACCGCTTCCCGAAAGTATATTGACACGGAGTACACCGGATGTTAAATTTCCGGCCAATCGGTCGGAGCGCCCGGTGCGAAGGAGAGGCTCATGAACCGATTGATCGCCCTTATCGTCACCGCCGTCGCCGTCGTTCTCGCCGTCGCCGACATCCTGCCAGGTGGTCACTAGTAACGAGGTTCCGGGGGCTTTGGACGGGCGCTTGCCGCGGGCAAGCGCCCTTTTCATGCCCGGGGCGGCGGGTGCCTTTAGGGCGAGGCTTTGGGGGAGGCGCTGGGCGACGGGGCCGCCGATTGCAGGGCCGCCAGCTGGTTCAAGATGCTTCCAACCGCCTGGATTTCCTTCGCATACGTTGTGAAATCACCGGCCCTCAAGGCGGCCTGCGCCGCGTCGTAGTGCATTTTTGCCTGCGCGATCAGCTGGGCGATGGTCGCACTTGGCACCGTGCCGGGGCCTGACGGAGTGGTGGGCGTGGCGGTGCCAAGGAGCGATGCGAGCGCCTTGTCCAGCGTATCCTCCATCACCACGTTCTGGCCCGTCGCCACGATCACTTTTTTCAACTGCGGCTTGGCGACGTTGGTGGCCTCCAGGTAAACAGGCTCGATGTAGAGCAGCGAGGTCTCGATCGGGAGGACGAGCAGATTGCCACGGATGACGCTCGAGCCGGGGGCGTTGAGGAGGGCGAATTGCGACTTGATCAGGGGCGCCTGGTCGATGTTGGCTTCCACCTGCTGCGGTCCAACCACCAGGCTGTCCTTTGGGAACCGAAAATCGAAGAGCGTGCCGTAGTCCGGCTGATCGGAGCGCGCCGCGAGGTAGGCGATCATATTCGTCTTGCCGTTGGGCGTGTAGGGCAGAATCGTCAGGAACTCTTCTTTTGGCTCGCCGGGGAGCCGGCTGATGACGTAGAAGGGCCGAATCGGAGACGGGGCGCCGCCCTGGGCCAAATTTTCTTTGGCGATGTTCCAGAGATCCGACCGGAGGTAGAAAACGGTCGGGTCCGTCATGTGGAAGTAGGTGAAGCGCTCGGCCTGACGGTTGAACAGGTCGCGGGGATAACGGATGTGAGCCTGCAGTCCGGCGGGCATGGCGCTGAACGGCTTGAAGAGCCCGGGGAAGATCGACCCATAGGTGTTGGCGATGGCGTCCTTGGTGTCGATTTGATAGAAGGTCGTGGCTCCGCTGTAGGCGTCCACCACCACCTTGACCGAATTGCGCGCGTAGTTGACCCCCGTCAACGGACCGCCATCATCGGGCGGCATCTCGCTGTAGGGGTAATGGTCGGTCGTCGTGAACCCGTCCAGGATCCAGTAGATGTGGCCGTCGACCACCACGACGTAGGGGTCCTGATCGAACTGCAGGAACGGAGCGAGGGCGGACACGCGATCCTGGACGGCGCGATTGAATAGCACTTGCGTCTGGGAGGTGAGCTGGGGGCTGATCAACATGTTGATGTCGCCAAAACGAATGGCGAAGGCCAGGCTCCGCAGCGCCGACGATAACGGCACGCCCGTCGTGCCCTTCCACTCGGTGTACTGGTCGGTGGTGAACGGATAATCGAATTCGGGTTGCTTCGAGTCGGTCAACACGTAGTTCGAGGTGTGGCGGCCAAAGTAGATGCCGGACTGCGTCACAGCCGGCACGCCGGCCGGCGGAATGTCCTGGAGCGTCAGGACGGGATCGCCGTTCGATGTAGCCTCATTGGCGCGCGCCGCGACCACGCCGTAGCCGTGGGTGTACTGCAACTTGAGGGCGACCCAGGTGCTGGCCGGGACCTTGTCCGGGTTCAGCTCGCGCGCGGCGAGCAGCAGCTGCAGATACTGGTCGCCGAGCTGGTAGCGGTCGACCGCGACTTCGTCCGGGTAGAACTGGTAGTAGGTGCGCAAGCTCTGCAGGTTCTCCAGCGTGGCGGGGAGCGCCAGCTGCGGATCCCAGAGGCGCGCGTTTTGGACCGTTTGCGGATTGTTCGCCACCTTGTCGGCGGTCAGCGTGTCCTGCGGCGTGAACGGCCGGTCGGTGATGGTGTGGAGGCCCCACGCCTGCCGGGTGAAGTCGATCTGGTCCTTGATGTAGGGCGTTTCTCTTGACAGCTCGCTCGGCGCGACCTGAAACCGTTGAACGACGCCCGGAAAGATGACCAAAAGGATGAATGCCGCCCCCAGCCAGACGACCAGGGCCGCCGATAACGCGATGAGCCGAGCCCCCCCGGCATTGATCAGCAGGCCGATGGCAATCAGCGCCATCAGCACCGTCATGATCCAGTAGGCGGGAATGCGGGCGGCCGCGTCCGCATAGCCGATGCCGTACACGAAGCCACGCTTGCTGAGCAACAACTCGTAGATGTCGAGCCGGTAATGGACCGCGAGTAGGAGGGCAAAGGCCGCTGCCAGTACTGAGAGATGCCGAATCGCGCGCACCGGCAACGCGAAGTTCTGTAGCCCGGTCCGGGAGACGTAGAGGCCACCGGCGACCAGCATCATCAGGATCACGACCCACAACAGCCACCCCCAAACGAAGCGGTAGAGGGGGAGGGTGAAGACATAGAAGGAGACGTCCTTGTGCCACGTCGGGTCCTGGACGTTGAAGGGCTTCTGATTGAGGAAGGCCAGGATCGTCTGCCACGATCCGGCGGCGATTCGGCCGAACAGCAGGCCGAGCAGGAAGACAGCCAGCAAGGCGAGGATGGTGGAGGGCGCAGTGAGCGGCTGCTGGCGGATGCCGATCGACGAGAGGCGCCGGCCCGTATTCGAATTGAGCGCCAACAGGACGTTCGCTGTGCCGATGATCCAGAAGAGGAATGCGAAGATGAAGAAGGACCAGATCTGGGCGGCAAAGCGCGTCCCGAACACGCCGCCATAGCCGAGCGCGCGGAACCACAGGAAATCCGTGTAGAGCGTCGCGAACGGTTTGAGCAGAAACAGGATAAGCAGCACCACCGCGGCGACGACGATCCAGAAGACCCCCCGCCGGGAGACACGGATGGTCGGGAAGCTGGGTTCGGTCGGCAGCCGGCCAAAGGGCGACTGTCCGCCTTCGAAGAATCCGCCGGGAGGGACGCGTCTAGACATGCGGGAAATCCCGCAACCCTGACGTCGGAACATGCGGGAAATCCCGCAACCCTGACGTCGGAACATGCGGGAAATCCCGCAACCCTGACGTCGGAACATGCGGGAAATCCCGCAACCCTGACGTTGGTACGACCCGCGATCCGGGCGTGCCGACGAACGCGGCGCGCCCTGGATAGTGTGCGGAGTTACCCACCTCTTCCTCGATCTGTAGGAGCCGATTGTACTTCGCGACTCGCTCCGACCGTGACGGCGCACCCGTTTTGATCTGCCCGGCTCCGGTGGCGACGGCGAGGTCCGCGATAAACGTGTCCTCGGTATCCCCGGATCGGTGCGACACCACGGTCGAGTACCCGGCCTGCGCCGCGGTTGCCATCGTCTCCAGCGTCTCGGTGAGCGTGCCAATCTGGTTGACCTTGATCAAGATGCTGTTGGCGATCCCTTCCTCGATCCCGTGGCGAAGGCGCACAACGTTGGTGACGAAGATATCGTCGCCCACCAGCTGCACGCGTTTGCCGAGCCGCTGAGTGAGCTGACGCCAGCCGTCCCAATCGTCCTCGGCCAGCCCGTCCTCGATGGAGATCACCGGGTAGCGATCCAGCCATGCGGCCCAGCGATCGACCAGCGCACTCGGATCGAGGGTTTTGCCTTCGCCTTTCAACTCGTACTGCCCATCGTGGTAGAGCTCGGAGGCCGCCGGATCGAGCGCGATGAAGACGTCCTCACCCGGCCGGTGGCCGCTCCGCTCGATCGCGTCGACCAGCAGCGACATCGCCTTCTCGTTGGTGTCGAGCTCCGGCGCGAATCCGCCCTCGTCGCCCTGCCCGGTGCTCAAGCCGGCCTGATGCAGGCTCTCTTTGAGTGCGTGAAACACCTCCGCGCCCCAGCGAAGCCCCTCGCGATAGCTCGGCGCACCGGCCGGCACCACCATGAACTCCTGGAAATCGACCTTGGTCTGCGCGTGCTTGCCGCCGTTGAGGATGTTCAGCATCGGCACCGGCATCACCAGCTCGCGACCCCGCGCGAGATACCGATAGAGCGGTTGCCGCGCCGCCAGCGCCGCCGCTCTCGCCACGGCAAGCGAGGCGCCGAGAATCGCGTTCGCGCCCAGGCGGGATTTGTTCGCGGTGCCGTCGAGATTGATCAGCCGTTCGTCGATGGCGCGCTGGTCTGTGGGATCGGCGTCCCGCAACGCACCGGCAATCTCATCGTCGACATGGCCAACGGCCTTGAGCACGCCCTTGCCGCCGTAGCGGCCCTTGTCGCCATCGCGCAACTCGACCGCCTCGTGGGCCCCGGTGGATGCCCCTGACGGGACGGCCGCGCTTGCACGCTCGCCGGAGTCGAGCAGCACTTCCACCTCGACGGTTGGATTGCCGCGCGAATCAAGGATCTCGCGGCCGCGGATGCGCTCGATGCGGGTCATAGCTCGTCATCCTCCATGCCGGTGGAACCATTCGATTCGTCGTCGCCCATTTCGTCGACCACCTGGTCGAAGTCTTCGCCGAGCTCGTCTCCACCCATCTGCTGTCCCATCTTCTTGGCCCAGCGCGCCATGCTCTTGGGGTCGTTCTCGTCAACGTCGGACAGGTCGGCGCTGTCGCTCAGGCGATCAAGCCGGCTGTCCTCGGAGAGGACCTGGGCGGTTCGCGAGATGAGGCGAGTCAGGTGCAGGCCGCCACAGAGGGGGCAGCTCGGCGCGGCTTCCACCGCGGCAAAGCTCGCAAAGAAGATGGATGGTCGCTTGCCGCAGTCCGCGCAGCGATATTCGTAGATGGGCATGGCGTAGCCCTAAACTTAGCGCATGGCAGAGCACAACGATCCGCATGAGCACGAACACACCGAAGGCAGCGAGCGCGTTCGCGAGGTCGTCCGCGACGGCTTCACCATCATGCTGGGCGCCGCGAGCTGGGCGTTCGAGCAGGGTGATCGGCTGGTCGATACCTGGCTGCACCAGGGGCACGTCAGCCG
>Ga0070699_100000095_pt1 | contig 84699 bp, 79 predicted proteins | sample KBSK1503metaG_FD_65473 | JGI IMG/M metagenome (GOLD analysis project Ga0070699, IMG submission 65473) | Corn, switchgrass and miscanthus rhizosphere microbial communities from Kellogg Biological Station, Michigan, USA - KBS K1-50-3 metaG | ecosystem: Host-associated > Plants > Roots >... | reverse complement strand
TCACGAATGCATGTCTCTCGGCCTATGTGGTGAGTCGGGGGAGGTGGGAATACTGGTGAGGCAGGCAACAGGCAACAGGCAGTGGGCGCAGGTCCTCGGTCGTCACCCTCCAGCATCCAGCACCCAGTACCCAGTACCTAGCTCCCCGTGCGGACCATCGCCACCAGGCTGTCGTCGACGATCACGCGCCGGGCGCCCTTCCACCAGCGGGAGTTGGGCGACGAGACCTCGCTCTCGATGACGCCCTTCCGGCGGTTGGCCGCGTGAACGAACCGGCCGTCGCCGACATAAATCCCGATGTGCGTCACCCGCTTGCCGCGGCCGAAGAAGAGCAGATCGCCCGGGAGGAGTTGGGCGGTGTCCCTGGGGATTTCGATGCCGAGCCGGGCCTGCTCGGCTGCGGTGCGGGGAAGATGCAGGTCGAAGGCCGCCATCACCCATTTGACCAGGCCACTGCAATCGAACGCCAGGCCCGGCTTGACCGCGCCAAGTCTGTACTTGAGGCCAACCTGCTGCTTGGTCAGGCGCACCAGCGAATCGCGGCCGCCGAGCAGAGTGCGCGAGAGTGCTTCGAACGGCTTTTCGGATGTGTGAGGGATGGGAACCAGAGAACGGGAGGTCTCTTGCGCGTGAGCCAGGGCAACCCCGCCCGGTACCGGACAGAGCAGCACGATGGTTGACAAGGCCACAACGATGAACGAAGTCCGCATCAAGCGGAATGAATAATCCGTAGTCGGGCGAGTGTCCACCGTGGAAACCCCGAAAAAGCGACCGGCCCTCCCGGCCCTCCCGCCGACCGACTAGAATCGGGCACCGTGCTCAAGACAACGCCATTTCATGCGCGCACCGCCCCGCTGGTGCAGGGCCAGGCCTGGCGACGGTGGGCGGGCCACGCCGTCGCCAGCGCATACGAGATGGTGCACGACCGCGAGTACGCGGCGGTCCGGAACTCCGCCGCACTCCTGGACGTCTCACCGCTCTACAAGTATCTGGTTTCCGGCCGGGACGCAGCCAGACTGCTCGACCGCATGGTGACCCGCGACATCACGAAATGCCGGGTCGGCCAGGTGTTCTACACCTCGTGGTGCGACCGGCACGGAAAAGTCATCGACGACGGCACCGTCAGCCGCCTCGGCGAGGAGCTCTACCGGCTGACGAGCGCCGAGCCGAATCTGCGGTGGCTCTCGCTCAACGGCGCCGGAATGGAGGTCGAGATCGAGGAAATCTCCGCCGGGCTGGGCGCCCTGGCACTGCAGGGCCCGCTCTCCCGCGCGATACTCCAGCAGGTGAGTCCGGCGGATTTCTCCGCGCTCAAGTACTTCCGCGTGGTCGAAACGACCATCCGGGGGATACCGGTCACCATTTCCAGGACCGGATATACCGGAGATCTCGGCTACGAAATCTGGGTCGAAGCCGAGCGCGCGGTGCCGGTGTGGGATGCGCTGATCGAGGCGGGCACACCCTATGGCATTACGCCCGCGGGCATCTGGGCGCTCGACATGGCGCGCATCGAAGCGGGGTTGATCATGCTCGATGTCGACTACCACTCCTCCCATCACGCACTGATTGAAGCCCAGAAATCCTCGCCATTCGAGCTGGGGCTCGACTGGACCGTTCCGGAAGAGAAGGGACCGTACACCGGCCGGGCGATGCTCCGGGCCGAACGGGCCCGAGGCCCCTCCTGGCGTCTCGTGGGACTGGCGATCGACTGGGTCTCGCTGGAAGCCCTCTACGCAAAGGCCGGCCTCCCGCCCCAGCTCCCGACGGCGGCGTGGCGGGTCAGCACTCCGGTCTACCGTGAGGGCACCCAGGTCGGGTACGCGTCGAGCGGCTGCTGGTCCCCGCTGCTCAAGCAATACCTTGCGCTCGCGCACCTTCGGGCCCCGCATTTCGCGGCCGGGACCGATGTGCGACTCGAGATCACCGTCGAGCACCAGCGGCTGCAGGCGGCGGCCCGGGTGACGAAGCTCCCGTTCTTCGATCCGGAAAGGAAAAAGAGCTGACTCCCCGCTACGACGCGATCGTCATCGGCGGCGGCCACAACGGCCTGGTCACCGCCGCGTATCTCGCGCGCGCGGGACGGAAGACGCTCGTCCTGGAGCGACGCCCGCTGGTCGGTGGCGCGGCAGTGACGGAGGAGATCGTTCCGGGGTTCAAGTTCTCGGTGTTTTCCTACGTGGTGAGCCTCCTCCGCCCCGAGATCATCCGCGATCTCGAGCTCCCTCGCCACGGGCTCCAGATTCTCCCGCTCGAAAGCACCGTGGTACCGCTCGACAATGGCGACTATCTCGGCAGCTGGGCCGATCCCGATCAAACCCGGCGGGAGCTGGCTCGCCACTCTCCGCGGGACGCGGAAGCTGCGACGCTCTTCGGCAGGCTGATGCACCACATGGCCATGGCGGTCCGACCCATCCTGAGCATGGTCCCTCCCGATCCGACCTCGCTCGCACCATCGGACCTCCGCGGCATGCTCAAATTCGCGGGGCACTTCCGCTCGCTTGGCGCCGAACGATTCCACGCGCTCTATAAGCTCATGACCATGAGCTCGGCGGATTACCTCGACGAATGGTTCGAGTTCGATCCGCTCAAGGCCACCAAGTCCGCCAGCGGCATCATCGGGACGTTCCTGGGTCCCCGCTCTCCCGGCACCGCCTACGTCCTCCTGCATCATTACATGGGAGAAATCGACGGCGCGTTCCGGGCGTGGGGGTTCCAGAAGGGAGGGACCGGCGCGATCAGCGAGACGATCGCGCGGGCAGCGCGGGCGCACGGCGCCGAGATCCGCACTGGTGCGGCCGTGGACCGGGTGCTGGTGCGAAACGGCCGCGCGACCGGTGTCGTGCTGGAAGGCGGAGAGGAGATTCCCGCGGCCATCGTCGTGAGCGGGCTCGATCCGCGACGGACCTTCCTCGAGCTCGTGGAGCCCGCGCAGCTCCCGGCTGACGTGGTCGAAGGAATTCGCCGATTCAAGTTCCGCGGTTCGTCGGGCAAGGTGAACCTGGCTCTCTCGGAGCTGCCGAACTTCACCTGTCTCCCGGGCATCGGACCCCAGCACCGCGGCGCCTTCTCGATCAGCCCGAGCCTCGACTATCTGGAACGGGCCTATGACGATGCCAAGTACGGCGAGTTCTCACGCAATCCCTACATGGACATCGTCATCCCGTCGATGATCGATCCCGGCATGGCGCCCCCGGGGAAGCACGTCATGAGCATCTTCGTGCAGTACGCACCGTACAATCTGACCGGAGGATGGACCGACGCGCGGCGCGAGGCCTTCGGTGACGCGGTCGTGAACACCCTCAGCCGCTACGCCCCCAACATCAAGGGCGCCATCCTCGGCCGGCAGGTGCTCACCCCGTCCGACATCGAGCGCACGACCGGTCTTACCGAGGGCAACATCTTTGCCGGCGAGCTGGCGCTGCATCAGCTCTTCTTCCTGCGGCCCGTTGCCGGCTGGGCCGACTACCGAACCCCGATCGAGGGGTACTGGCAGTGCGGCGCGGGGACGCACCCCGGCGGGGGCATCATGGGCGCGTCCGGGCGCCTGGCCGCGCTCGAGATCCTCGGGAGGCGCGGGTGACGTACGATGCCATCGTCATCGGCGGCGGAGTGAACGGCCTGGTGGCCGCGGCCACGCTGGCGCGGGCCGGCAGCCGGGTGCTGGTCGTGGAACGGAGCGACTCGACCGGGGGACTCGCCAACGTGGCGGAGTTTGCACCGGGATTTCGTGTCGCTCCACTCGGGCTCGATGCGGGGTGGCTTCCGCCTCCGGTGGCCCGGGAGCTCGGGCTTGGCGCTCTCGAGCGGACATTGCCGGCCGTGCCGGTGGCTGTTCCCGCGGGAGACCGGGAATGGCTCGCGCTGCCGGCCGACATTCCGAAAGGCGTGGAGGCGATCCGGCGGTATTCCCCCGCGGACGCGGCGCAGTGGCCCGCGTTCGCGACCCGGATCGGAAACCTCACCGCCTTTCTCGAGTCGTTATACCTGCTCCCGCCGCCCGACATCGATTCCAGCGCGCTGCATGACCTGTTCCCGCTCCTCGGCATAGCGCGCAAGCTCCGCGGACTCGGCCGCGCCGGCATGATCGAGCTGCTGCGCGTGATGCCGATGTCCGTTCAAGAGTATCTGGACGACAGCCTGGAGTGTGAGCCGCTCAAGGCGGCCATCGGCGCGGCGGGGACGGCGGAAATCCGGCAGGGTCCGCGCTCCGGCGGGACCGCGTTCGTGATGCTGCACCACCATGTCGGGGTCTCCGCCGGGGCGATTCGCGGGCGCGGTTACTGGAAGGCGGGCCCCGGCGCGCTCACCGATGCGGTTGCCGATGCGGCACGCCAGGCCGGCGTCACCATCCGGTGCCGGGCGGAGGTGACGGGAATCTCCGCGGCCGCCGACCGCGCCACGGGGGTCATCCTCGCCGGTGGCGAGACCATCACCGCGCGAACGGTGCTCTCCAGCGCCGATCCTGCGAGCACGCTGCTCGGCATGGTGGATCCGGTCTGGCTCGATCCGGAGTTCCTTCTCGCGGTTCGCAATATCAAATTCCGGGGGAGCTCGGCCCGGGTGCTCTACGCGCTGGATACCCTGCCGGAGTTTCCGGGCCTTCCCGATCCGGCCGATGTGCTTCGCGGCGTCCTCTCCTTGTCGCCATCGCTCGATCAGATCGAGCGCGCCGCCGATGCTGCCAAGTATGGGAGGATCTCAGAGGATCCCCACATCGAGGTGCAGATCCCTTCGTTGCGCTGGCCGGGGCTGGCGCCGGACGGGAAACATGTTCTCGTGGCGACCGCACAGTGGGCGCCGTACCGCCTCGCCACCGGAGCGTGGACCGCCGAGCACAGAGAGGACCTGGGTCGTGCCGTCACCGCGGGTATCGAGCGGATCGCCCCGGGGTTCTCACGCACGGTGCGGGAGAGGGTCGTGGGTGCTCCGCCCGACCTCGAAGCAACCTTCGGCCTGACGGAAGGCGCGACGACTCAAGGTGAGATGACACTCGACCAGATCCTGTTCATGCGGCCGGTTCCCGGCGCATCGCGGTACGAGACGCCGCTCGAGGGGCTCTATCTTTGCGGCGCGGGAACCCATCCGGGGAGCCGGATCGCCGGGGGGCCCGGGTGGCTTGCCGCCCGGCAGGTGCTGCGCAACAGGCGCGAGAGACGGGGAGGCACGCCATGACCACATTTGTTCACACGACCGGGTCCTTCAAACAGGGCGCGCGTACATTGCCCGGCGAGTACTACAACTCCGCTGCGATCTTCGAGGAGGAGCGCGAACGGCTCTTTGCCCGGCAATGGGTCTGCGTCGGGCGGGCCGATCGACTTGCCACCCCCGGCGATTTCTTCGTCCGCGTCGTCGCGGGGGAAAGCCTGATCTTCCTCCGTGACCGCACCGGCACGCTTCGCGCCTATTTCAATGTATGCCGGCACCGCGGCACCCGGCTCTGCTCCCAGGAGTCGGGACATTTTTCCGAGACGATCCAGTGCCAGTACCATGCATGGACCTACACGACCGACGGCAGACTCATCGGGGCGCCCCATATGGGCGACGTGGCCGGGTTCAGCAAGGCCGACTATCCCCTCCACCAGGCCGCCATCACCGAATGGGAGGGGTTTCTCTTCACCAATCTGGCGCGTGAACCGGAACCGTTCGAGCAATCGCACGGTCCGCTGATCGGCCGCTTCGCCCGCTTCGGCCTTTCACAACTCAAGGTGGGACACCGCGTTTCCTACGACGTGCGCACCAACTGGAAGCTGGTGTTTCAGAATTACAACGAATGCCTGCACTGCCCCGTGATTCATCCCGAGCTCTCCGCGCGGATGCCATACCAGAGCGGAGCAAACGATCTCATCGAGGGTCCATTTCTGGGTGGCTACATGGTCATCTCGGAGCCGGCGGTGAGCGTGACGATGACCGGCGGGGCGGCCGGACTGCCGATCGCGGCGCTTCCAGCGGAAGATCGCCGCCGCGCCTTTTACTACTCCTTCCAGCCGAACATGCTGCTGAGCATTCAGCCCGACTATGTGAACTACTACATGTTGTGGCCGGTCTCGGCGACCGAGACGCGGGTCGAGAGCGAATGGATGTTCCACCCGGATGCCTTCGGGCACCCGAGCTTCAATCCGCAGGACGCCATCGAATTCTGGGACGTGACCAATCGGCAGGACTGGCGGATCACCGAAGAGAGCCACGCCGGCATTCGGTCGAGCCGCTACGAGCCGGGTCCCTATTCCGCCCGGGAAAGTGTGCCGGCGGCGTGGGACAGGGCCTATCTACAGGCGATGGGAAGGTCCGTGGACGGTGAACGGTGAACCGTGGTGGTCACGCTGAGCCAGGGAAGCGGCGGGACTCCGCCCCTTCGCTTCGCTCAGGGTGACGACTTTTGCCGTCCACTGATTCCTTTGAATACCAGGTACACCGCCAGTCCCGCACCCCCCCCGATCAGCGTCGGTGTCTTCCCGAAATACAAATGTGAGGCGATGAAGACCGAGGACATCAGAAGGGTGACGGTCGCCATCGACGAGCCGTACCGGGTGAATTCCCTGAATGAAATATGCTGCCCCGACTTGTCGGCCAGACCGACCACGGTGACGTTGGCCGAGGCGCCGATGGCGGTGCCGTTGCCCCCGAGACAGGCCCCGAGTGACAGAGCCCACCAGAGGATTTCGGTGTCTCCGGCGAGTCCCCCCACCAGCCGGGCAATCAAGGGAATCGTGACCGCGACGTAGGGAATGTTGTCGATCAGCGAGGACAGGAATCCGCTCACCCAGAGCACCATCATCGCGGCAAAGAAGAGCGTGCCCGTCTCCGACAGGTCAAAGCTCGCCCGCCCCCATCCGATGAATCGCTCCAGCCCGCCGGCCAGCGTATCGATCAGGCCGGTCGCAACCGCCGCGCCCACGGCAATGAACAGGAAAGAAAAGAATGCAAGGGTCGGCCACTCGATCTCCCGCTCGATGACCTGGAGGATGCCGTGCACCCGCTCCCCCTGCGTGGGCTCGTGGGTACGCATCGTGATCCAGTCCTGGGCCACGAGAATCATCGCCGCGCCGATCGCGGCGGGAACCGCTACCGGCATGCCGGTCAGCGTGTGGGTGAAGAATCCCACGAAGATGAGCGCCGAGATGGCGAGGCTCCACTTGAGGAGCTGCGGCTGGTGAATGACGGCGGCCTCGGCGGAGACGGCCGCCTCGTGCGCGCTGGCAAGCTCCTTTCGATAGTACCGGCGGGAAAACCAGAGGCAGGCGATCAGCATCCAGAGGACCGGCATCGTGAGGTTTTCGATGAAATCGAAAAATGAGAGGCCGGCCCCCGAACCGATCAGGATATTGGGCGGGTCGCCGATCAAGGTGGCGGTGCCTCCGATATTCGAGGCGATGACCATGGGGAGGAGAATCGCCGCCGGCCGGATCGCAGTCGCGGCGGCCATCCGGATGGCCATCGGGTAGACGAAGATCACGGTCGTGACGTTGTCGAGTACCGCCGACAACAGCCCGGTAAACCACACCACCATGGCGAGGAGGCTGCCGGGGCGGCCCCGTGAGCGATCGATCACCCGGCCCACCGCCCAATCGAAGACGCCGGTCGTTTTCAGCACCCCGACCACCGCCATCATCGAGGCGAGCAGGAGCAGTACGTTCAGGTCGAGCGCCTGGTGCGCCCGCTCGAACGTGATCAGGTGCCAGGGCGTGAAATAGGTGATGAGCCAGAGCAGGGCCACCGCGGAAAAGATCACCAGCACCCGGTGCGCCTTTTCCATGGCCAGCAGCACGAAGACCGCGATGATGATCGCGGCGACGATGCCCTGGGAGACGGGGTCCTGCGTCACCGCAAGGGTGTGTTCCACCTGAGACTCCAGGGTGTCGTTGGAAGTGGCGGGCCGGTCTGCCAATCTCCGCGCCCGGTGGGATCACCGCAAGCCGCCCGCTTGCCGCCGGCGGATCCCGGCATCAACTTCCTCGCCGGTCTCCATTTGCCCCCTACGCCTTTCCGGAGGACTCCATGCGCTCCCTGCGTCTGATTTCCACGGTTGCCCTGGTCGCCGCAGCCCCAGCGGGGGCCCAGCAGTTTCTGCCCCAATCCACGCTGATTTCGGTGGTCCAGACCCACAAGGCCTCGCTGCTTCGCTATCTCGACGCGGCGCCCGATTCCATGCTGGGGTTCCGCCCGACTCCGGGCGTGCGGAACTTCGCCGAGCAGATCGAACACGCCGCCTTTGCCGACGCACTCATCGCCCATCTCGCCATCACCGGCTCCATGGCGGTTCCCTCCATGGGCGACTCGGCGGTGTATCTGCACAACAAGGCCGCTCTCCGAGCGTACGCGATCCGGGCCATGGATCACACCGTCGAAATGCTCCGCGGCGTGAAGGATGCCGATATGCTCACCGAGGTGAACATGTTCGGCAACAAGGTGCCCCGCTTCCGCGGACTCATGGAGCTGCTGGACCATTTCCCCTGGACGCTGGGCCAGACGGTGCCCTACCTCCGGCTGAACGGGGTCACCCCTCCTACCTACACACCGTTCTGATGACGGCGATCCAGTCGTCGCGAGGCCGCGCAGCGGCCGTAGCGATCTCGTCGGGATCGCGTCGGGCCCTCTGGGCCCTCGCGATGACCGCGGGACTTGCATCCGCCCAGGCACCGGCACGGCCTTTCGGCACGTTGCGCGAGCAAGCCGACCTTCAGCAGCAATGGCTCGAAAAGCGGATCACCACGCTTCTGCCGCCGCTGATGCGGAAATACGGAATCGACCTCTGGGTCATCCCGATGCGGGAGTACAACGAGGACCCGGTCTTCAGCTCGCTCGTCTCCCCTACGACATTCGCGGCGCGCCGCCGGACGATCTACGTGTTTTACGATCGAGGCCCCGACAAGGGTGTCGAACGCATTGCACTGGGCGGGTCGTCGCAAGGGGGACTCTACGAGGCGGTCCGGAGCACGAAGCCGGTTTCCGGAACGGCCGGCGTCGCGGGCAACCAGGCCGAGCTCTGGGGCGACGAGCAGTGGCAGGTGCTCAAGAAGGTGCTGGAGGAGCGAAACCCGAAGGTGATCGGCATCGACAAGTCGCGCACCTTCGCGTTTTCCGATGGCCTCTCCTCCGGAGAGCTCGAGGGGATGAGCCAGGCGCTGGGACCCGAGTGGACTCGCCGCTTCCGGCCGGCGGAGGGGCTGGCCGTCGATCTGATCGCCGCGCGGCTGCCGGAAGAGGAGGCATTCTACACCCGGCTGACGCAACTGGTCTGGAGCACCATCGAGGAGATGTTTTCGGACCGAACCATCAATCCGGGCACCACCCGGACGAGCGACCTGGTGTGGTTCTGGCGCCAGCGAATCAACGATCTGGGCCTGGGCACATGGTTCCAGCCGTCCATCGAGGTGCAGCGCAAGGGCATGACCGCGGACCAGCTGGGTGCCGACCCGGTGATTCAGCGAGGCGACGTACTCCACTGCGATGTCGGCATTACCGCGCTCCGGCTCAATACCGACACCCAGCACAACGCGTACGTGCTCCTTCCGGGGGAGACGGACGCCCCCGCCGGCCTCACGCACGCGCTGTCCAACGCGAATCGGCTCCAGGACATCCTCTTCGAGGAGCTTCGCGCCGGCCTCTCCGGGAACGAGATCCTGGCTGCGGCGCTCGCCAAAATGCGGCGCGAGGGACTCGACGGCACCATTTACAGCCATCCGATCGGGATGCATGGGCACGGTGCCGGACCGCTGATCGGCTTGTGGGACTACCAGGACGGAGTCCCCGGTCGTGGCGACCACAAAGTGATCCCCGGGATGTGGTACTCCAGCGAGCTCCAGGCGACGACCGCCGTGCCGGAGTGGGGCGGACAGCGGGTCCGGATGGCGATGGAAGAGGATTTCTTCGTGGGACCCGACGGCCGTCCGCGCTGGGCGCTCAAGCGGCAGGACAGGCTGCACCTCGTGCGGTAAGCGGTACGCGGTGAGCGGTGAGTTAGATTGCGTCGTTGCGACTTTGCGTCTTTGCGTCTATCTGCGGGAGCACCAGGATGAGCCAGGAACCGGAATACCTCAAGCGTCTGCGCGCGCAGCAGGAGCGCAAAGGCAAATCAGGCAAGTCGGTAACGCCCGATCGGCCCGAAACCGGGGCGCCCCAGTACACGGCGCAGGAGCACGAAGCGCTTCGCTGGGCTCGCGAGCTTGCCGAGAGCACCGAGCTCCGGTCGGTACGGAACCTGTCGGGAGCCCGATTCGCCGTGCTGGTCCGGTTGCAAAGCGCGAGCGGGCTCCGGTTTCTGTCGGTCGAGGGAATAGCGGACCGGGACACCTTGAAGGAGAGGGTCAAGCCGGGCGCCACCGTCGGCGAGGAAGTGCTGGGTGCCTACGAAGTGCGCGGAGGACGTCCGGTGACCATCGCAATCGAAGAGGGACAGGTGGTCCTCAAGATGGGGCAGCCCCGGCTGGGCGCGAACCCTGTCACTCCTGAACAGATGCTGCGGAAAGCCGCCGCGGAAGCCGAAACCCGAGCGAAAACCCGCTTCAAGGACCGCGGCCGCTGACGCTAGGGGATGATCCGGCGCAGCTCCACGTTGTAGACGATCACCGCGTTGGGAGGGATCTCCCCTGTGCCCTCCGCACCGAAGGCCAGGCCGGGCGGGATGACGAGCTTTCGTCTTCCGCCCGGTGTCATTCCAGGGAGCGCCGCGTCGATTCCCGCGAGAATGCTCCCGGTTCCGATCCTGAGCTCCGCGAATCCGCTGTCGACCTTGGCCCCGTCCGGCAGCCACCCGTCGAAACCGATTTCGACCGAATCCCCGGCCATCGCCACCCTGCCCAGCGTGTCTCCGGTCACGATATCCTGCCAGAGAACGCCGTCGGGAAGCTTGGCCATGTCGGCCACGCTCACCTGGAGGTCGGGGGCATAGTCCAACATTTCCGGAATCGTGTCCGGCGGGGGAGGGGCCGGATTGAACGCGGACCGAATCGACTGGAGCACGCCCTTGGGGGAGGACCCGCCGGAGCAGCCGGCGAGACCGGCGAGCAGCGGTGGCAGGAGCATCGACCGAAGCTTCATGGCGGAATCCTACCCCGCACCCGTTTCGCGGGAAAGCCGCCCGCATCTGGCGCGGCGAAGCCTATCATGGCATTTTCGCAGCCCAACCCTCAACAGGACTCTTCGGATGCAAATGCGTGGATCGGCCCGGCTGATGCTCCCCGCGCTGGTATTGGCGGCTTGCGCAAAGACAGAACCGCCAGCGGAGCAGGCCGCCGCCGCCCCGCAGCCCGCGGCGCCCGCCATCGTGCATGTCACGGCGACGGACTATGCCTTCCAGGCACCGGATACGCTCCCGTCCGGAGTGACCACCTTCCACCTGATGAATGAGGGGAAAGAAGCCCACCACGTGGTGCTCGTGAAGATGCCCCTGGCCGAATTCCAAAAGGCAAATCCCGGGAGCCCGCCGCCGGCTGATCTCGTCGTCCTGGGTGGTCCCAACGCGGCGATGCCAGGTGGAATCGCCGAGGCGACGGTGGATCTCGCTCCGGGCAGCTACACGATGGTGTGCTTCATTCCATCCACCGACGGGACGCCGCACGCGATGAAGGGGATGGCCCGGGGCCTCGAGGTTACCCAGGGCACCAGCACCGCCACCATGCCGGCGGCGGACATCACCGTCAAACTCACCGACTATGCTTTCGAGATTACCGGGCCGCTCACCGCCGGGCATCACGTGGTCCGGGTCGAGGATGCCGGTCCCCAGATGCACGAGCTGGTGCTGGTCAAGCTCGAGCCGGGCAAGACGGTGCAGCAGATGGCGGCCTGGCTCGAGAAGGCCGAAGGCCCCCCGCCGGGCACACTCATCAATGGTGCGTCGCCGATGACCGCCGGTGTGGCCAACACCACCACGGTCGATCTGACGCCGGGCGACTACGGTCTCATCTGCTTCGTCTCCGACGCCAAGGATGGCAAGCCCCACATCGCCCACGGAATGTTCAAGCAGATCACCGTGAATTGATGCCGAGGCTCATTGTGAGCCGTGACCCTCACTGCCCGCACCACCTCCAGCCGGCCGCTCCATTACGCGGACGGCGCCGATCCAGCGCTCGACCGGCCCGCCTACCTTCGTGGCGGGTCGAGCCTGGCATGGATTGCCGGCCGCATCGCGCTGATTCAGGATGACGCGAACTTTCTCGCCATCGTCGATCCGGAGTCGGGCCTGGCGCGGGGCATTCCTCTCCCGGCCGGGAAAGGGGGTGCCCGGCAGTTCGACGAGCGGCGAGGCAACAAGAAATACCGGCTCGACCTGGAAGCGTGTGTCGCCGTCGAACGGGTGAGCGGAACACTGCTCCTCGCATTCGGCTCCGGCTCCACCGGGAGACGGGAGCACGTGCTGATGGTCGAAGGCCTCGACCAGGCCGCCCCGCTGGTCACGCTGCTCCAGGCACCGCGATTCTATAAGGCACTCAGGGAGGCTTCGGGGTTTTGCGGGAGCGCGCTCAATCTCGAAGGCGTGCTTCAGGCCGGGGACCAGTTGCGATTCTTCTCGCGGGGGAACGGCGCGCCGGCCGCTGGAATCATCCCGGTCGATTCGGCCTGTTCGATGGATCTCGAGCCGTTGCTCGCCCATCTCCGGGCTCCCGAGTCGGCCGATCCTCCCGGGCCGGCCGACATCACCCGGTACGATCTCGGCGCGCTCGAAGGAGTCCCCCTGGGATTCACCGACGCCATGGCGTGGCATGGCTCGGTGCTCTACACCGCGGCGGCGGAGGCATCCCCCGATGCCGTGAGAGACGGCCCGGTGGCCGGGTCCGCCGTCGGGGTCATCGATGCCGATGCATCGACGCGGTGGGCTCCAATTACCGATCCGTCGGGCGCGCTCCTCCGCATCAAGGCGGAGGGTCTGGTAGCTGATCCCGCGTCGGCGTCGCAGATCTTCGTGGTGCTCGATGCCGATGATCCCGCAGTGCCGTCCGAGCTCTGCACGGTGACACTCGAAGGGCCGTGGGCCCCGCTGACGGCTCCCCGCTGACTGCTCACCGCCCCTCGCGCATGGCCAGGCGCCGCTTCACTGCTTCCCGAACATCGAACCGGGATTCCGGCTCGGCGGAGAACTTCGCCTCCAGCGCATAAGCATCCGCTTCCAGCGGAATACCCCGGTATCGACCACCGGCGGTCACCCAGCCTCGGAGGTAGCGGGCAAGAAATGCCTCGAGCCCGAGCACTTCGTATTGCACCACATGGACCAGCTCATGGAAGAGAAGGCGCCGCCAGGGGAGTCCTTGCGCGGGAGCGTCGGGCGCGATCAGAATCGTGTCGCCGTAGGTGATGCCTGCGATACCGACGAGGTGAAGTGGCGTCCGGCAGAGGCGGACGCCGCGCAGGAAGGACTCGTCGTGAAAAGGTGTCAGCCAGTCGATGTCGTCTGATGCGAGCGGGTGGGCGCGGGAGCGGTGCCGGTCGCGCCGGTTCCCAACCCAGGCTCGAGCGGTCCACAGGATCACCTCGACATCCCCCTAGACGCGACGAGGGACGACCGGCAGAACGGCATGGGAGGGGTGCGCGGTATCCATGTAAACCCGGTTGACCGCGATCCGGGTCTCGCGTGCGCGCCCTTCCGGCTCTCCGGTGTTGGGATTGGCGTCGAAGTGGGGGAAATTGCTGCTGGAAATGTCCAGGCGGATGCGGTGCCCGCGCATGAATCGGTTACTGGTGGGAAACGCCTCGATCCGGATCGGATATATCCGGCCGGGGGTCATCAGCTCCGGGGCCTCCCACGACGCGCGATACCGCACGCGGAGGATGCCGTCCGTCAGATTCATTGCATATCCCTCCGGGTAATCCGGGTTGGGAGGATATACGTCGATCAGCTTGGCGGTGAAATCAGTGTCGGGGGCGCTGGACGAGATCCAGAGATTGACGGTGAGCGGCCCGGTGACCTCGACATCGTCGTCGAGGGGAGGCGTCTGGAACACCAGCACGTCGGAGCGCTCGCCGAGCGGCCGATAGGGTTCCCGCGAGCCGAAGAACTGCGGGCCTTCCCGCTGATCGAATGCCCCTCCCACCATGACCGGCAGGCCCGATGTGACGGTGCCACCGATCGTCGGCACCGGATGGGCCGGATCGTATGCGTATTCTTCGAACGCCGCGTGCTCCGGAGGCGTCGCCCGCGACAGCATCCCGCTTCGCTGGAGATAGAATGGCGTCCACCGGGTGCCGGGAAGGGGCCAGTCGGTTTCGTTTCGCCAGACGCCGCCATGCTGCATCCGGCCCGCCGCGTTCCGGCGCCCGCTCCCGCCCCCCATGACGAAGAGGCGAACCGCGGGCTCACGGTCGACTCCATTGTCGAGACCCTTGAGCCATCGATCGAACCAGCGGAGCCGCAGGGTCAGGAAATCCGGGGCGAGATTGCCGTCGAGGGGGGCATCGGATCCGAAATCGACATCGCCGGCATAGGTCAGCTGCCTGTCGCCATGGGTCCATGGCCCGAGGATCAGGCGCACCGGACCACGCTTCCGCTTCGAGAGACCGATGTAGTTGTCGGTCGCGGTGCGTGGGTACGGATCGTACCAGGACGACAGGTGAACCATCGCGGCGTCGCAGAACTGATCGTAGAAGCCCTCGGCATAGATGCCGAGCTGCTTCCAGAACCCGTCGAATTCGCCGTGCTCCCACTGCTCGAACAGGTAGGTCTCGTACTCCGGGGCCAGGCTGACCGGCGAATCTCCCCTCCGCCATGGCATCCGACGGAACCACTGCCGGATGTCGATGGCCTTCATCGCGGCGAGCCTCGCGGGATTGCCCTCGATCTCGGGACTCTCCAGCGCCTGATTGAATGCCCATGTCGCCTGCTTGAGCTCGAACGCACCCCCCTGCCGGATTCCCCCCTGATAGGCGTTGGAAAATCCGCCCGAGTCGAGGAACATCGCCGCCACACCCGGCGCGCCGGCGCTGCCAAGCGCCCCCTGCGTGTGGGCTGCATAGGAAAGTCCCATCGTGCCGATCCGCCCGTTGCACCATGGCTGTCCCACGATCCAGGCGCAGGTATCGAATCCGTCATTTCCGTCACTCAGGTATTTGACGAACTCTCCCCCGGATTTGTAGCGGCCGCGGCAGTCCTGGTAGATCACGACATACCCCTGCCTCACGAAGAACCGGGCCACCTCGACGCGACTCTTCGGCTTGGCGACGGCGGGCGTCCGTTCGGACCGGCTGTCGGCGGTCTTGTCGTAGGGGGTCCGCTCGAGAATCACCGGAAAGCGCTGCGGCAGCGGCACCCCGTTGCGCGCGGGAAGATAGACGTCGGTTGCGAGGCGCACTCCATCGCGCATCGGGACCATGAGATCCCGCATGACGACGACATCGAAGGGGGTGTCCTGGGTCTGGCGGGGAACGAACGCAGGGAGGACGAGAGCGCCGGCGGCGGTAACGGAGAGCTCGAGGAAATCGCGTCTCTGAATTGGGACCGGTTCGGACATGCTGCAAGATAAGGCGCGAAGGAAAAGGGAGTGGGCATTTGGCAGTAGGCACTGGCGCCTGCTGCCTGCTGCCTGCTGCCTAGGCGCTATTCCATCGAGAAGTGATTTTCTTCGCCCGCGTCCAGAACTCGATCGAGCCGTGACCGGTGATGTCGCCGACACCGAATTTCGACTCGTTCCACCCGCCGAAGGAGAACGGTTCCCGCGGCACCGGTACCCCGATGTTGACGCCCACCATTCCGGCGCTCGCGCGCTCGGCGACATAGCGGGCCGCGCCGCCGCTCTCGGTGAATACCGACGCGGCGTTCCCGTAGGGCGAGGCGTTCTCGATGGCGAGCGCCTCGTCTACGGTGCTGGCGCGCACGATCGCCAGCACCGGTCCGAAGACCTCTTCCTTGGCGATCCGCATCTCGGGTCGCACCCGATCGATCACGGTCGGGCCGACATAGAACCCACCCTCTCGTCCCGGCACGACCACACCGCGCCCGTCCAGCAGCACCTCGGCCCCGTCGGCCTCGGCCTCGTCGATGTACCGCTCGATGCGCTCTTTGGCCGCCCGGCTGATGACGGGGCCGAGCGTGCTCCCGGGAATCAGCCGGCGCGCTTCCGCCACCAGCTGCGCGATCACATGGTCGGTCGCGGTCACGGCGAGCATCACCGACGCGGCCATGCAGCGCTGCCCAGTGCAGCCCGCCATCGAGGCGACGATGTTGACGGCCGACACCGCCGGATCCGCGTCGGGGAGGACGATGAGATGATTCTTGGCCCCGCCGAGCGCGAGCACGCGCTTGAGACTCGCCGTCCCCCGCCGGTAAACCAGCTTGGCCACGCGGGTCGAGCCGACGAAGCTGATCGCCGCGATCCCCGGGTGATCGCAGATGGCCTCGACGACCTCCTGGCCGCCGTTCACGATATTGAACACGCCGGGAGGGAGCCCCGCTTCTTCCAGCAGCATCCCAAGGCGCGCCGCGGACAGTGGGACCAGCTCCGACGGCTTCAGCACCATGCAGTTGCCCAGGGCCAGCGCGTTCGGAATCGTCCAGTTCGGAATCATCACCGGAAAGTTGAACGGCGCGATCGATGCCACGACCCCGACCGGGTGCCGGTCGGTGCGGCATTCAATCCCCCGGCTGACCTCGAGCACCTCCCCCGCGGCAATTTCAGGGAGTGCACAGGCGAATTCGGTGACCTCCATCGCCTTCTGGACCTCCGCCCGGGCTTCGTCCGGCAGCTTGCCGTGCTCCTCGGTTATCAGCCGGGTGAGCTCCTCCATGTCGCGCTCGAGCAGCCCACGGTAGCGGAAAAAGACCTGTACGCGCTCCTTGAGCGGGGTGGCTGCCCACCCGGGGAACGCCCGGGCGGCGGCCGCCACGGCCTTGTCCACCGTCGCTCCCGAAGAGAGGGGGACGCGGGAGAGCAGGGAAGCGTCGGCCGGCGCTTCGACATCGAGATGCGCGCCGTCTCCCGCGATGAACCGGCCGCCGATGAGGTTTGCGACATCGGGGTATCTCGAGAGGCGCGTGGACGCGGGAGGCATGGTCAGTCGATCCTGTTCCGAAGGCGACACCAAGTCGCGAAGTCAGAGCTGTTCCCGTTCACCGTTGATCGTTCACCGTTCACGCTGTTTGGCCAATTCCTGTTCGGCCGCTATGAATCCAAACGCGCCCCACTGCCCGCCCGCCACGATTCGGCGAAAGATGTCATTCGCCGCAGCGGTCCTGCCGTTGTAGAGGTGCCAGTTGCCGATACCATAGGCCGCCGTGACATCGGTCACCGACATTTCCCCGGTCGGAGTCACGGCGAGCACCGAGTCGGAAGCCAATTCCCCTTTGTACATGAGCAGGAGGCGGTGGTAGGTGTCATTCTCGATGACATCCATCCGAGTCCTGATCGGGAGCAGCACCTGGACGGCCTCATCCACTCGCCCCAGGCGACGGAGCGCCATGTACAACCAGTGGGCGGTCGACACCCGGCGATCGTCGTTGTGCGCCTCGGCGAGCTCGCGGCGGTATACCGGGACCGCACGGGCAAAGTCTCCTTTGAGGTAATACGCGAGGCCAAGGTGATACATGATGTTGGACTGCAGTGTTCCGATCGGCCGGTTCATCGCGTTGGGCTGGCCATCCGGCTCGACCTGGTCGGGTTTGTCGGCTGCCAGCGCACGAGCCCGCTCGAAATCACGGATGGCGTTATCGAGCTCCCGCACCGTGATGTAGCGGTGCCCCCGATGGCGGTAGAGCCAGGGGTTCTCGGGATGCAGCGCGATGCCCTTGCTGTACACTTCGATCGCTTCCCGAATGCGTCCGAGGTAGGCGAGTCTCCGCCCGAACCAGACGATCGAATCGGGGTTGGCCGGCGTGCGCTCGTACGCGGCCTGCGCCTGGGCGAGTTGCTGCTCGTATCGGGTGCGAACGGCCGGCGGAAGCGGAAAGGTGCGGAGCGTGTCGTTCAGAAACGAGATCGCCTGCACCGGTGCCGGCGCGGCGACGCCGGCTTGGGCCGCGAGCGGTGTAGGGAGGGCCAACAGGAAGATGAAGAATCGCATAATCCTCCAGTGGTGAGGCTCCTGTCCGGGTGTCGCGCTCTAAGCCGCCGGTCTTGTCGTTGGGGCCGGAACGGTGCAGTTTTAAAGGTCATCCCCGAGCTCGGTTGCTCGGTATTGAGCCACTTGGATCCGGGGTCACGTGAAGACTGCCAGCATCACATTCCCGAACCGGGACTATACCGGTTTCGCGGAAGAAGTGAAGGCGAAGGTCGCCGAGTACTTCGATTCCCGGGGACTAAGCCGGAACGCGACTCCCGCCATGGTCGTCAAGACCGTGGTGCTCCTGGGATTGACCTTCGTACCCTACGCGCTGGCGCTCACCAACCGGTTCTCTCCGCTGACCATGCTGGGCTTCGCGGTGCTGATGGGTATCGGGCTCGCCGGTATCGGATTCGCCATCTCCCACGATGCGCTGCACGGCGCTTACTCCTCGAGTCCGCGCCTCAACGCGTTGCTCGGGAGATCCTTCGATCTCCTTGGTGCCAACGGATACATGTGGAAGATCACCCATAACGTGATCCACCACACCTATACGAACATCGACGGCGTGGACGAGGATCTCACCGTCTCGCCGCTGCTCAGGCTCTCGCCCGGTGCGCCGCTGCTGCGGATCCATCGCTTTCAGCACCTCTACGGCCTCGCGGCCTACTCGATGTCCACGATCTTCTGGGTGTTCATCAAGGACTTCAAGTACTTCTTCCAGAAGGACCTCGGGCCCTACAAGAACAAGAAGCATCCGCGAGGCGAATGGGTGAATCTGTTCGCGTCGAAGCTGGTCTACTACGGCTGGTCGATCGTCATTCCCCTGCTGATTCTCGACGTGGCGTGGTGGCAGTTCACGATCGGTTATCTGGTCATGCACCTCACCGCCGGGTTCATTCTCGGCGTCGTGTTTCAGCTCGCCCACGTCGTCGAAGGACCGGACTACCCGGTGCCCGATGAGGCAGGGCGGATGGCAGATGCCTGGCTGGTGCACGAGATGGAGACGACGGCCAATTTCGCCCGGTCGAGCCGACTGGTGAGCTGGTATGTCGGAGGCCTGAATTTCCAGATCGAGCACCATCTCTTCCCCAAGGTGTGCAGCGTCCACTACCCGGCGATCAGCGTGATCGTCAAGGACACGGCGGTCAAGTACGGCGTGCCCTATTACGACCAGCCGACCGTCATGGCGGCGGTCCGATCCCACCTGAGGATGCTCAAGAAACTGGGGCCCGAAGAGTGGGCGGCGAGACGCTCCGAACAGAAACTGCAGGCGGCGTAGCGAGGCATCAGGCAACTGGCAGCAGGCAACAGTGGACTTGCCTGTTGCCTGTTGCCTAGGCCACTCCCTTCCGTATCGCCTCTAAGACTTTCTCTGAAAACACATCCACCTCGTCGGGCGTCGTATAAACGTTCGGTGTAATGCGGAGCCCGGTGAATTCCGGGTGTCCGATGTAGGTATTGACGATGCGGTGCTTGTCCCAGAGCCATCCGTTGAGTTTGAGCATATCCAGCCCGGCCACGTTGAAGAGGCCGATCCCGCCGCTGTAGGGTGAATCGAGCGGGGTGAGCACCTGTACCCGGTCGCTCTCGGCGAGCAGGCGCTTGGCCCAGCGGTCCCGGAGCCAGCGCAGCCGGGCGATCTTCCGTTCCGCACCGATGGCGCGATGAAATGCCAGTGCCGCCGAGATCGCGTTGTGATTCGCCGCCGGGTGGGTACCGATCTCCTCGTACTTGCGGATATTGTCGTCCTGCTCGGGCGCCGCGGCCATGAGCGGCCAGAGTTTTTTCTGCTTGTCCTTCCTCACGTACAGGAATCCCGCCCCGATCGGGACCAGCAGCCACTTGTGGAGACTGGTGCCGTAGTAGTCGCACCCCAGCTCATCGCGGGTAAAGGGGAAGTGGGCGTATGCATGGGCGCCGTCGACGAAGACTTCGATCCCGCGCGGGCGCGCGAACTCCACCAGCTCCTTCACCGGCATGATCTGGCCGGTGAGGTTGGTGATGTGGGTGACCTCGATGACCCGTGTCCGTGGGGTGACGGCGGCCTTGAACTGGTCGACGAGGTACTGCTGTGACGGAGGCGGGACCTTGAAGGACACCTGTTTCAGCACGATGCCGTCGCGCCGTTCCCGCTGGCGCCAGGCGGTGATCATCCGTCCGTAATTCTGGTTGGTCACGATCACCTCGTCGCCGGCCTTGAGATCGAGTCCGAAGATCATGATCTCGTTGGCTTCCGACGCGTTCCGCGTGATCGCCATTTCCTCGATATCACAGCCGAAGTCGCGCGCCAGGTCCCGGCGCACGCTCTCGATGCGCGGCTCCAGGACCCGCCACATGTGATCGACCGGGAGCTCGTTGCTGAACCGGAGATCCCGGATCATCTGGTCGAGCACGTGGGTCGGGGCCGGTGAGCATCCACCGTTGTTCAGGTTGACCATCGTGCGGTCCACGTCGAACGCGCGCTGAATCTCGGTCCAGTAGGCCTCATCCCCGGCGACGCCTGCCGCGCTTCGCGTCCCGGCGATCTCCGAGGCACGGAGCACTCGAGTGATCGCCTGGTCGCGGAACACCGGGAGGGTCGCGGCGGAACCGGCCAGCGCGCTGAGGAACGAACGACGGGTGGCCATGCGGCCTCCTCGGAGGGAATGCGAAGGGGGAGCGTCTAATTCTCCGGGAAAGGGGGTTGGGACGCAAGGGCTCGTGCCCGGGCGGGTTTCGGCACCGGACCTACACCCGCGGACCGCCTTACATTTCGACGCATGACCGAGCTTCCCGCCGTCGTCGTGACCGGTGCTTCGAGCGGCATCGGGGCAGCATGCGCGCTCCGCCTCGCCCGGAGCGGGTTTCGTGTCTTTGCCGGGGTCCGGAACCCCGAGGACGGCGAGCGGCTCCTGCATGGGGCCGGTGGCGGTATGCAATGGCTTCTCCTCGACGTGACCGACGGGGGAACGATTGCGCGGGCGGCCGACTCCGTGCGCTCGGCACAGGGTGATCGCGGGCTTGCGGGCCTGGTCAACAATGCGGGCATCGCGGTTGGCGGTCCGCTCGAGTATCTCTCCGCCGATCGGTTGCGGCACCAGCTCGAAGTGAATGTCGTCGGACTGCACGCGGTGACCCAGGCGTTCATTCCGGTGATTCGCCAGGGCCACGGGCGGATCGTCCACATCGGCTCCATCGCCGGCAAAATCGCCTCGCCGTTCACCGGAGCGTATGCGGCGTCGAAGCATGCCGTCGAAGCGCTGACCGATGCGCTCCGGCTCGAGCTGGCGCCGGAGGGCATTCACGTCTCGGTCGTCGAGCCCGGTCAGATCCGGACCCCGATCTGGGACAAGGGGCTTCGGGAGTTCGACGCGATCTCCTCGCAGATTCCAGCCGACGGCATGCGCCGATACCGCGGCAGGCTCCAGGCACTGCACCACATCCTCGAGCGGGCAAGGACCCGGGCGACGCCGCCCGACGCGGTCGCCGACGCCGTGCTCCACGCGCTCGGGTCGACGGCGCCGCGCACGCGCTATGTCGTGGGCGGAGATGCCCGGGTTCGACTCTGGCTGACCCGGCTCCTTCCCGATCGCATTCTTGACCAGGTGGTGCTTCGCGCCCTCGACCATCTCGAGCGGCGGGTTTCATGATTCGCGGTCCGATCGCCCGCCTGCTCTGTCTGCTCTCCCTGGCGGCCTGCCTCGACGACCAGCCGTTCGGCTCGACCGGCCCGGGGGACGACGGCGTGGCGATTACGCCGAGAAGTCTCTTCCTCGAGCCGGGAGGCACGGCTCGACTCTTCGGTCTCCCTGGCCCGCGAGGAGGAGGCGCGGTGGAATGGGAGAGCTCCGATCCGTCTGTGGTGACGGTCAATGCCGAAGGCCTGGTGACGGCCATTGCCCCCGGAACGGCGGAGGTGCGTGGAGAGAATTCGCGGGGAAGCGGACGCACCCGCGTCACCGTCCTTCCGGCGCTGGCGTCGCTCAGCACCTGGCGGATCCGACATGAGGCGGTGACTGATGTGTCGCTCCTTGGGGTCTGGAGCGCCGATCCTCTCGTCTCGTTCGCCGTGGGACAGGCCGGCACCATTCTGCGGACGTTGAACGGCGGCCTCAGCTGGGCTCGCATGAATACGCCGGACAATGGAGTCGATCTCGTGGGAGTCTGGGGGACATCGCCCAGCAACGTCTATGCGGTCGGGACTTTCGGGACGATCCTCCGGTTTAATGGGCAGTCATGGTCGCGAATGGCGAGTCCTACCGGGAATACCCTGCTCGAGGTCTGGGGACTCGCGCCTGACGATATCTACGCCGTCGGATCGGGCGTGACGCTCCGATACGATGGAACCGCCTGGCGTGCGCTGGCGGGTACCGAGACCTCGGAGCTCTGGGCGGTCTGGGGCGCGGACCGCTCGAGCATCTTCGCCGCCGGACAAAACGGCGTGCTGTTCCGGCTCGAGGGCACCCGGTGGATTCCGATGCAAAGCCCGACCACTCTCCTCCTGCTGGGGCTCTGGGGCACCGGACCGAGCAATCTCTATGCGGTCGGCATTCAGGGAACGCTGGTCCAGTTCGACGGCGTGCGCTGGAATCTGGTACCCCTCCCGTTGCGAAACGATCTGTTCGGGATCTGGGGCATCAACGCCGGCAACGTGCTGGCGGTCGGCAACAACGGGGCAATGATCGTCTTCAATGGCTCGGCCTGGACCCTGGCGCCACAGACCGCCACGGGGGAAAATCTCCGCGCGGTGCACGCGTCACCGTCGGGCGACTTCGTGGTGGCGGGATGGAGCGGGACCACGATGCATCGAGAGAGCACCGGATGGCGGCTCGGAGCCGCGGGGCCGAACCTCTTCGATCTGGCCGAAGGCCCGGGGGGAGTCCGCTACGCCGTGGGGAACGCCGGCGCGGTGTACCGGGAGTCCGGACCGGGGTGGACGGCACTCCCTATTCCGACCCGGCAGACCTTGTATGGTGCCGCCCGGCAGGGCGGTGCGCTGCTCGTCGTGGGAGACAGCGGTACCATCCTCCGCTATGACGGTGCGCAGTGGAAAAAGGAATCGGTCATGGCGCCGACACTGCTGCGCTCGGTCTGGACCAGCGAAGCCGGCGCGGCATTCGTGGTGGGAGACCGGGGGACGATGCTTCGGTGGCAGGGTTCGACCTGGACCTCGCAGGCACCGGTGACCACGCGCTTTCTTCGCCATGTCTTCGGGGTGGATCCGTCCCATGTCTATGCCGTGGGCGACAGCGGGACCGCGCTCGAGTGGAACGGTGCCGAATGGCGAAACATGGGGCTCCGAAGCAATGCGCTGCTGCGCGCCGTCTGGGGGACGGCGCCGGACGATCTGTTCGCGGTCGGGTCGGGAGGCGCCATCTTCCGCTATGACGGTGTCCAGTGGTACTCGATGCAGAGCCCCACCCAGCGAGAGCTCAGGACCGTGTGGGGTTTCGGGCCGACTGAGGTCTATGCCGCGGGGGAGGAGGGAATCCTGCTCCGCTTCAACGGCAGTAGCTGGACCGTCGTGCCGACCAACAACCGCTCCTTGATCCTTTCGCTCGAACCTACCGCCGGCGGTCGATTGACCGCGGTCGGCGCGCGGGCGCTGGTGCTCGAAGGGGAGCGGTGAGCTTACCGCTCACCGTACCGCAGCACCACGGCCTCGCTCCTCCCCCCGGGTACGACGGTCACGACTACCAGGCGATCGTAGTCGGTGTCGCCAAGCAGGGGCACTTTGATTCCGGAGAGTTTTTCCACGATCAGGTGCACCAGATTGCTGTGGCTCGCCACCACGATGCGGCTTCCTGGAGGCATCGCACGGATAAGCGCGACCAACGAATCCGGCAGCGCCGCTGGCACGATCACCGGGGTGAGGCCCGCTGCCCGGGCCAGCGGCTCGACCGTCTCCTGTGTGCGCTGGAACTCTGAGGCGAACGCCGCGGTGAGATGGGCGTCGCTGAGCACGCGCGCGAGCGCCGCCGCCCGCTGGTGCCCCTGCGCGGTGAGCGAGGGATCGGGAGTCTCCGGTCCCTTCTCGGCGTGACGAACCACGAACACCGTGATCGGCGCATTCTGCGCTTGCAGGGCTCCTGCCGGACAGAGGAGCGTCAAAGCCGCCATCAGCTGCTTGATCATCGGCAATACCCTTTCGGTCGAAGTGCGCTGTTACAGGTCGCGCCGCGCCGGCAGCACGACGTTCGCCACCAAGAGCCCCATCACCAGCGCGATCGCGGTCAGCAAGGCGCTGAATGCCGTGTCGATGCCCGCCACGACACGGTTGTCCATGAGGGCGGCAACGCTCCGGAATCCGATGCTGCCGGGGACCAGCACCAGCACCCCCGGCGCCACGACGACGCTGGCGGGCCGCGAGGTACGCGTCGCGAACGCCCACCCCGCCACCGCCACTCCGAACGATCCGAAGAAGGGGCCCAGCTCGGCACCCACCAGGCGGGTCCCCAGGCGCGAAGCCAGGACGGAGATGCCGGCCCCGAGAAGGATCCAGGGTATGTCGCGCCGGTCCGCTTTCAGGAGCACTGCAAACGCCAATGCTCCGGTGGTCAGGGCGACCCAGATGAATTCGGCCTGCAGGCCTTCCGGGGGCGTCACCGCCGGCGCGCCGAAGCTCAGCTCGGCGACCCGGGTTCCCAGCGCAACGCCGAACCCGATTCCGAGAAATACGATGAACGCACCGGCGGCGCGAGCCGTCCCGGCGGCCAGGTGGCCGGTGGATAGCTCGCCCATCGCGCCGACGAGCATGAGACCCGGGAGCAGCACGACGAGTCCGCCGAGGATGGCGGTCGAGACCGACACATCACCGATGGCGACGCCGGCGGCGCTGGCGAGAAAGGCGACCAGGAACGACGCGGTAGTGGCGAACACTTTTTCGAGTGTGGGAATGCGATCGGCCAGGAGGGCAAGCAGGCCGGTGAGCAATCCGAGCCCCGTGGCGAGCACGACTTCGCGAGTCCCGCCGCCGAAGAATGCTGTCGAGGAGCCCGACGACACGGCGAACGCGAGCGTGGTAACGACCGGGGAATAGGGCGAACCGGACTCCGCCACGGCTCGCAGCTGGCGCGCGCCTTCCGCCGGGGCGAGTGTTCCGCCGAGTACCTGGTCGAGCACTTCCTTGATTCCCGCGAGCCGGCTGAGATTGGGGCCCTCCGGCTGGACCCGGAGCAGAAAGGTCCGCTGGCGGTCGTCGTGACCGAAGGCGGCGAACATCGACGTCGGCGTCGTGAAGAATTCGCCAGGCACGCCGAGACGGGCCGCGGCCAGCTCGAGCATTTCTTCGAGCCCCTGGGAGGAATGGCCGGCGGCATGGAGGGCCCGGCCCAGCGCGAGGAGAAAGCTTACCCGCGGGTCGGTCGCGATTTCCGCGGTATTCCACTTTCCCGGCGGCGGACCGGGGGGCAGGAGCTCATCGGGCACCGCGGAAGATAGTCGTGTGCTCCATTACCGTTCAGGCGTCACACCATGTACGATATCGGACGCGGAGACGCGAGGACGCGAGCGGATCGCGACTCCGCCGCTTCGCGTCATCGCGACCCTTACGAGGTGTGCATCATGAACCGATCTCTCCGGGGCCTCCCGCTCCGTCTGCTTCAGACCTTCGCTGCCGGGGCCATCCTGGCCAGCTGCTCCACCAATCCCGCCACCGGCAAGAGCGAGATTTCGCTGGTCAGCGAGAGCCAGGAAATCGAGATGGGGAACCAGATGCTGGCGAGCGCACGCGCGACGCTGGGGACCTATCCCGATTCCGGTGTACAACGATACGTGCGGGCTGTGGGCTCGCGGCTCGCCGCTGCGTCCGAGCGGCCCGGCCTTCCCTGGGTGTTCGAGGTGGTCGAAGATCCCCAGGTCAACGCCTTTGCGGCGCCGGGCGGAAAGATCTTCGTGACGCGAGGCATCCTGGCGTATTTCGGATCCGAGGCCGAGCTGGCCGGCGTGCTGGGTCACGAGATCGGGCATGTCACCGCCCGTCACTCCGCCCGGCAGATGACCCGGGAGCAGCTGGTCGGCGTGGGCCTGATCGCGGGCTCGATTCTTTCGTCCACCGTCGCCCAGAATGCCGGTGCACTGCAGCAGGGACTGGGACTCCTCTTTCTGAGCTACAGCCGGGGCGATGAGGCCCAGGCAGACGAGCTGGGATTCCGGTACATGCGCCGCCTGCAGTACGATCCCCGGGAGATGTCCCGCACCTTTCAGACGCTGGCTCGGGTGAGCGAGCTGTCCGGGGGGGGCAAGGTGCCGACCTGGGCCTCGTCCCATCCCGATCCGGCTGACCGTTACCAGAAGGCGGAGCAGCGCGCCGCCTCGGTGCCCGCCGACAGCCTGCGGAACGTCGTGATCAATCGGGATTCCTATCTCCGCGCCATCGACGGAATAGTCTTCGGCGAGAATCCTCGCCAGGGGTTTTTCGACGGCAGCCGATTCAATCATCCCGATCTCCGATTCCGGATGGATTTCCCGTCGGGATGGCAGACCCAGAACCGGGCCGACGCGGTCCTCGCGATGAGCCCGCAGAACGACGCGGTCGTGCAGCTCTCGCTGGGCGGGAGCGACGCACCCGAAACCCTGCTGCAGAAGTTCGCCCAGCAGCAGGGGGTGCAGATGGCCAGCACTCAGCGCACGACGGTGAACGGCTTTCCCGCTGCGACGGCGGAGTTCCAGGCGCAGGATCAGCAGAACAACGTGGTGGCGGGCCGGGTGATGTATCTCCGATACGGGAGCATCACCTACCAGCTGCTCGGGTACTCATCCGGCGCGAAATATCCCGGATACTCCGGCGTGATCCGCCAGTCGGTGCAGAGCTTTGCCACGCTCACCGACCAGACCGCGCTCAACAGGCAGCCGGTCCATCTTTCGCTGGTGCGCCTCCCCCGCGCGATGACGATCGAGGAGTTCTACCGGCAGTATCCGTCGGCGGTGCGAGTCGAGCTGATCGCGGCGATCAACGGCGTGAGCGCGGGTGAGACGCTGGCGGCGGGGACGATGGCGAAGCGGGTACAATAGGAGGCAGTAGGCAGTGGGCACTAGGCAGTAGGCAGTAGGCAGCAGGCTGTGTTGTCTACTGCCCACTGCCTACTGCCTACTGCCTTCTTTCACATCCGCGTCGTCCTGCGCTTCAGAAAATCCATCAGAATGAACTGCCCCAGCGTCATCGTATTCGTGAAGTAAGCCTTCCCCCGGCAGATCGTCGCCACCTGCTTCACGAACTCCACCAGCGCGCGATCCCGGGCCAGCATGAAGGTGTTGATCATGATCCCGCTCCGGCGGCAGTGGCCGACTTCCCGATACGTCGCGGCGAGGATTCTGGGATCGAGCCCCGCCGAATTGATGTACACCTGGCCATTCGGCAGCGTCAGTGCCGACGGCTTGCCGTCGGTGATCATGATGATCTGCTTCATGTCCTTTTTCTGCCCCGAGAGGATCCGTCGGGCCAGTTTGAGTCCTTCCGCCGTGTTGGTGTGATACGGCCCGACCTGGGCACCGGGCAGCGCGCCCAGGGGAATCTCCTCCGCCGAATCGTGGAAGAGCACCACCCGGAGCGAATCGCCGGGATACTGGGTCCGGATCAGGTGGGTGAGCGCGAGCGCGACCTTCTTGGCCGGCGTAAAGCGATCTTCGCCGTAGAGGATCATCGAGTGGGAACAATCCAGCATGAGCACCGTCGCCGCGGAGGAGCGGTACTCCGACTGATGTACCCGGAGGTCGCTGTACTCGAGATTGAGCGGCATCGAGAGCCCTTCCCGGGCGATGGCGCTCCCGAGCGTCGCGGCCACGTCCAGGTTCATCACGTCCCCGAACTCATAGGGCTTGCTGGCCCCCTCGGTCTCGACACCCGTCGCGAGGTGCGGCGTCTCGTGCGCGCCCAGGCTTGATTTACCGATGCTGCCCAGGAGGTTCTTGAGCGTCTTGTACCCGAGGAAATCCATCCCTTTCTCGGTCAGGTTGAACTGCACATCGCGCGCGGCGGTGGCGGCTTGTCCGCCCGGCCCGAGGAGCGGGGTATACCCTTCAGGCATCTGCGGCGCGTCCTTCACGTTCAGATAACCCTCGTCCATCAGGCGCTGGACGATCTGGTCGAGCAGGGCGCCAAGTTCGCGCTCGAGCTCACGGTCCCTCTCGGGATCGCCGGTCGAGTCTCCCCGCAGGAACTTCATCATGTCGGGCGTGAGCTGCCCCGACTCCATGAGCGCGCGCAGGATCGCGTCCCGCAGGGAATCCAGCGACTTGTCTCCCCCTTCTCCCGGCTCGGCCCACCAGGGCCAGTCGCCGGGCCCTCCGGCGAAGCCGGATTGCAGGAGAAAGTCGCCCAGTTGATCCAGCAATGCCTGGAGATTGACGGCATCCGCCAGGCCCGGGACGTGCTTCTGGTACGTCGTGTAGCGCACACTGCCTCGAAACTGCGTGAACGGTGAACGGTGACCGGAACCTGTATTCAAGATACTATCTTGAGGCATGACGGTCCCCCCGGAGGACGCTTCCCGCTCACCGCTCACCGCTCATCGCTCACCATCGTTCGGGGCCCTCCGGAATCCAAACTTCCGGTTCTTCATCTTTGGTCAGTTCCTCTCCCTCTGCGGCACCTGGATGCAAACGGTGGCCCTGGGGTGGCTCGCGCTCGAGCTGACGAATTCGGCCCTGCAAGTGGGCCTGGTCACCTTCTTCGGCGCGCTCCCCGTGCTGCTCTTTACGCTGTGGGGCGGCGTCGTCGCCGGCCGCGTGAACAAGCGGCGCGCGCTGCTGCTGCTCCAGTTTCTCTTTCTTGCCGAGGCGCTGGCGCTCGGATTCCTCACCGCGTTCGGGGCCATCACGATTCAGTGGGTCTACGCGCTCTCACTCGTCGGTGGGCTGGTCAGCGCCTTCGAGATTCCGATCCGGCAAGCATTTCTCGGGGAGCTATCGGGCCGCGACCACCTGATGAGCGCCATCGCCCTCAACTCGACTGCGTTCAACCTCTCGCGGGTATTCGGGCCGGCGCTGGCGGGCACCCTCCTGGCCGCGGCCGGGGCCGCGGCCTGCTTCTTCGTGAATGCCGCGAGCTTTCTTGCCGTGCTCATCGGGCTGCACCGCATCAGAACCGAACCGGCATCGAGTCCTGGCACGGCGGTGCGGCGGACCGGGGTCCGCGAAGGGATGCGTCACGTCTTCGAATCTCCCTGGCCGCGCACCCTCGTGATCCTGACCGGGATCTTCACCGTGTTCGGCGTTTCCTTCGTCGCGATCCTCCCCGTTTTCGCCCGCGATACTCTCGGCATCGGTGCCGGGGGCTACGGGGCGCTGACGTCGTCCTTCGGCATTGGCGCGGCCGCGGGCGCGATCTCCATCGCGGCGCTGGGCCACCGGTTGCCGCGGGAGAAGATCCTCCTCTGGGCCGGAAGCGGTTTCGCGGTGAGTGTCCTCCTGCTCGGCTTGACGCGGCACTTTGCGGTCGCATTCGCGGTGCTGCTGGTCGCCGGGCTCTCCGCCTCGCTCAATGCCATTCTCACCAACACCATGCTGCAGACCGAGGCTCCCGAGGAGCTCCGCGGTCAGGTCGTGGGCTTCTACAGCTTTATCGTCGTGGGGATGGCGCCCTTCGGCTCGCTGCAGGCGGGCTGGCTGGCGGAACACCTGGGAGCCGGCCCCGCCGTGCTCCTCGGCGGGATCGTCTGCCTGGCGGGGTCCATCTGGGCGCGTTGGCACCTGGGGAGGACTACATGATCATCACCGTGTCGAGGCAGATGGGGGCGGGAGGCAGCGAAGTCGCGAGACGGGTCGCCGACGCGCTGGGTTTCCGCGTGGTGGACAACGAACTGATCGACCGGGTCGCCGAGCGGGCGGGCCTGCCGCCGGAGGAAGTGGCGGACCGGGAGGAGCGCGCCCCGGGCTTCGTCGAGCGGCTGGTCCGCGCGCTCTCCCGCTCCGCGCCGGAACTTTTGAGCGAGCCCCCGGACCGGCTCCCCGAGCCGGAGGAGAAATCGCTGGTACAGGTGACGGAGAAAGTGGTGGCCGAGGTCGCCGCGGAGGGACGGGTGGTGCTGGTGGGTCGCGCCGCACCGGCGGTACTCGCCGGCTCGCACGAGGCGCTACACGTCAAGATCGTGGCACCCCTCGCGTTCCGTATCGCGCGGACCGCCGAGCACGACGGCGTGGACACCAGGGAGGCGGAGCGGCGGGTCAAAGAGAGCGACGCCAATCGGGCCCGCTACCTCGCGCATCACTACCAGCGTGACTGGAGCGATCCCACCAATTACCACATGGTGCTGAATACCGACCCGCTCGGGCTCGACGGGGCAGTTCAGATCATCGTTGCGCGAGCCAATGCGATGTGGCCCGGGAATCGCGAATAGCGAATCGCCAAGCGGTCGCAGCCACTTCGCTCCTCGCGCCTCACTACTCCCTCCGTTTTCGTGCTGCGCTCCAGCCGATCTCCTCGCTCCGGCTGATTCGCTTCTGGGCCGCCAGCGCTTCCAGCGCGAGCTCGCAGGCGGCAACCTCCACCGGCTGATCGCCGACGTCGGCCAGGTCGAGGTCGTGTGCCAGCGCCAGGAGCTCGGGCACCAGCGCAAACGCCTTGACCGCCACGCTCGCGCGCTCATCCCCCCCGATCTTGAGTGCCGAGCCCTGGTCGAACCAGGCGACGATGCGGTCGAGCCGCTCGTCGTTGTCGTCACCCAGCCGGTCGGTGAAGGTCCGGAGCGCGGCTCGCCGGATCAGTTCCTTGGCAATCGATTCAGCCCCCTGCAGCTCGCCTTCGTATTCCAGCTCGAGCTTGCCGGTGATGGAAGGCAGCGCGGTGTAGACATCGGCGATACGTGGCACCGCTTCCTTTTCGTTGTGAGCGATCGCCCGCCGCTCCGCCGCCGACACCACATTCTCGAGCACGCTGATCGGAAGCCGCTGGCTGACCCCGGACCGCCGGTCGATCCGCTTGTCGCCGCGCGCCTCGAACGCGATCCGTTCCACGACTTCCCGCACCAGCTCGGGAATTCTGGACACCGGGGCGCTCCCGTTTCGTTCGGTCCACGCCTCCTGCCAGGTAATCGCCATACCCAGCTCGATCGATCGGGGATAGTGGGTGATGATCTCCGAACCGATCCGATCCTTGAGCGGCGTGATGATCTTGCCGCGGGCGGTGTAATCCTCGGGGTTGGCGGTGAAGCAGAGCAGCACATCGAGCGGCAATCGTACCGGATACCCTTTGAGCTGCACATCGCCTTCCTGCATGATGTTGAAGAGTCCCACCTGGATCTTCCCCGCCAGATCCGGCAGCTCGTTGATCGCGAAGATTCCGCGATTGGCGCGCGGCAGCAGGCCGAAATGCATGGTCAATTCGTCGGAGAGCACATGCCCTCCGCGCGCGGCGCGGATCGGGTCGAGGTCTCCGATGAGATCGGCGATGGTCACGTCCGGGGTCGCCAGTTTCTCCACGTACCGGTCGTCGCGATGCACCCACCCGATCGGCGTCGCGTCGCCTTCCGCCTCCAGTCGCTCGCGCCCGAATTTGCTGATCGGGGCGAACGGATCGTCGTTGACCTCGCTCCCCCGGACGATCGGAAGCCAGTCGTCGAGGAATGCGGTCAGCCCGCGAAGTATCCGGCTCTTGGCCTGCCCCCGGAGGCCGAGGAGGATGAAATCATGGCGGGCAAGCAGCGCGTTGACGAGCTGGGGAAGCACCGTGTCTTCATAGCCAACCACGCCGGAGAACAGCGCGTCACCGCGAGCCAGCGCAGCAAGCAGGTTCTCGCGGATTTCGTCTCGGACCGAGCGGCCCAGCAGCGGAGCCCGTCCCCAGCGGCTTTCCTTGAGGGCACCGAGCGAGTTGGGCAGGTCTTCTTTCGAAGGTATGTAACTCATTGATCTCCAAGTTTTTACATCACTGGACAGGCAGATTCCCGTCCCTTCCCGGAAAACGCTGCCCGACTCCTGCGGAATCGTGTAAGTCTATGTCCCGCTTGACAAAAGCGCCTTTTTTCATAGCTTTTCCGGCTGTATCATTTGGCGCCGCTCCGGCGTTCCCCGTCTCCATCATCCGTTACCCGAACAACGAAGGAGCAACAATGTCGAAGTACCTCGTGGTCGCCGCGCTGGTTGCCTTGGCGGCCTGCGGCGCGAAGCAGGACGAAGCCCCCGCCGCCGACACGACAGCGGTCACCACCACGACGACGGTCACCACCACTGTGACCGACACCACGATCAAGACCGACACCACGAAGGTTGCCGGGGACACGACGAAGACGCCGTAAGTCAGCAGGGCCCGGGGGTTGGGAGAGATGGGGTTGGGGAATTCCCCAACCCTCAACTCCCAACCCCTATTAGCTCCACACCTCCGCTCCAAACGGCAGTCCCGCAACCACCGCATCCCTCGAGCCCGAGCGAACCTTTGCTCCATTTTCGACCTCGCGCCGCACCATCGCCAGCGCGATCACACGATCGGGGAGCACGATCGCCGACTTGACGTCACCGACCGGCTTCTCGCCGAGCAGGAGCGTCCGGTCCTCCGGCGCGACCCCGCCTTGAAGTACGACCCCGCGAAGGGTCCGGTTGACGTGACCGCGAAAATGCACCCGCGCGACCGTTTCCTGGCCGGTATAGCACCCCTTGGTGTACGACACGCCGCCATTCTCCTCGAAACGCACTTCTTGCGGCAGCGTCCTTTCATCGATCTCCCGCCCGAGTGTAGGCCACCCCGCCAGCACCCGCGCCGCGGAAAGCTCCGCGGTGCCGGCTTCGTGGCCGGACGCGGAGAGGAACGCGCGAGCCAGCTGTTCGATCGCGGCGCTGGGTCCGAGCGTCAGGACACTGAAGGGAGCAGCCGGAGTGCCGCCTGCGAGCACGGTGCCATCGGCCTGCGTCCGCAGCACTGTCCCTGCACCGGGAACCTCGCATCCCAATGCCCGAGCGAGACGATCTGGTGCCGAGGCCCCGATCATCCACGCCCCGCACCAGCTGTCACTCAGGTCTGTGACCCTGGCCAGGCGCGGTGGCAGGGTGCGACCGAGCAAGGCGACCACGGTTTCGCGAGCCCGGGCATCGATCGCGAGGAGGAACCCCGATTCCTCTCTCACCACCCAGGCATCGGCGACAATCATCCCTTTCGGCGTCAGGAACGCTCCGTAAACCAGTGTATCGGGTCCCGGGGCGGCAAGATCCTGGGTCAGGAGGCCCTGGAGACAGGTCAGCGCGCCGGGACCCTGGATCTGAAGCAGCGCCGGCCCATCCCGTACCATCACGGCGCCGGCGCGAAGCGTTTTGAGGTGGGTTGGCGAGATCGGGAAATCCTGCTGCATGGCTGGAAGGTAAGCGGTCAGTCCCGCGTACCGGTGTAGGACCAGTCGAGCAGCTCGACCGGATGTGCGACGTGGATCGGAAGGCGGGCCGCGCGGAGTCCGGCGCCGATCTGCATGAGACATCCCGGATTTCCCGTGACCACGAACACCGGGCGGGGCGTGGCCGAGGCAATCGTGAGAATTTTTTCCTCGAGCACCGCCCGGGACATGTCCGGCTGCAGCAGGGAGTACAGGCCGGCGCTGCCGCAGCACCGATCTGATCCCGGAAGCCGCCGGACGATGAGCTCGGGGATCGCCTGCAGGAGCTGGAGTGGTGCATCGCGGACGCCCTGGGCGTGCTCCAGGTGGCAGGGCGCATCGTACGCGATTTCCATCGGCAGCGCCCCGCCGGGCTTCGGTCCAACAGCCGCGAGGAGCTCCGACACATCGCGAACGCGTGAGCCCAGCTCGACGCCGGCCGGCGAGGCATCGAGATGTGCTGCATCACGAAGCAGCGCCCCGCATCCCGCGCTGTTGACCACGACGAAGTCGGCTCGGCCGCGGAAGGCGGCCGCATTCCGCGCCGCCAGCTTGCGGGCACCACGGCGATCGCCCGCATGCTCGTGCAGTGCTCCGCAGCACTCCTGGCCTTTGACCTCGACCACCCGATAGCCGTTGATCTCGAGGGTTCGGCGGGTCGCGTCGTGCACCCGTCGGAAGAGCGTGTCCATGACGCAGCCGCGGAAGAGCGCGACGGTGGGGGCGGGCGGTTGGGCGGTTGGTCGGTTGGGCGGTATGGCAGCCGGTGTTCTTTGAACACCTCCCGCCCCGCCGCCCTTCCGCCCTGCCGCCCCGCTCGCAGCCAGCATCCCCATCGAGAAACCCAACCGGCTTCCGCTCGCGAGTCGGCCGGGAATGCCCGTTGCGCGGATCCATCGCGCGGCAGTGAATGCGGACCGCCAGAGCCAGGGCCGGCGGAACACGCCGAGGGCGAGCCGCGCGAAGGCGGGGAGACCGTTGGCCTCCGTGAGTGCTTCCCGCGCGGCCTCGAGGCCGCGCCCGTAACCGACGCCGGCGGGGCAGACGGGCTCGCAGCCCCGGCAGCCGAGGCACGCATCGAGATGCTCGCGCAGCGCGGGTTCGTCCGCGGGGATCTCACCGCGCTCCAGCGCGCGCATGAGCAGGATTCTGCCGCGGGGAGAATCGCTTTCGTCGCCGGTCGCGAGATATGTCGGGCAGGCAGGAAGGCAGAATCCGCAGTGGACACATGGATCGAGGGCTTCGAATCCCCCTCTAGTCATCCGCGCCGCCTTCGAGGGCTACGGCAAATGTCGGATCCGGATCGAACGTACTGCGCAGCTTGGACACCAGCCGGCCGACTCCCTCGCGATAGGCTCCGAAGTGTCCCAGCGCATTGCGCACGGCCCAGGGGCCGCGCTCCAGTGTCAACGGAATCTCCCGCTCGGCGGCGAGATGCCGGACCGATCGCAGCGCCTCGACTGGAGCCTCCCCCGACCAGCGAAGCAGCCCCAGGCCGGGACCGGCCGATACCAGTCCGGTATCGAGCCGCTCCGCCAGCAGATCCAGCATTTCATCCAGGCTGTCGGGGAATACTCCCAGGCGGAAGGTGAGCGGAGCGGCGAGCGCGCCGCGCGCAGTGGCATGCCAGAACGTCGTCCCCGCGTCGGGGGCGAGCCGGGTCCATGCTGTCTCCGCCCCCTCTCGGGCGCGAGTCGCTTCAGCTTCGACCCCTTCCTCGGTGCCGGCGAGCTCGAGCGCGAGCACCCATTCCGCCTCGGCGGCGAGCGCCGGCGAAAAGAGCTCGAGGGACGATGCCACGAGTCCTCGTTCCGACAGGGCGCGCGCCTGATGGGTCAGGAGATCGCGCTCCCCCCGGGCCAGGAGGGTCACGCGGCGCGCGGGAATAGCGCGGAGCCGGAGGTGCAGCTGGGTCACCACTCCGAAGGCGCCGAACCCCCCGACTTGAAGCTTGGTGAGGTCATAGCCCGCGACATTCTTGACCACACTTCCGCCCGCCTTGATCACGCGGCCATCTCCGGTGACGATGGTACCGCCGAGGATGTGATCGCGTACCGGGCCCAGCCCATGCCGGAGCGGGCCCGATGTGCCGGTTGCCACGACGGATCCGATGGTGCGCTCGGGGCGCCCAGGTGGATCGATTGCGAGCCAGGCCCCGGCCGCCGCGAGCTCGCGCTCGAGCGTGGCGACCGGGACGCCCGCTTCCACCGTGGCAACGAGATCGGCGGGAGCGATCTGGACGATGCGGGCGAGGCCGCGCGTCGAGAGCCCGACATCCGCCGGCGCATCCGGCGGCATCCAGGTTGCCTGACCCTCGACGCGAACCCGCCACCCATTGGCGTGCGCCAGCGCGCACAGCTCGGCCACTCCGTCTGCGGAATCGGGGAAGACGCGCGGCCGGCCGTCGCGATCCCGCTCCACCATGGTCTCGCCGAAGGCATGGCGCAGCCGCATGAAGATGGAGTCGTTCACCGCCACTCTCTGCAGTAATGCACGGGAACCACCTTGCGCGGATTGGCGCGCTGCTCGGGGTCGAAGACCCGGCGGACGTCGCACATCGCCGAAAGCGTCGCCGCATCGAAGATAAGCGGCATGTATTCCAGCTTGTCGGAGCCCACGCCGTGCTCGCCGGTGATGGAGCCGCCAGCGGCCACGCAGACCGCCATGATCTCGCGGCTGGCCTGGTGCACCCGGTCCGCCAGATCGCGGTCGCGATGATCGAACGAGATGTTGGGATGGAGGTTGCCGTCTCCGGCATGAAAGACGTTACTCACCAGGAGGCCGTGGGTCTTTCCGATCGCTCCGATCCGTTCGAGCACGTCGGGGAGCGCGGAGCGCGGGACCACCGCGTCCTGGACCACGAGGTCGGGAGCGACGCGCCCCATGGCGCCGAAGGCCTTCTTCCGTCCTTGCCAGAGCCGCGCCCGCTCGACCGGGGTCGAAGCGCTTCGCACGCCGCGAGCCCCTGCCAGCATCAGCAGACGCTCGGCCTGCGAGCTCTCCGCCGCCACCGCGGCGGGTCGGCCGTCGAGCTCGACCAGGAGCACCGCCCCGGCATCCACCGGGTACCCCGCGGCATAGATCGAAGCCTCGACGGCACGGATGCACTCCTGGTCCATCATCTCCAGCGCCGCGGGGACGATTCCCGCGGCGATGATGGCGCCCACCGCTTCGCTCGCCGCGCGCACCGTGACGAAATCCGCCAGGAGGGTCTGTATCGCCTCGGGCAGCGGGCAGAGTCGGAGGGTGATCTGGAGGGCGATGCCGAACATGCCCTCGCTGCCGACGAAGAGGCCCACCAGATCCGGCCCCCACGCCTCCCCGTGCGGGCTGCCGAGTTTGACGAGGGACCCGTCGGGCAGCAGCACCTCGAGCTCGACGACATGATTGGTGGTGACCCCGTATTTCAGGCAATGCGGCCCGCCCGCGTTTTCGGCGACGTTGCCGCCCAGCGTGCAGGCGCTCTGACTGGAGGGATCGGGTGCATAGGCGAGCCCATGGGGAAGCGCCGCCTCGGAGAGCCGGGCATTGACCACTCCCGGCTCGACCACGGCACGCCGCCGGACCGGATCAAGGTGGAGGATGCGGTTCAGCCTGGTGAGTACGATGAGTACGCTGTCCTCGGAGGCGAGGGCGCCACCGGAAAGGCCGGTGCCGGCGCCGCGGGCCACCCAGGGAACGCCCGCCGCGTGCAGAGCGCGCACGACCGTCACGACCTCCTCACGAGTGCCGGGAAGAACGACGATTCGCGGGAGCGCGGCATGGGTCGGGAGGCCGTCGCCCTCGAAGGTGCGGAGCTCGGCTCTGCGATGGCGGACCCAGCGAGCCCCGACGATTCCGGTGAGCGCTTCGAGGAGAGGCTCGGTCAGACGACGCTCCCGTGGCCGTTGCTCTTGGCGCGCTCATGGACGCCGGCGCGCGCCTCCGCGGAGGCCACCAGTTTCGGCAGCGCGGCCAGGAGCCGCGTGACCCGCCCCGCGACGGACCGCATTTCCAGGAATCGCTGCAGGGCCTCGAAGTCCCATTCGAGAAGGGCCGCGATGCCGAAGGTGAGCCGGGCGGCGTCCCGCGGCAGCTCGACGTCGAGGCTCTGGTCCAGCAGTGCATGCTGCGCGACCGCGTAGCGCTCTCCGAGCAGGTGCAGCCGCGCGACCTCGTCGCCGGCGGGAATCTGAATCTCGGATTCGTCGTCGAACCACTCCACGGCGCCCTGGAAATAGGGCGTCCGGGCCTCGACCGGGGCGCGCAACACGAAACGCCGCTCGCCGCCGACGACGATGTTGACTCGGCCATCAGGGAGCGGCTGCGTACCGCGGAGCCGGGCGACCGTCCCTACCGTGCCGGCTTCCGGAAGCTCCGCGGGATCCCCGGGCGGGAGCAGTCCGAATTGACGGTCCTCGGGTTGCCGGATGGCCAGATCGGCGAGGAGCTGTCGATACCGGAGTTCGAAGATATGGAGCGGGAGCAGGGCGCTGGGGAAAAGGACGATTCGGATCGGGAAAAGGGGAAGGGTGAGCACCCTTCGAATCTAGCGAACTGCGAAGAGCGAAGAGCGAAGAGGTTGTGCCGCTTCGCCCCTCGCTCTTCGCTGCTCCCTAGTTACGCTGCCGAGGGGAAATTGCGAAGGTGTTTGACTTCCGGCGCATTCCGCAGCTTCTCGAAGGCGCGCTCCCGGATTTGCCGGACCCGCTCCCGGGTGACACCAAGCATGGCGCCGATTCCCTCGAGCGTCAGCGCCTCGCTGCCTTCCTCGAGCCCGTAATAGAGCGCCAGAATCCGCTGCTCGCGGGGCGTGAGGTAGCGCCGGAAGAGTGAGGAGAGGAACTCCTTCCGGAGACCGGTATCCACCACGTCCTCGATGTCACCGGTGCCGGTGCCGGCCACCCGCTCTCCGAACGTGGATGCGCCGGAGTCGTGCCGTTCCACCGGCGCGTCGAGCGACACTTCCACGGTCGACACCAGCCGGGCCTGGCGGATCGTCTCGACCGGCTCGTCGAGCACCTGCGCCGTCTCGGCGTCGGTGGGCGAGCGACCGAGCTCCTGCGAAAGGAGGCTTTCGATCTTGGCCATCTTCATCAGCGCCGCGTTTTGATTGAGCGGGATGCGCACCGTGCGGGTCTGCTCGGCCAGCGCCTTCAGCACGCACTGGCGCACCCACCAGACCGCGTAGCTGATGAACTTGACTCCATGGGCGGGGTCGAACTTCCGAACCGCTTTGAGCAACCCTTCGTTTCCGATGGCCACCAGCTCCGAGAGATCCAGGCCGTGACCCTGGAAACGCTTCACGTAGGAGATGACGAAGCGGAGATTCGCCGTCACCAGACGGTCGGTCGCCGCCTGATCTCCCTTGCGCGCGCGCTTGGCGAGCCTGATCTCCTCTTTCGGATCCGCGATCATGGGGAGCTTGCGGATATCGAGCAGGTATTGATCGAAGGAGTTGTTGGGAGCGGACTTGGACAAGGCACGGGGGGCGGAGCGCTGTCGAACGTGGGACATGCCACCTCTCACGGGGTCGATGCCGCGGTTGCGAACTCGCTGGAAGAACCACCCGCGGAGGCGGGTTGCGATTTGTCTTGGGGGCCTGACGGACGCAACGAATGTAGGGAGCGATTTTTTGACAGTCAAGAGTTTGACAATATCAACATCACAAAACAGCCTGAATCAATGAGTTCCGGATTTCCTCCACTTTCTACACAAGTGTCTTCTCAACATGATTGTGACGAAACATGCGTAAGACATGTAAATACAATAGTTTAAATATACATTATGCCGTACTGGAACCGTGGAGAACTCAATAGAGCGTCGCGGATGAGCGTGATGTCGAAAGAACGGTCTCTACCGTCTCACGCGAAACCGGTACCGTCCAATTGCTATGCTCACCGGCCATCGACCCCACTTTCGTCGGGAGTGCGAACCGGAGCGATTCGGAGCGGGACTTCTTGTCGTGCATCATCGCGTCGATCAGCGTCTCATCATCCCATGCGACGTCCAGGGCGGTCGGTCGGTCGAATCGTTCGAGCGCGAGGCGAATCGTCGGCGCGAGCGCGCGCTCGGCGAGTCCGAGCCGGTGTGCGAGCAGGGCCTCCACCACCAGACCGATGGCCACCGCGTTGCCGTGGAGCACGGTGTAGTCGCTGACCCGCTCGATCGCGTGGCCCACGGTATGCCCTGCATTCAGAATGGCGCGCCGGCCGCCCTCCCGCTCATCCTCCCCTACGACCGCCGCTTTGATGGCCACGCTTCGGGCGACCAGCTCGCCCAGCGCCACGCGATCGCGGGCAAGGAGGCTCGTTGCGTTCGCGGCGATCCATTCGAAATAGGCCGCGTCGGCCACCACCCCGTGCTTGATCGCCTCGACAAGCCCGGCTCCCAGATGCTCGGGATGCAATGAGGAGAGCACCGCGGGATCCGAGAGCACGGCCGCCGGGGGATGAAATGCCCCGACCAGGTTCTTTCCGTGATGCACGTTCACTCCGGTCTTGCCCCCGATCGAGGCATCCACCATCGCGAGGAGCGAGGTCGGGACCGAGAGCCAGGGGATGCCGCGGAGGTACGTCGCGGCCACGAATCCGCCGAGATCTCCAACGACTCCTCCCCCGACCGCGACCAGTCCCGCGTCCCGGCCGAACCCGAGGTCGAGCATCCGGTCGGTGAGCGCACTCCAGCGGGCCCGCGATTTGGATGCCTCGCCGGGTGCGACGACCAGGGTCGGGACGTCGAGGTGATGAGGAACGGCGCGGGCGACGGTGCGATCGGTGATGACGACCAGGCGCCGTCCCGGAAGATGTTCCGCGGCGAGCGCGGGAAGCCGCTCGAGGAGCCCCGTCTCCACGAGGACGGGGTAGCTCCCTGCCGCATGACTGACTCGGACCGCCGGGGCCACGACTACCAGGGCACGTCGCCGCGCCCCGCTCGAGCATTCGCGAGCCGGGCCAGCGTGAACAAGTAATCGGAGAGCCGGTTGAGATAGACCAGAAAGAGCTCCGGCACCGGCGCCTGCCGGGCGAGCGACACGACATTTCGCTCGGCCCGACGGCAGACGGTGCGGGCCAGGTGGAGCGCGGCCGCCTTGGGCGTGCCCGACGGCAGCACGAATGCCCGGAGCGGTGGGAGCTCCGTGTCGGCCTCGTCGATCGCGGCCTCGAATTCCTGGATCCGCGACGACGCAAGACTCGCCTTCTCCAGCGCGGCCCGGACTTTCTCCGGATCGGGGGTGGCGAGATGACCTCCGATCGCAAAGAGATCACGCTGGATCGATTCGAGTTCGGAGTCGAACAGGGCGGCGGGCTCGGTGGCGCGGGCAACGCCGAGCGTGGAGTTGAGCTCATCGACATCGCCGTATGCCGCGACTCGCGCATGGTCCTTGGCCACCCGGCCGCCGCCGAAGAGGCCGGTCTCCCCGGTGTCGCCGGTTCGCGTGTAGATGCGCATGGGGGAAAGATACTGTCTGTGAGCAGTAAGCAGTAAGCGGTGAGCGGTCAGCGGGAAGTGCACTTGCCGCTCACCGCTCACTGCTCACCGCTCACCCTCTTATATTGCCCGCCGTGACGAACCTCACCGACATCACGATCATCGGCGGGGGGCCGACGGGACTGTTCGGCGCCTTCTACGCCGGGATGCGTGGCGCCTCGTGCCGCCTCGTGGACGCGCTTCCCGCGCTGGGTGGCCAGCTGGTGGCGTTGTACCCCGAGAAATACATCTTCGACGTCGCGGGGTTCCCCAAGGTGCTCGCCAAGGACCTGGTGAAGGGACTGACCGAGCAGGCGCTGCAGTTCGGCTGCGAGGTGCGGCTCGACGAGGTGGTGACCGGGCTCAGGAAAGTCGAGGATGGAGGCATCGGGCATTTTCTCCTCGAGACCGACAAGGAGGTCTATCCCTCCAGGACGCTGCTGCTCGCCGGAGGCATCGGTGCGTTCGAAGCGAGAAGATTGCCGGCGGAGGGCGCCGAGGTGTGGGAGGGCCGCGGCCTCGACTACAAGGTGCTCGACCCGACCGGATTTGCCGGGCAGCGGGTGCTGATCGTGGGCGGAGGGGATTCCGCCTTCGACTGGGTGGTAAACCTCGCCCCGATTGCGCGCTCGGTCATGCTGATTCATCGGCGCGACGGCTTCCGCGCGCACGCGGCGACGATTCGCGAGGTGGAGCGGCTGAAGCAGGCCGGCCGGTGCGATGTGCGCACCTTCACCGAGGTCCAGTCGATCGCCGGCGATGAGCGGATCGAGCGGGTCACCCTGCTCAACAACAAGACCCAGGCCGTCGAGACGCTGCCGTTCGACGCGGTGCTCCCCCAGCTGGGCTTTCACTCCGACCTCGGCGCGATCAAAGCCTGGGGACTGGATACGCAGAAGGCCCACATCGTGGTGAACCGGGTCATGTCCACGAACGTCCCGGGGATTTATGCGGCGGGCGATATCGCGACCTACGAGGGAAAACTCAAGCTGATCGCCACGGGTGCGGGCGAAGCGGCCACCGCCGTCAACAATGCGGTGCACTACATCGATCCCAAGCGGAAGGTGGATCCGGGGCACAGCTCGGATCTCGATATTTTCGGCGACAAGCAGACCAGCTAGCTCCCGACCACGCTACTCCGCCGCTCCATGATGATCGTGTCCGCCCAGCCGTCGGCGCGGCGCGCGATCCGCTCCCGCCGACCCACCACCCGAAACCCGGCGCGCAGATGCAGGGCGATGCTGGTGCCGTTGTCGGCATGGATCGAGGAATGGAGCGTCCATATCCCCGCCTCCTCCGACGCGCCGATCAGCGCCTCCATCAGGCGGCGGCCCACGCCCCGGCCCTGCGCCGCGTCCGCCACGTAAATGCTCACCTCGGCGACGCCACGGTAACACGCGCGGGCCGAGACCGGCCCGAGCGCCGCCCATCCCACCACCTCCTCGTCGAGCCGTGCCACCAGCCGCGGGGCGGCGAGATGACCGGCGTCCCACGCCGCCCATTCGGGGATCTCGGTGTCGAAGGTGGCGTTGCCGCGGGTGAGGCCCTCGGCGTAGATGCGGCTGACGGCCGGCCAGTCGGATGAGAGCATTGGGGAGATTGTCGTCATGGCTGATGGCTCTCATTTCCTTCCGATCTCCACTACCAGACTGTCGATACGTGCCAGCATCGCCGTGCCGCCCAGGTCGTGGTTGTTCGTCTGAATGGAGAAGATCCGCGTCCGGCCGTTGGGGAGCTGCACATAGCCGGACAGGGCGTTCACCCGGAAGATGGAGCCGGTCTTGGCCCTGACCCGTCCCTCCACCGCGGTTCCCACCATCCTGGTCCGGATGGTGCCGCTCTTTCCCGCCACCGGGAGGGCCGCCTCGAAGGGGGCGAATCGCGGGTGATGCCGGAGCCACAGGAGCAATCTCGCAAAGGCCTCCGGACTCATCACGTTGGTATGGGAGAGCCCGGAGCCGTCGCGCAACGAGAACTGGGTCGAATCGACCCGGACCGAGTCGATCAGGAACCGCCGCTCCACCTCGAGTCCGGCGCGCCAGCTTCCTTCCCCCTTGCCCCATCTCCCGAGCTGCTTGAGCAGCATCTCGGCGAAGAGGTTCTGACTCGGCCCGAGAATCGGCACCAGCCACTCGCGAAACGGCCGCGAGGCGGTCTCCGCCAGCGGCGTGGTCCGGCGGGCAGCGGCATATCGGGCCGAATCGGTCGTCCCGGCGGTCGCACCGGTGACCGCGATGCCCAGATCGGCGAGCGCGTGGCGCAGCGCGCTCGCGGCGTAGCGATTGGGATCTTCGAGTGCGACGTAGGATGTTCGCGGATTCGCCGATTGGGTGATCGACCCGCCGGCCCAGAGTGCCAGCGGGCCCAGGCGTCCCACGTCGAGCGCATCGCCGCGTTCGGTCGAGGTCCAGGTGCGGTTCTCCACCGTGAAATCGCCGAAGTCGGGGGCGATCGTGATGCGCCCCGGCGCACCCGCCTGGGGTCCCGGCCGCCAGCCCACGTCGACGCTGTTGTCGTTGAAAGCCAGACCCGACACCGGCGCGGCGTACCACCACACGAGATCGCCATCCTCCCAGGTGTCATGGACGATCATCGGCTCGAAATAGCTGCCGTCGCCCACGATGGCGCCCGACACCCGCCGCACTCCCCTGGCCTGGAGCTGCGCCGCCAGCTCGCGCATGCGGTGCATCGGATCGGTTTCGCACGCGCCGGCCCGTGTGGTGTCGGCATCGTAGCAGCGCCGGCTCATGGTGGGATCGCCGCGGCCGTAGAGCACCAGATCACCCCGAACGATTCCGTCGTCCATCGGACCCGCGGCGTACACGCTGGTGGCGACCGTGCCGTCCGCCGGCAGCAGCACGGTCGCGGCCGCGCTCACCACCAGCTTGGTATTGCTGGCCGGGACGAACAGCCGTGTCGCATTGCGCCCGTAGAGCAGCTTCCCGGTAGTGTCGAGGACGACGACCCCCCAGTGATGGCGGTCGAAGGGCGGGGCGTCGAGCAGCCGGTCGAGGCGCTTGGCAAGGGACTGCGCCCCGAGCACGGGAGCGAGGAACAGACCGGCGAGGAACGCGAGCGTTGGTCGCATGGGTGGCTTCGGGATGGAGGAGGCGGCGGGGTAATAAGACTAGATTTGCACCGTGTCGTCAAATGAACCCATGGGCCCGGGCGGCCCCCGGATGATTTCGTCCCGGCGGCGCGCCTCGATCGCCCTGCTGTGTTCGATATGGTGCATTACCCCGGTGCTTCCGCTCGCCGCCCAGGCGGCCGAGGAGGGACTGGTGATCCGCCAGCTGAAATTCGCGGGCAATGAGTCCTTCGACGCCAAGATTCTGGCCGCGTCGATCGCCACCACCAACTCGAGTTTCTTCGCCGCCAACGGCGCGGTCCGCTGGCTCGGGCTGGGCGAGAAGCGCCGCCTGAACGAGCGCACGCTCCGGGTCGACGCGGTCCGCCTCAAGACCTTCTACCAGCGCAAGGGTTTCCTGGAGGTGAAGGTCGACACGACCGTCATCCGCACGACCGACGACGCCTACATCACATTTCACATCGTCGAGGGGCAACCGGTCCTCGTCCGGACCTTCGAGATCAAGGGGCTCGATTCCCTCGAGCATCGGGATCGCCTGGTGCGCGACCTGGCGCTCCGGGTCGGCGAACCGTACGACCGCGACCTCCTCCTCGTGACCGCCGACACCCTGATCACCCGGCTGCAGAACCTGGGATACCCCGAGGTCCAGGTGCTCATCGAGAAGACCGACGTAAACCGGGAAGCGCGCACCGCCGATATCGCCGTGCTGGTGCAGCCGGGGACCGTCTCGGTGATCGGGGAGATTCACGTCCGGGGGACCGACCAGATCGATTCGAGCTTCGTCGCGTCGTTGCTGGCGACCGAGCCGGGCGTGCTGTTCAACCGGCGCGACCTGGTCGAAAGCCAGCGGCAGCTGTACCGGTCCGAGCTCTTCCGCTACGCGACGGTCGAGCTCGACACGGCGCACTTCGTGGCGGGGTCGGGACGGGTGCCGCTCACCATCCAGGTGCAGGAAGGGCCGTTGCACCGGGCGCGTGCGGCGGTGGGATTCGGCACGAACGACTGTTTCCGTACCGGTCTCGGCTGGACCAAGCGCAACGCGGTGGGCCGGGGCCAGGTCTTCGACGTCGCCGCGCAGGTGTCGAAGCTCGGGGTAGGCAAGCCGACCCATCTCGGGGCGCTGGAGAAATCGATCTGCTCCGCGCTCAAGGATGACTCCGTCGGCTCGTCGCTGATGAACTACAACCTCACGACGTCGTTCCGCCGGCCGGTGTTCATCTCGCCCTCCAACGCCGTCGCGCTGTCGCTGTTCGCCGAGCGGCGCAGCGAATTCGCGGTCTACCGGCGCGAGGAGCTGGGAGGCAGCCTGACGCTGCTCCGCGAAACCGAATCGCGCACTCCGCTTTCGTTCGCCTACCGGCTCGGCTACGGCTCCACGGAAGCCAATACCGTCTCGTTCTGCGCATTCTTCAACGCCTGCACCGAGGCCGACATCAGCCTGCTCCGGCAGAAGCGCCTCGTGGCGATCTTCTCGGTACTGGCGCAGCGCACCCGGGTGAACAACCCGCTCGATCCCACCAGGGGCTCGGCGTATTCGGCGGAAGTCAGTCATAGCTCGCGCCTGATCGGATCGTCGTCGCTCACCCAGTTCACCCGGGCCATCGGCGACGCGGCGGTGTATCGGCCCATCGGCTCGTCCGTGCTTGCCCTGCACCTCCGCGCCGGCGTGGTGGTGTCGCCCTTCGTCACCGTCGGGGGGAGCGCTGGGAATTTCGTGCCGCCGGAGCAGCGCTTCTACGCCGGCGGACCGAATGACGTGCGCGGATACAACCGGAACGAGCTGGGCCCGCTCGTCTACGTGATCCTGGAATCTCAGTTGAAGACGGACTCGATCACCGGCGTGCAGGTCCCCAACGACTCGCTGGTCCGCAATGCGGCCACCGGGGGCAACTCCCTGATCGTGGCCAACGTCGAGGTTCGGGTTCCGTCTCCTGTTTTCGGAAACCAGGTGCGGCTGGCGGCGTTTCTGGACGCCGGAACGGTCTGGCAACGGGGAGGAGAGGGCCAGGGCGGCACGCCGATCATGCGGTTCACGCCGGGAGCCGGGATCCGCTTCCTGACGCCCCTCGGCCCGGCTCGTCTCGACTTCGCCTACAATCCGCATCGACTGCCGGCGAGCCGCCTGTATCTCATCAAGGACGATGGCGATATCGTCCTGTTCCAGGAGAGCTACCGGCGCACGGTGAACAACGGGCGGGGGATCGTGGTGCAGTTCGGCGTGGGGCAGGCCTTCTGATGCGCCGCCAGGTTGCCCGAGGATTCTTCGTGCTCGTCTGCGGGCTGATTGCCACGGTGCTCGGCGTCGTGTCGTCGGTGCTCTGGACTCCGCCCGGCCTGCGCCTGATGGCGCGTTTCATCAATGAGCAGGCGCAGGGAATGGTGCGCGGCTCCCTGCATATCAGATCGGTGAGCGGCCGCTGGGTCAAGGGATTCACCCTCGACAGCGTGGTCATCCGGGATTCCACCGGCGTACTCTTCGCGGAAATCCCCAGAGTGGAGCTGCGCTACCGGCTCGGCAATCTCCTCGGCGGGCGGATGGTCTTCGCGGCGCTCGACCTCCATGAGTCGGACATCCAGATCATCAAGCGCCGGAATGGCCGGCTCAACTATCAGGAGATCTTCCGGCTCGGCGAGGGCCCCAAGGGTACCGGCCCGTCGCAGCTCGTGGAGATTCAGAATCTGCGGATCCAGCAGGGCCGCTTCACGATCCGCCTTCCCTGGAATCCCGACGGACGGCTCCGAACCGCCCGGCAGGTCGACTCCGCACTCGCCTTCGAGCGCTCGAAACCCGGACGCCGGATCGAGAGCGGGCCGGAAGGGCTCGAGCTGGTGCGCACCCTCACCGGCGTCGAGGCCGATATTCCCCGCGCGCTGGTTTCGTCCCCCGACGACCAGCCGGTTACCCTCGAAATCCGTCACCTCGCCGCCCGCATCAGCGATCCGGGAATGGACGTGCGCGATCTCCGCGGGCGGGTTCGGACCAAGAACGACAGTCTGCTCTTCGAGCTCGAGCATGCCGAGCTTCCCGGCACCACAGGAAGCGGCGCGGGGCGGCTCGACTGGCCCCGGGATACCATCCTGTACCATTTCGCGTTCGAGGCTCCCCGGCTGTCCCTGGCGGATCTCCGCTGGGTTTCGCCGAAATTCCCCGACTTCACCGGAACGGCGCGGCTCCGGGCCAATTCCCTGAGCGGTGTCCGGACCGAATGGAACATCACCCAGCTTGCGGTCGGTGATTCGTCGAGCCAGGTCACCGGCAAGCTGATCTCGATCACCGACATCCATCGCGGCCTCGGGTTCCGCGGCCTCCAACTGGCGCTCAGCAATCTCGACCTCGACGTGGTGCGGCCCTACCTCGACACCCTTCCCTTCCACGGCCGCATCAGCGGCCCGCTCCGTGTCGACGGCTTCTTCGACGGAATGACGGCGGCACTCGACTGGGTCTTCCGGGACGCGATGGTGCCTGGCGGCGCCGAGAGCCGGGTGGCCCTCGACGGCAATCTGAAGCTCGGCGGGAATGAGGGAATGTTTTTCGGGGGAGCGCGACTCCACGAGACCGATCTCGATCTGCGCACGGTTCGGCTGGTGGCGCCCGCGGTAATTCTCGAGGGCCGGCTCGGGCTCGACGGCACCCTCACCGGACCCTGGAAAAACGTGGTGTTCGCGGGACGCGCCGAGCATCGGGATGAGGGACGCCCGGCGAGCCACCTCTCGGGGACGGTGCGCCTCGACACCCGGGGGACGGTGCTCGCGCTCGACGCCGATGTCGTTCTCGATTCGCTCCACTTCGAGGGCATCCGCCGGGCCTTCCCGACGCTCACCGCCAAAGGCGCGCTCGGCGGACGGGTCAAACTCTCCGGGGTACTCGACCACCTCGCGGTCGACGCCGATGTCCGGGGGGACATCGGCCACGTGACTGCCCTTGGCCGGGTGACGATGCTCCCTCCGCGCTACGGCGCCGATTCCCTTCGCCTGCTGTTCGAAGGAGTCAACCTCGCCAGGCTGAGCGCAACCGGTACGCCGTCACGGCTGACCGGCACCCTGGTCGCCAGCGGGGTCATGGACGGGGTGAAGGCCCCGGTCGGGCGGATCGATCTGTCCCTCGGCGCGGGAACGTTTCGCGAAATATCGTTCGATTCCGCCATGGCCACGATCCATGCGGCGGACAGTCTGATCGTGTTCGACACCCTGACGGCCTCCTGGAAAGCGATCCGGGTGGAGGGAGGCGGCTCGATCGGGTGGCGGGCTCCCAAATCCGGCAAGCTGGCGCTCCATCTGGAGGCGCCCGATCTCTCGCCGTTCGACTCCCTCGCGCTCGCGATGACGGGATTCGTTCGAGATACCCTGAAGGGTGACGTCACCATGGGCGGACGGGGCCGCGCCGACATCACGGTCGACGGCGCGCTGGGATCCCTGAATGTCGGGATCGCCGCGGAGGTGGATTCGGTGTACTGGCTGGGCTACCGCGCCGAGAACCTGGCAGGCAACCTGACCCTCGCGACGGCAAACTCCATCTTCACCTCGACGTTCCGTGCCGACTCCCTCTACTGGCGGAGTTACGCCTTCGGCAATCTTGCCGGAGGATTCCGGGGCAGGACCGATTCGATCCACTGGGAAGCCGCCGGGGAAGGGAGAGATCTGGTCAAGCTCCGGGCCGGCGGACGGTGGCAGCAGCTCACCGGCACGCAGCTCTTCCATGCCGACAGCCTCTGGCTTGCGCTGCAGGGGCGGGAATGGGAGCTCCGCTCGCCCTTCGATGCGAGAGTCTCCGACGCGGATATCTCCCTCGACACCGTGCGGGTCGCCACCGTCGACGGCTCCGGCAGCGTCGAGCTCTCCGGGAAGGTGCCGGGAGCGTCCCCGGGGGAGCTGTCCGTCACCGCGCTCGGACTCCAGATCGGAGATCTGTACGGTCTGATGCAGCTGGACACCAGGGGAATTCGTGGGTCGCTTGCGGTGGACGCACGGCTCGGCGGTACCCGGTTGGTGCCGACGCTCCGCGGAACGTCGACGATCACCGGGCCGGTCTTCGGTGATTTCCAGGCTCCGTTGATCCGCGCGGCGTTCGATTACCGTGAGCAGCTCCTCCGCAGCAATTTGACCTTCTGGCGAACCGGGCAACCGGTGGTCGAGGTGGACGCCAGTCTTCCCTTCGATCTCGCGCTCAAGGCCATGCCGAAGCGCCAGCTTCCCGGCCCGGTGAGGATCGTCGCCAAGGGCGACAGCGTCGATCTCGCGATCATCGAGGCGTTCACTCCCAACGTCCGCAATGTCACCGGCACCATCGACATGGACGCGCGGATCGAGGGAACCTGGGCCGCGCCCCGCCTGGCCGGCTACCTGAGGGTCGAGCAGGGCGCGAGTGATGTGCCGAGCCTGGGCGTCCGATACAACTCGATCAATGGGACGTTCCATTTTGCCGGCGACTCGATCACCACGGACAGTTTGCGAGTGCTGGGAGAGCACGGCGACCTCGTCGCCACCGGCGGGATCCGGTTGGCCGAGCTCACCCAGCCGATCTACGGGGTCAGTCTGTCGGCGCACGACTTCGCGCTGATGGATGTGCCCAACTACATGAAGATCCGGAGCTGGGGCGACGTGCAGCTGTCCGGCTCGTTTGCCCACCCGGTGCTCACCGGGGCAGGCCGGCTGACCCAGAGCGTGATCTATTTCGCGGATCTGATCACCAAGGAGGTGGTGAATCTGGAAGATCCGATGAATGCCGACCTGGTCGATACCCTGGAGCTCAGGCGGTCCGATCTCCAGTCCTCCTTCCAGAGCCGCTTCCTCGATTCCCTCGCGATCCGGGACCTCGATTTCATCGTCGGCGAGTCGGTCTGGCTGCGATCGCTCGAGGCGAACTTTCAGCTCGAGGGCCGCGTCCGGGTGAACAAGAACCGGAAGGTCTACCGGATCGACGGGACGCTCGATACTCCGCGCGGCACCTACACGCTCAACATCCCGCTGTTGCTCAACCGGACCTTCGAGGTGGAGCGCGGGACCGTGCGGTACTTCGGCGATCTCAATGCCGAGCTCGACGTCGAGGCCAGGCATATCGTGCGGAATGCGCAGGGGACCCAGGGCGATGTACCGGTCATCGCCCACATCGGGGGGACGCTCGAGGTTCCCAAGCTGACCCTTCGGACTCCTCCCGACCGGCCTCCGATTCCCGAGCCGCAGCTGATCTCGTTGCTGGTGTTCGGCACCACCGATCCCCGCGCCGCCGGGCAGCTCGATCTCAGCAATACCGACATGCAGATCTCGGCGGCCGTGGCGTACGCCACGAACGCGCTGTCCAGCGAACTGCAGCGTGCCATCCTGGGGACCTCAGGAGGATTGTTCCAGATCCGGCCCGGGCTCTCGCCGTCGGGGTTCATCGGCGGCGGCACCTCGCCGACCCAGTTCGCCATCGGGCGGGCCATCACCAGCAAGCTCTTCATCACGGCAAACGCCGGTTTCTGCTTCAGCAACGGCCAGGCATTCGGCGCCCGGAATCTGGGTGCGAGTGTCGAATACCGGTTCGTTCGGGAGCTTCGGGCGGTCGTCTCGGCCGAGCCGCTCCAGACCTGCTTTGCCCAGGGACTCGCCGCCGACGCGCTGTCGTCGACCCGGCGATATCAGTTCGGGGCGGAGCTTCGGTGGGATCGGGATTACTGAAGTGGCCCGAGCCCTCCTCATCACCAACCCGGTCGCCGCCCGCACCAACGAGAGCACCCCGCGACGAGTGGCTCGGTACCTGAGCCAGGCCGGCTGGCAGCTCGACATTGCCGTCACGACCGGTCCGAGTGATGCCCGTGTGCTGGCCAGGCAGGGGATCGAGTCGGGGGTGGACGTCATCGGCGTTTTTGCCGGCGACGGCACGACCATGCAGGCGGCTGCCTCCCTCATCGGGACCGAGGTCCCGCTGGCCCTCATTCCCGGAGGTACCGGAAATCTCCTCGCCGGCAACCTTCGAATCCCCGCGAATCCGGCGCGCGCCGCCCGGGTGCTGATGAGTGGCCGTCCCCGGCGGATCGATCTTGGCAAGGTCGTCCTTCCGGATGGCGAGCACCATTTCGGCGTGGCGTGCGGCGCCGGCGTGGACGCGGAGGTGATGGGCGTGACCGCCGCCGTGGACAAACGTCGCTGGGGGATCGGCGCGTACTGGGCATCGACGTTCCGGGTTCTTCCGGGGCTCCGCAGTACTGCGTGCAGAATCACCGTCGACGGGGAGGCCTTCGAGCTTCGTGCCGCGCTCGTCCTCATCATGAATTGCGGGGAGCTGATTCCCCCCGTCATCCGGATCCGCCCCGAAATCGCGCCCGATGACGGGATCCTCGATCTCGTCGCGATCACGGCCGACTCGACCTGGGAAGGCATTCGTGGGCTCTGCCGGGTCGTTTTCGACGGACGGCGCGAGGTCATCCGTACGACGCCGTATATTCGTTACGCCCGGGGCACCCACTTCACCATCGAGCCGGCCGAGGCATTACCGGTGCAGTTCGACGGCGATCCGGTGGGTGTGACGCCGTTCACGGCGGAGGTCGTGCCCAGATCGTTGATTGTGATGACGCCGTAGGCGGACGCAACGGCAGAACGACGCAAAGACGCAAAGTCTGACAGCCGATCACTACCTTGCCACCTTGCGTCGTTGCGTCATTGCGTCGTATATCTTGACACAATGACCGACTCCATCCTCCTGATCCACGACGATAGCACCGTCCTTCGCTCCATCGGGGCCCGGTTCGAGCAGGCCGGATGCGAGGTATTGCGTGAACTGACCGGGGAAGCCGGCGTAGCCACCCTGGAGCGCACCCGTCCCGACGTCGTCTGTCTCGCCATGCACCTCGCCGAAGCGACCCCCGCGCTGATCGGCCGCCTTTCCGCCTTCGAGGCCCCGGTCGTCGGATTCGGTGATGGTGTGTCGGCCCAGGCGAGCGCGCAGGCCCTCCTCGATGGAGCGAGCCGGGTTGCCGATACGTCGATCAACCCGGACCTGCTATTCAATCTGGCGCAGCAGGCTGGAGCCGAAGGGCGACGGCGGCGGGCTGCCGAAGCAGTCATCCGGGCAGGATCGCCTCGATTCGGCGCCGACTCGCTGGGCGGATCGGCCGCGATGCGACAGCTCGCCAACCAGCTCGGCCTTCTTGCCCAGAGCGAGCGCACGACCGTGCTGCTGACCGGGGAGACCGGCGTAGGCAAGGCGTGGGCTGCCCGCGTGATCCACGACCTCGGTGTCCGGGCCGGCAAGCCTTACCTGGAGGTCAGGGCCGGCGGCCAGAACCCCGCCTATCTCGAATCGCTCGTCTTCGGTCACGAGCGAGGTGCGTTCGTCGAGGCCACGGCGCGCCGCCGCGGGTACCTCGAGATCGCCGACGGAGGGACTCTGGTGCTCCGGGAGATCGGCGATCTCCCGGCCGAGCTTCAGCCCAAGGTGCTTCGGGTACTCGAGACCCGGACCCTTCGGCGTCTCGGTGGCACCCATGATGTCACGGTGGATACCCGTCTCGTGGTCACCACGCGCCGCGATCTCGCGGCGGAGGTGGAGGGGGAGCGCTTCCGCCAGGACCTGTTTTACCGGCTCAACGTCATGACCCTCGCATTGCCGCCGCTCCGGGACCGCTCCCAGGACGATCGCGCGACCCTCATCGCGGGAATCCATGCCGATCTGAAGGGCACATATCCGGAGAGCCCGGCGATCATCACACCCGATGCACACGGGCGCCTCCTCGAGTATGGCTGGCCCGGCAACGTCCGCGAGATGCTGCAGGTTCTCGAGCGAGCGATGCTGTTGGCGCGAGGACAGATCGCCGTCGGCGTCGAGCACCTTCCCGGTGAATTCCGGGCGCGTCCCGGCGTCGGCGACCGGCGTCACACACCCATGAGCATCGATGATCTGGAAAACCAGCACATCGAGCGCACCCTCCGCTATCATGGGGGAAACCGGACCCGGGCGGCAAAGGAGCTCGGGATTTCGCGCGCCACGCTGATCAACAAGATCAAGCTGTACGGCATCACGGATTAGGCGGTCATGAAGCCCCAGGCACCGAAACCCCCGGCCAGCGATGCGATGACGTGTCGCGCCTGCGGCCGCGAGGAGCGGGCGTCCGAGGGATATCCCTGCGTCCGCTGCGGCACATTCATCTGCGTCATCTGCAACCTTCGCGGCGTCACGCTCTGCCGGCGGTGCGCGGCGGAAGGCAAGACCGGTCCGACTCCGGCGTGAAGCAAAAGCTCGTCCTCTTCGACATCGACGGCACGCTTCTCCTGAGCGACGGCGCCGGCCGGCGCGCAATTCAGGCGGCCTTCGCCGACCATGGCGTGGACATCGCGCGGGGCGCCGGCATCCGCTTCGACGGCAAGACCGATCCGCAGATCGTTCGCGAGATCCTGGAGGCGGCGGGTCATCCCGCGCCCGATGCCGGCCGGATTGCCGCGGTGCTCGGGAAGTACCTCGCCCACCTCGAGCGCGACCTCGCAGAGCACGGCTACCGCTCCCGCCTGATGCCCGGCGTGCCCGCGCTGCTCGACCTCCTCGAAGCCGATACCAGGGTGTTGCTCGGGTTGCTGACTGGTAACATGGTGGACGGGGCCCGGCTCAAGCTGCGAGCCGCCGGCCTCGATCCGGAACGGTTCGTGGTCGGGGCGTTCGGATCGGACCACGCCCGGCGCGGCGAGCTTCCAGGAATCGCCGCGCGCCGGGCCGAGACGCAATTCGGCCGGATTCCGACCGGCTCGGAGGTGGTGATTATCGGCGACACCCCCGCCGATGTCCGGTGCGCCGACGGAATTGGTGCCCGAACCGTCGCCGTGGCGACGGGCGGCTATACCGTGGCCGAGCTGGAAGCGGCCGGTGCGCACGCGGTGTTCACCGATTTCAGTGACGTCGGGCGGGCGCTGGAGGCGATCCTATTCTAGAGCACGAGCTCAAGGCGGTGGTCGCCGATCCGAACGCGGTGCGCATCCGCCTGATGGCCGCCGGGGCGCGTCTTGGATTCCACGGGTTGATGTCCGACGTGCGGTACGACAGAAACGGGGAGCTGCTGGCGCGGGATGAAGTGCTCCGCGTGCGAGTCTTCAAGGACGAAACCGGCGCGGCCGAAACGATTCTTGGATGGAAGGGCCCTGTGCGGATCAGCGCGGACGGGTACAAGGCCCGTCCGGAGCTGGAGTACGACATCAGGCCCCGCACCGGGGCTCCGGAGGAGTTCCTGCACGCGCTCGGCTACCAGCGGATCTACGCCATCGATCGGTACGTCGAGTACTACCACCTGGGTACGGCCGACGTGCGGCTCGAGTGGTACCCGCGGATGGATGTCCTCATCGAAGTCGAAGGCGACGCGCCCGGCATCGAAGCGGGGTTGCGCGCGGTGGGAATCCCGCGGGCCGATTTCACCGCGGAGTCTCTGTCCTCGTTCGCCACACGCTATGCCGAGCGAACCGGTCGCCCTCCCGTATTGGCGGCCTCCGAACTTGCCGGCGAGCTCCCGTCCTGGAACGTGCGATGATCATTCCGGAGCTCGGCCCGCTCCTCGGCACGCTGGTCGACCCGGCGGAATCCGGCTCGGAGGATGCCGCGCTCGATGCGGTGCGCCTGTCGATGGTGGACGCGTTGTTCGGCCGGGCGCGTACGGCGCGGAAACTCCTGGAGACGGGAGACGATGCCGGTGCCCGCAGCGCGCTCGGTCCGCGGGTCTGGGTCGGCATCTGGGAGGATGCCGCCGAACGAAGCGCAGCCGCCGTCACGCAACGCATCGACCGGCGGATTCGTCAGTCGGCGGAGTATTCCCGCTATCCGCGGAAGCGCCTGATTCAGCAGCTCCCTTCCGAGGAGGATCGGCGCATCCTCGCGGCACGGCTCTCCGCCGCCGGGATCGGCCTGGAGACTGCCGCTCCGGTGCTCGAATCGCCCGGCGCAGAGTGGCAGGAGGCCGAGCGGCGGATGGCCGGTGAGCTGGAGCAATCGTGGCATCGGCTGGTCCAGTCCGCACACGAGGAGCTCGCCTACTGGGAGCGGAGGAGCCAGGCCATTCGCGCCTGGCGGCGGCCATGGTGGCCGCTGCTGGTCGGCGGAGGTGCCGCCATGGCGCTCTCGACCTGGATCGGTCTCATGCTCGGCGGTTACATCCCCGTGCCCGATCCGCTGCGACCGGTCGCCGATTGGATCTGGAGCTTGCCGTGGCCCTGATTGGTGTCGGAATAGACCTGGTTGATACCGCGGAAGCGGCCCGCCTCCTCGAACGGTGGGGCGACCGATTGCTCAATCGACTGCTCACCGAAGCAGAGCGGGGCTATGTGACGCGCGCCCCGATTCCAGCGCAGAATCTCGCGGTCCGGCTCGCCGCCAAGGAAGCAGTGTACAAGGCGCTCCAGTCTCTGCCGGGCAGCCGAACCATCCGATGGCGCCAGATCGAAGTGGTCCGGCAGGATGGCGGTCGTCCGGTCATCCGTCTGCACGCTGAGGCGGACCAGGTGGCTTCACGCGGCGGGGTCGTCCGGATCGCGCTTTCCCTCACCCACACGGCTCGCACGGCGGGAGCGGTCGCCATCGTCGAAGGCGCCTGATCCTCCCGCGCTTGGAATTGCGACTAACGCACTCTACTTTGATTCTCAATGGGTTCAAATTACTTGAGAGCCATTCTCATTCGTGGGATGGCCGCGCTCATCGTCTTTGCCGCGAGCGTGGTTTCCTCGCTTGCAGGTCAGCCGCCCCAACCCGAGATAGCCGCTGCCGCCAGGCGGGTTGCCGCGACGGCGCTCCTTGCCGCGGAGGAATATTCTCTCGGCGTGAGCGGCGGTCGGGTCATTGCCCCGCCGGAAGTCGAAGAAGCCCGACTCTTTCTGGCCGAGGCTCGACGGAATGTCGCGCGGCTGCCGTCGGCCACTGCACAATCGACGGCGGCTCTGCTGACGACGGTCGAGGCGATGGTCAGCCGGTCCGCCGATCCCGATTCGGTGACGCGGCTGGTCAGGAAACTGGTTGCGTCGCTGGAGTCCGAGCTGCACCTCGCGCTGGACGAGATCCCCGCCGATCCGCCGTCACTCTCCAGAGGACGGGAGATTTACCAGAGCTCGTGCGCGATGTGTCACGGCATTACGGGTCACGGGGACGGACCGCAGGCGTCGGCGCTCACGCCGCGGCCGGCCAAGCTCGCCGACGCCGCCTCGCTTCGCGCCAGCTCTCCGCTCGACTTCTACCGGCGCATCACCATCGGAAGCGCGGGCACCGCGATGGCTCCCTTCGAGCAGGTGCTGTCCGACGAGGACCGCTGGGCGGTGGCATCCTACGCCTCGACGCTGCGGCTGCCGCGTCCCGAGGGGACTGTACCGGCGCGGCTCCGCGCCTTCCCGGTGGTCGCCCGGATGAGCGATGCGGAGGTGCTCGCCTCCCTTCCGGCCGGCGCGGCGGATGCGCATCTCGCGGCGGTGCGCACGATGCAGGCCGCGACCCGGCCGGCGTCGGCGGAGGTGTTCGTGACGGTGCGTCTCCAGCTCGACAGCGCCCATACCCTGGCGCTTGCGGGCCGGAGCGAAGAGGCGCGCGCCATGGCGATGGATGCGTACATCACGTTCGAGCAGGTCGAGCGTCAGCTCCGGGTGAAAGACCCCGCGCTGACCATGCGGCTTGAAGAAGCCTTCAGCAGCCTCCGGACGCGCACCGGCACCGGGGCGACGCCGGCGCAGCTCTCGGAGATCCGGCAAGAGCTCGCGCGCTCCCTCGAACGGGCCGAGCGAACCATCGTGGACCGCAATTCCGCGCCGAACATGCTTGTCCAGTCCTTCATCATCCTGGTCCGCGAGGGGCTCGAGGCGATTCTGGTGATCGGCGCCCTCATGGCATTTCTGGTCAAGACGGGAAACGGGCATCGGCGGCGCGACATTCACCTCGGTGTCGGGGCGGCGCTGGTGATGAGCCTGCTCACCGCGCTGGCGCTCGAAACGGTCTTCGTCTTGTCGCGGTCCAGCCAGGAGGGACTCGAGGGCGGCGTGATGATGGCGGCCATGGCGACGCTGTTTTACGTGAGCTATTGGCTGGTATCGAAGATGGAGGTCGCGAAGTGGAATCGCTTCGTGAAGAGCAAAGTCGAGAAGGCGCTTTCCCGCAAATCGGCGCTCGCACTGGCGTCGGTGGCGTTTCTGGCGGTGTATCGTGAAGGATTCGAGACCGTGCTCTTCTACAAGGCGCTCGCCGTGTCGGGCGGTGCGGGCTCCTGGGTCCCGGTCCTCATCGGAATTCTGGTGGGTGCGGCAGTGCTGGCAGGCGTGTACGTCGCCATCCACCGGTTCGGCGTGCGGCTTCCCCTGAAGCCGCTCTTCGGCGTGACCAGCGCGCTGCTGTATTACATGGCGTTCGTGTTCGCGGGGAAGGGCATCGCAGAGCTGCAGGAATCGGGTCTTCTTCCGCTTACGCCGCTCGCGTGGGCACCGCGGGTGCCGTCGATGGGAATCTATCCGACGGCGGAGTCGCTCGGTCTCCAGGCAGTACTCCTGCTCCTGGCCGTGCTCGCCCTGGTCTGGACATTCCTGATCGAGCCGCGCCGGCTGCGGCCCACGTCGGTGCTTATTCCCGATCCAGCGCCGGGCCGCGGAGAGAAGCCGGCGCGTCCCGCGACGTCGGCCCGGGAGACCGACATGCTCCGCTCCATCGACCGCATCGAAGCCGACCTAGCGGAGGTGCGCAGCGAGCTGGAGCGGATCCGGGATCACGTGGTGCCGGAAGTGCGAGACGACAGTGAGCGGTGAGCGGTAAGCGGTAAGCGGTGAGGAGCGTTTCCCGCTTACCGCTCACCGCTTACCGCTCACCGCTTACCCTGCAGCAGATACTCCCCCGGCTCGACGTCGGGGCCCTTGCTCCACTTCGCGAGCAGCACCCCGCCGATCAGGATCATGGTGAGCGCCGTGAGCTGCGCCACCGTCAGACCCAGCGCAATGTGGTCCGCCTTGGCCCGGACGAACTCCACCAGGAACCGCTCGGTTCCCGCCAGGAGGAGGTAGAGACCGAACAGCCATCCGGCCGGCTTGCCGTTGCTGCGCAGCTTCCAGAGCAGCATGAATGCGGCGAGCATGAGGAATGCTTCGTAGAGCTGCGTGGGATGCACCGCCAGCAGCGTCTCGGGCGCCACACCCTGGGGAATTGCGATACCGAAATCCTGGGCCAGTGAGCCGGCCGTTGTCGGCGGGATGCCCTGCGGGAAGGCGACGCCCCACGGCAGCGTCGTGGGGCGGCCATAGTCGTCACCCACCAGGAAGCAGCCCAGTCTGCCAAGCGCATAGGCGGCGGGCAGCGCCGGCGCGGTGAGCTGACAGGTCCATCGCAGCGGGACCCCGAGCCGCCGGCCGTTCGCCAGGACGGCGAGGGCCCCGCCGATGAACCCGCCGTACCAGACCAGACCGCCGCGCGTAAACAGCGCACCGGGATCGCCCGTGGCCGCGACGTACCAGAGCTTGGCGCCGATGACACCGCCGATGACCGCCGCGACCGTGATATCGGCGGCATAGTCATGGTGCCACCCGCGTCGGCGGAGGTCACGGTCGATCAGCCAGCCTCCAATGAGGAAGCCGACCATCAGCATGATCCCGTACCCGGTAATGTTGAGCGGGCCGAGATGCAGGTTGAACGGATAGACGGTGGTCATGCCGGAATTCTAACCTCTGCGCACCCGGGCAGCGGGCCGCGATCGAAGGGTTCCAGGTCCATTCCGGAGCGTTCGCCATTCGCGAGACGCCACGCCCCCGCCGCCGCGATCATCGCGGCATTGTCGGTGTTGAGTCTTGGCTCGGCGACGACGACCTTCGCGGCGTCGCCAAGTCTTGCCGTGAGCGCCTCGACCAGCGCCATGTTACAGGCCACTCCCCCGGCCAGGACGACGCTGGTGCGCCCCAGCTCGCGCGCCGCGCGCGCCGTCTTCTCCACCAGCACCTCGATCGCGGCGTCCTGAAAATCCCGGGCGAGGTCGGCCCGGTCGCGGTCGAGATCCTCGGAGGCGCGCACGGCGCGGAGGACCGCGGTCTTGAGACCGCTGAACGAAAAGGCATATCCGTTGCGCAGCATCGGACGGGGAAAATCGAATCGGCCGGGTGTTCCTCTCCGGGCCAGGCGCTCGACGCCGGCGCCGGCGGGATAGCCAAGCCCGAGGAGACTCCCGACTTTGTCGAACGCCTCGCCCGCGGCGTCATCCTGTGTTTCGCCGAGCAGGCGATAGCTGCCCCAGGCCGGCACGTCGAGGAGCATGGTGTGCCCGCCGCTGACCAGGAGCGCGACGCACGGCGGCGCAAAATCGGGATGGTCGAGCGTCGGCGCAAAGAGGTGGCCTTCGTGATGGTGCACACCGATGAGCGGCGTGCCGAGTCCGAACGCGAGCCCCTTGCCGTACATTACGCCGACGAGCAGCGCGCCGATCAGGCCCGGCCCCGCCGTCACGGCAATCCCATCGAGCTGGGTTGCACCGATGCCGGCCTCGGCGAGCGCCCGATCCACCACGGGCCCGATGGTGCGCAGATGCTCCCGGCTGGCCAGCTCGGGCACCACCCCTCCGAACACCCGATGAATGTCCTGGGAAAGGATGACGAGGCTCGCGAGAACGGGACGGCCGTCCTCCACCCGGAGAACGGCCGCCGAAGTTTCGTCGCAGCTCGTCTCGATACCGAGGATGCGCCTAGTTGCCACCGAGGAGTTCGGCCACGAGACGCTTGCTGGAAGGGGAGCTCCAGGGATGTTCGCCGATCCGCTTGTTCACGATCACACCTTTCTTGTCGAGCAGGAAGCTCTCCGGCACTCCGGTCGTCTGGAAGACCCGCTGGATGTCGCCCGACTTGTCGTGCAAAATCTCGAACGTGAGCCCAAGCTCCCTGACGAACGCCTCGACGTCCTTCGGGCTGCCGTCGTCGATGCTCACCGCGAGGATCCGGAGACCCTTCGGTCCCAGCGAATCGTAGAGCTGCTGCATCGCCGGCATCTCGGCCCGGCAGGGAATGCACCACGTGGCCCAGATGTTGACCAGCGTGACCCGGCCGTCCGACAGGCCGCGCAGCGAAACCGAGTCCTCGGTTCCGAGCCGGACCGTTCTGTAGTCGGGCGCACGCCGGCCGACCTCGACCCCCTCGATCTCGGGACCGAAAGCCACCAGCGCGCCGGCGCCCAGCGCGAGGCCGGCCACGATGACACCCACCCACGCCCACTGCTTTCCCTGACTGGTCATGTTGCTCCGCTCACACCGCCGTTGCACAAGCTGCCTTGAGCCGGGCGACGGCTCCGGCAGGATCCTTTTCGCCGAATACCGCGGTGCCCGCAACGAAAGTGCAGGCGCCCGCCTCCCACGCCTGCCGGATCGTTTCGACGGTGATCCCGCCGTCCACTTCCAGCACCGCGCCGCTCTTCCGCGAATCGAGGAGTGAACGAACCCGGCGGATCTTCGCGGTCGCCGCTGGAATGTAACGCTGTCCCCCGAAGCCGGGATTCACCGACATCACGAGCAGGAGATCGAGATCTTCCACGACTTCCTCGACCAGGGAGAGGGGCGACGCGGGATTCAGGGCCAGTCCCGCATGCATCCCGCGCTCCCGCACCCGGGCGAGCTGACGCTGCACGTGGATCGTGGCCTCGGGGTGGAAGGTGAAGACCGCGGCGCCCGCATCGGCGAATTCGTCGATGTATTTCTCAGGCTGCACCACCATCAGGTGAACGTCGAGCGGGAGGGAGGTGTGCTTCTTGAGGGCGCGAATCAGCGGGGCACCGAATGTCAGGTTGGGGACGAAGCACCCGTCCATGACATCCACGTGCACCCATTCGGCGCCGCCTTCCTCGATCTGGGCAAGCTGCTCGCGAAGCCGGCCCAGATCGGCGGAAAGGGCGGAGGGGGCGATTCGAGCGCTCACGATGGCTCCCGGGTCCGGGTCAATTGCTGATCACGAGACTCACGCGTCCCTCGTGCGGCGCGAGCGCGCCACCGGCCGGGCGCTGCTCGACCACGATGCCAACCGGTCCGCGGCGGGCGAGCCGCGTGGTGATGGCGCCAAGCCGGAGTCCCACCGATTCCAGCCGATCTCGCGCCTCTTCCTGTCGCAGCCCGATCAGATCGGGAATCCGGATGTCGGCGGGTCCGCGGCTCACGACCAGATCGATCGCGCCGCCGGGAGTGCGGCTGGCCCCGGCAGCCGGCCGGGTGGCGACGATGACGCCCGCCTCCGCCGTGTTCGCGACGGTATCCACGTTTCCGATCCGAAGGCCGGCGGCCTCGAGCACTTGCCGCGCTTGCACCGGCTCGAATGCGATGACGTCGGGGACGGAGACCGGCCCGGGTCCCGAACTGACGGTCAGGGTCACGACGGTTCCCCGCGCCAGCTCGGTCTCAGGAGGCGGGTCCTGCCAGAGGATGTGACCGGCCGGAATGACGGGGTCGGGCATTTCCCCTTCGACCTTCGTTTTGAACCCCTGGACCTGGAGCTCATTTTCGGCGGCGGCGCGCGGGAGGCCGAGGACCCTCGGAACCGACTGATCCCGTGCAATGAGCGGAGCAGGATACGCGACGCAGGTCAGCAGGTAGCCGAGCAGCGTGGCCCCGCCCAGAATCGAACCGATGCGCAGGCGGTCGCGCCCCTGGACGGTTGTCGGCCAGATCGCACGCAACCGGGCTGTCAGGCTAGCGGCCATTCTACGCGACGCGCCGGAGTCGCGACGCATAGGCGCCGTCGGTTCCATGAACATGGGGGAGGAGCATCAGGTCGCCCGCTGAGGTGAGCAGCTCCCCGGGGACCGACGCCCGGGGCTCCCGGCGGAACCGCCGGTCCTCCGCGAGAAATCCGTCGATCTGCACTTCGTTCTCCTCGGGTTCCAGGGAGCAGGTGGCGAAAAATAACAGCCCTCCAGGGGCGACTACGTCCGCCAGCGTGCGGAGGAGACGGCTTCCCTCGGTGGCGAGGGTCATCAGGGCACCCGGGGTCACCCGCCAGCGGGCATCGGGGTGCCGGGAAAAGGTCCCGGTCCCCAGGCATGGGGCATCGAGCAACACCGCCGGCATCGGCCGCACCGGAGGATGCGCCGCGTCCGCCACGAGCACGGCCGCCGGCGGAGCTCCCGCGCGCTGCAGGTTCTCGCGGAGCCGGCGGGCCCGGGCCGGGCGCAGGTCGGCGGCGGCGACGAAGCCATGACCGGAGAAGGCAATGGCCTTGCCGCCCGGAGCGGCGCAGGCGTCGAACAGGGCGCTGTCGCGGAGCGGTTCGAAGAAACGGACCACCAGCGCCTGCGCCGGATCCTGCACGAAGCAGGAGCCCATGGCGAAGCCCGGCAGCTCCTGCGGCCGCCGGCCTTCCACCACTATACCAGCGCCGAATGGCGCCGGACGCCAGGCAATCCCCTGCTGCTCGAAGCTCGCGATCAAGGCCTCGCGGTCCCATCGCGCCGGCTGCACCACGAGGGGGGGTCGGGTGTTGTTGATCTCCAGGAGACGTTCGGTGTCCTCGCGGCCAAATCGCCGAATCCACCTGTCGATGAGCCACTCTGGATGCGAGTAGCGAGTCGCGAGGAGCGACGTGGGAACGTCCGCTTCGCTCTCCGCTCTCCGCTCTTCGCCTCCTGTATTTCTCTCTTCGCTCACTTTTCTAAGAACCGCATTGACGAAACCGCCAACCCGCGCCCCGGCAATCCTTCGTCCGAGCGCGACGGCCGTGTCGACGGCCGCGTGCGCGGGAACCCGGTCGAGATAGATGAGCTGGTAGGCGCCGAGCCGGAGAATGTCGAGCAGGTCTTCGCGAATCCGCTCGGGGCCGCGGTCGAGATGCGGCGCGATCGCCGCGTCGAGAAGGGAGCGATGCCGGAGCGCGCCGGCGGCGATTTCGTGGGCGAGGCCCCGGTCCGCCTCGGGAACGGCGCGGAGCGCGCGCTCCAGGGCGAGGTCGAACGAGATGCCCCGGCGGATGTCGTGGAGCACTCGCCAGGCGGCGGTGCGGGGGGCAAGACCCGGGATGGACATGCTGCTAGGGAGTAGCGACGGGCGAAGCGTGAGGAGGAACGGCCGCTTCGCGCTTCGCTACTCGCTCTTCGCTGTTCACGCCAACATGCCCCGAACGGGCGACGACGGCACCGCTACCTCCCGCCTCGGCATCCGCCCCGCGAGATACGCCAGGCGCCCCGCTTCGGTCGCGAGCCGCATCGCGCGGGCCATGGCGACGGGCTCGTCCGCTTCGGCCAGCGCGGTATTCATGAGAATCCCGTCCACTCCCTGCTCCATCACCAGGCAGGCGTCGGACGCCGTCCCCACACCGGCGTCGACGATCACCGGCACCAAGAGCCGGTGCTTGATGGTTCGGATCGAGTAGGGATTCAGCATGCCCAGGCCGCTGCCGATCGGCGAAGCGAGCGGCATGACGGCCGCGCAGCCGGCGTCCTCGAGCCGGAGCGCCGTGATGAGGTCGTCGTTGGTGTAGGCGAGCACTCTGAACCCCTCACGTGCCAGGGTCCGTGCCGCCTGGAGCAGCCCATCTACGTCGGGGAGGAGCGTCTCCCTGTCGCCGATGACTTCGAGTTTGACGAAGTCGTTGAATCCCGCTTCCCGCCCCAGGCGTGCGTAGCGCATCGCCTCGTCGGCCGAGTAGCACCCTGCGGTGTTGGCGAGGAGGAAATATCGCTCGGGATCCAGATGATGAAGGATTCCGGCCTCCTTCGTGCGGTCGAGGTCCACGCGCCGTACCGCCACCGTGACGCAGTCGGCGCCGGAGGCCTCGATGGCCGCCATCATCTCGGCGTTACTGCGATACTTGCCCGTCCCGACGAAAAGGCGGGACTGAAATCGGCGCTCCCCGATGACGAGGGGGAGGTCCGCGGCGACTTCCAGTGTGTTTTCCACTCATCCACCTCCTACGAAGTGCACCAGCTCGACGGCATCGCCGTCCTGCAGCGCCGTGTCCGGGTGCTCGGGCCGCCGCACGATGCGCCGGTTGAGCTCCACGACGACGCCCCGGCCGTCGAGCCCGAGCCGGTCCAGCAGGTCCTTGATCGTGGCGGGAGCGGGAACCCGGCGCACCTCGCCATTCACCGTGAGCGCGAGCTCCGTCACATATCCTCCGTCCATGGCGCGAGCAACGCCGTGGCCGCCGCCGCCGGATCCTCGGCATGCCACGCCGCCGCGATCACCGCCGCCCCCCACGCACCCGCCGCGCGCACCGCGGCCGCGCGCGCGGGCGTGATGCCACCGATCGCCACCACGGGGCGCCCCAGCTTCACGATTCCGGTGAGCCACTCGAGCCCGAGCGCCGGACGACCCGGATGCGACCGGGTCTCGAAGACACTGCCCGCCATCAGATAGTCGGCTCCCGCTTCGAGGGCGGCCTCGGCTTCCTCGATCGAGTGGATGGAGCGTCCGATCCATCCACGGCCCAGCACGAGGCGCGCGTCGTCCGGGGCGAGATCGCCCTCGCGCAAGTGAACTCCCTCGGCCCCAACCGCACGCGCGAGATCGGGACGTGCGTGCACGAAGACCGCGGCCTCCGGTGGGCGGGCGAGCGCCGTGACCCGCTCGGCAAACGCGGCGTGCTGCGCCGTGGTCGAGTCGGGCGCGCGCACCACCAGCGCAACCGCGGGCCCCGCCGCGGCGATTGCCGCGGCGCGCACTCCGAAGTCGGCGGCGCGGCAGAGGGAATCCGTCGTCATGGCGAAGAGACGAGGGAGAGGCCTCACGTGACCACCTGCCCGGCGACCGCGGCGTGCCCCCGCCCCCATGCGCCCGCCGGCATGCGCGGCTTTCCGGCGGGCTGCACTTCCGCGATCTCGACCGCGCCCTGTCCGGCGGCGATCCGCAGCGTCGGGGTGAGCTCGAGTACTTCACCGGGGACTCCGCTGCCGTCCACGGGGCGCGCCCCGAACAGCTTGAGCTCCTGGCTTCCGAGGGTCGTCCACGCGCCCGGAACAGGATCGAAGGCCCGGATGCGCCGGCTGACTCCATGGGCATCGCTGGTCCAGTTCACCCGCGTGGCACTCCGGTCGTACTTCGGCGCAAACGTGGCGAGTGCCGGATCCTGGGCCCGCGGACGGAGCAGGCCGAGTCGCATCAGCGCAAGGGCTTCCACCAGCGATTCCGCGCCGAGGACCGCCAGGCGGCTGGCGAGGGCACCCACAGTCTCATCGGGGAGAATGGCGGTGGCCGACTGATGCAGGATAGCCCCGCTGTCCATTCCGGCGTCCAGCTGCTGAATGGTGATGCCGGTTTCGGCGTCGCCCTGGAGGATCGCCCAGTTGATCGGCGCCGCCCCCCGGAAGCGTGGCAGCAGCGACGCATGGACGTTGAGCATGCCGCGGGTCGGAACGCCGAGGACGTCGGGGCGCAGGATGTGGCCGTACGCCACCACGACACCGAGCTCGGGTTGCCAGTGCCGCAGCGCCGCGAGGAAGACATCCCCGACGGGAAGGTCCGGCTGCAGCACGGGGAGACCGTGGCGCAGCGCCAGCTCCTTGATCGGTGGCGCAACCAGCGTCGAACGCGAGCGGCCGTGCGGCTTGTCGGGCTGGGTCACCACGCCGACCACCTGCGCGCGCTCGGCCAGGAGCGCTTCCAGGCTCGGCACCGCGAACGACGGGGTGCCGAAGAAGACGATGCGCATTACTCCGGCCGCACGTGCTCCGGGCGTATGGTTTTGATGACGCCCTCCCCGCGATGTTCTTTCTTCCACCGCGCTACCAGGAGCTGGCGCTTGAGCGCGCCGAGGTGATCGATGAACAGGATCCCGTCGAGATGGTCGATTTCGTGCTGGATCGCGCGCGCGAGCAACCCCTCCGCTTCCAGCCGGTAGGGCGCCCCGTCGCGCCCGGTGGCCTCGAGCACCACCCGGAGCGGGCGGGCCACCTGGCCGTACACTTCGGGGATCGAGAGGCAGCCCTCCTCCGCCCGATCCCGTCCTTCCACGCTGACGAGCACCGGATTCACCATGGCGATCCGCGTGTCGTCCACGCCGACCACCGCCACCCGCCGCGCGACGCCGACTTGATTGGCTGCGAGGCCGACGCCTTTGGCCGCGTCCATGGTCTCGAAGAGGTCGTCGATCAGCCGCCGAACCCCCGCGTCGACCGAGGGAATCTCTTCGCTGCGCTGGCGGAGCACGGAAGAGCCGAGCAGGTGCAGGTCGAGCGTGGCCATGCTAGGCGTTCGGGGACACGGCCTCGCCCACCCGCACGATCCGTCCGCGCTCCACGACCAGGGTCGCGGTCCCGCTCTCGATGGTGACCCGGTCGTCCTTGATGTCCTTCACCTTGCCGATGATCCCCCCCGACGTCGTGATGTCGTCGCCCTTCTTGAGCGCGGCGAGAATCTCGGTGTGCTTCTTTCGCGCCATCGACTGCGGACGGATCAGCAGGAAATAGAAGATCAGGATGATCGCGCCGAACTGAAAGATCAGGATGGCGATCGAGCTGCTTGGGCTGCCGTTGGCGGGAGCCATCAGGCTCGCGAGCAGAGAGGTCATGCGTCTCCTCGTGCGTGGTATTGCCGGAGCCATTCGCGGCTCCAGCGGTCGAATTCGCCGGCCAGGATCGCCGTTCGCGCCCGCTCTCCGATGCGGATCAGGAACCGCACATTGTGGAGCGAGACCAGCCGGAGACCGAGCATCTCGCCCGCCACGAACAGATGGCGGAGGTAGCCGCGCGAAAACCGGGAGCAGGTGGCGCAGTCACAGGCGGGGTCCAGCGGCTCATCCGCGGTGCGGTGCGTGGCCTTGCGGATGTTCACCCGGCCCACCGAAGTCCACGCGCTCCCGTGCCGTCCATTCCGGGTCGCCGCGACGCAATCGAACAGGTCCACTCCGCGGGCGATTCCCTCGACCAGATCCTCCGGGAATCCGACGCCCATAAGATAACGGGGCCGGTCGCCCGGGAGCGCGGTGGCAAAGCTTTCCAGCACCCGGTGCATGACCGGCTTGGGCTCGCCGACCGAGAGGCCGCCGATGGCGATTCCGGTCCAGGGGCCGCGGGCGAGGGTGCCTTCGAGGGAGCGCATGCGAAGATCGGCGTGGGTGCCGCCTTGCACGATCGGCCATAATGTCTGGGGGCTGGGCGGCAGGGCGGTAGGGCGGTAGGCTGTCTCGGTGGTGGGGTGGTTTCCTACCGCCCGTCCGCCCTCCCGCCCTTCCGCCAGCGCCGCGTGCCGCTCCCGGCACCGATCCAGCCAGCGGAGCGTCCGCTCCATCCCCTCTTCGGCCAGCGCCCACGAGGCCTGGCCGGGCACGACGTGATCGAATGCCATGGCGACGTCGGCTCCCAGCGCGCGCTGAATCTCCATCGACGACTCCGGCGTCAGCGTGCGCACCGAGCCGTCGATGTGGCTGGTGAACTCGACCCCGCCCTCCTCGATCGTCCGGAGCCCGGCGAGGGAGAACACTTGAAAGCCTCCGGAATCGGTGAGCATCGGGCGGGGCCAGGAGGCAAAGCGGTTGAGGCCGCCCATCGCCTGCACGGTTGCTTCTCCCGGCCGCAGGTGCAGGTGATAGGTGTTGCCGAGAACGATCTGGGCGCCGGCCGCCTCGACCTCGGCGGGGTGGAGTCCGCGCACCGCGCCATAGGTGCCCACCGGCATGAAGGCCGGTGTGCGCACCTCGCCATGGGGAAGGGTGAGACGGCCGGCCCTCGCTCGGCCCTCGGACGCTTCGAGACGATACTCGAACATCAGCGGATCACCATGGCATCGCCGTAGCTGTAGAACCGGTATCGCTCTTTCACGGCATGGGCGTACGCGGCCATCGTCGTCTCATAACCCGCGAACGCGGCGACCAGCATCAGCAGCGTCGACCGCGGGAGGTGAAAATTCGTGATCAGCCGGTTCACTACCCGGAATCCGAATCCGGGGGTGATCATGAGCCGGGTCGCGGCGGGTCCCGGTGCCACGGTGCCGTCGTCCCGGGCCGCCGCTTCGAGCGCCCGGACCACCGTCGTGCCGACCGCCCACACCGCCTTGCCCCGTGCCCTGGTGTCGGCCACGAGCCGGGCCGCCTCCACGGGGATGTCGTAGCGCTCGGGATGCATCGGATGCCTGGCGGGGTCTTCCACCTCGACCGGCTTGAACGTCCCCGGGCCGACTTCGAGATCGATCCGCGCGATGCGCACCCCGCGGAGGGCGAGCGCGCCCAGCAAATCCGGCGTGAAATGCAGCCCCGCCGTCGGCGCCGCCACGCTGCCTTCCCGTTCCGCGAAGACCGTCTGGTATCGCAGATCGTCTTCGGACGTCGGATCGCGATCGATGTACGGCGGCAACGGCAGCCTGCCGATTCGCTCCATCGCTTCTTCGGCGGTGCCACCGTGAAAGCGAACTCGACGGTACCCGTCGGGAAGCTCGTCCACCGTTTCAACGCTGATGCCGTGGCCAAGGTCGATGCGCTTCCCCGGTTTGAGCGCGCTCCCCGGTTTGCCCATCGCAATCCAGGTCGATTCGTCGCCGGCATGCAGCAGCAGGACCTCGGCGGGAGCGCCGGACGGCCGGCGGCCGATGAGCCGGGCGTGGCGCACTTTGGTGGAATTGAGAACGAGGAGATCTCCCGGCGGGATGAGCTCGATTAGGTCGGAGAATCGTCGGTCTTCGAATTGCGGTTCGCGTCCTCGCGTCCTCGCGCCTTCGCGCCTTTGCGCCGCGTCCTCGCGCCGCAGCACCAGCAGGCGACTTTCCCCGCGCACCGCGCTCGGCTTCTGCGCAATCAGCTCCGCAGGAAGGGAATACTCGAAATCGGAAGTGCGCAGGTCCCCGGTCCGCTCATCCATCGAACAACACCGCCTGCCCGCCGCTCGCGGGAGGCGGGGTGATGCCGAATCGCTTGTAGGCATTTGCCGTCGCGACCCGCCCGCGCTGGGTGCGTTCCAGGAATCCCTGTTGCAGCAGGTATGGCTCGTACACTTCCTCCAGCGTGCCGGGATCCTCTCCGACGGCCGCGGCGATCGTTCCCAGCCCCACCGGCCCGCCGCCGAATTTCTCGATGATGGTCGTGAGGATCCGGGCGTCCATGTCGTCGAGACCAAACTCGTCGACGTTGAGGCGTGCCAGTGCCTCGGCGGCGACCTCCTTGGTGATGACGCCGTCGGCCCGCACCTGGGCGTAGTCGCGCACCCGCCGGAGCAGCCGGTTCGCGATGCGCGGCGTTCCCCGGCTTCGCCTGGCGAGCTCGATCGCCCCTTCCGGCGCGATCGGCACTTTGAGGATCCCCGCGGATCGGTTGACGATCTGCGTCAGCTCCCCGGCGGGGTAGAAGCTCAGCCGCTCCACGATTCCGAATCGTGCCCGCATCGGCGGCGTCAGCTGTCCGAACCTCGTCGTGGCCCCGACCAGGGTGAACCGCTCGACCGTCATGGGAATGGTCTGCGCGTTCGGCCCGTCGGCGATCCGCACATCGACCCGGAAATCCTCCATCGCGGGGTAGAGAAATTCCTCGAGCTGGGGGCGGAGGCGATGGATCTCGTCGATGAAGAGGATATCGCCCGCGCCGAGGCCGGTCAGCAGGCCCACCAGGTCTCCGGGCTTTTCCAGGACCGGACCGGACGAGGTCCGGAGCTGCACCCCCATTTCCTTGGCCAGGAGCGCGGCGAGGGTGGTCTTCCCGAGGCCGGGCGGTCCGAAAAAGAGAATGTGGTCGAGGGCATCTCCCCGACCCTTGGCCGCATCGATGGCGATCTGCAGCGAGGCTTTCAGCTTCTCCTGGCCGACGAATTCGTCCAGCCGCGACGGCCGGAGCGCGGCCTCGGCGCCGCCCTCGTCGGGCAGCGCGGCCGGGGTGGTGATCTCGAGCCGGCTCAGAGCGCTCTCGCGTTCCACCGCACCGGCCGCGCGCCGGGCGTCACGTCATGCCTGGCATGGCAGGTGACGCAGCGATCCATTGTGCGGGTGCAGTCGGCGGCGACCAACTTCCGGTTGGTCGCGCCGCACCGGGTGCATTGCCACTCCGCGGTCATGTGTGGTGTGCTGGACAGGGCGATCATCCGCGGCCTCCTCGCTGCGTCGTGAGATACTTGAGCGCCTGCCGCACCAGCTCGGCGACGTCCTGCGCCGTGTCCGCGGCCAGCACCGCGCGAATCGCCTCGTCTGCCGAAGCGGGCGCGTAGCCCAGCGCCACCAGCCCGCGCGCGGCTTCGTCCGCCGGCCGCCCGGCGCGCGTCACCGGTGCCAGCGCAATATCGGCGAAGCGATCGGACAGCTCGACGGTCAGTTTTTCCGCCCGCTTCTTTCCGATCCCGGCGACGGTGCTCAGGGCGGCGATGTCTCTCCCCTGGATGCTGCGGACCGTCCGGTCCGGGCCCAGCGTCGAGAGGATGGCGAGCGCGAGCCGCGGTCCCAGCCCGGTCGCCCCGAGCAACCGCTGGAATATCGTCCGTTCGCTCGTCGAGTCGAAGCCGTACAGCGTCCAGGCGTCTTCCCGGACCACCAGCTCGGTGTAGAGCGCGCAGCGCGCGCCGCGGGCCGGGAGCCGCTCGAAGACCCCGAGGGGAACCGTGACCTCGTACCCGATCCCGCCATCGGTCTGAATCACCACCGACTCGCCTTGCCGTTCGGCCAGCGTGCCGGCCACGGTCGTGATCACCGTCGGCCTCCCGGACGGATGCCCAGGAACAGATGAGTGAGCGCCACCGCCACCGCGTCGGCGGCGTCGGCCGGCGTCGGCGCCGCTCGGAGCTGGAGAATCTTGGCGACCATGTACCCCACCTGCGGTTTCAGTGCGGCCCCGCGGCCGACGACCGTTTTCTTCACCAGCGCCGGCGAGTATTCGGCGACGGCGACACCGGCCTGCGCTCCCGCGAGGAGAATGACACCGCGCGCGTGACCGAGCACCACGGTGGTCCGTACGTTGGTGGCGTAGAAAATGTCTTCGACGGCCAGCACATCCGGGTGGTGCCGCGCGAGCAGCTCGGTGAGGCCCTCGTGAATCACGGCCAGTCGACGGGAGAGCGAATCGGCGGCGCGGGTCCGGAACACCCCGCACTCCACCAGGCGGATCGGACGTCCCGCCGCCCCGAGTCGCTCGACCACGCCGAAACCCACCGTCGCGGTTCCCGGGTCGATCCCGAGGACCTTCATCGGCGGCAGAGGGTCAGGCTTCGGCCTCCGCGAGCGTCGCCGCGTCGATGTCGAAGTTGGAAGAGACCTTCGAGACGTCATCCAGGTCTTCGAGCGTTTCCATCAGCCTGAGCAGCCGGCTCGCGTCGGCACCCTCCACCTTGACCGTGTTCCGGGGCACCATCGCCAGTTCGGCGGATTCGAAGGCGTATTTCCGGGCCTTGAGCGCATCCTGCACCGCATGGAACTCCGCCACACTGGTGGTCACCACGAGCTGCTCCCCGTCGCGCGTGAAATCCTCTGCGCCGGCTTCCAGGGCATCCTCGAGCGCCCGGTCTTCCCCATAGCGACCGGCCTCGAGCGCGATCAGTCCCTTGCGATCGAACATCCACGCGACCGAATTCGATGCGCCGAGATTGCCACCGTTCCGGCTGAAGGCATGGCGGATCTCGGCGACCGTCCGGTTGGGATTGTCGGTCGTGGCGTCGATGATGATCGCTGCGCCGCCGGGGCCATAGCCCTCGTAGGTGATTTCCTGGTACGTCTCACCCTCGAGTTCGCCGGTGCCCTTCTTGATGGCGCGATCGATGTTGTCGTTGGGGCAGTTGACGGCGCGCGCCGCATCGATCGCGGTGCGCAGGCGCGCATTTCCCCCGGGGTCTCCGCCGCCCGCCTTGGCGGCGACGATGATCTCCCGGATGCGCTTCGCCCAGACCGCCGACCGCTTGTTGTCGGTCGCCGCCTTCTTGTGCTTGATCTGTTTCCATTTGCTGTGTCCAGCCATGCGGAGCTCCCTGGCGTCAGCGCATAAACATAGCAATCGCAACGGGTTCCGGCAATTCATCCGGGACATGGCAAACTATCTTGCAATGCAAGATAGTTTCCTGTAGGTTGTGCTCTCCCTCAGCGTGAGTCCAACCATGCGCATCGTCTCGCCGCTCAGTCCGCCCGTGTTCCACGTTCTGCTCGCGCTCGGCGAAGACGTGCTGCACGGCTACGCCATCATGCAGCGATTCGAAGCGATCACCGGCGGAGCCGATCAGCTCCTCCCCGGGACCCTCTATGTCACGCTCGCGCGGATGGTGGAGCAGGGCTTGATCGAGGCGACGCGTCCACCGGCGGGCGACCAGAGCGGCGGCGCCCCACGGCGGTTCTATCGCCTCACCACCCGGGGGCGCGCCGCGGGACGGGCCGAGAGCGAACGGCTTCGCCGGCTGCTGCAGGTCGCCGAAGAACGTTTGTGGCTGCCGGGGATTGCCCGATGAGCGAGGTCCGCGCGGCGCGGGGGGAGTCGCTGGCGGTGCTGGTCTTTCGCCTCGCCGCGCTCGCGCTGCCTTGGGGCGTCCGGGACGAGTTTCTGGACGAAATGGTGGTGTCGTTCCGGGAGTCGTATCGCCTGAGGCGAGGCGGGTGGGGTCGAGCGGGTTATGTCATCCGCGCCGCGGCGGATGCGGTGCGCGCCGGGTGGGGCGCCCGGTGGCGGGAGCGGAACAGCCAATCGAAACGGAGGCCCAAGGTGTCGATGCTCTGGCAGGACCTGCGTTACGGCGCGCGCACCCTCATCAAGAGTCCCGGCTTCACGGCGATCGCCGTGCTCACCTTGGCGCTCGGCATCGGCGCCAATGCCGCGATTTTCAGCGTGGTCGATGCCGTGCTGCTTCAGCCGTTGCCCTTCCGGGAGCCCGAGCGCCTGGTGGAGATCGCCGAATCCCGGGTGGACCGGGGCTGGGAGCGCTCCTCGATGACGCATGCCAATTTCTGGGATCTGCAGGACCAGAACCGGACCTTCGACGGAGTCGCCGCGTTGCGTGGTGGCTCGATCAATCTCACAGGCCGGGATTTTCCGGAGCGGTTGAACCTCGGATCGGTGTCGGCGGAATTCTTCAACGTGCTCGGGGTCACGCCGACGCTTGGTCGAACCTTTGCCAGGGGAGAGGATGCCGCAGGCCGCGACGCACGGCTGGCCGTGCTCTCGCACCAGCTCTGGACCAGAAGCTTCGGGAGCGACTCGGCCATCGTCGGGCGCACGATCACGCTCGACGGGCAGGGCTATGCGGTGATCGGCGTGCTGCCGCGGGGCGAGCCGTGGCTCGATGCCGCGGACATTTTCGTGCCGCTGGTTCGCCAGCCGAACGCCGATCGGGGGAGCTTCGAGCTCGCCGTGATCGGGCGTATGGCCAGAGGCGTGACGCTTGCGGGCGCCGGGGCCGATTTGAACGGCATCGCGCGGCGACTCGCCGGCCTGTACCCCAAAGATGATGCGGGCATGGGAGTCGTCCTCTTCCCCTCCTCCGAATGGGTCGCGAGCGAGAGCGTCCGGCGGGCGCTGATGATCCTCATGGGCGCGGTGGGATTTCTCCTGCTGATTGCCTGCGTCAACCTGGCCAACCTGCTGCTGGCCAGGGCCACGGGACGGCTGCGGGAGCGTGCGGTCCGTGCCGCGCTCGGAGCCAGCCGCGGTCAGCTGGCCCGCCAGATGCTCACCGAATCGCTGCTTCTCTCCGGCGTCGGCGCGGCACTGGGACTGCTGCTGGCACTCGGGATGGTCACGCTGCTCAAGGCGTTCGATCCGGGCGAGATCCCGCGGCTCGCCCAGGTGAATCTCAATCTTGGTGTGCTGGGCTTCACGGCACTCGCCACGCTGATGACCGGACTCCTCACCGGAATCCTCCCGGCGATTCAGGCCGCGCGGGGAAATCTTGCCGGTACGCTGCGCGAGGGGGAGCGGAACCAGGGCGGCGGCCGCTTCATGGGCCGGGTGCGCAGCCTGCTGGTGGCGATCGAGGTGGCGGCATCACTCGCGCTGCTGGTCGGGGCGGGACTCCTGCTCCGGAGCTTTGGAGAGGTGCTGACCGTGAGCCGAGGCTTCGAAACCGAGCACCGAATTCTCGCCGAGGTTGCTCTTCCCGAGTCGTATGATGCGGACCGGGTCGGCCGCTTCATCGCGGACTTCACCGCCCGGGTCGGGGGAGTTCCGGGCGTGATCTCGGTGGCCGCGGTGTCGATGCGGCCACTGCGCGGCGTGGGCACCGGCATGGGCTTCGCGGCCGCGGACAAGCCGGCCCCGGCGGCGGACGCCGTCCCCTGGGCGAGCTGGCGGCTGGTGACGAAGGGGTACTTCCGCACGCTCGGCGTTCCCATCGTTCGGGGACGTGACTTCACCGAGCAGGACATCCTGAGCAAGCCGTGGCGGGTGATTGTAAGCCGGCGCGTGGCGGACCGGCTCTGGCCGAACGAAGACGCAGTGGGGCGGCAGATCATCCTCTGGAAGGGGCAGAGCGACAACCCTGCCGAAGTCATCGGCGTGGCGGGCGACATGCGCGATTGGGGCCTCGCGGAAGACCCGTCGCTGGCCGTGTACTTCCCCTACTATGGCGCGCAGTTCTCTCCGGTGTTCTTCGTGGTGCACGGTAACTCCACTACCGAAGCGCTTCGGCCGGTGCTCCGGCAGGCGCTGGGCGAGCTCGACGCCGGCCTTCCGCTTTCCCGGGTGCAGAGTCTGGAAGAGCTGGTCGGAGACTCGGTGGCATCGCGGCGGTTCATCATGTTGCTGCTCGCCACCTTCGCGGCGGTGGCGCTCCTGCTCGCGCTGGCCGGCGTGTATGGCGTGCTTGCCTATGCGGTCTCGCGCCGCACCTCGGAGATCGGGGTCCGGCTCGCGCTGGGCTCGAGCCAGGGTGCGGTGTTGCGACTCATCGTGGCGCAGGGGATGCGGCCGGTGGCGATCGGGCTTCTGGCGGGCATCGGCGGGGCGCTGGCGCTCAGCCGCCTCATGACGAGCCTGCTGTTCGGCATCACGCCCACCGATGCCGTGACGTATGCCGGTGTGGCCCTGCTGCTGGGCGGCGCGGCGCTGCTTTCCTGTTATTTGCCCGCGCGGCAGGCCCTGCGGGTGGATGTCGTGGCGGCCCTCCGCAAGGAATAAGCACCTACTCGCCGTCCTTGATCCGCTGCGCCGCGCTCCGTGCCGCGCGGGCCAGGATCTCCGAGGCCTCGGCGCCCAGGGCTTCGCGTGACGGCGCCACGAGGAGGAGGAGCACCTGTCCCACGCGGTCCCGGCGCGGCTCCTTCAGCTCGGCGAGCGCCGAGACAAGGGCCCGGCGAAGCGGTGCCGGAAGTGAGAGGCTGGAGAGCCGTTGCTCGAGCGCGGCCACCCGTCGCCGGCTCCCGCGCTCCGGCGGGGGAGGCAGCAGCAGGAGATCTTCGGTCACCCGAAGCAGAAGCCACAGCGCAAAGACGCCTTCGCGTTTCGGTCCCCGGGGCATCTCCCCCATCACCTTGACCAGTGCCATGCCCGTCGGGGTGAGCAGACTCATCGCGGCAGGCGCCGGAGCGCCTCCAGCACATCGCTGGGCTGAAGATCCTGCATGCAGCGATGGTGCTTGAGCGGACAGGCGGGCCCGCCGTGCGAGCTGCACGGTCTGCACCCGAGCTCGCGCTGGAGCACCGAGGCCTTGGCGTGATAGGGAAAGAAGCCGAATTGCTCTACCGTCGGGCCGAAGAGGGCGACGACCGGAGTCTCGACCGCCGTCGCCAGGTGCATGAGCCCGGTATCGCCCGACACCAGTGCGCGGGCGCGTTTGAGCAACGCGGCGCTTCCGAGCAGGTCGAACGCCCCCGCAGCGCTGGTCGCATGCTCCTCGCCGGCCGCCGCGGCCACCTCCGCGATGCCCAGGTCGTCCGGACCACCCAGGGCCACGACATCGTTCCCAGCCTCCACGAGCTGCCGAACCAGCGCGACCCAGTGATGGGGCGGCCAGCGCTTGGTGAAATGTGCCGCTCCCGGCGCGATGGCGATGAGCTGGCGCGCGTGCCCGAGACCGCGCGAGCTCAGAAACGTCTGCGCGCCGTCGAGCTCGGCGCGGGAGAGAAAGACCTCCAGGGAACCGGCGTCGGGTTGTACGTCGAGCTCGCGCGCGGCGTCGAAATAGCGCTCCACGACCGGCCGGCGGTCGCGATAGAGATCCCGCCTGGTGTGGATCAGGATCGTCCGCGCCACTCGGTGTTTTGGATACGTGGTCCATCGGCCGCCGATGGATCGCCGCAGCGCATGACTGCGGAGACTGCCGTGCAGATCCAGCCGGTGGGTGAAATCGCGCAGCTTGAGACCGCGGCCCAGCTCGGCCAGCGGCGTCAGCGGATCCCACCCGACGACGGCAGTCAGGTGTGGATTGTGAGTCAGGAGGGGAGCGAACGCCGCACGTGTCACCACGGTGATCCGCGCCCCCGGGTGGCGGCGGCGGAGAGCCCGCACCAGGGGGGTGAGGAGCAGAATGTCACCGATGGCGCTGAATCGGACGAGGAGGATATTCGGCGGCACATTGGGAATGTAGCCGCGTGAAATGAGGTCGCCAGCGCGTTAGCTTGTTTCGCATGGCAGAGCGCACCGCACGGCGGCTTCTCGAGGCGGCACGACCGTATTGGGGGCTCTTTCTGCTCGGGGTGATCGCCACGCTCATCGCGTCGGTGCTCGACACCGCCACGATCGTCATCCTCGTCCCGCTCCTCAAGGCGCTCTTTGGCACGGCGGGGGGACTCGGCGGCGAGACCACGCGGCTGGAGCAGATCGCCGACTGGCTGCTCGATCCGCTGGTGTCCGGCATGGTCCCGAGGGAAGCGGCCGCACGGCTCGTGGTGGTGCTCGTCCTGGTCCTGCTGATCAAGAATCTGATGCAGTATGCGTCGAATCAGCTCTCCGTCGCCGTCCAGGAGGGCCTGGTCCGGGATCTCCGGGTGCGGCTCTACCGGCACCTCTTGACGCTCGATCTCAATTTCTTCCAGCGGACCCGGAGCGGTCAGCTCATCTCGACCGTCATGGTCGACGCCGACCGCACCAAGCAGGCGGTCACCGCCTCGCTCGCCGCGCTCTTCCAGAATGCCGTCCTCATCCTCGGCACCCTCGCATTCCTCGCGACGATTTCGCCCCGTCTCACCCTGATCACCATCGCCACGGCGCCGATCCTGGTCTTCGGCATCCGGGGTCTGCTCGCGCGGCTGCGCCGGCACGCGCGGCTCTGGCAGGAAGAGCAGGGGCAGCTGACGTCGACCGTCAGCGAGCGGCTCGGGGCCATGAAGCTCATTCGCGCCTATGGCGGCGAGGCGGCCGAGGCGAGCTTCTTCACGGAGCAGGCCAGCCGGTATCGCAAGCGGGTTCAGCGCACGCAGCGGTATTCCTCGATGACCAGTCCGGTCAGCGAGCTGTTCGGAGGACTGGTGCTGACGTTGATCATCTGGGCCGCGGCCAACCCCGCGGTGACGGGCGTGGAGCTGGGCGCCGCGGCGACGATCGGGTTTCTCGTCGCGGCGCTCAAGATCATGTCGCCGTTGAAGTCGATATCCCAGTTTCCGGCCTCCTGGTCGATCGCGCAGGCCAGCGCCGAACGGGTGTTCGCCCTGCTCGACGAGCCGCCGGCCGACATCGACGCGCCCGGGGCGGTGCCCGCGCGGTTCGAGCGGGAGATCGCATTCGACCGCGTGGGCTTTGCGTATGACGGCGGGGCTCCGGTGCTCGTCGATATCACCTTTCTGGTCCCGAAGGGCAGCGTCGTGGCGATCGTCGGGCCGTCTGGGGCGGGGAAAACGACGCTGCTCGATCTGCTCCCCCGCTTTCACGATCCGACCTCGGGGGAGATCCGGCTCGACGACGTGCCGCTCACCGTGTTGCAGCGCGCGTCGTTGCGCCGACTCCTCGGAGTGGTCAGCCAGGACACCGTGCTGCTCAACGACACCGTCTACGCGAACATCGTCTACGGGAGGCCGGCCGCGACCCGTGCGCAGGTCGAGGCCGCGGCTGCCGCGGCGAACGCGGCGGAGTTCATCGCCCAGCTCCCGTCGGGATACGAGACCCTGCTCGGCGAGCGGGGCACCCGGTTGTCCGGAGGCCAGCGTCAGCGCATCGCGATCGCGCGGGCCCTGCTGCGCGACCCGCCGATTCTCCTGCTCGACGAGGCCACCAGCGCCCTGGATACCGAATCGGAGCGCCTGGTCCAGGATGCGATCGACCGGCTGATGCGGGACCGGACGGTGCTCGTGGTGGCCCATCGTCTCGCCACCGTCCTCGATGCCGACCTGATCCTGGTGCTTGATGGGGGTGTGCTGGTGGAGCGGGGAACGCACCAGGAGCTGCTGGCCGAGAACGGTCTCTACCGGCGCCTCTACGACCTGCAATTCCGGGGGGCGGAAGTGCTGGCATGAGCGCGCGCTCGATTCTGGTCGTGGCGGAGTTCGATGATGGGCAGCACGCCCATGCCGCGCAGCGATGCCGGGCGCTCGAGCGGCTCGGCTGCCGGGTCGAAGCCTTCGACCTGCTGAAGCGTCCCGGCCTGCTCGGGCGGCTCGCGGGGAGCGACCTTCGCTCCCGGCTTCGGAAGGCGGTCGAGCTGGCGCGCGCCGATGTCGTGCTGGTGATCGGAGGCCGGGAGCTCTCGTCGGATCTGGTCGAGGACCTCCAGCGCACGCTGTCCGTGCCCTGGGTCAACTGGTTTCCCGATGACCTCCGGACGGTCGCGGACGTCATGCACCGGATGCAAGCCTACGACAAGGTGTTCGTCGCCTCGTCGGATGTGGCCGAGCGGGCACGCGTGGCCCTCGGGCGCCCGATCCCGGTGGTGCCGCTGGCCGCCGATCCATCGGTCTACCGCCCGCTCCGGTCGCGCGATCAGTACCGCGCGAACGTCGTGTTCGCCGGGACCGCCACCGCACGGCGGGAAGCGCTGCTCACGAGTCTCGTCGAGTTCGGCCTCGCGCTGTGGGGTCCGGGCTGGCGGACGACGTCACTGCGGGACTATTGTCGCGGCGAAGTCCCTAACACGGAAGACTACGTGCGCGCGTACGGCGGCGCGTCGGTCGCTGTGAACATCCACCACACCGCCTCCGGCAATGGCGCGCTGGAATCGCACCTGAACCAGCGGCTCTTCGAGGTGGCGGCCATCGGCGTGCCCCAGGTCGTGGATGAGCGTGCCGACCTCGCCGCGCACTTCGAGCCGGGGCGCGATCTGCTCGTCTTTCACGATTCGGACGAGCTTCGGGGACTCGTGCAGGCGGCACTGCAGGATCTTCCGGCTGCCGAGGCGATCGGAGCCAGAGGCCGCCGCGAGGCGCTGGTGCGGCACACGTATGTCCACCGGATGAGGCTGATTCTGGATGAAGTAAGCGGTGAGCGGTGAGCCGTTAGCGGGAAAGGCGCGTCCCGCTCACTGCTCACTACTTACCGCTCACCGTGCCGGTCTGCACCACCTCCCGATACAACCTCAGGTACCCCTCCGCCATCGTCCGGTGGCTGAATTGCTCGACCACCCGGGCCCGGCATGCGTCGGAGTCGATTCGGTCGATGGCAGGGCGAAGCGCGATGAGCTCAGTCAGCGTGTCCCCCAGCGCGCCCGTCGTCTCCGATACGATTTCCGGAAGTGCGCCCCGGCGCGTGCCCAGCACGGGAGTGCCGCTCACCATCGCCTCGATCAGTGTCAAACCGAACGGCTCGTCCCATTGCGCCGGCATCCACAAGCACGCGGCGGAGGCGAGCAGCTCGGCCTTTCGCGCTCCGCCCACCGGGCCCACGACCCGCACACCGCGCCGCAGGATCGGCCGCCATCCGCCGGCGACGATGAGCTGCTTCCCGGCCCGCCGAGCGCCGTCCACCGCCCATCTCCATCCTTTGGCGCTGTGCAGGCGCCCGAGGAAGAGATCGAACGGCTGCTTGTCGCGGCGAAAGCGGTAGTCGGAAGGATCGAGCCCGTTGTAGACGAACGCCGCTCCGCCGCTGCGGGTGGCGTGATCGGCGCTGAGGCACACCATGTTCGGGGGATAGTCCGTCCGGGTCGCGGTGCCGTGCAGCGTCCACAGGGTCGGCACGCCGGGTACCGCGATGGGCCGGTGCGCGTGCAGGACCTCGATGTCCCCGGGAAGGAGGGGCCGCGGGTCAAAATCGATGTGCTCGGCGCGGTGCGGGTCGACCGGCACCAGCCGGGCCTCGGGGACCCGCGAGCCCGGCGCCGCCAGGAGGGTCACCTCGTGGCCGAGCTCGGCCAGACCACGCGCCAGCCAATGCACGACCCGGCCGGTGCCGCCGTACCGCGCGACGGGAAGGAGGCCATGATACAGGAGGGCGATCCGCATCGGCGGACAACCTATCACCGGATTACCTTTCGCGCGTGCCGCCCGTCCACTCCGGCATCCGCCTCCTCCTCGTCGCCAAATTCAACCAGCGATATCACCGGACCGGTGACGCACTGCGCGACGCGCTCGCCGGGCTCGGATGCAGCGTCGTGACCGTGGAAGAGCGCACCCGGAGATTCGATGCGATGCTCCGCCGATCGCTCGGGCAGCGCCTTGCCGCGGCCATTCGCGCGCATCGTCCGGACCTCGTCCTGGTGTTCAAGGGTGCGTCCCTCGCGCCCGAGATCATCGAGGATCTCCGCGGCAGGCACGCCGCGCGCTGGGTCAACTGGTTTCCCGATGGTCCGCACCTGCTCGACCTTTCGCTCCGGATCGGCAAGGCATACGATCGCTGCTTCATCTTCGATACCTCGATGGTGGACCGGCATCGGGAGCTCGGCCGGATCGCCGACTATCTCGCCGAGGGATTCGATCCCGGCTACCATCGCCCCCTGCCCGACCCGTCCTGGCGCCACCAGCCTGTCGCCTTCGTCGGAACCCACGAGCCGCTCCGGGCCGTCGTCCTCGAGACGGTGCGCGATCTCGGCCTCGCAACCTGGGGACCGGGGTGGCCCCGGGGGCCCCTTTTCGGTGACGATTTCGTCAGGGCCTTCAGCAATGCCGATGTCGCGCTCAACGTGCATCAGTTTTTTGGAGAGCCATCCGCGACGGGCCGGTACGGGACCGGCGCCAATCGCCGGGTCTTCGAGCTGGCCGGGATCGGCACCGTACAGCTGTGCGATGCGAAAGGGGATATCGCACGGAATTTTGCGGCCGGCCGGGAAATCGTGCTGTTCCGCAGCGCCCAGGAGCTCCGCGAGCAGACGGCGTGGCTGCTCGACGCGCCGGAGGAGCGCGCGCGGATCGCGACCCGCGCGCGCGGTCGCGCCCTCGCGGAACACACCTGGCGGCATCGACTCGAGGAGCTCCTCGCCGTGGCACTCCGATGAAGGTCTCCGGGTTCACCCTGGTCCGGAATGCGGAGATCCTGGACTTTCCGCTGGAAGCGAGCATCCGCTCGATCCTGCCGGTGTGCGACGAGGTGGTGGTCAACGTGGGCCGGTCGGACGACCGGACGATGGAGATCGTGCGATCGATCGCCGATGCGAAAATCCGTGTGCTGGAAACGGAGTGGGATGTTGCCAACGGTGAGGCGGTGCTCCGCACCGAAACGGCCCGCGCGATGCGGGCCTGCCGCCATCCCTGGGGTGTCTATATCCAGGCTGATGAGGTGCTGCATGAATCCGGCCTCTCGAACCTGATGGTCGCGATAGAGGCCGCCGATCGTGACGCGAAGGTCGAGGGACTCGTGGTGAGCTACCGTCATATCTTCGGGAACCCGGATGCCGAGGCGGTAAACCGGCGCTGGTACCGGCGCGAAGTGCGCGCCGTCCGGCTCGATCCCGCGGCAGGTGTCGCGCCGTACCGCGATGCCCAGGGATTCCGGGTGGGAACGGAGCAGCGCCGTATCCGGGCGCGCCTCGTCGATGCCGAAATGTTCCACTACGGGTGGCTGCGATCGGCGGCAGCGCTCCGGGCCCGGGGCGCGGTGGATCGCGTCCTCTACCCTGGACGCTGGGTTCCTCCGACGGAGAGCGCGGCGGTGTTGCGATGGTTTCCTGGCCTTCGTCCGTTCCAGGGCAGCCATCCGGCCATCGCCGCGGCGTGGGTTGCCGCGCATGCCCACGATCCGGAGCGGGTCATCACGCCGCCGTTTTTCGCGCTCGAACACCTGCGTTTCTACGCTTCCGACCTGGTCGAGCGGATCACCGGCCGCAGGCCCTTCGAGTTCCGCAACTACACGCTGGTCTGAACGGACACCGATGGACGACGTCCGCTGGTTTGCGCCGAATCGCTACTGTACCCTTCCGGTGCCCGCCCTCCGCCGCACCGGCTTGTCGATCGCGCTCGACGGGGATACGCCCTGCGGCGCGGTCGTCGCTTCCGATGCCCCTTCCGCCGTCGAGGCCTTTGCCTTTGCCCGCCGGTATCGTTGCCCGCTCGGACTGAACATCGCGGATCTTCCGCCCTGGCGGCTCGGGAATGGGAGGCCAGATGCCGTGTTTGCCGTGGGGACCAGAATCATCCGCATAAGGCGGCCGTGGGGTGGGTTTCCCGAACGCTCCGGCTACTACAGCCGTCTCCGGCACGTGGCACGGATGGCACGGCGCGTCTGGTGCCCATCGCATCTTTCGACGGAAGATGTGCAACGCCGCTTCGAGGTTCCGGTGACGCGCCTCCCCTTCTGTTACGACAGCGATCGATTCAGGAGGGAGGTGCATGTCCCGCCCACTGCTCACCGCTCACCGCTCACCGTTCTGTCGATCTCCCGTCTCGTCCCTCACAAGAATCACGCGACGATTCTCCGGGCCGCGGCCCGGCTCCCGGACCGGCCGCTGGTGCGAATCATCGGGAAGGGCCCCGAGGCACCCGCCCTCGCCGAGCTGGCCGCGCGCCTGGGCGTCTCCCTCGACCTCCGCGATACGTGGGCCTCGGATCAGGAAATCGTCGACGCGTACCGCCAGGCGGACGTGGTCGTTTCGGCCAGCCGCTTCGAGGGCTTCGGATTGACGCCGATGGAGGGAATCGCCATGGGGGTCCCGGTGGTTGCCTCCGACATTCCGCCGCATCGCGAATTCGTGAGTGGCGCGGCGCGCTTCTTTCCACCCGATGACGACCTCGCACTCGCCGAAGGGATCGCTGCGGCGATCGGCACGCCACCGGTGGCGCAGTCGGCGAGGGATGCCGTGCTCGCACCGATCACGATCGAGGCGTGCGCGGCCCGGTTCGTTCCGGAGCTCGAGCGGCTGCTCGGGTCGACCGACTGATGCCCACGCCGGATCTGTTGCTGACGTTCGACTTTCCGCCGATGGGAGGCGGGATCGCCCGATGGATGGAGGAGATCGCCCTCCGGTATCCCGCCGGTGAGCTGATCGTCTCGACCGGCGCCATGCCGGGCAGCGACCGTACCGATGCGCGGTATCCCAACCGCGTGGACCGCCTCGGCGTCCCCGCGCGACGCCTCAAGACGCTCCAGGGGCTGGTGCAGTGGAGCCGCCGCGTGACGTCGATCATCGCCGAGCATAAGGCCGGATTCATCTGGTGTGGGAATCTCCGGCCCGCCGCGTATCCGGCGAAATGGGCCCACGAGCGAAGTGGAACCCCCTATGGAGTAATCGTGCATGGCGGCGATCTGCTCGCGTTGCGGGTCAACTATCGCGAGTCGCGGATCAAGCGTGCCGCGGCGCGGACGCTGCTGGGAACCGCCGAGGTGCTCGTGGCGGGCAGCCGGTGGACCCACGACCTCGCCTGCGATGTGTTCCGTGAGCTTGGCCTCGCGGAACGGACCGGAAGAGTGCGCGTGGTTCCACTGGGGACCGACCCCGAGCTCTTCCATCCGGAGCTCGATCCCCGCGCCTTCACCGACGCCCACGGGCTCCCCGCGGGAAGATGGCTGGTGACCGTCGCCCGCCTGGTTCCGCACAAGGGGATCGATACGACGATACGCGCCCTGGCACTGCTGGCCCCGCGCTTTCCCGACCTGCGATACCTGGTTGTGGGCCGGGGTCCGGAGCGTGCAGCCTTCGAAGCGCTGGCACGGGAGGCCGATGTGGGAGACCGGGTGCGCTTTCTCACCGAGGTCGTCGATGCCGACCTTCCCTTCGCGTACGCGCTCGGAACGGTCTACGTGGGAGTGTCCCGCCAGACCGCGAAGGATGTCGAAGGCTTCGGGATCTCCCTGCTCGAGGCGCAAGCGAGCGGGAAGCCCGTCGTGGCGGGACGAAGCGGAGGGATGCCGGACGCGGTGCACGAGGGGAAGTCCGGCCTGCTCGCGGATCCGGAGGATGCGGCCAGCGTCGCCACTGCCATCGCGGAATTCCTCGACGATCCGGCACGCGCGGAGCAATTCGGCAGGGCGGGTCGTGATGAGGTGGTGCGGTTCTACAACTGGCCGAGAGTGGTCGCCGACCTCCGCGCGATCAGCGGGGAGGCCAGGTCTGTTCGGCGATGATCGCATGGGTGGGACACGCGGTGAGGAGATAGTCCCCGAGCGGTGACCACCACAGCCGCTCAGCCCGCGCGGCCGCCTGGCCGTTGAGTTGCATCGTGAAGATTTCCGGAGCGCGCGCCACGCAGGCGCCACACCCCACGCATCGGGCCGGATCCACCCGGACACGCACTTCGCGCTGCGGATGAATGCCCGGGGGGAGCTCATCGATAGTGCGCGGGAGCAGGTCGAGCGCGTCATTCATCGCCCGGTACCCTTCGGCGATCAGGTAGGGTGTCCGGTTGAAGGCAAACATCGACACGCGCTCCACCCGCGGGCGGACCAGTACGACCGGGGGCTCGGACCAGTCGTGCAGGTGTTCGGCCGCCAGCGTCTGCATGACGATCTCGAGTCCCCGGCTGTACGTGGCCACGAACCCCTTCCGCTCGACCCCCGATCGCTCGACCCGGGTTCCCCCGACATCCACGGCCAGAATCGGCGCGCGTGAGATGGCCAGCGCCGCCCGCACCGGAAGATTTTCGAGGACCGCGCCATCGACGCATACCCGTCCGAGGATCGTGCGAGGCGGCAGGATGCCCGGAAGGGCGCACGAGGCGAAGACGGCGTCGGCCACCCGGGCCGCCTCGAGTCCCGGCAGGCCCCAGAGGACCTGCTGGCCGCTGTTCAGGTCGACGGTGTTCACCACCAGCCGGCGGGGCAGCTCCTGAAACGTGACGTCGCCGGTGATGCTCTGAATCAGATGATCGAGCGGCTCCCGCCGGTAGATGGCCGGGG
>Ga0070699_100000094_pt1 | contig 85329 bp, 85 predicted proteins | sample KBSK1503metaG_FD_65473 | JGI IMG/M metagenome (GOLD analysis project Ga0070699, IMG submission 65473) | Corn, switchgrass and miscanthus rhizosphere microbial communities from Kellogg Biological Station, Michigan, USA - KBS K1-50-3 metaG | ecosystem: Host-associated > Plants > Roots >... | reverse complement strand
CCGGTCGAAATAGTTCGCGGCCGGGATGATTTATTGAAAAAATGTGCAAACATTTTCGATTAGATTTTTTCGTGAGGCAACGACTTACATTTCGATTAGATTTTCTTGTGAGGCAATGGGGCGGGTGGGGCTTCTGCATTGATTGTTGAAGGAGTCTTTCTATCGGGTCGCGATCGTCTCATTCTGATGGATCTCGATGAGCAGCCGCGCGAGCTTGACCGGATCGTGACGAACCAGGCCGTCCTGGTGAAGCACATCTCGAGCGATGATTTGGAAGCGATGTAATCGGTCTGCCCCCTGTATTGACGCCCCGCGAGGCTCGTCTTCGAACCCGGGCCGTACCAGCGATGTCGTATCCACCGGGGCGGCGCCATCGGAAAGGTACTTCTCTTTCAAGTGCCCTCCGATCGTCGCGCTGTTAATCAGAACATAATCAAGTTCCAATGCGGGGCTGTAGTCGAATAACGTGCGCAGGTGATCCTCGGCGGTGAAGTGGTCGGTCTCGCCGGGCTGCGTCATTATGTTGCAGATATACACCTTCAAAGCATCCGAGGCTCGCATTGCATCTACGATTCCGTCCACCAACAGATTCGGTATTATCGAGGTATAGAGCGATCCTGGGCCGATAGTAATGATGTCGGCGTGTTCGATGGCGTCCAGTGTTTCGGGAAGCGGGCTGCAATGGTCACTCGACAACCGAAGCCTTCGGATCGGTGATCGTGACTCGACTATGTTCGTTTCACCTCGGATGACTCGACCGTCTTCCAATTCGGCGACGAGAGCAATGTCTTCGGCGGTGGAAGGAAAGATCCGGCCTTTTATTGCGAGCACCTCACTGGTGACCTTAATGGCCTCCAGGAAGTCGCCGGTCACGCCGGCAAGCGCCGCCAGAAACAGATTCCCGAAACTGTGGCCCGAAAGATCGCCCTCTGATTCGAAGCGATATTGAAAAAGCCTGGTGAGCAGGTGTTCATCTTCGGCGAGGGCGGCCATACAATTGCGGATGTCTCCGGGCGGAAGAATCTGGAATTCTTCTCGGAGCCTGCCTGAGCTCCCTCCATCGTCGGTTACGGTTACGATTGCGGTTAGCGTCTCTATCCATGCGTCACTACTTGCAAGCCTCGTCGCTGAGTCTTTTCCGACATAGACCTTCAAGCCGGAAAGCAGCGTGGAAAGTCCAGTGCCTCCTCCTATGGACACAATCCTCAACCCTGAAAAGTCTCTTCTCATAATTGGAACCAACGGATTCGATCTCTAAGTCTATTCTTCGATGAGGTCGAAACCAAATCCGGTTAGCTGTTGGAAGTCTTCATTACCGCGGAGACTGGCAAGATCAAGATCGCGGCGCGCGTGGGATCGATGAATCGGCCGCAGGCCGATTGCGCGACGCAGTGAGTCGAGGGCCTTGGGAGCGTCCTCAAGACGGGCGTGCGCGGCGGCGAGAGAGTAGTGGACGTGATCGGCGCGAGGGTCTGCCTTCAACGCCTTTTGGAATAACTCGATCGCCTCAGTAGTGTTCCCTTTGTTGAATTCGACAATACCCTGATCATAAAGCACGTCTGGGTTGCGCGGAACGGAGGGCGCGCGAGCAAGCCGTTGCTCACAAATTACCAGATAGGTGCGCACTCTAGCGAGAATCTCTAACTGTTCCGCGAACTTCGAAACTAGATTTTGGAAAGCGGGCTTCGCCGCGGCGAAGTCGTGTCTGTTGAAGAGTCGCAATGCCTGTTCGAATGCGCGAACCGCAGCCAGCGTTCCCGGTGACGGCGGTTTCTTCGGAGGAGGTGGAGCCGCCTTTGTAACTTGCGGCCTGCGTTTTGCCATCAAAACTTTTCGAGACGCTATCTTCTGTTTCGATGCCCTCGATGGGGTCCTTACCACCGGCTTTTTCGATGGTGACGTCTTCTTAGCATGCGACTTCGCTTGTTTCCCGGGCGCTTTGACCGGCTTCTTCTTTAAGAGCTGTTTCTTGCTGGGATGACCTGTGGCTTTTTTGACAGCCGAACGCGGCTTCATCTTCTTTGCGGGTGAAGGCCTCCTCGGCGCAGCTGCTTTCTTGGCCTTTGGCGCAGCCGTAATTCGCCCAGGACGCGCCGGTTTTCGAGATGCTGCTTTCTTACCCTTGGTGGCGCGAATTTTTTGCGGCGCAGTCGAGCGCCTCTTCGTTGCTTTGGTAATAAGGCTGCTCATCGTTCTCCTGAGGATTGAGAATGAACCAGCTCCACTAAATCCTGCGCGCACGCTAGTTTATGGCTGTTTTTATATCAACTATTTGTTGGCAAGTCAAGAAATACCTTTTCGGTGCCGAGTCAGTTAGACGCGATTATCGCCAAATCCCGCGAACTGAACATGCGCTCGAAAACAAGGCATTCAAATATCATCGATACATAGCTTACGAGCACTCAGACACCTGCAATACAAATCAACACCGAAAGCCAGGATCGTAACAAAGTCCTTTACAACCTCACTTAGGTGACTTGGTCCGTTTGATTGCCGATAATGTCGGATAAATGTATAATTCGGCGACGTTTAGCGACTTCAATAATAGTTAATCCAGGTTTTCGCCGCGAATGAAAAAAACAGAAATTCATTCCGCGCACCGGCGGCTTGACTCAACGACAGTCCTTGTCACGAGAGCCCGGGCGCAAGCCGAAGAGATGACAGTTCTGCTTGAAGGGCTGGGGGCGAAGGTTATTCATCTCCCGACTATCGAGATCATTCCTCCAGACGATCTGGAGCCGCTCGACGGTGCGATTCGCAGATTAGAAGAATATGATTGGATCATCTTCACAAGCGCGAACGCCGCGGATTTCTTCATTCAGCGGCTGTCGGAAACTCGAAGCGAGGGTGTTGCGGTGCTTGGGAGCCGGTCAATTTGCGCAATTGGGACCGCAACGGCCAGGGCGCTGAAGGAGGCCGGGATACGAGCAGGCGTCGTTGCCCAGGAGTCAACATCGGAAGGTGTTCTGCGAGAACTCATCGAGCGCATCGGAGGAGAAAGCATCATGCGGGAGCTGAAGATTCTTATCCCGCGAGCGAAGGTGGCGCGGGAAGTTCTTCCGTCGCGGCTTCGCGATTTGGGCGCTCAGGTTGATGTGGTCGAAACCTATCAAACGGTGCTCCCCCAAATCACACCTACAGGTTTGAAAAAACTCTTTGAAGAAACTCGCATTGACGTCATCACGTTCACAAGCTCTTCTACAGTGTCGAACCTTGCGACGCTCCTGGGATTGACTGATCTTTCGGATTTGCTTAAGACCGCGCTTGTGGCTTGCATTGGACCGGTAACCGCGGAGACAGCCCGGAAATTCGGCCTGACGAATATTGTTCAACCTGATGTCTACACCGCGCCGGAGCTCGTGCGCGAAATAGCGACAGCAATCGGCGAAGAAACATAATATGTTCGAGTCTTAGCGTTGCAATAATACCTAATGCCGCCGTTCAAGAAGCGTGTAAAGATTATGCTGAAGGTTCCTTTACAAATCCTGCTGCTCGCCCTGATGTTGACCGCCACAACTGCTGCCGTGGCGTGGTCGCAGGATGCAGCGAAATCGCAGGATGAACCACTCAAACTGAACACCACGCTGGTGCAGGTTCCCGCCACCGTGACGGATCGCGGCGGCAGGTTCGTCACCGATCTGTCGCGCGAAGACTTCGCGCTCTTCGAGGATGGCAAGCGGCGTGATATTTCACTCTTTAGCATCTTGAAACAATCCTTCTCGGCCGTGTTGGTGTTGGACACATCCAACAGCGCCGAAGACCGGCTGAAAGCAATTCAGAAGACGGCGGCCGAATTCACGGCGGAGCTCAGGTCCGGCGATCGAATGATGGCAATCTCATTTGATAATGAAGTCAGAGAGCTAACCGAGTTCACCGACGACCGGGGCGAGTTGACCAAAGCAATCTCCGGAACAGAATCCGGGTTCGGTAAGCTTTTATACGAAGCCGTCGCGCGCTCGCTGGAGCTTTTGAGAAACGTCGAAGGCCGTCGCGCCGTCGTCCTATTCACCGATGGCGTCGACATGCGCAGCATCGAAGCCACTGCGCAGAGCACTACCCGGCTGGCCGAGGAAGTAGGCGCCGTGATCTACGTTGTGAGGTTTGACACTCGTTGGTGGATCGAATCTGCTGCGCGAAAGCAGGAAGCTGAACATCCGAAGCGCAAGACACCGTTTGATATCGATGGCCGAATCCCGCTTCCTCCTGATTTCGGTGGACCCGATCCCACACCAACCGGTATCCCAAAGCCAAACGCACCACGGATAGAGATTGGCGAGCGGCCGCGTCCTCCCGTTGTCTACGATCCGGGACGCGACGGCTCGCGTCCTCAGCAATCACTCGAGTCCTCGGATCCAATCACCTCGACCCTGGACAAGCTGTACGGCGAGGCCGACGCTTACCTAAAAATGATCACCACTCAAACGGGCGGTCGCTTGTATCTGGCGGATACCTTTCAGGACACGCGCGCTGCTTTCGCGGCAATCGCGGACGAATTGCGCAATCAGTATCTGATCGGTTTCTACATCGGCGCGGATAAGCGCGACGGCAAGTTTCACAAGCTCAGACTCGATTCAACCAGGAAGGGCTTAGTCGTTCGCGCGCGAACCGGATTCAGAACCTCGGTTGAGTCGGCTCGCTGATAAATTCCAAACGCTTAGTCGCTAATCAAACATCCCCTACACTAATTGGTGTAAGGCTCAGACGCGCGAGCCGGCATTCCAGGTTCCACTTGATCGAATCCTGCCTTAATTGCGAACAGTTAACTTCTCGTCGACCTCTGAGCACCCGCGGCACGCATATTGCGCTAAGCTCGCGCGAACAAACACGCTGGAACAGAGCTGGAACTTTGAAAGGCAAGGAAAATATGAAGCGCATTCTCCCAATCCTCCTCACGCTGCTTGCTCTTCTCGCCGGGTTACAGATCAGCGTTCTCGCACAGACAAGCGAAATCATCAATCTCGAAGACTCAGAAACGGACGACGCGGCCCCCGCGACGCGTGTGGCACGTCTGAGCTTCATGGATGGAGATGTTTCCTTCCTCCGGGCTGGAGTAACCGAGTGGGCTCCGGCGGTCGAAAATCTGCCCCTGCTCGCGGGCGATCAGATATACGGTGCGCGGGGGGCGCGCGCGGAAATTCAACTCGGACGTGGAAATTACATCCGGCTTTCGGAAAACACAGAACTCACGATTGCAAGCCTGTCTGAAAATTCCGCTCAATTTGAAATCACCGAAGGCGTCGCGATCATTCGCGTCGAAAGGCTCGCTTTGGCCTTCGGGCGCTTTGAAATCGACACACCCAATTCGGCGGTTGTCCTTCAAAAGGACGGGTTCTATCGCATTGATGTCCGGAGCGAGAAAGAGTCTGAGTTAATCGTGCGAGGCGGCGAAGCTGAAGTGTCAACGGACGAAGGCAGCTTTAAAGTTAGAGAAGGCCATCGCTTGCTTGTTGACACAACCGCAGGCGGGAAGCTGGAACTCGCGCTCGACACAACACGTGATGATTGGGATCAATGGAGCTACGATCGAGATGAAACGATCGCGAGAACGAGCGTGGATCTGGCCCCGTCCAGCGTTACCAACTACGAGACAACCTATAACGACTTCTATGGAGTGAGCGATCTGTCGAGTTACGGCACGTGGACGAATTATTCGTCGTACGGGCAGTGCTGGATTCCCAGGGTTGGCTCAGACTGGGCGCCGTATCGATTGGGCCAGTGGATCTGGATACCATCCGCGGGATGGACCTGGCTTTCGAGCGAACCGTGGGGATGGGCGCCTTATCACTACGGCCGCTGGGCATACTTGTCCGGACTAGGCTGGGCGTGGATACCTGGCTTCGGTTCGTATAACTCTGGCTACGGCTACCGCGACTATCACTGGCGGCCTGCGCTGGTTTTCTTCTTCAATTGTTCAACGCCGAACCGACACTACGTCGGGTGGCATCCGCTGGCGCCGGGCGAACGCTGGCGCCGACCCGACAGGAGAGATCGAGACGACAATCACGCGCATCTCCAGTATCCGAATCAGCGCGGTCGAATGCGCATACAACCCATTCGAAACGGCAACGGCGTGACAGTACTTCCTCTTGACGGATTCGCGCGCGGAGATCGAACAGCCGGCCGGCCCGGAGTTCCTGGACGAGACTTATCGGATTCGATGGGAAGAGGGGTGCGCCCGGGCTTACCTGAGATCAAACCGGTTGCGGTGGCGCCCTCGCTCGAGGATAACGACCGCCGGAGGAATCGCCGAATAGCGGTTCCGTCGGACGATCTCATCAGGCGACCGGTGGTAACCCGCAATCCGGATGCGAACACCGGCGCGACGGTCGGGACTCGACGAGAGCGGCGACTCATATCCCCGCCCGAACGCGATTCGACGCAGGGCCCCGCCCTGGTAGAAAGCGGCTCCCAGCGACGTGATCGGAGATCGAAACTGCGTGAAGGTTCCGATTCGGCGGATACAACTCCGGGCATTCGTCCGCCACATTCGACATCGCCAGCAGTGGGTGACGGCGAGAAAGCGAAGGGCGAACAATCGGATCGTCGCGAACAGTCGCGACAACAAAGACGCCTCGAGCGAGAACAGAAACAGGAGCAGCCCCCGTCCGACAACCGCGAGCAGCGCCAAGAGCGCCGCCAGGAACGAGAGCGAAACCAGGTTCAGGAGCAGCCGCGCTCGGAAAACCGTGAACAGGTTCGACAGGAGCGTCGCCAGGAGAGGCCACAGGAACAACCAAAGTCTGAGAACCGCGAACAGACTCGTCAGGAGCGTCGCCAGGAGCGACCCCAGGAACAAACAAAAGCCGAGAATCGCGAGCAAGCGCGTCAGGAACGTCATCAGCAGCCTGAGCAGCGCCAACAGCAACAAGAGCAACGGAAGAAACCCTGACGACGTGACCAGTGATGCGTGAGGCGTGACAAGTAATACTTCCCTTACGTTTCACTCATCACGCATCACTCTGGTGGCACGGACTGGGCGGACGAGAAAGCGAAACTCAGTAAAGATACCCCATCTGCTTCATCCTCCTTCGCTCATCCTCCGCCTGGTCGGTGCCGCCAGATTCTGCATCCAGTTCTGAACGATCATTCGTTATCCGGTTATGAACCTTAAGCAAGGAGACGCCTATGAACCCTCACAGAATAGTCGTGCTCTCGATATCCGTTCTTCTCACGTCGGTCACGATTTTTAGCGCAACCGCGCAATCTCCGAGTGGTACTTCGACCCGAGGGAAAAATGGCCGAACGCCCGAACATAAGATCGACGATGTGAAGCGAGAGATCGGCGGTGGTGTGCAACAGGAGAAGCCGTCCAACTTTGAGAGGCCATCGGGCGCAGGCACGCAAACAATCAATCCGGTGCTCGAACCCGGAGACAATCTCAAGCTTGCAGTTGATCTTGTGGTACTTGATGCGCAGGTTCTTCAGCAGACGACCGGCCGCGTCGCCGGTGATCTGAAGAAAGAAGACTTCGCGCTTTCAGAAGACGGCGTCAAACAGCAAATAACCCACTTCAGTCAGGACAGCCTTCCGCTATCTGTCATCCTGCTCATCGATCGAGGCGGTTGTCTGGATCCGTTTAGCGAGAAGGTACGTCACGCCACTCGAGAAGCACTTCAGAGATTGAGACCTCAGGACGAAGTAGCGCTGATGGCTTTCGCCGACAACACCGATTTGATCGCGGGCTTCGGTCGCGGCAAAGACAGAATTCTTGAGGCACTCTATCGAGTGCCGCCTCACGACGAGGAGGCGGGACACTGCTTTAGCGGGGCCTTCCTCGAAGCCGCAAACTACATGCGGCGTGCCGGAAATCCCGATGGCCGCCGCGTCATCATAATGATCACCGGTATCACAACGTACTTTGATTGCCTTGCGGTCTCGGCCGAGGATGCGCGGATGGCGATTCTGGAATCAGGCAGCGTTGTGTGCGGAATCGTCCCGAAAACCCCCGGCCAGCAGATGGAGAACGCCGTCATGCGAGCCGCGGCGGGCATCGGCGGATTGTTCAAAGCAAAGACTTCGAACCTGAAGCAACTGGCTGAAGAAACCGGCGGCGAGGTTCTGATAGACAAGCCGGAAGTTCTCGACCAAACGTTCAATCAACTCATCGATCACCTGCGAACGCGTTACACACTTGGATTTGTGTCCACGAATCGGAAGCGCGACGGAGGCTTTCGCAAGCTCAAACTCGAACTCACGCATCCGGCAACTAATCGCGACGATCGCCTCGTAGTCAAGACCAAGCGTGGATACATCGCCGCGAAGGAAATCTCACCGCCTCAGGAGCGGCCTCGGACACGATAGCGTGAATGACCGTTGCTTGACACTGCTTCGACCCCGCCGATAGAGTCGCCGGCTATGAGCTACCCGCCGGGCGTCTCGCGACGCATCTTCATGAACGACGAAAGCGAGCTGCGCTCCGGTTGGCGCGTGCTCGCATTCGTGTTCGTATTCGCAGTGGCAGAAATGCTTCTGGCTGGCTTGATCAAAGTCGCGGGCACGCTCTTTCCCGCTCTCAGTTTCATGGCCGATCAGAGAATATCGGGCGAAGGCTTAAGCGCGCGTAGTGTGCTTGTGTTGTATGTAAACGTCGCGCGAGACCTGAGCGCGGCACTGATCGCGACGGTCATTTGCGCTCACGGACTCGAACACCGAAGCCTGGCTTCAGTTGGGTACAAGCTTCATGGCGGATGGTTTAAGGACTTCTCGCTCGGTTCGTTGATGGGGGGTTGTTCTCTTGCTATTGCGGTCGGCGTTGCGGCGGTTGCCGGCGCTGTGACATTCACCGTGCCTGCAAAAGATCTGGGGATGCTGGTCCCTGGTCTGCTAATAATATTGGGTTTCTTCCTGGCTGCCGGCGCTTTCGAGGAGTTGTTGTTTCGCGGCTTTGCGTTTCAAGCGCTCACGCACAATCTTGGGGGCGCGGCTGCGATCGGGATCATGGCTGTTTTTTTTGGAGCGGCGCATATCGGCAACGACAACGCGTCGGTGTTCTCGACAATCAACACAATCCTCGCGGGAGCCTGGCTCGGGCTCGCCTACTTGATCACTCGGAGCCTGTGGCTCGCAACGGCGCTTCACTACTCGTGGAACGTTGCGATGGTCTTCGTCTTTGGCTTGCCCGTGAGCGGATTCACAACGTTCGACGGCGTATCGTGGCTCCAGGGACACCCTGGCTCGCCGGTTTGGGTTTCCGGTGGAAGTTACGGACCGGAGGCGGGCATGTGTTCGACAGTCGCCCTGCTCGTGTCGACGATTGTGATATGGCGAAGTGGCTTGTTCAAAGCGTCATCGGAGATGCTTGCCGCAATCAAGCATGGAAAACGCGAGCCATTGTATGTGAGTCTTGCCCCGGACGCGACCGAACCGTCGGCCATCCAGCAAATGCCCAGTGATGACAGCCCCAAGACGTGATTCGCTATCAGAGCAAAGGCCCACCCGCCGCCTCGCCTTGGCGGCTGATGAGCCCTTCAAGAATCCTTTAGGTGACCAGCGTCTCTTAGGAGTTCTTCTCGGCGATGTCACCGATAAGGGGCAACTTCCACATCTGGCCTTGGTATGCCTTAACCATGCACAGTATGTGGAGGATTATCAGGATCAGCCATACGACTAATTGGACCAGCGTTAAGAGGCCGCTTCCGGCCGCACCCACCGTGCTCGAAGGCGAGAACATCATGCCCACTCCGAGGAACATAAAGATTATCCAGATGACGATCGATAATCCGACCAGCATCAGACTCTGCAGCGCATGAAATCGCAAGAAGCGATTCTCTTTGGGCTCGCTGGCAAGCCAAATGATCGAAGCGATCAGGTTGATGCAGCAGATCGGCAGGTAAGACAATAACGCGGCTACGTTGTAATCCAGGTTCAGCACCTTCGTCTTCCCTGAAGGCGGCCCCGGCGGCGGCGGATAACCCCCTCCCTGGTAACCCTGAGAACCACCCGGATAGCCGTACGGCGGTTGATTGCTCATTCTTTTCTCCCCTTTCTCGGCGGCGATTTGAAATCGGAATCCATGCCGCGCGCAATATTACTAGAGACGATTGCCTGTCACAAGCGTAAGGCGCCGAAACGTTATCTCTCGTGCGGCACCGGGTCGCGGACCTCAACATTTGCCTTTGAAACCTCTATCGTTCCGCCACCTGCCTGCTCGACATAGTACACGTCGCCGAGCCTCGCAGTGTGGCCCTCATTCTTGATTACGCCGATGTAATACTTTGTTCCCTTGTCGAACGCTAGCTTGCCGGTTACCGGGCTCTTCGTTTCCTTCTTTGCGAAGAACCGGTCGAACATTGTGCCCCCGTATTGAAGATACATAAATGCATTCACGAGCAAGAGTCCTAAGATTGCCGCGCAAACGGCGCCCACTATGAGTGTTCGAATCCGACGCAGCGAGAACAGACTCGCCTCGCGCGTCTCTTCTTCTTTTGGATCGAAGATTCCCAAAATCGCTTTAGAGTTTGAATTGAGTGAGCAGCAACGTCGCCACTCCAAGATAGAACAGGAAGGTTATCACGTCGGTGAACGTTACCACGAACATTGACGAAGCCAGCGCCGGGTCAACCCTGAATCGCTTCAAGAGGACCGGAACAAGCGTGCCCAGCGCGCCGGCAACAACCAGGCTCAACACCATTGTCACGCCGAGAATTCCGCCCAGCTTCAGTCCAAACCACATCGAGCCCAGCTTTGCGCCGAACCAAAGCGCGATGATGACGCACACGGTGAGGCCTACAATCGCGCCATTGATCAGACCGACTAGCGCTTCTTTTGTGATAACGCGGCGGCTTGTTTCCCATCCAACCTCGCCGAGCCCGATGCCTCGCACGACCACGGTCATCGTTTGTGTCGCGGCATTGCTGCCCATCGTGGCAACGACGGGAATCAGCACGGCAAGCCATATCGAGCTTTCGATAGTCGCCACGAAATACTGCACGATCCAAACCGCAATCAGCGCGGCGCCCAGTGAAAGCATGAGCCACGGCAATCGCCCTCGAACGGAGTTCAGTGCTGATCCCAACGCGCGGTCGTCGGCTTCGACGCCGGCCAGCGCATAGATGTCCTCGGTCGCTTCCTCGCGCATCACGTCCAGCACGTCATCGACCGTTATGATTCCGACAAGCTTGTTCTCTGCGTCGGCCACCGGAACGGCGAGCAGGTTGTACGTAGCCACGATCCGAGCCACTTCTTCCTGATCAGTGTCCGTCGTCACCTTGATGACGTCGCCGATCATGATCTTTCGCAGCGGAGTCGAAGGCGGTGTCAACAACAACTGCCTCAGGCTGACAACACCAAGCAAGTGATTCCGCGAATCCACGACGTACAGGTAGAACGCCATTTCGAATTCTTCCGAGCGGCGTTGCAGTTCGCTGATCGCCTCAGTCACAGTCACATCTTCATCGAGCGCGAAGTAATCCGGCGTCATTATGCGGCCGGCGGTTTCATCGGCGAATCCGAGCAGCTCGTTGACAACAGTCGAGTGCTCGAGCTTCATCGCATCCAGAAACTCGTCGCGCAGGTCATCCGGCAGTTCCGAAACCAACAGCGTGGCGTCGTCCGAAGGAAGCTCTTGCAGCAGCCGCGAAACATCGTCGCGATCGAGAGTCGTCAACAGAGCCACCGAACGGCTCGTTTCCATCTCAGATAGCGCCTCGGCTGCTTTGCCGAGATCGTGACGCACGAGCGCCTCGAATACTATTTCGCTGTCGTGTTGCGGGAGTTGACCGAGGATCTGAGCGATGTCAACGGGACGAAGCTTTGTCAGGAGATTGGCGGCATTCGACATCGCCCCGCGGCGCGCCAGCCGGCTTACGGAGTCCAGCATTAGATTGGTCCGCTGAGCCTGCATCAGATTCATCTCCGCCGCGTGACATAAGGTTTTTAGGCAAACTGTCCATTACCACTGAGCCTGAATCCTTATAGCACAGCAGCGAGTTGCGGTGAAAGAAAAAAGTCCATCACATACACGGCTTGGATCCACTCTTGTTGCCTGATTTCCCTCGGTGTGTTTAGCTCGTTACTGCACTCAGCAAACAACAAGAATGGCTTACGTTACTTCCAGCTTCTTTGCTCGCGATACCATCGAAGTTGCGCGTGATCTGATCGGCACAGTGTTAGTCGTCGGACCTTGCGAAGGTCGAATCGTTGAAACCGAAGCATACACGACCGACGCGGCCTCACACTCAGTCACTCGTCCGCGGCAGTCGATCGCAATGCAGAAGACTTCCGGCCGTGTTTATGTTTACTTCATCTACGGCATGTACTATTGCCTGAACTTCACGACTGATCGCAAAGGGCCGGGCGCCGTGCTTATTCGCGCCGTTCAGCCGCTTCGAGGAATCGAGGTGATGCGTGAGAGACGCCGGACGGATGAAATCAAGAAACTTGCCAGCGGCCCGGGCCGGTTGTGTCAGGCATTCGCGATCGATCTCGGATTCAACGGCGAGCGCATCGGACAACGAATCAAAGTTAGAGCGCGACGCGCCGCGGTTGAAGTCGCCGCCAGCAGGCGCATCGGCATTTCAAAAGCAGTGGAACTCGAATGGCGCTTTTATGAAATCGGGAATCCGTTCGTTAGTGGTCGATGAGAATGATTCGGCGAACGAATGCGCGGCGCTGCCTGGCCTTGATGTAATCACGGCCCTGCCAGTATCTTCGTTGTGCTGAGATGAACCTATGAAAAACGATCTACTGATACGAGCCGCGCGCGGCGAACCGGTCGAGAGGACCCCGGTGTGGATGATGCGACAGGCGGGGCGCTATCTTCCTGAGTATCGCGCGATTCGCAAAGACGCCGACTTCTTAACACTGTGCAAGACGCCGGAGCTCGCGGTAGAAGTCTCACTTCAGCCCTATCGGATTCTCGGCGTAGACGCAGTAATTATGTTCAGCGATATCCTGATCCCGGTCGAAGCGATGGGTCAGGAAGTCAGACTTACGGAACAGAAAGGCCCCGAGCTTCCCGATCCCATTCGCTCGCGTCAACAGATCGATCGGTTGGTAGTGCCGGACCCGGTAGAGAAGACCGGCTTTGTGATGGAAATCATCCGCACGTTGCGTCGCGAGCTTGACGGCGCCGTTCCTCTTATCGGATTCGCGGGCGCTCCGTGGACTCTTGCGGCTTACATGATCGAAGGGGGAGGGTCTAGAAACTACGCGCACGTGAAACGCATGATGTATACGGAGCCGGCGATGTTTCACGCGTTGCTCGATAAGATTTCTGACACCATCATTTTGTATTTGAATGCCCAGCTTGAAGCCGGGGCCGAAGTCGTTCAGTTGTTCGATTCGTGGGCTGGAGAGCTATCGCCTGAAGACTATGCCGCGTTTGCGCTGCCGTATGAGCAGAAGATATTCGAATCCATAGACCGAGATTCCGCGCCGGCGATCATCTACATCAACGGCAGCGGAACGTTTCTGGAAAAGATGGCCACCTGCGGGGCCGACGTGTTGAGCATCGATTGGCGCGTTAATCTGGAGGACGCTCGGGCGCGCGTTGGTCCGAAGTTCACGCTACAGGGAAATCTCGATCCGTGCGTGCTGTTGTCTGCGCCTGAGATCATCACGGCGAAAGCTCGCGAGATCCTGCGTGCGGGCGGCGGTCGCAAACATATCTTGAATCTTGGTCATGGTATTCTTCCAATGACGCCGGTCGAGAACGCGAGAGCTTTTATAGAGGCAGCGAAACACCACGGCGCCCAAGAAATCAGGACCTGATGACGAGTACCGCAAATGATAAGCGCATCGGTGTCCTCCTCTTCAATCTCGGCGGGCCGGAAACGCTCGAAGAAGTTCGTCCTTTCCTGTTCAATCTCTTCGCCGATCCCGACATCATTCGCCTTCCATGGCGAGCGCTTCAAAAGCCGCTGGCGTGGTTGATCTCGACTCAACGTCACAGGAAATCACGCGGTTATTACGAGCAGATAGGCGGAGGCTCGCCGCTTCGACGCATCACTGAAGAGCAGGCTCGCGCGCTGGAAGCGGCCCTCGCCGCGCGCGGCGTCAACGCCCGAGCGTATGTTGGTATGCGTTATTGGAACCCGTTCATCGAAGAAGCGCTCGATCAAATCATGCGCGATCAAATCGAGCACCTCGTGATCTTGCCGCTCTATCCGCAGTTCTCGGTATCAACAACTGGCTCTAGTTTGAATCGCCTGCACGCGATCTCCGAAGAGACAGGTCAGCGCTTGCCGCCGACATCCGTTGTCTGTAGCTATGAAGCCGACGCGAATTACATTGACGCGATGGCCGCGGCGGCGCTCGAAGAACTCGCGCTGTTTCCGAATCAAGACCCATCTCAAACACACATTCTTTTCAGCGCGCACAGCGTGCCTGTTCGATACATCAACGAGGGGGATCCGTATCTCGCCCAGACCAAACGAACCGTCGAGCTTATGATGGAACGACTCGGAACGCATCGCCCGAATACGCTCGCGTTTCAGAGCAAGGTCGGTCCGGTCGAATGGCTCACACCCGCGACGAACGCCACGATTCCAAAACTCGCGCGCGAAGGCGTATCGCAGCTAATGCTCGTGCCGGTCAGCTTTGTATCCGAACACAGCGAAACTCTATACGAAATGGACATCCTTTATCGCGACGCCGCCGCCGAGGCCGGAATCGCCCAATACCGTCGCGTGCCAACGATGAATTGCAGAACAGACTTCATTGAGGCGTTGGCGGAGCTGGTTGAGCGCGCTTTGCCCTGTGGTGCCGCCGGCGCTTCGAGGTCAAACTGCATTCACTCGCCTGACGCAACCGGGACCGCGGCTCTCGTTTGCGCGTGCGGGCGCGCCGATGCTTAGTCAAATGCAAAGTCATCGCGCCGTCATCGTGATTGGAGCCGGGATATCGGGACTAGTTTGCGCCTATCGGCTTAAGTCCCTCGGCATTGACGTGGCGTTGATCGAGAAGTCGGATCGCGTGGGCGGCGTGATTCAGAGCGAGTACATCGATGGCTTCCTGATCGAGCGCGGACCAAATAGCTCGCAAGGCGCCGAAGAGTTGGTGGCTCTCGTTGACGAGCTCGGGATCACCGATGAACTTGTCGAGGGCGATCCCAAAGCGCCGGCGTACGTTTACTTCAACGGCCGCCTGCACGCGGTGCCTTCCGGCGCGGGCGCGTTTATCAGGAGCAAGCTGCTGAGTCTCGCCGGCAAGCTGCGTATTCTCAAAGAGCCCTTTGTTCCGCGGCGCCGCGCGGAAGCAGAAGAGAGCGTCGCATCGTTTGCGAGGCGCAGAATCGGGCGCGAAGCCGCCGAGCGAATGGTCGCCCCGTTTGTAGCGGGCATATACGCGGGCGACGCCGAACAACTCAGCGTTCAAGCGGCGTTCCCGAAACTCGCGAACCTTGAAAACGGCTACGGAGGCCTGTTTCGTGGCATGCTGGCCAAAGCGCAAGAAGCACGCAAAGCCAGAAAGAGCGCCAGCGCCGTGTTGGACAAGGCTGCGCCGACGCGCCGGCGGATGTGCTCGTTTCGCAGCGGAATGGGATTCCTGCCCGCGACGCTCGCTGCCCGAATAGGCGAAGACTTGATAACCGGATGTCGAGAATTGAGGATTGCAGATTCCGGATTGAGAAGTGACCGTCAATCATTGCGGTTTATTGTAGAGTTCGAGCGGGGCGGTGATCGGCATCAACTGTCATGCGACAAGCTTGTTATAGCATCGCCTGCAGGCCCCGCGGCCGAGCTTGTCCGCGGAATCTCCGATCGCTTGAGCGACCTGCTCGAAGAAATTACTTATCCAGGACTTGCGATTCTCAGCCTCGCCTACGATGAATCATCGATTGCAACGCCGCTCGATGGTTTTGGCTTTCTCGTTCCGCCCTGCGAGCAAAAGAATATTCTGGGCTGTGTTTGGAACTCGAGTCTCTTCAAAGGTCGCGCTCCGGATGGCAAGGCTCTGGTGACCGTTTTCATTGGCGGCGCCGGCAATGCCGACGTTGTCCGGCGCGCGGACGACGAGCTGCTTTCAATCGCGCACGGCGAACTTCAGAAGGTTCTTGGGATTTCAAGTGAACCCACCCTTGTGGCAATAACGCGATACGAGCGCGCGATACCGCAGTACAACCTTGGCCACTACGCGCGAGTGCGGCAGATCGAAAGTATTCTCGAAGGTCTCCCTGAGTTGCGTCTCATCGGCAACTATCTGCACGGAGTCTCAACGGGAGACTGCATCAAGGACGCGGATCGCGTTGCGCGAGAGTTGGGCGAGATTCTCGAGATAAGCTGATGCGCCAGAGCGGTATTTGCTACCGCCAGCTAGTAAATCAAATGAAAGAGATTTAGACTGCAGAGTGCCGGTCAGAATTAACCTTCACCCGAAACAAACTAAGCGGAGATCAACATCATGGCGAAATACGATTTAGTCTTTGAAGGCGGTGGCGCCAAGGGCTCGAGCTTCGTTGGCGCGCTCCAGGTTCTTCACGAAGCAGGTCACACGCACCGCCGATTGCTTGGTACTTCGGCGGGAGCGATTACGGCGACCTTTATCGCTGCCGGTTACACTCCGGAAGAAATGCTTGCGGCAGTCAACGAACGTTTGCCGGATGGTAAGCCGAGATTCTCTTCATTCATGGATCCGCCCGCGAACGACTTTACCGACGACGAAAAAAATGGCAGCGCCACTATGTCAATCTTCTCCGGCCTGGACTTGCCGGGGATACCCGCGATCCTCGAGACCAATCTCGACAAGAAATTGCTCGATGCGCTGTTGAAATCGCAGCATTACCGGCAATTGTTTTGCTTCGTCGAATGTGGCGGATTTTTTTCAGGCGTTAAGTTTCTCGAATGGATCCGTGAAAAGCTGGCGGTAAAGGGCATTGATGAGAACGCCACGCTCAAGTCCTTTGCCGAGCAAACGGGCTCTGATCTGTCGTTGGTAGCATCTGATACATCCGACGCGGAGATGCTTGTGCTGAACAACCGCACCTCTCCGGACCTTCCAGTGGCCTGGGCGGTGCGAATGTCGATGAGCATCCCTTTCGTTTGGCGCGAAGTGGTGTGGCAGGAAGCTTGGGGGCAATATCTTGGCCGGGACAAAACCGGAAACATAATCGTGGACGGCGGGGTTCTGTCAAACTTTCCGATTCGATTGATCGACACCGAACCGGAAGACGATCAATTTGTGAAAGATGTCATGGGCAACACCGTTGCCTCCGAAGCTGGAACGCTGGGCCTGCTCATCGATGAGGAATTGCCTGTTGAAGGAGCCGCGGATACCAATAAGCCGCCGAAGTTGTTAGGCCAGATCCGTCCGGTGCAGCGAGTATCCCGCCTTGTGGACACGATGACCGGGGCGCAGGACAACGACGAGATCCGCCGCCATGCGAAGGATATTTGCCGGCTTCCGGCAAAAGGATATGGAACGACGGAGTTTGATATGTCCGATGATAGGCTCGCCGCTCTTATCAATGCCGGACGCAATGCGATGAAGAGTCACCTCGGCTTGGCCTGACAGTGCCCATGGCAGACCCGAAGAAAGAGATTATCAAGGCCGCAAAAGCCGGCAGTCTGGAGCGCGTCAAAACTCTGGTTGAAACAGACGGCGCCCTGGTGCATGCGCGCGATTCGGATGGCTCGACCGCACTTCACTGCGCCGTGTGGAAGGGCCATCAAGCGGTAGTTGCATACCTGTTAAGCGCCGGCGCTGACGTGAATGCACATAATAACAATGTGCACTGGGGAACGACCCCGCTTCACGCCGCGGCTCACTCCAATCAAGCTGTGATTGCGCAAATGCTGATCGATCACCGCGCGGAAGTGAACGCGAGGGACTTGAACGGAAAGACTCCGCTGTATCACACCACTTTTCACAAGGCGAAGGCCGCGGCGAAGGTGCTCCAGAACCATGGCGCTGAGTAGATCAACGCCAAACCTCAGACATCAGCCAAGCGTTCGTCGGCCCGCGATCAGCGTCTCAACGACGCGTCCGCGAAGCTTCCATCCTGCGAACGGTGTGTTCCGGCCTTTTGATTTGAACCGCTGAGGATCGACAGTCCATTCGCTTGCTGCATTGAAGATCGTGATGTCGGCGGGCGAACCCGGGGCGAGTGTCCCGCCTGGAAGTGAGAACGCTCGCGCCGGTCCAATTGTAAGCATCTCGATAACCCGCGACATTGGAACGGCATGCGATTGATTAAGAATCGTGAGAGCCACGCCAAAAGCGGTTTCAAGTCCAACGACTCCCGACGGCGCGTGATCGTAATCCAACATCTTTTCATCCGCGTGATGAGGCGCATGATCCGTTGCGATCGCGTCGATCGTGCCGTCTAGTACACCTTCGATCAACGCGGCTCGATCTGTCTCGCTTCGGAGCGGAGGGCTCATCTTTGTGTTCGTGTCGAAGCCGGCGACCGCGGCGTCAGTCAACGCGAGATGATGCGGCGTAACTTCGCACGTAACAGCGGCACCTTTTTGTTTAGCCCGGCGAACCAGCTCGACAGAGCCGGCAGTCGAGAGGTGCGCAATGTGAATTCGAGTTCCGGTCAATTCTGAAAGCATTATGTCGCGAGCCACGTGACTCTCTTCGGCCGCGGAACTCATTCCTCTCAGCCCAAGCAGTGTCGAATAGCGTCCCTCGTGCATCACACCGCCGGCCGCGAGGTTGAGATCCTGGCAATGATCCACAACCACAAGCCCGTGATCGCGAGCGTAGTCCATAGCGTGGCGCATCACCTGACTGTTCATCACCGGCCGGCCGTCGTCGGATACCGCGACCGCGCCGGCTGCTTTCATCTCGGCCATCTCGGCCAACTCTTCGCCTTTTGACTGGCGTGTAATCGCGCCGATCGGATAGACGCGAGCTAGCCCCGCCTCGCGAGCCTTGTCGATGATGAAACGCGTCACCGACGCGTTGTCATTCACCGGCATCGTGTTCGGCATCGCGCAGATAGAAGTGAAGCCGCCCGCCACCGCTGCTGCCGCCCCCGATTCGATTGTTTCTTTGTATTCTTCACCCGGCTCGCGCAGATGAACGTGAAGGTCGATAAATCCCGGAGCAACTATCAAGCCGGCTGCGTCAAGTATCTCGACGCCGTCGATGCTGATTGAATCATCGAGCGACTTTACCAGCCCCTGTTCAATCAACAAGTCTGCCGTTCGATCCATCTGCTGAGAAGGATCGATGATCCGCCCGCCTTTGATCAACAGCCTCATTGTCCTCCCGTTAGCGCACTGCTCTTGCTTCCATCAAGTTTCATCGAATCGCAATTGGCGCAAGCTGGCAGCTTACGCTACGCGTCCGAACCGACGATCAAAAACAGGATTGCCATTCGCACAGCGACGCCGTTGGTCACTTGATCCAGTATCAGCGAGCGCGCGCCGTCCGCCACCTCCGAGCTTATTTCGATTCCGCGATTCACCGGCCCGGGGTGCATAACGATGCAATCGGGCGCCGCCAAACCCAACCGCCGAAGCGTCAGCCCGTATTGCACCGAGTACTCCTTTAGAGAAGGGAAGTACGCGGCGTTCATTCGCTCGCGTTGGATTCGCAACATCATCACCACGTCAGAACCCGAGATTGCATCTTCGATGCGATCGCACACAGTCAATGAACCTTCTGAATCTTCAATGAGCTGCTCGTAATGCGGTGGGATCAACGTCCGAGGTCCGGCTACGCGCACGTGCGCGCCGAGCTTTGTGAGCAGATGCGTATTCGAGCGAGCAACGCGGCTGTGCGTTATGTCGCCGATGATTGCGACTTGCAGACCCGCGAGGCTGCCCTTGTGCTCGCGGATCGTGAATGCATCGAGCAACGCCTGTGTCGGATGCTCGTGTGCGCCGTCGCCTCCGTTGATGATCGCGGCGTCGATCATCTTCGCGAGCTGATGAGGAACGCCGGGCGACGGATGCCGGATGACGATCGCGTCCGGGGCCATCGCTTCGAGGTTCCGCGCGGTATCGATCAGCGTCTCGCCTTTGGTGATCGACGAATTCGACTCGGAGATGTTGATCGTGTCCGCCGACAGGCGCTTGGCCGCGATCTCGAATGAGGTTCGAGTGCGCGTCGAAGACTCGAAGAAAAAATTGATGACCGTCTTGCCGCGAAGGGTCGGGACTTTTTTGATCGAGCGGTTCGAGATTTCTTTGAAGGAATCGGCCGCATCGAGGATCGTATTGATTTCCTCGGCCGAAAGTTCCCGGATGCCCAGAAGGTCTTTTCTATTGAATGCCATCTCTGTGATGAGTGAATCGTGATGCGTGACAAAGGATCACGAACCACGCGTCCCGCATCACCGCCTACTCGTTTTCTACAACTATGACCTGTTCTTCTTCGTCGTACTCCTTCAGCATCACCTTGACGATTTCAGCGTCGGTGGTTTGCACTTTCTTGCCGACATAATCAGCCTGAATCGGCAGCTCGCGATGTCCTCGATCGATCAACACCGCAAGCTCGACACGTCGAGGCCGTCCAAAATCGACCAGCTCATCCATCGCCGCGCGAACAGTCCGGCCTGTGTAGAGCACATCGTCCACGAGGACGATCGTGCTGTCGGTGATGTCTGCCGGAATGTCGGTTTTGTTCACGACGGGCCGTGGCCCGACCGTCGAGAGATCGTCACGATAGAGAGTGATGTCGAGCTGACCCGTTGGAGGACGCTTGCCCTCGAGCTGCTCAATCTTGTCAGCTATTTTTTCGGCAAGCGGCACGCCTCGGCGGCGAATACCCACGAGCAGCAAATCCGACATGCCCGTGTTTCGCTCGACAATCTCCGAAGCGAGCCTCGACAACGCGCGACTGATTCCGGTCGCGTCCATTATGCGTCTCTTGAGATTGAAGTGCATCGTATCGCCCAGGTGCGAGTCGCGCAGAATATAGCACGCCGATTTGAGCCGCTCAAGTTTAAGGGCCATCGAATGATGAACAAACTTCAGGCGGCATTGGGAAGGACATAGAACATCACCGCGAAGTAGTGACAAATGCTTCCGGCCATTACGAAGACATGCCATATCGCGTGATTGTAAGGTATTCGTTTGATCGCGTAGAACGCCACTCCGACTGTGTAAAACAAACCACCGGCGAGGAGCCAAACGACTCCCCACATCGGAATAGCCGCGAGCAGCGGCTTGGCCGCGATCAAAGCAATCCAGCCCATCGCTATGTATACGACGGTTGAGACGATTGGAAATCGCTCGACGTGAATCAGTTTCCAGGCGATGCCGAACAGCGCCAGGCCCCACACGAGCGAGAACAATGTCCATCCCCAGAAGCCTCGAAGGTTGACCAGCGTGAACGGCGTGTAGGTGCCCGCGATCAGCAGGTAGATAGCGGCGTGATCTAGAATCTTGAGAATGCGACTGACGCGCGCAGCGTGGACCGTATGGTACAGAGTCGATGCCGCGTACAAAAGAACCAGCGTGATGCCGAATGTTGTGCATCCCGCGATGTGCCACGCGTTCCCGCGAAGGATCGATAGGACTATCAACACGACGAGGCCGACGATGCTCAACGCCAGCCCGATTCCGTGCGTTATGCCGTTGGCGAGTTCTTCGATTAGACTCTGATCTTCAGATCTAGCCATCGTTCCCTCTACTAAGGCCTTCCCATTCGTCCTTCTTGATGCCTGCCTGGCGGAGAATCCTCGCCAGCAGTTCCTTCTCCGATGTCGCTGCGATGAGGATTGGGCAGCCGAAGTGTTCGATCACCCCTTATCATCATCTGATGCTTGCCGCCAGAGTACGGGCCATCAAATCCGGCCTTCTTTAAAGTAGCCAATAAGATCTCCGCGTTTAATCGTACCGAGCGGTGGCATCAGGCTACTTCCTTGATAGCCAGCTCAAGACCGTCGATAACTGGTAACTGAAGATTTCGAGACACGCGGACCAGAATCCACTCTTCTAATACCTCTTCCAACTCACGGCGGCAGTCCTCAAGCGTTTCGGCGTTTGCATAAACGCCGTCCAATCCTGGAATCTCGCCGTAGAAGGTTCCGTCATCTCCAAGAATCTCGTACTTCGCGGGCCGCAGCGCTCCTTCGATATACTTCGTCAGCATCTCTAACCTCTTTAAATCCGATTCGAGCGCGTACATGCGAGTTAAGCGGCGGCCCAAACAGCGTGCGTTTAACTCGATCAATGCTCCACCGGTAAACGCTAGAATGCCTCGCTTCTAAAGCCCGATGCAGGCATAGAAGCGTTCCCTAGCAACTTCAAACTGTTCACTGAACCACACGAGTAGCTCGGCATCTTCCTCGGCGACTTTCGAGCTGTCCTCCCCGGCCGCGAAATGTTGCGTTGTCAGCTTCTTGTTCGTCAGATGCAAAGTAACAGCCTTCTTATAGAGTTCACGTAACGCGCAAACAACTCGCCTTCGGTATTTGCTGAGACAACCTTCCTAACCATGTGAGACCGTTTACGACCCCTTGGGGCATTCACAGTTCTCCTATCTTATGAATGCCCTCAGCGCTTCGATGCGCTGGCTCAACTCCACCGGCGAAAGATGACGATATTGCTCGGGCACCATCTCGCGCGACGTAGCTTCGCGCGCGGCAACCAATATCTGATACTCCACCGCCATCTCGTCGCGAGCCGGACTGAATTCGCTGGCGACCTGCTCAACATCTGCCTGGCCCGTCTTATCGCGGCCCGCGATGCGGCCCACTCGTCGCGCGCGAATTATCATCGACTCGATGTCGGCGCCCGAGAGCGTGAGCTTGTTTTTTGTTATCGGCGACCAGTCGGTCACTTCGTGCGCGATCTCGTGCTTGTGAACCATCGCCTCGATGACCGCCAGCCGATCTTCTTCCGAGTCCGGATAGAACAGCGATATGTGTTCTTCGGCGCGACCCTGTCGCTTCAAGTCGATCGGTAGAAGGTCTGGGCGGCTGGTCATCAGTATCCACAGGATGCGTCCGCGGTTTCGAGTATCACCCATCGCCGCCGCCAGCTTTGAGAAGATTCGCGCATCGACGCCCGAGTCGCCGCCAGTCTCGCGAGACCCCAACGTCGCATCGGCTTCATCGATCAGCACAACGATCGGCGCGAGCGTCTGAAGCAGATTGAGAATCTTTTCCAGATTTGCTTCGCTTGAGCCAACCCACCGCTCCCGAAAATTCTTGAAGGCAACAACGTTCAAGCCGCAATCATGCGCGAAGCATTCGGCAAGAAAAGTCTTGCCCGTTCCGACCGGGCCGGAAACAAGAATACCCATCGGCGCTTCCTGAGTGTTGCCCGCGCGAATCGTGTCGGCGATCGAGCGCAGATAACCCTTAGCCTTAGCCATGCCTCCGACGGCGTCCAATCCGAAGCGCGGGTGAACGAATTCGACAAGGCCAACGCATTCGGCTTCGATCAGTTCTTTCTTCTTCTGGCGGATTCTGTCGAGCGTCAATGCGCCGCCTTCGGTCGAAGCGCTTCGCATCAGCGAGTTGAGATGTACGCGGTTCAGACCGGATGTAGTGAGGGCGAGTTGCTCGTCCGTTACCTCGCTTGTGAGTTGGGTCAACTGCCCGCGCAAGTGGCCTATGAAGTCAAGCCGTTCGGCGTCGTCCGGATAAGGAATATCGATCGCGGCGAGGCGCGAGTTCTGTCGAATGCGCGGATGAACCTCGGCGACGCTCTCGGCGATCAATACAACGATATTGTCTTTCTTGAGCAGACGCGAGCTTGTGATCCAACGCTGAAACGCGACCAGATTCGTTCGGTCGTCGCCGGACATGTAGCTTACGTCGCCCGCGGGAATTATCGTGTCCAGAAAACTGATCATCACGGCAACCTGATCGCCGTAAAGAAGAAAGTGCTCGATCAGGGGCAGCGCGCGAGCCGGGTCCTTGGGAAGCTGGCGAAGCGCGTCGCGATTCATCAACGGATCGGATACGCGAAGAAGCGCGGCGAACTGGCGCTCGGCTTCCGGTGAGCCGAATTTGATTCCCTCGCTTCGGTTGTAAGTCAGGAGTTGTTTTGTGCCGACGAGTTCTCGCTGAAGGTAGTTGGGCAGGCTGATGTACTCCGAGCCCGACTTAACCAAATCGTAGATGTTGTTGTAGAGCAGGAAGTGACTCGCTTCGCCCGCGTAATACTTGCGAGCCATGCGAGCCGCCCAGGAGGGCAGTTGATCGATCTCGTCGATTAGTAGTCTTGTTCGTTGGGATGACATACGGTTCAGGGTTCAGAGTTCAGAGTTCAGGGTTCAGGGTTCAGGGTTCAGGGTTCAGAGTTCAATGCAATAGGGTTGTAATCCAAAACCCGGAACTCTGAACCCGGAACTCTGAACCCGGAACTCTGAACTATTGCCTCTGCGCGAGCGGCGGCCGCGAGGCCTGTGACGAGCGGTCGGCTGCATCCAGTTGGTTCATAATTGGCGCCGTCTCGTCGAGAATCTCCTTGGTCAATTCGATCGAGGACAACAGTGATTCGAAATCGAGCGATGACATATGCTCCGGCGTCGGCATCGTTATCACCTGATCGTTCACGAGTCCAAAAAAGCTCTCAATCGATTGAAGCTGCGCCTCGACGCGTTTCATCGATCGCTCCATGTCGTCGTAGGTTTTCATCCTCTTCTGCAGGAACTCGAGATTGGTTTGATATAGCCGCCGCGTATCGTCATCGGGCGCCGAAGCAATCGCCCGCTCGGCCTGCTGCATTTGATTATTTATCGTCTGCCGGTTAATCGAGCGCATATGATTCTTGCGCCGGCGGTAGGTGTCGAGCAGATCGACGTACGATTCCCAGTACACGTCTAGAGTCTGAATGCGCTCGGGGACATTCGTTACACCGGTGAACTTTTTATAATTCAGGTAAATCTGGTTCTTCATCCATTTCAGGTATTCAACGGCTTCGCGCTCGCGAGGATCGAACGTCTTGACCAGCTCATCACGCCTTCGCCCGCGTTCGGCCAGCTCGCGTCGCCGCGCCCGCTGATCGACGATCCGGCGATAACCAGGGGTGTTCGGAAGGGTCGAGAGATAGAGCGCCTCGGCCGCGGCTCCGGCAAGCAAAGGTCCCCACCACGCCAGCCATTGCAGAATTGCGAAATCCGGCGCCGCCGTTCGAGCGAACACGGCCAGCGCCACGAAGATAACCATCGCCCAAATGTTGAGCGGTTCCTTTATCGCTTCCTTAACGTAGCTGACATTCTCAGGCATAGAATTAGATAATGAATGATGAACAATGAATGATGAACGCTAGACCGTTCAGCAGTCATCGATCAGCGTTTCCTACTCGAGCGCCTTCGCCCTGTCGGACGGGCCGAGTGACTTTTCAGCCGAGTCACTCTGGATAGACGGCGGAGCCGGACTCGCCGGGGACACTTCAGGCGCCAGTCCCATCTGACGCTTATATGCTGTCAGAGTGTCTTCCACTTGAATGTTCAAGGACTCACGCTCGATGTCCTGAATCTGCGACTCGACGCCTCCGGTGGCAAGGTCCATGCGCGCCTCAGCCGCCGCGGATCGCCTTTGAATGCGCTCTCGCATCTCCTGAAACGTGCCGGCGTCATCGCCAATCTGAAACGAGGCCATCGCCTGCGAGAGCTGCTCCTGCATCTTTGCGCCGCGCGCCTCGTTGACAAGTTGTTGCGCCTCGGCAGTGCGCTTCTTGACCTGGAGAATGTAGTTATCGAGAAACTTCTTTGCCTGCTCGGACGCGGCGTGCGAGGTTTCGAGTTGCTGCCGCGAGCGGTCAAGCGCCGTTTGCTTCTCCTGAAGCGCCGTGATGTAGGTTCGAGCTATGTCGTCGCGGCCGGTAGTGATTGCGGCCTTCACTTTGGAATCGTAGTCTTTGATCTCGCGTTCGAGCGTGACTACTTCCTTCTGCAAAAGCTTTTCGGTGGCCATCACCTGCACGACGTTGTTCTGCATTTGGGGGACCTTCTCGCGCATGTCGCGGATGGTCTGTTGCAGGATCAACTCGGGGTCCTCGGCCTTTTCGATCAGTCCGCCGAAAATCGAGCGGAACAGCCTCTTAACTCTAGCCCACATATCGCCTCCTGATAGGTCGGGCCTCGAATCCACGCCGTCTACACACTCGTAAGCAACCGACTGTCTACTTCGCTGACAAGGCGCGCGGGGCGAGGCATATTGAATTTCCTGTTTAGTCTAGCATAACAAAACAAGACCGAAAAATTTAAACTGCGAGGTTTGCAACGGTTCCGCCGCCGCAGCAGTCCGGCCCATCCGGCAACTCGACATACGTCGCCTTATCGAATGACGTTCTGACAATAGCAAGTTGCCCTCGCAACAAGTCATCGTTAAGGTTGGATCAGGTCAGTATTGGCGGCGCGGGACGATCGAGCGAGTGCGCGGTGCTGTTGCCTCGCGCCGGTAATTTGCTATGATTGGTTCGCGTTTGAAAAGATGCTGCACCTACACTTGAAGAACGGAATCAATTCGAGATAGCCCATGCAGAGCCGACTGCGAGTGCCGGAAGCTGAAGATTCGCTTATGACGCCAGAAGAAATCTTCGCGCTGGTGCATCGCGATCTGTCACTCGTCGAGGAAGAATTCGACCGCAGCATCTCCGAAGCCTCGGCGCCCGTGTCATCCGTGGCCCGCTATCTCCAGGAAGGCGGCGGGAAACGAGTTCGTCCTGCTCTTCTGCTCCTCGCCTCGAGACTCGTGAGTGGAGATGTGTCGGCGGCGGCGATCCGTATGGGTGCGGTAATGGAGATGCTTCATACCGCCACCCTGGTCCACGACGACATAATCGACGAGGCTCGAGTCAGGCGCGGACGCGCGTCGGCAAATGTAAGATGGGGAAATGATCGCACGGTATTGATCGGCGACTGGCTCTACATGACCGCCTTCGATATGAGCCTGCGCGAGCGTAGCTTCGACATTCTCGATGCGCTCACCAGAATGACTCGCATGATGGTCGAAGGGGAAATCATTCAGCTCTCGCTCGTGGGTAACAGCTACATAACCGAAGAAGAGCATCTCGATATCGTGCGCCGCAAAACGGCTTGCATGTTCAGCGTATGCTCGGAGGTGGGCGCCATCGTCGCCGAAGGGACCCGCGACGAACGACGAGCGCTTGCCCGGTATGGCTTATCGGTAGGCATAGCATTTCAGTTGATCGATGACGTTCTGGACTTTGTTTCGACCGAGGCCAAACTCGGGAAGCCTGTTGCCAATGACATCCGCGAAGGCAAGCTCACGCTCCCTCTGATCTACTTGATGGAAGAAGGCGACATTGAGCACAGACGTATGATTGAAACCGTTATGAGGGAGCGCGAATTCGATTCGGTGAGGCGCGACGAGGTTCTCTCCCTTATCCGGGACAGTGGCACACTCGCGCGCGCGCGCGCCGAGGCTGAACGCTATGCCAACGAGGCGATCGAGTCGCTCGGCATCTTCCCGCCCTCCGCTTATCGCCAGGCGCTATTGAGCGTACCTCGCTTCATCGTAGAACGCGAAATGTGATATTAGTTTAAAGGTTGGTGTATGGGAGTTGGGGACTGGCCCTATCCTCCAATCCCAACCCCTGCTTATGTACTGCGAAAAATGTAACGTCGATTTTGCGGAAGGTCTGCACTATTGCAAATGGTGCGGTGAGGCGCTGATAGATCGTCCGCGTGTAACAAGCGAGCTTCACACCTGTCCGAGTTGCGCGACCGCGATTCAACCCTCGTGGGCCTACTGCAAGGCTTGCGGAGAGCCGCTTCAGGCCGCGCGGCGCAATTCCATCGGCGTAGCGTGCCCTCGTTGCGGAGCGCCGACCAGCCCCGGAACCCAGACTTGCCTCCGCTGCGGTGAAGACCTCACGGACGGCGCCGGCAAATCATCTCCGGATTCAGAGGCCACAGCGTCGATTGCGACTTGCCCTTCGTGCAGCGAAAGACTCGATACCGGTTCGCTTTATTGCAAGGCGTGCGGATCGGCCGTCTACACTCAAGAGGTGCCGTTTGGCGGATCTGCGATGCTCTGCAGTGCTTGCAACAGCTATAGCCCGGTTGGATCGCGAGTCTGCCGCGTATGTCAAACGCCATTCGCTCAGGCGTACTCTTCCCAGACCGTTGTCGATCGGCCGATTCCTCAGCCGCCGCTAAAGTCCGATACTCTGCCTGATCTCGACGAACATCTTCCAAAGGAACCACGTTCGGACGTTGAATCGGGAGCGAACACAATAGTCTTCGGCGGCCCTGGCTCCGAAGACCCGGGAGCGCCGCCCAAGCGCACTCTCGAAACCAGCGTGCTGCCGGGAACCGCCGGTTCTCGTTCGGAACAGCAAACGCCAACGTCGGTAATGCACATGGGACGCGTGACGGGTCCTGTTGAGGAGCGTGAAACTGAGCCGCAATCATCCGCTGATCTTCCGCTGCCGGCGACGGGAGAATTCGGCGCTGAGGCGGCAGGCAGGCGAAACTTAGAGGCGCAGCCTACGGTTGAAATGTCGGCATGGCCCGGACAACCCGCTTCCGAGAAACCAACCACTTTGGGGTTAGGAGCTGAATCCGAGGACGATTCAATTGGGGCAGAGAGCAAGACCGAGGTGTTCTCTTCTCGCTCGCAACCAACTCCCGTCCCACCTCCTGTGGCGCCCGAAGATGACATCAGCACGAGAGAATTCGTTGCGCCGACATTTCCCAAAGAACCTCAGCCTACAAGACAAATGCCGGCGGTTGAGACCTCAGCGAACGAGTTTCAACCGACCCGCGAGATCAGCGCCTGGTCAGCGGAATCCGGTCCAACTGCTATGAGCCCAACCGCGACGCGAGAGTTGGCCCAGCAGCAAGACGTAGTTCCTTCGACCGGGCTTGAGGCGACGGCACCGCCCGAAAAAAGAACGGGGATGGTTATCGCCTCGGCGGTTGTGGCCGTGATTATCATTGGCGCGGCAGTGTTTTTTGCCTGGTGGTTTCTGACCGGGCGCGCGAGACCGGCGCCCAAGCCCCCGCCCGTGGCTGAGCAGCCGGCGCCGGCGCCTCCGCCACCGCCTGAGAAACCAGCGCCGCCTGCTGTGCCGGAAGGTATGGTGAGCATCGCGGCCGCAACGTATGTCGTCGGCCAGGACAAACGTGACCCGCTCGAACAACCTGAGCACAAAGTCGACGTTGCGGCTTTCTTTATTGATAAAACTGAAGTAACAAATGCCGCATACAAAAAGTTCGTCGATGCGACGGGGCATAAGCCGCCGAGCAACTGGACCGGAGCGAATTATCCAGAAGGGCGCGGCGATGCGCCGGTGACTGGGGTCACGTGGCAGGATGCAGCCGACTATGCCGCATCAGTAGGCAAGCGGCTGCCGACAGAAGCGGAGTGGGAAGCCGCGGCCCGCGGAACCGAAGCCCGAATATATCCCTGGGGCAATGATTGGCGCCCGGATGCCGCCAACATCGGAGCGAAGCCTGACAAGCCCACCGCGAATCAGTATCCCGCGGGACTGAAACCGGTGAGCTCGTACCCCCAGGGCGCGAGCGTTTCCGGCGTCACCGACATGATCGGAAATGCGTGGGAGTGGGTCGCTGACGAGTTCAGCCTTTATCCAGGGAACACAGAGAGCACACCCGAGCTTGATCCATCTATCACCTATCGCGTGATTCGCGGCGGAGCTTATGACGGCAACAAGGTTCACGACGCCACGTATCGCGGATATCTTGACGGCAGCCAGCCGTATCCAAAGGTTGGTTTCCGCTGCGCCAAGAATGCGAAGTAAAAGTGGTCCGCAGTCCGTGGTAGGTAGTCCGTAGTGAGCAACCGACAGTTAACGCGCGGGACGACGGACCTCAGACCACGGACTGCGGGCTTTTATGCGATTGAGCTATAAGATTGGAGCACTCACCGCGGCCGCTGCCTTTATTCCGACTCTGATTATTTCACTGCTCGTTCTTTCGAAGGTCTCGAATCACGCCCGACAGCAAACTCTCGATCAACTGCGAAGCGATTCACACGCGGCCGCCTCGCTTTGCGAAAAGCGAATTGTCGAGTTGCGCGGTGTTGCTCAAATGCTCGCGGTCGATATCGCAAGCCGAGCATTGGTCAGCACCGATAGCGCGGATCGCACTAGCGCTAGCGCGTTGGCTCGGCTGCAGGATCTTCTTCCGCGAACCCAGAATGATGCGTCGCTTGATCTGGTGATAGTGACCGATCCGCTTGGCCGGGTCATCGCCCGCCATAACGATAAGCCCGCCCCGGGTGAGACTCTTCTCGGGCCCGATGATAAAAACCCCGTGGCCGAGCGCGTGATTACGGGAGGTAACCTGCCCGTCGCGTCTTGCGTGATCGAACGCGGTGAACGTTACACGCGGCTGGGGTTGGACAAGACGGCGCCGGTTCGGCTCGCTGACCGATCACTTAACGATGAAGCCCTGATGATTGAAGCGGGAGCGCCCATCTTCAGCGGCGGCCGGATCGTCGGCGTGGTGCTGATCGGTCAAATGCTCAACACTTATTACAAGCCACGCGCGGTGGCGAACTCGCTGCAGACGCCGCTGGTCGCCGAGGTTCGACAGACGCTCGCGCGCGGACAAGAAGAAGACGCCGGAGCCTTGGTCGCCCTCGGCGGCGTAGTCATTGCGTCGAGCATTCCGCCCGGTGCTGAGAGCGCTCCGGTGCTCGCCGGCGCTCTGCACGACGTCACAAAGGCTGAAGAAGTACTTCGGCAGGGCAATCGCGAGTACAACGTCACATGGCAGCCGGTCAAATCGCTGGACGGATCAGCGATTGGAGCGATAGGCGTTGCGCGTCCGTCCAGGGAAATTGAAGGCGAGAGCGGGTCCGTCCGCGTAACATTGTTTTTTGTCGGGTTGATCTCAGTCCTCGTTGCCGGTGGTGGGGGATTTGTATTCGGCCTGATCCTGGGCAATCGTGTCGATGATTTGACCGGGACCGCCGCGCGTTGGGGCGTTGGTGAATTGAGCGCGCCCGCGCGCGATCGCACTCCGCTACTTGCGAAATGGATCCCTACTGAATATCTCCGCGATGAAGTCAATCAACTCGCGGAGCAGCTCGACGATATGCGTCAGAGTTTCCGGCAGGCGATCGAGCGTATGAAGAAGCGATGACAGTGTTCGAACTTGCCTGACATCGCGGGCATTTAATCGTATAATGCGAAACGCGTGGACGTTGTCGACGAACTATGAGTTCAATTCTTTTCGGTATTCTGCCTTCCCCAACGAAGGCCGCGCGACGACTGCGCGGTCTACGCACACCAACGGAGGTTTCCATATGAGATCGAAACTCGTGATGTTCGGAATTACCGCAGTCGCAGTTCTGGCGCTGTCTCTCGAAGCTTCACCGCAGGCTGTAGCTCAGAATGCAAACAAGCCGGCGGCGCCAAAGAAATCAAAAGCCGCGGCCGCAAAGCCCGCGGCGCCCGCGCCCACTATGGGGGCGTCGGCCGAAAAACCAGCCGCGAAGAAACCCGTTCGCCGCAAGAAGAAGGCGACTGCGATGAAGGGCGTTCCGTCGGGCGTTGCCAACTGCCTCAAGCATCTGTCTGAGATGGCCTCGAAAGATCCCCTGATAGCCTATGAGGGGCATCCCGAGGAGATAATCAATAACGGACTGCTGTGGAATGATCCGAAATCGAAGTGTTCGATTGGCAGCGATGAGAGCATGAGAAAGAAGGTGGCGGAGCTGGCGAGTGCGTGGCGTATGAAGGATGCCTCAAAGGTGCGTTCGATCCTTGGGGAACTTGAAGGTATGGCCCCGAAGTAGATCGCCGCGGCATAACGAGCCAGGACAATCTTGCGTCGCTATGAAGTAATGCGATGGCGCGCTTCCGAATCAGTGTACAGCGAGAGCGCGGGCCGCGTGCCTGCGCTCTCCGCAAGTCAACGACTCTTATTACATTCTCCGCGTCCAGCGGCCTCGCTTGACACGACGACCCCCCTCGGATAGTTTGAAGTCAAATCCAAGCCATCGCATGCACGAATCAATTTTCATCAAGCGGGTCGTTGTCAGTTGCACGGCCGGAGTGATAGCTCTGTTGCTCAGCGCATGCGGATTGCTGTCCAGCGATTCCAAAATTGACGAAGGGATCGTCATCGCCGCGAAGGAAAAGATCAGATCGTCTACCGCGACCGTCGCGCTCGAGCTGGCTGAGGTGAAGCGCGGAGATAAACTCGACATTCTCGACCAGGCGCAGGTGAAAACTCCGACCCGCACCGCCGAATGGTACAAGGTCAGGACAAAAGAAAAGAGCGCAGTCGAGGGCTGGATAGAAGCGCGTCACGTAATAAGCAAGTCAGTGGTCGATAAGGCCACCGACCTTTTTGAGAAATCCAAGTCGATTGCTTCACAGGGGATCGGACGGTTGAAAGTCCAAACAAGGCTGCGCATCGATCCCGGCGGCGATGTTGCCACTTACTTGAGCCGCGGAACAATGGTTGAAATCGTCGGCAAGACTCGCACGACGGTCAAACCCGAAAAACAACAGGACGCCGACAGCGAAGACGCCGAAGAACCCGAAACGCGTACCGTCATCTGGTATCAGATTCGCTTGCCCGAAACGGAAGTCCTGCGTTCGGGCTGGGTCGGCGCGCAGCAGGTGCAACTGGACACGCCCGACGAAATACTCTATCTCGAGGGCGAAGGGCGAAGGTTCACCGGCTGGGTCGTTTTCGATCAGAGCAAAACCAAAAAGGGCGAGATGAAGGACAACTACATCGCGCTCATGAAGAACCTGGCGACCGAGGGTCCGATCGACTTCACTCGTTTGTGGATACTGAATTATTCGCCGGAGAGGGGACGCTATGATGGAGCCTACATTGAAGACGGTTTACACGGCGTGCTGCCGGTAAACGTCCACGCCGACCACAGGGGCTTCACTATCCACGAACTTGATGAAAACGGGAAATCGGTCGCGGTCGAATACGAAGCGAATCGGATTGATCCCTCTCATCTGCGCGTGAGACGGCTTGCCGCGAAAATCATCCACAAGAAACTGCCGGCGAAGCCAAAAACGACACGAAAAAAATAGCGGCGCCTAAGACCCATCCGCATTTCATTCGCGTTGTTCGCCATAGTATCCTGCAACGCATGAAACTTTGGGGAGGCAGGTTCAAAGGCGAAGCCGACGCCGATTTCGCAAAGTTTAACTCGTCATTCCACTTCGACCGGCGCTTGATCGAAGCCGATATCGAAGCCAGCCGCGCCCACGCCGAAGCCCTCGCCGCCGCCGGCATTTTGACTGAGGCGGAAGCTCGGAGGATCGCGTGGGGACTCACCGAAATCCTGCGAGCGGCAAAGGAAGACGAGGGTTATCTCGAGAGCCGCGATTCCGAGGATGTACACAGCTTCGTCGAGGCCAAGCTCGTCGCGGCAATCGGCGATCCGGGTTATAAGTTACACACAGGCCGCAGCCGCAACGATCAGGTTGCAACTGACCTGAGGGTCTTTCTGCGAGGCGAAATCGATGCTACGCGCGACTTGATCCGGGAACTTCAGCGCGCGCTGATTGATTTCGCCGAAGCGAATCGCGACGTTGTCATCCCCGGCTACACCCATCTTCAACGAGCCCAGCCGATTCTATTCGCGCACTACCTGCTCGCCTTTTACGAAATGATGAAGCGCGACCGCGCGCGCTTGTTAGACGTTCGCTCGCGCGTCAATCAGTTGCCGCTGGGCGCGGGGGCGCTGGCGGGCACCGGCTTTCCGCTCGATCGCGAGATGATAGCCCGACGGCTTGGCTTTGATGGCTTATGTGAAAACAGCATTGACGCCGTAAGCGACCGCGACTTCGTGATTGAATTCATCGGCGCGGCTGCAATCGTGATGATGCACCTCAGCCGGCTTGCGGAGGACTTGATTATCTATTCGACTGCCGAGTTCGGCTTCATCGAGCTTTCGGACGCTGTATCGACCGGATCGTCCTTGATGCCGCAGAAGAAGAATCCGGATTCGCTCGAATTGATTCGCGGAAAAGCGGGGCGAGTGTTCGGTCATCACGCGGCGATGCTCGCTACGATGAAGGGCTTGCCGCTCGCGTACAACAAAGACATGCAGGAAGACAAAGAAGCGCTGTTCGATACGATCGATACGCTTGGCCGCTCTTTGAATGTGATGGCCACGGTCCTCAGAAACATCCGGATAAACCCCGAACGAATGCGCGAAGCGGCGGCGCAGAGTTATTCAAACGCGACTGACCTTGCTGATTACCTCGTGAGGAAAGGGCTCGAGTTTCGCAAGGCTCACGAGATTGTCGGGCAGGTTGTGATGCACGCTATCGAACAGGGAAGGTCGCTTGAAGAGCTACCGATTGAAGGGTATCAGAAATTTTCGCCGGAGTTCGGCGATGACCTGTACGTTTCGCTGAGTCTCGAGTCGTCGCTTGCGGGCAAATCCGCGTTAGGCGGAACTTCACCCGAGCGACTGAACGAAGCATTGGCGAAGGCTCGAAACGAAATAGACCGCGGATGACGCGGATTTGACGGCTTTACCCTCGATTACAAGAATGAAGCATCGATCCCGGACGCGCCCTTCCTCCTGTCTGGAGATTGCGGACGACCCGCAATGTAAATCAACAAGTTAGCCGCCAGAATCCCGGAATCATCATACGTTGAGTTTGACATACGTCAAACTTATCGTATAATCGCATTGTTTTGAAGCTTGGAGGCGGATCTATGAAAGCAAATCCGGGTGGCCAGATTGATCCTACAGAAGTGATTGGTCGGGACGAATTGATAAGACGATTGTGGGAAATCCTTGATCGGCAAAGCCTGATCCTGAGCGCCGAACGACGGATAGGAAAAACCAGCGTGATTCAGAAGATGCGCGCCGAGGCTCCACAGGACAAACTGCCTATCTACCGTGACCTGGAGCAGGTTCATACGTTGCTCGAGTTTGGGGAATTAGTCTTTGAAGACGTGGAACGATACCTCAGTGGATTGAAGCGCACGGCGGAACGGACCCGGCGGTTCATTTCACAACTCAGCGGCGGCGAAGTAACGGGCATCTTCAAACTACCGGCGGTCATTGCTCCGCATTGGAAGACGCTACTAACGAAGATTGTTGAAGACCTGATTGAGCATCAAGACCGCATGGTGATTTTCTTCTGGGATGAATTACCGATGATGCTCGATAACATCAGGAAGCGCGAAGGCGATGAACTGGTAATGGAGGTGCTCAACACCCTCCGTGCGCTTCGTCAAACTCATCCTGGCCTGCGCATGTTTTTCACTGGCTCAATAGGATTGCATCACGTCATCTCCTCGATCAAACAAGCCGGATACTCCAACTCTCCAACCAATGATATGTATCACGAGGAGGTGCCGCCCTTATCCGGTGCTTATGCTCAGGAGTTGGCGCGGTTGCTCATTGAAGGAGAGGCCATCCCGTTCGATGATATGCAAACGACAACGCTTGCGATTGCAAGCGGCGTCGATTGTGTACCTTTTTACATCCACCACCTTGTTGATCAGATGAAGCAACGCAAATGCGCGGCCAACGCGGCTACCGCCGGTGAGATCATTGCCTCGTTCCTAATGGACAAGCATGATCGCTGGGACTTGCAACACTATCGGAATCGCATAGACACGTACTATGGAACCAGCGACCGTATCTCTGCCCTAAACCTTCTGGATATTCTGTGCACGGCTGAGAGCCCGCTGCTTTTCGATGACCTCTTCAATCTTCTGAAGACTCGAGAGACGACTGGTGATGATGAGGCGGTACGCAGAGTTTTGGGACTGCTTGAGCGCGATCACTACGTCGCTCGGCAAGCCAATGGTGCGTACAGTTTTCGGCTTCAACTCATCCGGCGGTGGTGGCGATTGGATAGGGGAATATGACCATGACCGCAAACTTCCTCTTTCGGTTTACGCCAAGCGTGATGGAGCTCGAAGCGTTGGAAGCGATCTTTGTGCAGCGAGAAGAGGTCGTGCAGCGCATCGTCGATCTGACGTGCGAGAGTGCCCTGACGTCGTCGAAACATCACACGCTGCTGATAGGTCCGCGCGGCATCGGCAAGACTCACGGAATGTCGCTCGTCTACCATCGTGTTAAGGCCCTCGAAGATCTCCGTGAGAAACTGCTGATCGCGTGGATGCGCGAGGAAGAATGGGGCATCACGTCACTGCTCGATTTGATAATGCGAATCTTCCGCGCGCTCTCGGCGGAATACAAAGACGCCGTTCTTGATGAACGGGTGGAAGCGCTCTACGGTTTGCCGACAGCTCACATCGAAACCGCGGCAGGCAAGTTGCTCAAGGAGTATGTCGGCGATCGAACTCTCCTCGTCCTGATAGAGAATCTGGACGACATCTTTCAAGGATTGGGCGATGAAGGGCAGAAGCGGCTTCGCGCGTACATTCAGGAGAATCCGTTTTTCACAATCGTCGCGACTGCGCAAAGCCTTTTCAACGGCGTGTCGCTTCAGACTTCGCCCTTCTACGGCTTCTTCCATATTCAACACCTGGAAGGATTGAGTTTCGAAGAGTCTACTCAGTTGCTTGCGAGCATCGCCCGCTACAGAAACGATCCGGCCCTTGAGTCCTTCATACGGACGCCGACGGGCCGCGCACGCATTCGCGCCGTAAATCACCTTGCAGGCGGCAATCATCGGGTCTACGTAATCTTCTCGCAGTTTCTCACGCGCGAATCGCTCGATGAATTAGTCGAGCCGTTTATGCGAATGCTCGACGACCTGACGCCTTATTATCAGGATCGAATGCGGTGGCTATCGCCGCAGCAGCGCAAGATCGTCGAGTTTCTCTTGAACCGGCGCGGTCCAGCTACAGTCAAAGAGATTTCCCAACGCTGTTTCATGACTCACCAGACAGCATCAGGCCAACTCAAAGTCCTTCGAGAGATGGAATACGTTCAGGCTGACTCACTGGGACGCGAATCTTATTACGAACTCCGCGAGCCGCTGATGCGCTTATGCGTTGAGGTGAAGAAGAGCCGCGGCGAACCAATTGGTTTGTTTATTGATTTCTTGCGACTCTGGTATTCAAGAGATGAATTGCAACAGCGACTCGAGTTCCTCAAACCGGAGGCGGCGCTTGAGCGGGAGTATGTGATGCATGCATTGAAAGCGATTGAAGGTGAGGCGACAGACCCACGCGTGGCAGCTTGTATGAAAGACTTCAGCCTGTATCTCGAAGGTTTCGATTTCACAGGGGCGCTGAAAGTATCTGAGGAACTGTTAGCAATCAATGCGGACGCCCGCACTTGGGCACATCATTCTCTCTGCCTCTTCTACCTTAATCGCTTTGAAGAAGCGTTGATGTCTGCTGAAATGGCGCTTGGGATGGCACCAGAAGAGGTACATTCCTTGCTCGCAAAAGCTGCCGCCCTTGTCGGGCTTAACCGCGGAGAGGAAGCCTTTAGGTTGCACGATAGAATAGTTGAACTAGAGCCTAAGAATCGAGATATGTGGAGTGCTCGAGCCAGCCTGTTGGTGATGCTAGAGCGGTGGGACGATGCACTTGTGTCTTATGGACGAGCCATTGAACTAGGCGCGAATGAAGCCGACATATGGCAAGGAAGGGGCAGACCACTGCGACACCTTAAGCGTGAGGAGGAAGCGTTGGCATCCTTCGACAACGCGATTAGGCTTGGGGTTCAATCTTGCGACTTGTTCTTTGAACGCGCAGCGGTGTTGATAGCATTAGGTCGGTGGGATGAAGGAGTCGCAGCCCTAAACAACGCGCTTCAGCGAGTCTCGGATGGCAGTGATGTTCTCGAAGGTGGCAGCGATGAGGTTATCCGCCAGGTTTTCAACAGCACGCACGATGCTGCACTTTGGAAGGCTCGCATCCAATCGTTGATAGCCGTTTATGACAAGCATCAGCTAGATGGGGCATTGGGTGTTGGACTCGTCCAAGCTATATCGGCGTTAGACACGGAAATGGTCAGCGATGCGGCGGCTCGGGCGTGGCGAGACGTATGGCAAGAACTGGCGGGCGGCCGCAAAGAATTCCAACTCCCGCTGCGCCTACTTGACGTTGCCGTCCGGTATCGAGAGACGAAAGACCAGCGCGTCTTGCTAGAGCTTCCAATCGAAGAACGTGAGTTGCTCAACCAAGTGCTTGGCTTGGAAGAGGACACACAAAGTTGAGAGGCTTCCTATTCACAACCTTGGCAAAGGCAGGCTGAGTCACTGAGAGAATCTCACTATGTCTGAGAGCGAAACGAAATCCGATTGGAAGCATCACGGCGTGCGCATCGTTCGGGCCGGCGAGCTCGACACCAACACGCCTCAAACGGCGGGGATGAATCGGGCGGCGGCAATCACTCACGCGCGAGCCGGAGCCTCAAAGCTCTGGGCCGGGACCGTTACCATTCATCCAAACGCGAAGACCGGCGCGCATCATCACGGAGAGCTCGAAAGCGTGATCTACATTGTGAAAGGCCGAGCTCGCATGCGTTGGGGCGATAGTCTCGAATTCACCGCCGAAGCCGGGCCGGGCGATTTCATCTATGTCCCGCCTTATGTGCCTCACCAGGAGATCAACGCTAACCCCGACCACCCGCTCGAATGTGTGCTGGTGCGCAGCGGACAAGAACCGATCGTTGTGAATCTCAAGATAGCTTCGATTGAGGAGCCTGAGGAAGTTCGATGGCAGGACGATCTCCATAATGCCGGTCTGGCTACCTGAATCCGCTTATCAACACGACGTCGGCATTCTGGGTTCCTCGGGCGCACGCGAGCGTTCCGTCTCGGGACCAATCAAACGAGAAAATCAGATCAGACTTGAAGTCTGTGAGTTGCTTTGGCGAGCCGCCTTCTATGGGCTGACCCCAGATGTTCGATACGCCGTCGCGAGTTTCGATGTAAGTCAATGCGCGGCCGTCGGACGTCCAATGAATCTCGCGCATCAGATCCAATGTAAAGATGTTGAACAATCTCATCGGCTCTCCGCCGTTTGCGGGGATCGTTGCCATTTGCACAAACCAATCCGCGGCATTGCGCGCGACATAATTGCAGACAATTTGGTTTCCGTCGGGCGAGTAGTCAGGTCGCGCGCCCCCGCCGTTTTGACTGGTCAACTGCTGAGCGTCGCCGCCTTCAATTGGGACTCGCATAATTGCGTTATTGCCTGAGCCGCCGGCGTAATAGGCAACCCATTTTCCGTCCGGCGAACATCGCGGATACGTTCCCGAGTCCGTGGTTAACGGCGCCGGATTTGTCCCGTCTATGTTCACTCTCCATATCGCCGGTACTCCGCGTCGATCGGAAGTGAAGACGACGTAACGTCCGTCGGCGGAAACCGACGGATAGAAATTGAACGCGGCGTCGGTTGTGAGTTGACGTTGATTTGTTCCGGACGCATCCATTATCCAAATGTCTGCTTTTCCGCTCGACATTGAGTGATAGACGACTCGTCCGTCGGGCGTCCACGAGATGCCACCGCCGCAGTCGCCGCGAATGAGACCAGCGATGGTGATGATGCTGCCTGCGCCGGCTTTACCGAGCCCCGACGTGACCTGTTTCGCGCGGCTGGAGTCGCCCCCCGGCGCGATCCAGATGTTCGAGACTTGATCACCTTGAACAGCCACAAGGGTTTTCGAATCGGCGGTTAATCTTACGTGTTCATAGCGATTCAGATCGTTCGTTATTCGGCGCGTCTCACCATCTGCGGTCGTAAGCTGCCAGATCTGACTGGGGCTCGACTGTGATTCGGACGCCGAAAGAATCAACCCGCTTCCATCCCGTAGCCACTCGAGATGACCGGCGTTAAACCATTTGCGCGACGAAATCGTTTTTTCGGATCCATCGTCCACGCGCACTTGCAAAACGGTGGCCCCGTTGTCGGTTGTATCCGTGAGCGTGCAGGCGATAACGCGGCCATCGGGAGACCATGCCGGGTTGTCCAACATCAAAGGGATTCGGCGCTCGGCAAGACTTCGTTCACCTGATCCATCCGCATTCACTATGAGCAGTTCTTTCATTCCACCGCTCTCGTCCGAATTGTGGCTCGAGGGCCGCCAACGTATTAGCGCGATCTGCATGCCGTCCGGCGAGAAACACAGCCCGCCGTGTATTCTCTCTCTCACCTTTTTCGGAGAGCCGCCGAGTACGGGTATTCGGTAAAGCGCATTCACCGGATTCGCCGCTGCGTTTTGAACGTAGTAGACGTAGTTGCCGTCCGGCGAGAAAACCAAATCGGTATGATAAAATGCCTTGGTGGGCGCGACGATCTGAACATCGCTGGAAGTCGGAATGTGTTTGAGCCAAATGCTCTGTTGTCCCGCCGATGTGGTTGCGTAGGCCACGTACTTGCCGTCGGGCGAGATCGCCGCCTGCGACACATTTCCGCTTGTCGTAAGTCTCGTCACCTTCATCTTTTCGAAGGGCGTGGTAGGGGCGCTCGGGCCAACAAGCCCGATCAAAGCCCAGGCCGCGACTGCGCTGATCGCAACCAGGGCGGCCGAAGTTAGGGCGGCGGCCTTCTTGTGTCGAATGATGCGAGTGATGAGATACTCGGCGCTCGACATTGTCGGTGAATTCGCAACCTGGCCCGTTTGGGAACCCGGTTCCGGGTCGGTATCGACGATCTCGGTACGCGAAGTCGTCTTTGTCGATACCGCGCCCGGCGCTATGTCCGGTAATGTTTCCAGGGTTTCAAAGTCCAGCCGTTGCTTCAGCCTCTTCAAATCAGCGAGTAATTCGGCCGCGGTCTGATAGCGTCCCGTCTTCTCCTTTACCAGCGCCTTGGTTACGACCCATTCCAGCGCGTCGGGGATTTCGTTTGCATAGCGGGCGATTCGTTGTGGTTCCCTGGAGAGTATTGAAGCGATCACGTCATTGGGTGTCGCGCCTTCGAAGGGCGTTCGGCCCGCGAGCATTTCAAAGAGCACTACTCCGAGACTGAAGATATCAGTGCGTTCATCGACTTCGAGTCCCCGAGCCTGCTCGGGCGACATGTAATTCACAGTCCCAAGCACCGTGCCCGGGTCCGTGTCTATTCTCATGAATGCCGTAGTCGATTCAGGCGATGCCGACTGCCTTTCGCTGGGCTTGGCGAGTCCAAAGTCCAGCACCTTCACGTATCCGTCGCGGCGCAGCATGATGTTTTCGGGTTTGATGTCGCGGTGAATGATGTGCGCTTCGTGTGCCGCGGAAAGCGCGGCGGCGACCTGAATAGAAATGTCGAGTGTTTCGTTGACGCCGAGACTGTTGCCTTTCAAGTGATCCCTTAGAGTATGTCCATCGATGAACTCGGTGGCGATGAAGTGGGTCGAGTCGTAGCGGCCGATCTCGAAGATGGTGATGACGTTGGGATGATTCAGCGCGAGCGCGGCACGGGCCTCCTGCTGGAATCGCCGCAGTCGATTTTCATCGGATGTGAACTGAACCGGGAGGAGCTTCAGTGCTACCTTGCGGCCGAAGCGCGAGTCCTCCGCAAGATAAACCACTCCCATTCCACCGGCGCCGAGTTTCGCCGAAATCTTGTACGGCCCAATAGCGCGGCCGATCAGCGATTCAGTTTCCGAATCTTCCACAAGTTCCGCGGCCGCTTCGAACACCGGTGCTTCAATGAAGCTGCCGGCCTTGTCGTGAGAATCGATCAAGGCTTCGACTTCGCTTCGAAGCGATGGATCATTCGCGCATGCGTGATCAAGGAAGGCAGCGCGATCGGCCGCGCCACGATCGATCGCCGCCTGAAAAATCTCGTCGATTTGTCGCCAGCGATCAGGTTTCATCTATCGTCTCGGCTTGCTTGATGTCGCGATAGAGCCATGCTTTTGCCGATCTCCATTCGCGTTGAACCGTGGCCGGTGAAATATCGAGCACTTCGGCAGTCTCTTCAATGTTCAAGCCGCCGATGTAACGGAGCTCAACGATCCTGCTCTTTCGCGGGTCGATGGCCTCGAGGCTTGTCAGAGCATCATCGAGGGCTATCAACTCCGCGGCCTGTTTTTCCGAGACCATCGCCGCCTCGTCGAACGATACCCTGATCGCGCCGCCCCCTCGTTTTGCGAAGTGCCGTTTTCTCGCGTGCTCGACTAGTATGCGGCGCATCGCCTGTGCTGCCACCGCGAAGAAGTGCGCGCGGCTCTCCCAACGCATGTGCTCATAATCAACCAGGCGCATATAGGCTTCGTTAACAAGAGCTGAAGTTTGAAGCGTGTGGCCGGGGCGCTCTCGCCGCATGTAATGACGGGCCAATCGGCGTAATTCCTGATACACGACCGGAACCAGCTTGTCGAGCGCCGCCTTATCTCCGTTGCCCCATTCCAGGAGCAGTTGAGTCACTTCGACTTGTGAGGATGCCACGACTCCACTCCTACTACGGCAAAGGTCCAAAAAGAATGCGCGGATTATAGCACTCTTGAGTAATCCAGCGCCCTCATCCGAACCTCGCGGAAAAAAATGTGAGAACCGTGATGGGATAGTGAAGAATTTCTCGCCATATCCAACGAGGGCAATTTGAGATCAATCCTCGATGCCGGATCAACTCGCAATCGAGGGTATCGAGACGCCTGCAGGTCTCAAAACGAAAGGAGAATATCACAATGAAACGAATGCTAATGATTAGTATCGCAGTCGCGGGATTAGTCTTCAGCATGGCTATGGCCGGCTCGACCCGAGCCCAGGATGTGATTGCAAACGATAACAGCGATCTTCCGGAAAAGGTTTGGAAGAGGGGCCTGGCCATCGCGCCGGTTTCCCTGAACCTGACCGGCAAAGATAAGAAGACCGTTGGCGAGGGAAGCTACATCGTCAACACCAATTGCGTCGATTGCCATACGAACCCCGTATTCGCGCCGGGAGGAAATCCGTTCTTCGGCCAGCCGGAACACATCAACGCAACGAACTATCTCGCAGGAGGCGCTCAGTTCGGTCCGTTCCGTTCAGCTAACATCACGCCGGATGCTCAGGGTTTGCCGGCGGGACTGACGCTCGCGCAGTTCATCGAGGTAATGCGAACAGGGAAGGACCTCAAGAACCGTCACCCGCAATTCGGACCGCTGCTTCAAGTGATGCCGTGGCCCGCGTTCGCGAAATTCACCGACGACGACATCGAGGCAATCTACGAATACCTCCGCGCTGTCCCTCACGCAGAACCCGCGCAGTAGAACTCGCGGCGGTTGAATCTTCGAGTTGCCTGGTGTCTTTGGGTCTTCGTGGCTATCCGGTATTTGCCACCAAACCCAAAGGCGCCGGGCAGCACTCATTTCATCAAATCAACGTTGACGACCGGCACGTCCCAATGCGCGAGCAGAATCTCGAAGCGGCGCTGCTCCTCGCGTCTGAATGTCTCTTGATCAGGATAGAGCTGTCTGATTATCGGCTCCTCGCTTGCCTGATCGGACGCCGCGGCCATGTTCCTGAACACTATCGTCACCCGATAGTCCCATCGCCCGTCTTCGGTTGCGTGATACCGCGGCGCTGCCGCAGTCACGCTGAGTATCCGCCCGGTTTCGATTTGTTTTCTGAGTATCGGGAAATGGTTCTTCTTGAACAGGCGAATGAATTCGTCGGCGTAACCCCACTTCGCTTTGTAGTAGTAATCCGCGACGAACGGTTCATCGCCGCCCTTCGACTGTGCTCTAACGAATGTGGGTGAAGCGGCGAGAACAGCTAACAATATCAGCAACAACGCTCCTGATCGAATGCTTCGCATCATGTCTCTTCTCCTTCGGATGAGTCTGGTTTTGGCGTGACAGTATACTTCACCGGGCCAGATGGGTTTAGCGGATCAATTGGTAATCATCGTGCCGGCGCCTTCGTCGGTGAAGACTTCATGGAGCAGCGCGTTTCGCTTTGAGCCGTTGATGATGTGCGCGCTTCGAACACCTCGGCGAATCAGGTGAGCGATCGCTGCGATCTTTGGAAGCATGCCCGAGGAAACAACACGCTCTCGCACGAGCCGCTCGGCTTCGTCGGCGGTCAGTCGCGATAATCTTGACGATGGATCGCTACGGTCCAGCAAAATGCCGTCGACATCAGTAAGCAAAATGAGCTTCTCGGCCTGGAGATGAACTGCAATCTCCGCGGCGATCGTATCCGCGTTGATGTTATAGATATTACCTTGCTCATCCGCTCCGAGCGACGACATTACGGGCACGTATCCGTTCTCGAGCAGTAATTTCAGCAAGCGAACGCTTATTTCGACTATGTCGCCCACGTGGCCGAAGTCTATCGTTTCAACTTCCCCGGTTTCCTGATTCAGCACATTCTGAATCTCTCGGCGCTTTGCGCGAATGGTGTTCCCGTCTATTCCGGACAGGCCAACCGTGTCGCAGCCTGAGCGTCTGAGTGCGGAGAGGATGTCGAGATTGATCTGGCCGGCGAAAACCATCTTAGCCACTTCGAGCGTCTCGTTGTCGGTGACCCGCCGGCCGTTCACGATGCGTTGAGCGATGCCCAGCCGCTCGGCGACCGTCGTAAGTTGTTTGCCCCCGCCGTGAATCACCGCGACGTGAATACCCACTTGCTGAAGCAGAGTTATTTCTTCAGCTAGAGAGTTGAGCTGCTCCTGATCTTCGGTGACTTTGCCTGATAGCTTGACCACGAAGATGTTGTTCTTGAAACGCTGAATGTAAGGCAGCGCTTCGCGGAGTAGATCGAGTCTTTCGTTGATCATGACGATTAGGTTTAGGGTTCCGGGTTTTAGAGTTTAGGTTCAGGGTTCAGGGTTCAGAGTTCCGGGTTCAGAGTTCCGGGTTCGGGGTTCAGGGTTCAGGGTTCCGAGTTCCGGGTTCAGGGTTCAGGGTTCAGGGTTCCGAGTTCCGGGTTCAGGGTTCCGGGTTTAGGGTTCTGAGTCTGAGTCTCTGAGTCCTGTCACAAAACTCCAGCCTATCCACGCTGAACCCGGAACCCGGAACCCTGAACCCTGAACCCTGAACCCTGAACCCTGAACCCGGAACCCTGAACCCTGAACCCGGAACCCTGAACCCGGAACCCGGAACCCCGAACCCTGAACCCCGAACCCTGAACCCTAAACCCGGAACCCCGAACCCTGAACCCCGAACCCTGAACTCTGAACCCCGAACCCTGAACTAAAGTATCGACGCCAGCACCGCCTTTTGCACGTGCAGGCGATTCTCAGCTTCATCAATGGCCGCATTCTGAGGACCATCGAGCACGCCATCAGTGACCACTACGTTTCTACGAACTGGAAGGCAATGCATAAACCAGCCGCTATCGGTCGAGCGCATCACGTCTTCGTCGATGCGCCAGTGTTTGTATTTTTGCCGAAGCGCGATGTCTTCTTCCGCCCGGCCGTAGTAATGCTTCGAGCCCCAGCTCTTCGCGTAGATTATACGCGCGCCCTTGCATGCTTCTCGCTGATCGCGAGAAATTGTCACGCGGCCTCCGCTGGATTTTGCTCCAGCTTCGATCTCGGCCATCGCCTCGTCTCCGAGATCGTATTCCTCGGGACACGCGATTGTAAGATCCAATCCCATTTGTGCTGCAATCAACGCAAACGAATTCGGCACGGCCATCGGCAGCGGCTTCGGATGATATGCCCACGAAAGCACGGCGGGTTGATGCGAGAACGTTTTGAGCTTCTCGCGAATCGTCATTGCGTCTGCAAGCGCCTGAAACGGATGATGCCGGGATGATTCGAGATTGAATACCGGCACCTCGCTGTGCTCGGCGAAACCTCGCACCACCTGATCGGTCATCTCCTCTTCGTAGTTTTTCATCTCGGGAAACGCGCGAACGCCGATTGCGGCAACGTAGCGCGACAACACCCGCGCGGCCTCTTTGATGTGCTCGGTTTTGTCCGAATCCATCACGACTCCGTCACGATGCTCGAGACTCCACGTTCCCTTGCCAACATCCAGAGTGACCGCGTTTCCGCCAAGCTCAAAAACGGCGATCTCCATCGACGCGCGAGTTCGAAGCGACGGATTGAAAAACACGAGCGCGACGCTCTTGCCTTGAAGAGGGCGCTCCAGGTAATCACCTGCTTTGATCTTCGACGCCAGATCGATGAACGAAGTCAGCTCACCCGTCGTGAAGTCCGCAGTGCTTAGAAAGTCTTTTCCTCTCAGGTTCATTGCGTTTCAAAATGTCGTTGAAGAAAGTCCTCTGCGTTCCTCTGCGTCCTCGGCGGTTTGAAGGTCTTCAACCGCAGAGGGCGCTGAGGACGCTGAGGTTGCCGCATCAGCCCATCGCAATTCTGCTCAACTCGTCCAAAAACTGTTCTATCTCCGCGCGCTTCAGCGTCAGCGGGGGCAACAACCTCAACACGCTCGGGTCTTCCGATAGCCCTGTGATGATCTTCTTCTCCAGCAACGCCTGCTGAACCGGCTTCGCATGGCCTCCGGAGAACTTGATGCCCACGAGATAACCCAATCCGCGAACGTCTTCGACCAGCAGCATCTTCCGCAACTCGGCAAACAAGTATTCGGAATTCTCGCGAACGTTTTCAAGCAGTGCTTCGTCTCGAATGACATCGACCGTGGCTTCGAGCGCCGCCGACGCCAGAGGTCCGCCGCCAAAAGTCGTTCCCAGATCGCCGCTCTTTATTTCGCCCGCGATCGCATCGGTCATCAGCACCGCGCCCATCGGAACTCCGCTGGCGATGCCCTTCGCCAGCGCGACCATATCGGGCACAACGCCGTATCGTCCGGCAAAGTAGAACTCACCCGTGCGTCCCATTCCGGTTTGCACTTCGTCGTAGATGAGCATCGCGTTCGCTTCATCACAACGCGAGCGCAGGGCTTGATAGAACTCCGGTGCAGCCATTCGCACTCCGCCCATCGATTGAATGGGTTCGAGAATGATCGCCGCGGTGTCCTCATCAAGCAGCGCGTTTACGGAATCGATGTCACCGAACTCGGCGTACACATGACCTTCAAGAAGAGGGCAAACATTCTCGCGATACTTGGGCAAACCCGTAGCCGAAACTGAGCCCGGCGTTCGCCCGTGGAAACCGCCTTCAAACGAAATGATCTTCTTCCGGCCAGTGAGCATCCTCGCGATTTTCATCGTGTTCTCGTTGGCTTCAGTTCCGGAGTTGACGAAGAAAGCTTTGCTGAGAGGCTCGGGCGCAGTCTCGACGAGCTTTTTCGCAGCACGAGCACGCGCGTTGTTGTAGACAAGATTCGAGTAGAAGATCAAACGCTCGGCTTGATCTTTGATCGCCTGCACGATGCGAGGATGCGAATGCCCGGTCGAGACAACCGCGTGCCCGCCGTATAGATCGAGATAGCGCACACCTTCAGTCGTGTAGACCCAGACGTCTTCGCCGCGTTCGATGACGAACGGAAATTTTTTATAAGTCGCGACCTGATATTGCTCTTCGATGTCGATGAGGTTTTCGAGTTGTGGTTGAGTCGTCAATTCAGTTCTCCTGCGAGTGGTTCGATGGGTTAGTCGCTCAGCATTTTGATAATGTGCCTGGCCAATCGCTCGTTGATCTCTCTATGACGTGGAACAGGCTGAGATACCTTCGAGCGCGGGTTCTGATACCAGTCGTGATTCGCCCCGTGACGAATGAACACGCATCCGAGCTTCTCTAACTCGCGAATCAGATCCGCTCGCTTCATGCCACTTCCAGTTGGTCCACCTTTCGAACGCAAGAGATGTTGCCGCTGGTGAGCTCGGCATAAATGTCCTTCAGGTTCACTTCCAGTTCTTCTTTGGTTTCGCCTTGAGTCCGGTAGTCTGGATATTCTTCCAGATAGCCAAGCCACATTCCTTCATCCTGCCAGTAGACGTACGTCTTTGTGTTCATTGACTTGCCTCCTCCAACTCTTGGTTCTTATCCGTAGCTGTGCCTCGATGTAGCAAACTCGTTTGCAAAGGCGAGCCATCGCGACGATTCTTGGGCGTCGTCCGGCAGCGAAGCTATTCAGACGATGCGGAACTCTGCCTTCGCTCCAACGGTCTGGTACCAATGACTCGAGCCCTCTCTTCGCCGCTCGCGAGCTGCTAAACGTCACCTCGTAGTTCAGCCACTAAGCTTTTTGGACCCCTGCCCAATTGCATCTCGCGCCAAACCATCAACAGTTTATCCTTGTGTTTGGAAAGCCACCCTTTTATTTCGCTGTCATATTTCCGGTCCAACGTACCTGGGATGATTCGTTCTGCTGTTTCGATCGAAAAGCTTGCCACGTGCGGCTCTCGTCCATAGTCGATGTGAACGTGAGGCATCTTATGTCCGATTTCTTGATAGAGTTTTATCTTTATTTTCTGGAGCCTGCCCACGAGTGCTGCGGCCCTTGCTGACTGCAACAGCGTTAACTTCTGAATCGGATCAGTTCGATCCAGCGCTGGGTCATCCTGCGACGATATTCGAACCGTCTCTCCATTTTCGAACACAACCCTAATCGCGCTCACCTCTTCGATTCCCATCTCTCCAAGCTTTCCACGGAGGTGTCTCTCAAGGTGCTCTCTCAAGGTGCTCTTCTCGTTTTCCTCAGAGCGCTGTGATGATTGCCGAGCGACCTTGTTCTTAGCGGGTTCCCATATGATTCCCTCCTTGATTGAACCAGTGTCAGACCGCAGACGCAGCTCTGTGGCTTCGTCTCTCAACGCCAATTGCCACTGCAACTCTTCAAGTACTGCCTGTACGAACGCATCACCACTTAAATACCCGACATCGGTGGCGGCACGACGTGCGTCAGTGTGAATTAGGTCATTGGCCATTTAGTTGTGGAACGCCTCCCGTGTCCCCCCATACCACATCGCCTCTTAGTATTCGGGCCATTGTGCGCCATCCCCCGAGAGCCCTTCGTCAGCCAGCGCCTGTTCGTCGGCAGGTTGAAGTTTCGCACACTCGCGCGCGAGCCGCGTTCTGTCTATGCGTGCAATCTTTTCCTCGATCGCTTGCTGAATGATGTGGCTCCTGTCGGGGAAGACGCCAGACCTCACCAACCGATCGACCCGCTCCAGAAGAGATTGATCTATCGAGATAGTTACCCTTGAAACGCTCATGTCGCGGCTGAGACTCCTGATCATACTCCCGGTCAACTAAGTGGCTCCCTGCAAGAACCTTTTCCAAGATTCGATTCTTAAGCGACGTCCTGCATCGGCCGAACGCGCGGACTCGGGAGCACGCGCCCTTCAGCATTGAAATAACGGATTACGTCTTCAACCACATCGCAGAGTTCACCGTAACCGTTACCGGATCATCGCCATGAATTCCCGTAATCAAATCCGGACATTTTCCAATATGGCTTGATCTTCGTCGCTCCATTCGACCCACTTATGATATCGATCGCTCGCCCTCATTTCTTCACCTCCTCGATAGCTTGCACAACTTGCTTTTCCTGATAAGGCTTCGAATCTTCGCCCTCCTTTCCGCTGAGCGTTAGGGCACCAGGATACTTGTCGTGAGCAAACTTACGATGTTGATCCTTTCCCACCCTTGATCTCATAAAAGCCCGCAGCCTTTAGATCTTGAATGAGCTCTCTTACTTTTCTTGGCATTGAGTATCTATTCGAGTCTTCTTTCTCATTCTACACGAGGCTGCAAATGGACGGGATGAGGCGAGCTTGAGACAGCTTTCACGGATTGCCGCCCGGAAGAACCAGTCCCGTGCGCTCTTCAATGCCGAACATCGCATTCATATTTTGCACTGCCTGGCCTGCGGCGCCCTTGACCAAATTATCAAGCGCAATAAACACAATCACCGTGTCACCGCTCGCGGCCCACCCGATATCGACGAAGTTTGTGTTCTTCACCCAATTGATGTCCGGCGAACCTTCAACCAGGCGAATGAAAAACTCGTTGCCGTAGTACTCTCGAAACAGATTCCCGACTTCGTCGCGCGACGTCGATTTTGTCGGAGTCACATAGATCGAGGCAAAGATCCCCCGCACCACCGGAATCGAGTGCACTTGAAAAACGAGATCGCATTCGGATGACCACTTCGAGTTCACCGACGCGAGCAACTGCTCGACTTCAGGCTGATGCTGATGCTCGAACATCTTGTAAGCGTAAAAACTGTTCGCTCGCTTCGGGTGATGAGTGTTGGCCGCCGCTTTGGCTCCCGATCCCGATGAGCCGGTCTTCAGGTCGGCGATGACTTTGCCTTTGACCAGTCCGGATGCGACCAACGGAAAGAGTCCCAGTTCGAGCGCGCTGGCAAAGCACCCGGGATTCGCAATGCGAGTCGCTTCTTTGATTTGATTGCGATTGACTTCACTCAGGCCGTACACAAACTCGCGCTGCGATTCCATCGCCGGGTGTTGGCGTCCGTAGAATTGTTTGAACTGCGCCGCGTCGCTTAAACGGAAATCGCCTGATAAATCGATCACCTTCACGGAACGGGGAAGTGAAGGAACGATTTCCATTGCCTGACCATGCGGCAGCGCCAGAAAGACGCAATCGAGGCCTTCGAGCGCGCCAGGATCAGGCATGGATTCGAACTTGAGATCAGTGAGCTTCGCAAGGTTCGGATGAACCGCGTCCACGCGCTTGCCGGCGTGTTCGTTGGCGGTGACGAGCTTCAGTTCGACCTCGGGATGAAACAGCAGGATGCGCAGCAGCTCGCTTCCGCCGTATCCCGATCCTCCGAGTATGCCTGCCTTGATCAATGGCTCACCTCCGTCGTCTCCTTTCTGGCGTCAATCCCGTTAGGGATCAACCTGTCTATAGCCCGCGCGGCGTTGCGTCGTCTGTGACTCCGTTAGGAGTCACCTCTCGCCGCGGAATAGAGTTTAGCTGAACAGGTCGCTTCTGACGGAGCTACCGTCGCCGCTCGGACGTCGGCCTATAGGCAGGTAACCCCTGACGGGATTGACCCTTCGCCCTGGTCGTTGCTCCATTCTTCTAGCTTCGCGTGAATCAACTCCCCCAATCGCTCGCCGCCATTAACCGCATTAGCCGCTTCGAGTCCAAGCTCGCGCTTCACGTAATCCATCCCCATCTGCGAATCCGAAACCGGCCCCGACACCACATCGATCTTCACGCCGTAGCCCGAAAGCAACTCGCGGCCTCCCCACGCACCGACAAAATCGTTCGCGCAGAACACCAGCGCCGCGCATGCGCGCAATAACTCGCGATCATTGAAGATCGTGTTGACGCCGTATCCGCCAAGAATTCCGTCGCCCAGTTCGATCACAATGCAGTCGGGCTGTGACTCAGTGAGCTTCGATATCACGCCCTTCGCAACGGGAGCGAGATCGGTGACGCCGACCGTCGACGGGAGCCCGCAATCGAGAAAGCTCAGAGTTTCTATCGCGCCGTGGTCCTCCATGTTCAACGTGTCGCGCAAGCATGCAACGCCCGCGAGCTTGGCTGCCGCCACGCGATGACCCGCGCGCGTCAGATGCTTGATGATCTCAGTCGCGGCGTAGGTCTTTCCCGAATTCATGCAGGTGCCGGCGACCAGAACAAGCGGGACGGTTACGTCGAGTTTATCGATGAGTTCAACCGCGCCTTCCGAGATATTGAGAATTCGCCCGTCGCGGACCGGCATCCCGAGCACTTCGACTTCGATGGCGCCCGAGAGGCTGTGATGATGGCCAACGCACCGGCCTACGAGTCCGCCGAGATTCAAGAGGTGCAATTGATCGTGAGCCTTGATGCTTTCCGGCACGTCGCCAACGAACCCTTTGAGCGCGCGCCGATAACCGAGCACCCCGGCGATGACGTCGCCGGGATTGATCTTGGCCATGCGTCCGGTCACCAACTCGAGCGTGTTGTAAGTCGCATTGTCGGTAAGCGTGCGCACGACGACGACGTTTCCCGCGCGAGCTTCGCAGCTTGTGGTGATTTCAAGATCGTGACTGAGACCCAGGTTAATGGTCGACGACGCGATCTTGTCCACGCGCACGAGTCGAAGATCAGCGGCGGGCTGTTTCGTGATCGGCGAAAGGGTTTCGGCTAAGCTCTGAATCATTTCTCTATCCTCGATTCTCTATCTTCTATCCTCTATCCCCGGGTTTCTTTTCCTCGGCCATCTTTCTCATTCGCAATCGCAATGCGTTTAGCTTGATAAAGCCCTCCGCGTCGCGCTGGTTGTAAACCGAGTCGCGTTCGAACGTCGCGAACTCCTCTGAGTAGAGCGAGCACGGAGAACGCCGACCGGCGACTGAGCAATTGCCTTTGTAGAGCTTGAGTCGCGCAGTGCCGGTGACGTTCTTTTGACTCTCATCGATAAGCGCGCGAATCGCTTCGAACTCCGGCGTGTACCAGAAACCGTAGTAAATCATCTCGGCCACGCGAGAGTTGAGCGAGTCTTTCAAGTGCGCGACCTCGCGATCGAGCGTTAGCGATTCGACCGCTCGATGCGCCGAGTGAAGGATCGTTACGCCGGGTGTTTCATATACGCCTCGCGACTTCATCCCGACGAAACGATTCTCGACCAGGTCGACTCGCCCGATTCCGTGGTCGCCGCCCATTCGGTTCAACCGGTCGAGAAGGGAAGCGGGCGACAGAGTTTCACCATCGACTGCGACGGGCACGCCCGAGTCAAAATCGATCTCGACATACGCAGGCTTGTCCGGAGCGTCCTCGGGCGAGCGAGTGAGAATGAAAATCGACGCGGGCGGCTCGGCCCACGGGTCTTCGAGTATCCCGCCCTCGTAGCTGATGTGCATCAGGTTTCGATCCATCGAGTAAGGCTTATCTTTTGTCGCGGTGATTGGAATCTTGTGCCGCTCGGCGTAGGCGATCAGATCCGAGCGCGATTTGAACGGCCACTCGCGCCACGGCGCGATCACTCGAATGTGCGGATCAAGCGCATAGTAGGTTAGCTCGAAGCGAACCTGATCATTTCCTTTCCCGGTGGCTCCGTGCGAGACGGCGCGGGCGCCTTCTTTGTGCGCAATCTCGATCTGCTTTTTGGCGATCAGCGGGCGAGCGAGCGAAGTGCCGAGTAAGTAGACGCCTTCGTAGACCGCGTTCGCTTTTAGAGCGGTGAACACGAAGTCGCGCACGAATTCTTCGCGCAAGTCCTCGACGTAGAGCTTCGACGCACCGGTCTCAAGAGCCTTCTCCTCGAGCCCGCCGAGTTCTTCGGCCTGGCCCACATCGGCCGCGAAACAAATGACCTCGCAGGCGTAGGTTTCTTTCAGCCACCTGAGTATCACGGACGTATCGAGTCCGCCCGAGTACGCAAGCACCACTTTATCGACTTTTTGGTTTCCCGTTTCCATCTGGTTCTCCGGTGTTCACCGATGCCACAGGTTCGCGCGAGCGGGGCCGGCCGCGCGTCTGGCCGCGCCACGCGACCGACGCCGCGGTGGCGCGAACAGCTTTACCAATTTTTTCATCGCCCCGCGCTGAGCCGCTTCGTTTTTTATCGCAACCAGAATAGTGTCGTCTCCGGCGACCGTGCCGACGATCTCGTTGATGCCGGCTCTATCGATCGTGAGGGCGGCCGGCTGCGCGAGCCCGACTTCGGTCTTTATCACGATCAGGTTGTCGCCCGCCGTGTCGATCGACAGGACAGGTCCTCCAACATTCAACGCAGCCTTCGGCGCCGCGTAGTAACCGTCAAGTTTCGCAAGTCCGAGCTTGACGATGTCGCGCGAGACGCTCGATTGATTCACTTCGAACCCGCGCCGCAAAAGCTCCGCCGCAAGCTCCTGCTGAGTCGCAATCGGCTTTCTGTTTATGATCTCGAGCATCGCCTGGTGTCTGGTCCCGTTTGCCGTTCTATGCATCAAAGATCCTCGTTATGCGCATACTATGCTTCTTTGATGCATAAAAGTACCATGCCCGGTTGGTCGTGGTCAAACGAAAAGTGAAGATGGTTTTGAAAGCAGGCGAAGTTATCGACAGGGGTGTGAGGAAGGTTGGTATCCCCGCGCGATCGCGCGGGGTGGGCAGGCTGGGATTAGATGCGCCTCAATAACCCTTGTCGCGGAATACCAGCAAGTAGAGCGAGGCGCCGATGATCGGGAACAACAGGATCAGAATCATCAACACCGCCTTTGTGGTGGTGTCACGCGCCGAATTCGCCACGTCCGACAGAGCGACTATGTCGAGGATGATCGAAGCTATCAAAAACAAAATACCCATAATACTGACTCTCCTTACGGGCGGTGTCGTTCTAGGTTACGAGGCATCGAAATCGAAAGTTCGACAATAAGCCTCATGGTTTCCTTTTCTCAACGGGCCTGAGCCTCTCCAGTAGCTGAAACGATTCGTTGGCGATGAAACTGCCGAAGGTGGGGCCAAAAAGTGAAATCGTCGATTCATAGGTCTTATGACGATATTCATCCTCGCTGATGATGTAACCCAGCGCGTCGTTCGTGAGACCCAACAAAAAAATCTTTTCGAACCCGAGCATCTTGCCGCGTTCTTTGACCTGGAAGTTCAGCATGCTGCCCAACTCGCCGGGAATCGCGACGAAGGCTATCCGATTGTCGAACGAGATCGCGCTGATTTCTGATTCATATCCTGGCGGATAGCTCATGGCCGGCGGGAAGACGGGGGTCGGCACGATCTTGAGCGAAAGCGGCGTGCGGACAAGCTTGATGTCGACCGAGTCTTGCGGCTTGATCATCAGCATAACCTTGAAGGCTTCGGCCGCGAGAATCGTCCCGACGTTCTCGGCGCGTTGCCACGCGTCATCGCCCTGAAAAGCGTGAGGCGCGATCGTGCCTTGCGCGCCGTTTGCGAAGATCGCCATCGCGGCGCCGCCCGACATTTTCTCGAGCGCGTTTCGCGCATAGCCTACGAAGTCGGCGGAGAAAGTCATATTCTCGGCGCCGAGAACCGTCGGGTGCGCCGCGAAGTTGATAAGTACGGCCAGCGGCTTTCCGGTCGCGAATGAATCGACACGGATCACGCCGACTTCAGGATCGACGGGACCATTCGGCGGCCACGAAGATCTGAACCGGGAGATTCCTCGCGCTTCACCGGCGCCGAATCCGATGCGAACCGGTTTCAATGTTTTGTTGGCTTCGATGATCGCTTCGGCAGTGCGCTGCTCGTAGAATGCGCGGATCTTCGGATCGAATTTTCCCGCAAGCACGTTTGCCAGCAGCGGCAGCATCTCCATGAAAGCTCCGCCGCCCGAGTGCGTATGCGAAGACATGATGAAAATGTGATTGGGAGAAATTTGAGTAGCTGCGGAGGCGCTCGCTCGAATGCGATCGACCATCCCGTGATCGAAGCCGAGATGATCGACGCTGACGAGGGCGATCTTTTCTGTTCCGTTGTCGATGATCAGGGCACGAGCTTCGGTGGGATCGTGCACGCCGGTTGAAGGCCGGGCTTGTCGCGCGCCATAGCCGGCAAGCGGAGTGCCGATGGGAGGTGTGATATCTGTCTTAGCCACGCCCGCCATCAGTTTTCCTTGCGCGTTTGCAGTGACAGCGCAAATCGCCAGTAGAAAACTTGCGATGAGAATTCGGGCGGTTCTTTTCATGTGAAGAGTCTCTGAGGAAAATGAAGGTGCCACGAAGTCTCGAAGACACCAAGTCTCACCAAGGTCGGTTAATTGGGGCCTCTAAGCAATCGTGCCGCCGCCGTCGACGACGATTGTTTGACCGGTGATATATCCCGAAGCAGGCGACGCAAGAAAAACCGCGACGCCTTTCAACTCGCCCTCGCGGCCCACGCGCCCGATCGGCACCGAGGCTTCTATTTGAGGCTGAGCTTCGGCGAGCACATTCTCAGTCATCCGCGAAGGAAAGAAACCGGGGGCGATGGCGTTCACTCGAATTCCGCGCCGCGCCCACTTCGCTGCGAACTCGCGCGTCATTGCAATCAACCCGCCCTTTGCGGCGACGTAGCCGACGATATGCTGTCCGTGTTCCATGGTGCCCTGGAGCCCGGCGATTGAAGCTACATTTATGATGTTGCCGGTTCGTCGCTTCAGCATTTCGCGGCCGACGCTTTGTGAAAACAGAAACGCGCCGGTGAGATTGATCTGGAGAACCATATTCCACTTCTCGAGCGGATGTTCTTCGATCGGCTGGCCCCAGGTGACGCCGGCGTTGTTAATGAGGATATCGATCTGGCTGTACGCTTCGATCGTTCGATCGACGACGGCTTGCACTTCATCAGGGTTCGACACGTCGCAGATGGCGCCTTCGCATTTGAAGCCGCGGCGGCGAAATTCCTCGACCGTCGGCGTGAGCCATTGCTCTCGGCGCGCGAGCAGCATCAACGAGGCGCCCGCTTCCGCCAGTCCTTCCGCCATTTCTTTGCCGAGTCCACGCGAGCCGCCGGTCACCAGAGCCACTTTCCCGGAAAGGTCGAAGAGTTCATTAATGGTGGGCACAATATTCTCCGAAAGAAAAAGTTTCAAACAGAACGCGTTCGCAGAACGCTACTAATGCTTCAGGATGTGTTGCCGTTCCTCATCCATTACCTGGTTGATGAGCTGCACAAGTCTGGGATTCATGATTTCCGCGGACTTTTCCATGCTCTCCTTCAACAAAGCAGGCATCACATGGATCGCCTTCTGACCTGTTGATGACGTGTAAAAAGCGACGAGGTCCTTGAGTTCCTGTTCGTTGAAATGCTTGTCGTAGATCGGATAGAAGATCTGCTCCATCGTCTCGGCCCATTTTATTCGCTGCGGGAGCAGTTCCTTGATTCGTTTGTTGACGCGATCCGAAGACTCGGTCAGGGCGCGCTCGAACTCTTCGCGCGATTTTCCTTTTAGCTCGAGAGAGTCGCCAAGCACTTGTGAAAGCATCGGAGGCAACTGCTTGTTCACTTGATCCATGATGACGCCGGCGGACTGCTCCGCCAATTGATCGACCTTCATTGCCGAATAGAGCTGTCGTGTAAGATCGCGCTTCGCGGGCGAGATGGCCGGCTGATCAGTTTGCGCAGCCACCGGCGCAGATGCAACAAGCAGCAGCATTGCCGCGAAACTTTTGAGATTCCTCACCCCAGCCGCCTCCTTTGAGTTATCCCAACCGCACGTCAGTCTGTGATTCATCCTTCTCTCGTGCTTTTGCTTCGTCCCAATACTTATTCATCTCAATGTGATCCGAATCAGCCGGCTTGCGGTCTTGCTCACGAAGCCGGTCCTCGATGTAGCGAAAGCGGCGCCGGAATTTTCTGTTTGAAGATTTCAGCGCGCTTTCGGGATCGATTCCCAGGAGCCGCGCGACATTCACCGCGACGAACAGCAGGTCTCCAACCTCTCCGGCGATTTCCTGATGACTCGATTGCTCACTCGATACAGCTTGTTTCAGCTCCTCGACTTCTTCATCGAGTTTTTCGAGCACGGACGGCAGATTGGGCCAGTCGAAATCCACGCGCGAAACTTTCGTGGTCATCTGAAATGCTTCCATCACCGCCGGGAGCTTTCTCGAAACGCTATCGAGCATCGAGCCTTCTGCGATTCGCTTTCCCTTTTGGGCGAGTTCGGCTTCCTTGATTGCCTCCCAATTCTTGAGCACTTCGCCCGCTGTTCGGGCATTGTCGTCCCCAAAAACGTGCGGATGCCGCCGGATCATTTTGGACGTGATGCGTTCGATGACTTCGGCTGCGGTGAAGCGATTCTGTTCGGCGCCGATCTGACTGTGAAAGACTACCTGCAGCAGCAAATCACCGAGCTCGCCAATCAGTTCTTCGTCGTCGCCTTCGTCGATGGCTTCGACCACCTCGTAAGCTTCTTCGAGCATCATCGGCTTCAGACTTTCGTGAGTCTGCTCGCGGTCCCAGGGGCACCCGCCGGGCGCGCGCAAACGTGAAATCAAATCCACGAGTTCCGCAAATTTCTCACCGCTGATCCTTGCTGATGAATTTGTCACCGTGCGAATCTACAAGATGAGACGGCAAAGAGCAAAGAAGGCGGCGATCATTCTCTATTCGTCTTTGGTTTCTGGTTTGTGGTTTCTAGTTTCCGGCTGGAAAGCCGCAAGAATCGAAGCGCCCGAACCAGAAACTAGAAACCACAAACCAGGAACCAAAGAAATACCAGACCACTGACAAATTCTTCGCGCTTCTGCTGCCTCCGGTGTTAGCATAACTTCTCTCAATCGATGCTCAATCTCTTTTCCGGGTGAATGCACATATGGCTGAACGAGAAGACACAGGATTCAAAGTTACCGACCGACGGAAATACAACCCCGACGGAACTCCGCGCGAGAACTCAGAACCGGAACCTCGACCTTCTGACGACACCGTCCACGTGTTGACGCAAACTGAAGAGCCAGCGGCGAGCAACATCCTTTCGTTCCCGGGCGAAACGAAACGGCAGCCCGAGCCGCCGGCACCCGAAGTCGACGAGCGGCAGGTCGAGCCACAAGACGCAACGCCCGCGGGCGGCGCTGAAGCGCAAACAGCAGCTCAGGCAGCCGCCGCCACTCAGGCCGAGCAAGCCTACAGCGAGGCGCGAGGCCCGGCAAATCCGCAGTTGGCCGAAGCCTCTTTCCTGGGGCTGGCGAACATGCTCGGCGTCGAGGCGGCGATGCATCTCGGTGTGATCAGGCCTCCGGGTGACGAACCTCCGCCGGTTGATCTCGAGTCCGCGCGCCACTTGATCGATATGCTCGGCATCCTTCAGTCGAAGACAAGCGGCAATCTCACCCCCGAAGAAGATCGCTTTCTCGACGGAGTCCTCGCCGATCTGCGAATGAGTTTCGTGGAGATTTCGAGAGGGCGATGAAAATCACCTTTCTCGGAACCGGCACCTCAGTAGGAGTCCCGTCGGTCGGCTGCGAATGCGCAACGTGTCTCTCGGATGATCCTCGCGACAAGCGGCTGCGGACCTCGGTGCTTGTCGAGCACGACGGCAACAATCTGCTCATCGACGCTTCGACTGATTTCCGCCAGCAAGCGTTGAGAATCGGGTTGAAGCATCTCGCCGCTATCCTGTTTACTCATTCGCATGCGGATCATTGCTTCGGGCTGGATGACACGCGACCGATCATGTTCCGCGACGGCGCAATTTCCGTTTATGCGACCGATCTGACGTGGGAAGGGCTTCGGCGAGTTTATGCGTATGCGTTTGAGCCGTCTAGTTATCCCGGAGTGCCTCGGATAATCCCTCATACCATCGACGGTGAGTTCAACGTGATGGATTTGAGTGTTGAGCCGCTGACCGTGCTTCACGGAACGCTCGAGGTGACCGCTTTTCGCATCGGCGAGTTCGGCTACGTTACCGACTGCAATGTTATTCCTGATGAAACGTGCTCGCGGCTAATGGGCCTGGATGTTCTGGTGATCGATGCCCTGCGGTTCAAAAAACATCCGACACATATGACATTGGATCAGGCTCTCGAGTACATTGAGCGGCTCAAACCAAAACGCGCGTTGTTGACTCATATCTCCCACGACATAAAACATGCGGAAACGAGCCGGCACTTGCCCGAGAATGTTGAGATTGCGTATGACGGGTTGGTCGTCGAGGTATAGGAACGTTGCCACGAAGGCGCGAAAACAGTAGTGTTCAGCAGGTATTTGTGAGACGTCGTGACTTGAGGACTTCGTGGCGAGACCTCACTGTTTCGATTCTATGAAAATCTTTCGCAACATAGAGGATCCTAACATCATTGCGCCCACGGTCCTGACGTTCGGCGTCTTTGATGGGCTTCATCTCGCGCACCAATTGATAATGAGTCGGGTCGTCGAGCGCGCTCGCGCATTGGATTTCCCGGCCACGGTTGTGACCTTTGATCCTCATCCGCGAGCCGTGCTGCATCCGCAAACGGCGCCGCCGCTACTTCAGACGTTCGAGCAGAAGATGTCAGGCATTGCGCGATTGGGGATCGATCAAACGATCGTGCTTCAGTTCACGCCCGAGCTTTCAGTGGTGAGCGCGGAGGATTTCCTGTTGAGATTCGTCTTCGGGAAGCTCGACGCGCGCGAAGTGTATCTGGGTCACGGTTTCGCGTTCGGTCACAATCGCGAGGGACGCTTCGAACTCCTGAGCGAGGTTGCGAGGCGGCTGGGCCGCGTCGCTGAAGAAGTTCCCGAAGTTCTGATCCGCGGGCATCGAGTCAGCTCGACGATGATCCGGCGTTTGCTTGACGCGGGGAGGGTGAACCTTGCGAGGCGAATGCTTGGGCGTCCTTATGGCATCGAGAGCCGGGTGATCGAGGGCCGCAAAATCGGCAAGGCCGAGTTGCAATATGCGACGGCGAATCTGAAGCCGCACAATACGGTGATCCCATGCAATGGTGTGTACATCACGCTGACTCTTGTAGAGGGCGAGTGGCGGCGGTCGATCACGAACATCGGGCACAAACCGACATTCGGCGGCGATCCCGAAGTGACGGTCGAGACTCACGTCATGGAATTCGATCGCGAGTTGTATGGCGAGCAGATTCGCGTGAGGTTCCTGCACAGGCTTCGAGGCGAGAAGAAGTTCGAATCGATCGACTCGCTGCGGCTTCAGATCGATCGCGACTACGGTCGAGCAGTCCGTTATTTTGAGAAGCAAAACGTCCGGCGCGGCTTCGAATTTCGGTGAATGGGGCCGCTGCACTTGTAACCCGCCGCGTTCAGTTGTATAAAACCCAAGCCGGTCTTTTGAACAGAGTCAACTGGACCATTCCTGATTCGCATCAAAATCAAGCGAGGTCGTTTCCCATGAAGAAACCCATCACTGTCACCGTCAACGGCGCCGAACGTCGCGACGAAGTTGAGCCGCGTATGCTGCTCGTTCACTATATTCGCGATGTCCTCGGACTGACTGGTACCCACGTCGGGTGCGAAACCTCGATCTGCGGCGCGTGCACCGTCATGCTCGATGGCGTATCCGTAAAATCCTGCACGATGTTTGCCTTTCAGGCCGACGGAGCGAGCGTCACGACCATAGAAGGTATGGCCTCAAACGGAGATCTGCATCCGGTGCAGGAAGGGTTCTGGGAGCAACACGGTTTGCAATGCGGTTACTGCACGCCCGGAATGATAATGGCCGCGGCTCAGATCCTGGATCGCAATCCCGATCCCACCACCGACGAGATTCGGCACGGCCTCGAAGGAAATCTCTGCCGGTGCACCGGCTACCAGCACATCGTCGAAGCCGTCCAATACGCCGCGCGCAAGATGAGAGATCAAGCGGCGACAGGTGACTGAGGCGTGAAACGTGATCGTGAAACGTGAGGCGTGAAACGTGAGGCGTGATCGGAGAGACCTCGTGGACGAGTTACGATCACGCATCACGTTTCACGCATCACGCATCACGTTTCACGGCTTCCGCATCACGGAGAAAACATCATGCCTAAATATGTCGGACAAAGAGTGAAGCGCACCGAAGACCCGCGATTGATACAAGGCCTCGGGCATTACGTCGATGACATCAAGCTGCCGGACACGCTGCACGTAGCCTTCGTGCGCTCGATGTACGCGCACGCGCGTATTACCAGCTTAGACATCAGCGAAGCTTCGCACGCGCCCGGTGTCGTAGCGGTCTACACCGGTAAAGACGTCGCCAAGGTTGGGCCGGTGCCATGCGCTGCGGCGCTGCCGGATTTGAAGGTGCCCGATTATCGAGTGCTCGCGTCCGATCACGTCGTCTTCGTAGGCCAGCCGATTGCTGCCGTCGTCGCCACGGATCGATACGCCGCGCGCGACGCAATCGACCTGATCATGATCGACTACGAAGAACTGCCCGCGGTGGTCGATGTCGAAGAAGCCGCGAAGGGCGGACCCCTGGTCTATGAGGAGTACGGCGATAACATTGCTTACAAGCTCACCGCCGGTGAAGGCGACATTGACGCCGCGCTCAAGGGTTCGGATCGAGTAATCACCCAGCGAATCGTGCATCAGCGGCTCGCGCCCATCGCGATGGAAGGCCGCGGCGTGCTTGCCCGCTACTATCCCGGAGAAAAAGAGCTGACCATCTGGTCGTCTACTCAGATTCCACACTTGCTGAGAACTCAGCTCGCGCTGATGATCGGGATGCCGGAAAACAAATTGCGAGTGATCACCCCGGAGGTTGGCGGCGGCTTCGGATCGAAACTCAACGTCTACGCGGAAGAAGCTCTGCTTGGATGGATCTCCATGCAGCTCGGCAAACCGGTGAAGTGGATCGAGGGTCGCCGCGAGAACATTCAAGCTACCATTCACGGCCGCGGCCAGGTCGGTTATGTCGAGATCGGATGCAACAACGACGGGACGATAACGGGTCTTCGCTACAACGTGTTCGCCGATCTCGGCGCCTATCATCAATTACTCACGCCGGCGATTCCAACGTTGACCGGGTTGATGCTGTCGGGCTCATACAAGATTCCGGCGATTCAGATCAACGTGACCGGTGTGTTCACAAACAAGATGGCGACCGACGCATATCGAGGCGCGGGACGGCCCGAAGCGACTTATGTCGTCGAGCGCGCGGTCGATCTTGTCGCCGCTGAACTTGGGATGGACACGGTCGACGTGCGCCGCAAGAACTTTCCCGCGCCCGACGAGTTTCCTTTCAAGACGGCGACCGGTCTGTTCTACGACAGCGGAAACTACGACGCGGCGTTGGACAAAGCGCTGGAGATGGCCGGTTACAGGAATCTGCGTGAAGAACAAAAGAAGGGGCGCGACGAGGGGCGGTTGATCGGGATCGGTCTTTCCACCTACGTCGAGATTTGCGCGCTCGGCCCGTCTCAGGCGATGCCCGCGGGCGGATGGGAAAGCGCGACGGTAAGAATTGAGCCGACTGGCGCCGTAACTGTTTTGACTGGCGCCTCGCCGCACGGACAAGGACAGGAGACTTCGTTTGCGCAGATCGCGGCCGACGAGCTTGGCGTCGATCTGAACGCGGTCACTGTCATTCATGGCGATACGTCGATTGTTCAATACGGCATCGGCACGTTCGGAAGCCGCGCGACCGCGGTAGGCGGAACGGCGGTTTATATCGCCATCGAAAAGCTGAAAGAGAAGGCGACGAACATAGCGGCTCATATGCTGAAGACGGACGCGTCGAACGTAGTGTTCAAGGAAGGCCGGTTCACCAAACAGGCCACCAGAGCCGCTTCCGCGGGAGCTGCCGCAACTCCTGAACCTGATGTGCCGGTCGGCGAAGCGCCGGCGGGCGCGTTGCCCGAACCCGACGCCGATGGTGCGGGCGTGAGCATTCAGGATGTCGCGCTTGCGGCGCATATCGCTCGCGACATTCCGCCGGGCTCCGAACCCGGGTTGTCGGCTACTTACTTCTTCGAGCCGACCAACTTCACGTTTCCCTTTGGCACTCATATCGCGGTGGTGGAAGTCGATCGCGAAACGGGCGACATAAAATTCCTTCGCTACGTCGCGGTCGATGACTGCGGCAAGGTGATCAACCCGATGCTGGTCGATGGCCAGGTGCAAGGCGGCATCGTGCAGGCGCTCGGGCAAGCGATGTATGAGGAAATCGTTTACGACGAGCAGGGCCAGCTCGTCACCGGAACGCTGATGGACTACGCGCTGCCGAAGGCGGCGATGATTCCGTGGCTCGAACTCGATCGCACCGAAACGCCGTCACCGGTAAATCCGCTTGGCGTAAAAGGAGTCGGCGAGGCGGGAACGATCGGAGCTACGCCGGCGATTGTAAACGCGATAGTCGATGCGTTGTCGCCCTTCGGCATCCGGCATCTGGATATGCCAGTCCGGCCAGAAGCAGTTTGGAAAATTATCAGTAGCCACGCGTAAAAGAAAATCGCGCCCGTTCTCGGTCGAAGCTGTTAGATTGTCTGAGAGGCCATCAGTTATGTCATCCGAAAACATCGCCACGCTGACGAAGATGATTGAGTCTCTGCCCGATGCTACACAGGAGCTAGTCGTCGAGCATTTACGCGAATACCTCGAGGACCTGCGCGACGATCTGAGGTGGGATGCATCTTTTGAGAGATCACAATCACAGCTCATTGAAGCCGCAAGGCGCGCGAAACTTGAAATCGACCAAGGTCAGCAGAAGCCTCTGAGCTATGAACTCAGCGACACTGCCGTCCTTTTGGGAAGCCTACGGCCGTCTTGATGACTCCGTTCGGCAGAGTGCCAGAAAGGCTTATGCGTTATGGGCGAATAACCCTTTTCATCCCTCACTGCGGTTCAAGTGCGTAAACCGAGGGGGACAGCATTTGGTCTGCGAGAGTAACGGGAGGCTTCCGGGCCCTTGGCATTCTGAAGGGTGATACCGTCACCTGGTTTTGGATTGGCAGCCACGATGAGTATGAGCGGTTCTTCTCTTGATTCATTTAGCGAAGGAGGCGAGAAATGATACCAGCGCAATTTGATTACGAGACTCCGTCAACATTATCCGAAGCGATCGCGCTTTTGGGACAACACCCCGATGACGCCAAAATTCTCGCGGGTGGGCACAGCTTGATCCCCGCGATGAAGCTTCGATTGGCGACGCCACAAATCCTCGTCGATCTCGGCAGGATCAAGGACCTGTCTTACATTCGCGAAGAGGATGGGCAGATTCGCATTGGCGCGATGACCACGCACTATCAACTCGAGGCCTCGGATCGGTTGCGCGAGATTTGCCCGATGCTGCCTGAATGCGCGGCCCAGATTGGCGATGTCCAGGTGCGCAACAAGGGAACCATCGGCGGAAGCCTTGCTCATTCAGACCCCGCGGCTGACTGGCCCGCGGCCGCGATTGCGCTCAACGCCGAGATGGTAGCCGTAAGCTCGAGCGGCGAACGCGTGATCAAAGCTGACGACTTCTTTGTCGATATGCTTACGACCGCGCTTGAAGCGGGAGAGATACTGCGCGAGATTCGAATCAACGTTCCGAGCGGGAGCTTTGGCCAGGCTTACTTGAAAGTGCCGCAGCCGGCGTCGGGATTTGCAGTTGTTGGTGTTGCGGTTAATCTCACACGCAACGGCAGTGGCGCCTGTGAGTCGATCGGCGTCGCGATCACCGGCGTTGCGAAGGCTTATCGCGCGGCCGATGTTGAGAACGCGATTCGCGGAAACGCTCTTGACGACCAGACGATTGCCGCGGCCGCGGGTCACGCGACGGATGGTGTCTCGGTCAACGGCGACCTGTACGCATCCGAAACTTATAGAACCCATCTCGCCGAGGTGTACACTCGCCGCGCCATTGCGTCAGCAGCTTCAAGAGCGAAATAGTTCCGGGTTCAGGGTTCCGGGTTCAGGGTTCCGGGTTCCGGGTTCAGGGTTCCGGGTTCCGGGTTCAGGGTTCCGGGTTCAGGAGTCTGAGTGCGGAGTCTCTCGTCCAAAACCAGAATCCTGAACTCAGAATCTGACCTCAGAACCCGGAATTCAGAACCCAGAACCCAGAACCCTGAACCCGGAACCCTGAACCCGGAACCCTGAACCCTGAACCCGGAACCAGCTTCCCATGAAGATCGAAGGCACTCACGAAATCCACGCGTCTCGTGATCGAGTCTATCAAGCGCTCATCGACCCGATCGTGTTGCAGCGATGCATTCCCGGTTGTGAACGGTTGGAAAAAACCGGCGACAATGCATATTCAACGACGCTTCGCGCGGGAGTTGGCTCGATCAAAGGAGTGTTCACCGGCAACGTTCGACTTGAAGACCTGCAGCCGCCATCTCACTTTCGAATGATCGTGGACGGAAAGGGCCAGCCCGGATTCTTGAAGGGCTCAGGCGAACTGGATTTGGAAGAGCGAGACGGCGCGACCCTAGTGAGCTACACCGGAGACGTTCAAGTCGGAGGCACGATCGCAAGCGTCGGGCAGCGAATGATTCAAGGCGCGGTGAAGATGATGTCGGCCCAGTTTTTCACCTCGATCGAAGCCGAAGCTCAAACCGAATCGCACGAGCCGCCGCCGAAACACGACTTTTTTCGAACCGCCCTGAGATGGTTCTCGGGGTGGCTTCGAAGAATGCGCCGTGGGGTTGCTCGCTAGTATTTTTTCATCGAATCCTTCTTCTAATCTGCCGAGGCTACGCCAATGGTAATCACTTTTCAATACGTCGACCTGACCGTTGACGAAAGCCCGATGCGAGTTCTTGTTGCGGCGCCGAAACAAGAAGGCCAATATCCCGGCATCATTTTCTACTCGGATATCTTTCAATTGACCGGGCCGATGATTCGAGCGACGGCGCGTTTGGCGGGATACGGTTTCGTAGTCGCGGCGCCGGAGATCTATCACCGGATCGAGCCTCCGGGCGCGGCGATTCCATTCGACGATGCGGGCCGCGACCGCGGGCTTGCGAATGCAGCGAAGACTTCAGTCGCCCAGTTTGATGCCGATTGCCGCGCGACGCTTGATTACTTGAAAAGTCATCCGCGAGTGGCGGAAGGAAAGCTTGGCGCGGGCGGGTTTTGCATCGGAGGACATTTGGCGTTTCGCGCGGCGCTCGAACCTGATGTGAGAGCGACAGTTTGTCTTTACGGGACTGGAATTCATGACGGAAAACTCGGAAAGGACGCCGACGCCGGATCGCTCGCTCGCGCGAGCGACATTCGAGGTGAGTTGTTGATGATCTTCGGCAGCGCTGATCCTCACGTGCCTGAAGGCGCGCGCGCGAAAATAAAAGACGCGCTGGAGGAGGCGGGAGTGAAGTTCTCGATCAGCCTTTATGACGCCGAGCATGCATTCATGCGGGATGAAGGCCCGCGCTACGATCCGGTCGCAACTGATCGGGCCTGGATTGAGATGATCGATTTCTACAACGCGACATTCCGCCAAAGCGCCGTTTGATCGTAGCGCTCACTGCAAGGATCTCACACATCGCCGGCTCGAGACTGAACTACAGGAGGTCGCCATGGTTGAAACACGAATGAGTTGGCGTTCGCTCATAATAGCCACGACGGTTCTGTTCGCATCGCTGGCCACTTATCCAAGCCTCAACTCTCGCGCCAGCGCGCGCCAGATCAAGAAAGATCCGCTCGCTTCTGCGTATCGCACCGAGCGCAATGGATGGATCTACGTTCATCTCGAAGGCGCGCCGGAAGAAGTCGGCTACCAGCACGGCTATCTGCTCGCTCGCGAGATCAACGAGGCATTGAGAGTCTTCAAGGTATATGCGCCTCGCACTACGAAGCACGATTGGCAGTTTTATCGCGAATCGGCTCGGGAGTTGTTCTGGAAGAAAATGGGCGACGAGTATCAGAAGGAAATCGAGGGCATCGCAAAGGGAGCGAATGCTCGCGGTGTGAAGATCGACGCCGATGATGTTCTGGCGATGAACGGATGGATCGAGCTTGCGTCGTATTATGTGCCGTCGCTCCGTCAGGCGCGGCTTCAGGACCCCGAGCTTCATCAATCGCCGCCGCCGTCGTGCTCGGCGTTCATTGCAACCGGCAGTTGGACTCGCAACGGTGAAATTGTGATCGGGCACAATAACTGGACCGATTACGTGATCGGGCGTCAGTGGAACATCATAGTCGATCTGAAGCCCGCTTCGGGACATCGCATCCTGATGGATTCGTTTCCCGGTTTTATTCACTCGGGTGACGACTTCTACATTACCGGCGCCGGGTTGATGATTACCGAGACGACGATCACTCAATTCAAGGGATTCGATAGCGAAGGGCTTCCCGAATGTTATCGCATCCGAAAAGCCACCCAGTATTCAAACTCGATCGACGAATGGCTGAAGGTTATGATGGATCGCCCGAACGGCGGCTACGCCAACGACTGGCTCATCGGAGATCGCAAGACCGGCGAGATAGCGCGACTCGAAAATGGAATCAAGAACAACATCGTCGAGCGAACAAAGGACGGCTATTTCGCAGGCTCGAACTTTCCCGTGCACGAGAAAACAATTCGCGAGGAAACGACCTTTGACCCTAACGCCGTAAACTCGGCGACCGTCCGTCATCGGCGCTGGGATGACTTGATGAAACAGCACAAAGGAAAGATCGACATTAACCTGGCGAAGAAGTTCGAAGCGGATCACTACGACCTGGTTCGCAAGCGAGAAGCCGGATCGGCGAATACATTGTGCGGGCATGTCGATGTCGACGAGCGCGGTTTGCCTGAATGGGATTGGGCGAACTTCTTTCCTGGCGGAACAGTGAATGCGAAAGTCGCCGATGGTCAGATGGCATCGCGAATGACTCTTTGGGCGTCGGCGGGTCATCCGTGTGGTGTGGACTTCAAGCTCGAAGCATTTCTAAAATTGCATCCGGAGTTCGCGTGGCAACGTGAGATTGCTGGCGATATGCCGAGTGGGCCGTGGACTCAGTTTTCACTTGGTGGCCGCAGGCCGGGAGAGGAGACAGGCATCAGACCGGGTTTGCACAAGAATGATCGGGATCCCGAGGAAGTCATGCGTCGCCGCAGGGACCCAAGCGGCACAACGCAACGCCCGCTTCCCGGCGACACCAAGCCTCCGGAGTGATAAGAGGGCAGCAGACTGGAGTCCGCCGCCCCCATTTGTACTAACGCAACTGCAGAACGATGCCCGGCTTGTTCACGTTGATGTCGATCTCGTGTTTCTGAGTGCCGCCGAACATCCTGCCAAGAGTGCCGCTGAAGTAAAGCACAGCCAGCAGCACCAGCAAAAACAATACGACCGCGAGCGCCGTGATCGCGCCGCCCCCGCCTCCATCCGTGTGTACATGTTCTTCAATAATCCGTTCCGACATTTGTTGACCTCCTGGTTGAAGCTTGCCTTCGAAGGTAGTGGGGCAAACGCGATACCAAGCGGCGAATATCGCGAACTTCGTTGAAAAAGCACAAAACACGAAGGCTGTGGTGTCTGAATCTGAATTGATTCGGCAGTTGGTGTGTACGGCTTGAAAACACCTTGGCGGCTCTGGTCTCAACAAATCAGCGCCAAACTTCAATCTCTCAAGCTCGTGTAGTACGATGATGCTTTCAAATCAGACCAGTAAGGTGACGCAATGAATCAAACATACATTCGAGATGTCGCGGCGCATGTCGGCGAAGAGATTGTGATCAAGGGCTGGCTTTACAACAGCCGATCGAGCGGCAAGCTGATCTTTCCACAGATACGCGACGGATCGGGAATCATTCAGGGTGTCGTCTTCAAGAAAAACGTCTCCCAACAAGTGTGGAACGATTTCGAAAAGCTCACACAGGAATCCTCGATCATCGTGACGGGCAGCGTTCGGGCCGACGAGCGCGCGCCCGGCGGCTACGAGTTGGATGTTACCGGCGTCGAAGTTCTACAGGTCGCCCACGACTATCCGATAACGCCAAAGGAACACGGCACAGAGTTTTTGATGGACAACCGGCATCTGTGGTTGAGATCGAAACGGCAACACGCGATTCTTTCGGTCAGAGCGGAGATCATCCGCGCGGTTCGCGACTTCTTCGACTCGAACGGGTTCCTGCTGATGGACACGCCGATCTTTACGCCCGCGGCGTGCGAAGGAACAACCAACCTGTTCGAGGTTGATTACTTTGAAGATGCGAAGGCGTACCTCACACAGTCGGGACAACTCTACAACGAAGCAACCGCCGGCGCTTTCGGCAAAGTATATTGCTTCGGTCCGACTTTTCGCGCGGAGAAGTCAAAGACGCGACGGCATCTGACCGAGTTCTGGATGGTCGAGCCCGAAGTCGCCTACGCCGATCTCGATGACGTCATGTCTCTCGCCGAAGACTTCATCACGTTCATCGTCGGGCGTGTGCTGGAGAATCGGCGCAAGGAACTCGCCGAGCTCGAGCGGGACACATCGAAGCTGGAGTTAATCAAGCCACCGTTTCCGCGGCTTCAATACGACGATGCGGTGAAGATGCTTCAAGCCGCGCACGAGAAGGGCGAGCTCGAGAATCGATTTGAATGGGGCGGTGATTTCGGAGCGCCGGACGAGACTTACTTATCGAAACAGTTCGACCGGCCGGTGATGGTGCATCGTTATCCGGCCGCGGTGAAGGCGTTCTACATGCAGCCGGATTCACAGCGCCCCGAGCTTGCGATGTGCGTGGACGTATTGGCGTCCGAGGGCTACGGCGAAGTGATTGGGGGCGGCCAGCGCGCTGATAATCTGGAGTATCTCTTGAAGCAGATTCACGCTCACGGATTGCCCGAAGAAGCGTTCGATTGGTATCTGGATCTGCGCAAGTACGGTACATTTCCGCACGGAGGCTTTGGGATGGGAATCGAGCGTTGCACGACGTGGCTGTGTGGGATCGAGCACATTCGCGAGACGATTCCGTTCCCAAGGATGTTGTACAGGTTGAAACCATAACGAACGGTCTGATCTACCTCAGTTAGGAACCTCGAATCGAGGGCATCTGAAATGGTCCGGTGTTCGCTATTCTGGGCGATCTCCCTCGAGCGGAATGCAACGCCGACGATACCAATCATCCAATTCATCGACACGCCATCGATCAGCTTCAACAGCGAGCGCCATCTCTACGACATCGGGAACTGATGCGCGCAGTTCGATTCCGTTTCTGTGAAGGAACCGATCAACAAGAATGGTCGCAGTTCGCTTGTTGCCGCCGACCCAGGGGTGATTCTTGATCAGACCAAAACACAGCGTCGCTGCTTGTCGAATCAGATCTGCGTTTTCCAGATCCGCAGCGTGACGTGGCCGCGCTAACGCAGATTCAATCAGCGGCCGATCAGCGACGCCGAAGTTTGCTTCTCCGAGACGCCGCATAAGCATGATATGAAGAGTGACGGCCTCGGAGTAGACAAGATATCGAACCGGATCGGAGGATTTCATGGGGACTCTCAATCGGCCGATCCCTAATGCCAGCGCGATTGTTAATTCGAGGACGCAGCGAATCAGTCTCCAACTCGCTTCAGCTCTTCAAGCGTCACCCTGTACTTTTCATACATACGCTCGAAGTCTTCCCTCAACTCATCGGATGGTGGCGGAAGGATCTCCGTCTCTAAGACGCCTTCTTTGGGATAGAGAACCGCCAGTGATCCCGGTTGGACCCCGAGAGCTGCCGCCATTTCTGGTGGGATTTCCAGAACCCAGCCCGTTTGAGTCTTCTGCGGAGAAAGTATTCCTGACATGATAAGACCCTCGAAGTTCGGTTCATTCTAAGCGAGATCGCGCAGGCGTTACAAATCCGTTGCGGACTTGGCCGCAATGCGTTCGCAAATCACCAGTGCGGAGCTTATCATATTCCAGCACTTCAGTGAGAGTGACGCAACGCTAGATGACTCAAAACAGAGTGACAGTTTTCGGGGGCTCGCGGTGCGGGCCGGACTCGGCCGAGTATCACGAAGCGCTCAAGCTCGGGCGCCTATTGGTCGAAGCTGGTTTCGATGTTTGCTCCGGTGGCTACGCTGGAATAATGGAAGCCATCAGCCGAGGCGCGCACGAAGCGGGAGGCCACGTCGTAGGCGTTACGATGGAGCAGTTCACGTCCGCGCCGAATCCTTATCTCAAGAAAATCGAACCGACCGCGGATTTCTACTCGCGGCTTCAGATTCTGATCCGTGAATCTGTGGGATACATCGCGTTGCGCGGCGGGATGGGTACGGTTACCGAGATTTCGCTTGTGTGGAACAAGCTCATGACAAGAGTGATTTCTCCGCGTCCTTTGATTCTGCTGGGCGAATGCTGGCCTCGTACGATTGAATGCTTGCGCGAACACCTCGTAGTCTCGCAGGATGATCTGGCGTACTTATCATTCGCAGTCGATGCGGACGAAGCCGTCGCGGTGTTGCGCAAAGCGATCCTCGATTGAAAACGGCGGGAAATAGGCGCAATGATGAACTCCTGCAATCGCTCCAGCAAATCGAACCGCACTCAACGTCGCGGCGTATAGCCGATTATGCAAAGCCAGTCCGAAACTCGAGACTCATTCAAGCTGCTGGTGCTCGCTTCTCTTTTGACGCTCGCGCTATGGTTCATCCCGTTCGCGGGAGTCATCACCTATCCCCTCAGGCTGTTCGTGACGTTCATTCACGAAATCGGCCACGCGCTTGCGGCGCTTGTGACCTTCGGTGGAGTGAACCGGGTCGCTCTTGCCTGGAACGGCAGCGGAGTGACCTTTACCAAAGGCGGATGGGGACTGCTGATTTCGAGCGCCGGCTACCTGACCACGACTCTGTACGGCTCGGCCTTGCTTTTGATGCTGAGGAAACAACGCAACGCGAAGAAAGCGGCGATCGGAACAGGCGCGGTGTTGCTTTTGATCACAGCGCTGTTTGGGGGGAACATCGTTGCGTGGCTTGCGGGATTGATATTCGGCGGCGGCTGCCTGCTGTTGGGTCTGAAGGGCGCCCCCAAACTCGTTCACTTCTGCATGAGTTTTCTGGCTGTTCAATGTCTGCTGAACGCCTTCTACGATATGCGCGCGTTGTTGTACTTGTCGGCGTTCGATCCCGCGATTCCAACGGACGCTCGGAACATGGCGGAAGCAACTGGCGGCTGGCTGCCTCCGGTTGTTTGGGCGATCGGCTGGGCATTACTGTCAACGATAGTCGTCGTCGCTACGCTGGTGGTCTACTATCGAAGTCTGCACTCGCGTGCCGCGCTTGCTGAGATGCCGCAGCCGTCAATGATTGCGGATCATTCTACGAGCGTCGCGCAGCCGCGATTCTAATCGCGCCAAATCGCGATGGCTCAGTCGACTTACAATCTCTGAAATACGTTGCTAGAATTCACACGCAATATTTCATGGCACTCTTTCGCGTATTGAGCGTGCAATGGGTCGGGGGAAGTTCGGTAGATGATCAGACGAATAATCTGCGCCGCGGCGATGGCCGCGCTGATTCCAGCAGCTTCGAGAGCACAGACTGAGAACGCCGGGCCCCGGGTAACACCCGAGGTCGTTCTACAAACTGCCAGACAACACATTCAAAGAGGCGAGGATTGTTTGTCGCGCGGCGATGCAGGGTGCGCGCGCCGCGAGTTCGACAGCGCGCTCGATTCAGTGCTTGAATCCGGAATCGATCTGCGAGCCAATCAAACGCTGCTGGCGGGTTGGCGCGAAATGATAGAAGTGATAAACCGGCACGAGCTTGCGCCGCTGGTTGCGGGCGGAGGATCGTTTTGGAAGCAGCAGGAGTTTGACGGCCTGCCTTCCGAGGAAGAAGTTGTTGGCAGGCAAGCACCGATGGTGTCCGGCACTTTTCAGCAGCGCTTCACAGAGTTGCAGAAACGCTTCCGGGAAAAGTATGACCGCGATATCACGCTGACTGGAGCTGACCACGCCGAGCATCGACGACTGTACGGACCGGGAAGTGCTTATGACATTCGAGTGCGCGACCTCACTCGCGAGCAGGTGAAATTCATAATCGCGACAGGCAACGCGCTGGATTTGCGAATCAAGGATTTTTCGACCTGGGAAAGCGTTGCCGCTCACAATGCCAGAAGTCTCAAACTAGGGCGTCCATCTGACACGTTCGCCACTGGAATTCATCTTCATATTGATCGAATGGCGCTTCCCCAGGGCAGGAAACTGATTTCGACGCAGGCAGTGAAGTCGAGTCCGAGGCGCGAGGTTAAACCGTAATCGATGGCCTGGCGTGGACAAGAACGAAGAAGCGAGACTGAGCGGCGAGTCCTCGAACGACGCCGCACTATGCGCTATGACGCCCGCACGTTACTGATCATCGACGGAAGAACCTGGATCGATGCCGAAGGTGGAGAACGCCGGCGCAAGGTAAGGCGCAACGCCGACCGCTACGCGCTTGCAACAAGATTCTTGCAACACTCTCGTCCTTGAAAACTCTCTGCCTCTCTCATTCATGGAAGTCCTGGAAGTTGATCCCCTTGCGAGTTAGCCCGCGGACTTAATGAGGTTGGGTTGAAGTTTGCGAAGTCGGTCATTAGACTAAGGGCACTGCTATGAGCGGAATGAAATTTCGTCGAACCTGTTCAGTTTGCAACGCTACATTCTTTTCTCCCGATCGAAAGGCGGCCTATTGCCTGAAGTGCATGAAGAAGCGCGTCGTGAAACACGTGCCGGCTGAAGCAAAGGCTGGTCTTCAGACATCGCAGACGACGCGCGTTGCGCCTCGGCCATTCACATCGTCAAGGCCGGCTCTGGATGATATGCCAAGGCAAAGGCCGGCGCGCGCCGCCAAGATTGGGACGCTCACGCCGGAGCTGCGCGGGCGCATCCTCGAGATCTACGAGGAAGAATACGCCGAGCGGCCGGTGCAAACTCGCGAGATGCACGCGCAGATAGCGACGAAGCTATGGATCAAGCGGCAGCTCGTCGCCGATGTTATTCGAGAGATAACTCAATCCAAAGTTGCGCTGACCGAAGACCTCAAAGATCGCGCGATCGAGATGTATCAGCGGTTCGTCGAGAGCGGGCACCGGCCCGAGGGCGGCCGGCGGCGAGCAATCAGTTCCGCCCTGGGACTGCCTTACAAACAGGTGATGAAAATCATCCGTGAATGGTCGATGTCCGAGTACGAAACATCACCCACACCGAATCCGACGCGCCAGCAGCTCTTTGAGATTGAAAAGCTCTATTGGAATGAACTGAACAACAGGCGTTACGGGCTGACGGAGTTACCTGCGAAGATAGCCGAGGAGCTTGGCTACGTGAGCAGGTGGCAAGTGCTGAGGTGGCTCGATGTCCTTCACGATGATCAACGCGCGTTCGCAAACGTTCCAGATCCAACGCCGGAAGCGCAGCAACAAATTCTGTCCGCATACGAGGAATACTTACGCGCGTCTTCACCGCCAGAACACGGATTGCACTACAGCATCGCGGGTCAGATCGCAAAGGTCAGCCCTCGTCAGGTACACAAGGTCCTTCAGAATTTCAGACATAAAATGCGAGCCGAGTATCCCCTCGTTTAGTCATTGGTTACCGGTCAGTGGCTAGTCGCCCTGCACTCTTCCACTCCGATGACTGATAACCGATTACAATTGACTGAAGAGAATGAAACAGGTTGTCCAAAACTTTCGGACCGGTGAGTTGAAGGTCGATGACCTGCCGCCCCCGGCACTGCGGCGCGGTGGCGTGCTGGTGCGAACTGCCTGCTCGTTGATCAGTCCGGGAACAGAACGGACAATCGTGGAGACGGCGCAAAGCTCGCTGATCGGGAAAGCTGTCGGCAGACCCGATTTGGTTCGCCAGGTGGTGGATACATTCAGACGCGAAGGTCTCGCCTCAACCTATCAAAAAGTGAAATCGCGGTTGTCTCAAATGAAAGCTCTCGGCTACAGCGCCTCAGGTGTTGTGATCGCGGTCGGGGACGGCGCCGGGGAGTTTCGAGTCGGTGACCGCGTTGCGTGCGCGGGAGCCGGTTACGCGTCGCATGCGGAAGTAATATTCGTGCCAACGAACTTGTGCTGCAAGGTGCCGGACAATGTTTCGATGGAAGCGGCCTGTTACACGACGGTCGGCGCTATCGCGATGCAGGGAGTGCGACAGGCTGATCCTCGACTGGGCGAAGCGGTTGTCGTAATCGGCCTGGGCCTTGTGGGACAGCTTACGGTGCAGCTTCTGAAGGCCGCCGGATGTCAGGTTCTGGGAATCGACATCGATCAAACCGCGTGCGTCCGCGCTGAAAGGTCGGGTGCTGACAGCGTCGCGGGCGATTACGCCACGGCGCGGACTAAGTGCGCGGCCCTGACCCGAGGGCGCGGCGCCGATTGCATCATCATCACCGCCGGAACCAGGTCATCGGAGCCAATCGAGGAAGCGGCGGAACTGGCGCGCGATCGGGCGCGAGTCGTTGTTGTGGGTCTGGTGGGAATGGACTTGCCCAGACAAAGCTTTTACGCGAAGGAACTCGAGCTGAGACTGTCGCGGTCGTACGGGCCCGGCCGCTATGATCCCGAGTACGAAGAGAAGGGGACTGACTATCCGATCGGCTACGTGCGATGGACTGAACGGCGAAATATGGAAGCGTTCCTGCGACTCGTTGCTGAAGGCAAGGTGAACATAAGCTTGCTCACCACGCAGAGAATCGCGATTTCACAAGGAAGAGAAGCGTACGATCTCATACTCAACGGTCGAGAACGCTGCTGCGGAGTTGTCCTCGAATATCCGCACGATCAACAACAGCCGGAGACGTCCACGCCTCGCATCGCCGCAAAGGCAGCAGGAAGCGATACGTTGAGAGTGAGCGTCATCGGCGCAGGGAGCTTTGCGCGAGGAGTCTTGCTGCCGCTGATAAAACGTTCATCGGGGATTCAACTCCTCGGGGTTGCGGCGGCAACGGGAATCAGCGCCAAGAATACGTCCGAGCAGTTCGGCTTTTCTTACGCGACGACCGGTCACGAGGAAATACTGGATGACGAAACATCGAACGCGGTTTTCATAATCACCCGGCACGATTTGCACGCGCAGCTCGCAGCCGGAGCCTTGAGGCGCGGTAAACACGTGTTTGTGGAAAAGCCGCTCGCCACAACCGAGGAAGGTCTTCGCGAAGTTGTGACAGCCGCGCGTGAATCGAACGGATTGCTGATGGTTGGCTACAACCGCAGGTTCGCGCCGATCGCGCGTGAGATCAAAAAGAACTTTGACTCGCGCGTTGGGAGAATGACAATCGTTTATCGGGTAAATGCCGGCCAGCTTCCTCGCACTCATTGGGCCAACGATTCAGACGAGGGCGGAGGCCGGATCATCGGCGAAATGTGTCACTTCATCGACTTCATCCAATATCTAACCGATGCATTCCCCGCGCGGGTCGGCGCCGAAGCCGTGTCTGACAGGCAGTCTGAAATCATCGACGATAGCGCGGTTGTCTCGATCTGGATGTCCGACGGCTCGATCGCGTCGATTGTTTACACGGCCAGCGGGGATACCTCGGTGCCGAAGGAGCACGTCGAAATATTTTGCGACGGCAAAGTTGCGGTCATTGACGATTTCAAAACCGGTTACTTCGTAGCGAACGGCAAGAAGACAAGCCTCGGAGGAAGCACACAGGACAAGGGCCACGCCGCTGAGGTTGCGGCGTTCTTCAATGCGGTGAGAGGTTCCACCGGCGCCCCCATCGAACTCGAATCCCTGGCCTCGACCACGCTCGCCACGTTCGCAATAGTCGAGTCGGCCAGGACCGCTTCAACGAAGCAAATCGAGATTCGTTCGCTGTTCTCATAGTCCGGAGGAGGAATGATGAAACGAGTCAGTTTGGTTTCATTGCTGCTGATTATCGTCGCAGCAATCCCTGCTGCTTTTGCTCAGGGTTCAGCCAGGGTAATCAAAGTGAAAGCGGGCGAATCCTCATACAAGATCAAGCGAAGCGGCACGGCGCAAGTCTCGGTCGTAATTGAGATCGACAACGGTTATCACATCAATTCGAATCGGCCTTCCGATAGGAACCTGATCGCAACCGCGCTGAAGATTGAGCGCACCGCGGGCTTAAGCGCGTCGCCCGTGATTTATCCAAAAGCGAAGCTTGCGAAGTTCGATTTTTCACCAAAACCACTTTCCGTATTCGAGGGCAAGACCGTTCTCAAGCTGACCGTGCGGGCGTTGGCTTCATTGGCGCCGGGGAGCCACGAATTGAAGGCCAAGCTCACGGTGCAGGCCTGCAATAAGGAGCAATGCCTCAGGCCGCAAACGGTCGATGTGAATATTCCCTTACAAGTCGAATGAATAAACGGCGGTGGCCGCATAGGGCGATTCTTTCTTGCGGACCCCGGAGCACCGCACTATCATGCTGCGTGATGTCGAGGAATAGGGCGCAAGGTTTTTATGACTGCGTTGAAATGACAGAACTCATACCGGATAAACCAGTGTCCAGCCGTGGCCCGAAAACCCCGAGAATTCTCCCCGGATCCGAAATGCTATTCTCCCTTTTTAAGTGCGTCCCGGGTGGTGATGCTGAAGACGCAATCTCCCTTGCGTTTCCCCGAACCAATTGATCCAAAATGTCTGAAAATGTAGCGACAGTTGCGGAACGTTCACTCAAGTCTGAAGCTCGCGGGCGGAGCTCTCTTGCGATTGCGTTGCCCGTTGCGGCGCTGGTGCTCGTCGACGTCATCCTCTCACTGACCGCGTTCATCATTGCTTACAAGCTTCGACACGACACCGATGTATTTCTTTGGCGACACCGAAGGTCATTCCTGCCGGTCGGCGTCTTCACGGACTTTGAGCCCTACCTGAGTTTTCTGTTCTTCGTGCCGATTGTGCAGATTTACATGCTGCGGAGGTACGGGCTCTACAAACTGCGCGGCGAGTTTTCGTTCGGGAACGACCTGGCGAAGATCTTCAGCGCGACTACGCTTGCCGCGCTGGTGCTGGTGCTGATCGCGTTTTTGTTCAGGCAGGGCATTTCTTATCGAGACGGGCACATTGTCTGGCTGGATTTTTCATTCTCGCGTCTGGTCTTCGTATGTGACTGGCTCATATCGATCGCTCTGTTCTGGGCCGCCAGGTCGATCGTTCGGGTTATTCAGATAGCGTACCGCACCGCGGAGGGGAACCTGATTCCGGTTGTAGTTGTTGGGTGCGGCGAGATGGCCCAGGTGTGCATATCGGAGATCTCTGAGAAGCGGCGCCTTGGATATAAGCTCGTTGGAGTCGTCAGGGCTCGCATCAATGAAGACATCTCCGCCGTGACCAATTATGGCGTGAGAATGCTCGGCGGGTTGGACGACTTGCCGGAGCTTGTCAAAAGGTATGGCGTCGAAGAAGTGTTGATAACCGATACTCGAATCAGCCCGCGAAAAATGTTCGAGGTGCTGATGGAGTGCGGGCGCAACCATCACATCAAATACCGCGTTGTGCCGAACCTGTTCGATTGCCTGCCCGGGAAGACGGAGATCGCGACCATCGGCTCGCTGCCGATGATCGGGCTGTATGAAGAGCCGCTTCGCGGGGCTCAGCGCCTGGTGAAACGCGGCATAGATGTGTTGGTGTCGGTTGGGCTGTTCCTGGTCACGTGGCCTTTCTGGGCGGCGCTGGCGATCCTGATCAAGCGCGAATCGAGCGGGCCCGTCTTTCTGAAGCAGGAGCGAGTCGGGATGGACGGCAAGGTTTTTCTGATGATCAAGTTTCGGTCGATGATGGACGGCGTGGATGATCAGGCTCACAGGGAATTGATGAAGCGGACGATCAACGGGGAAGACGCAAACCAGGGGTCACCCGACGCGCCGGTCTACGGCAAGGTCAAGGATGATCCGCGATTGACCCGAATCGGAAGCTGGATGCGCCGTTATTCGGTTGACGAGCTGCCGCAGATTATCAACGTAATCAAAGGCCAAATGAGCATAGTCGGGCCGCGTCCTCCGATTCCCTACGAGGTGCGTCATTATAAAGACTGGCATCGAACTCGATTTCGCGTGCGCCCCGGTATAACCGGTTTGTGGCAAGTCAGTGGAAGAAACCGGCTTCACTTCGAAGAGATGGTCAGGCTGGACATCTTTTATATCGAGAACTGGTCGCCCTGGTTGGATGTGAAGATAATGCTCAAGACTCTCCCGGTCGTACTAAGGGGAGACAACACCTACTGATCCCAATCAGAGATGTTATGGCAGGCCCAAACTCACCGCGAGTTCGTCTCTATTTCGCACCAGTGTAAGTTTGAGTGATCCATGCTGGGTTGAGAACAGCAAACGGAGCTGGGACACATTTCGTACGGTCGCATCCTGTATTCCGACTATGACATCCCCTGCTTTCAGCCCTGCGCGTTCGGCCGGACTCTCTTTATCAACGCTTGAGACTAAGACTCCCGCTTGTGCGTGAAGTAATGTCGCAACCTGGGCGGTGATATCGCGCGCAGTGAAGCCCGCGGAAAAACGCACATCGCGAGTCGCTTGCTCCGCGGTGAAGTCTGGTCCTACGTATTCCCCGGGTGAAGTCGCGGGTTGAGGCGGGGCGACGGCGCTTTCCGGCCCGAGCACGCGCAGGCGTTCTTGAATCTGCCTGATCTCAATCGCAAGCTCGCGGATCGCTTCGTTTGATTCCTTTGACGGTGGGCGCTTGAAATAGCTTCGATAACTATCGCCAAGCTCCGCCAGCCGCTTATTCAATTGTTCGCGCTCTGAAAGCGCAGGTCCGAGCGTTTGATCCATCGCGGTCAATATCGAATCAGGATCCGTGACAGCGCGCGGGCCCAACACGGCTCTAATTTCGAGTGGTTGTCGATTTCGCAGCGCGCGCAACTTGATCGCGTACCCGGCAGGCAACGGCGCCAATATCGCTTTTAGATCCGCCAGCCCTCCGACCTCAAAATCATCGAAGCCAACAATGACGTCGCTTGGAAGCAGCCCCGCTTTCGCCGCGGGACTCTCTGAGGTGACCTCTCGCACGACCACCCCTGCTTTGTGCTCGAGCCCCAGCTTCAACGCATCCGCATCGGAAAGCTGCGCGGCACTGTAGCCGAGAAAACCGAGTCCGCCGGCGGGCACGTTGTCTTTCTTCTCGATGACCCTTTTGGCGATGGTGTCACGTATCAATTCGATCGGATATAGATAAGCGCGTCCGAACCCCGCGTATTGAGCCATGCCCAGGACTTTGTTGTCAGCTGTCACCACAACACTGCTGTCGCAACGAGCGAGAAGATTATCGGACAACAGCGTGAATGCTCCGCGCGCTTTTGAATACATGCTCTCGAATACGTGACCTTGTGAAACGGCGATTACAGGCGAAAGATAGAATCTCTCGCTGACGACTTTTGGAGCTACGTCGCTGCTCAGGATTCTTACCGGCGAGCCGTTGACCGGACTGCTTGCTGTGTTTACGGACGGGAATGCGCCCTTTAGCGAAGCTACGTCAAGAACCGCGAAACCGGTAGCAAAGTCGATGCCGATCAGTTTGGCATCGACAGTCGTTCCGTCAGCGGTCGTGACCGCCAGCTTGTGATCCTTCTCCTGCAAATCGAGATAGGCGAGGCGCGTCACCACGTGACCTTGATTATCGACTACGAGGCCGGTGGTGATGTTGTACATATACTGTGGAGCGCTTCCCGAGATTCCGACCCGGAGTTTTTCTTCGCGCATCAACGCGACCATCTTCTGTGGATCGATGCCATGAACTACCGAGACCGCCCATGGTATTGTGGATCGCGCTGGCTTTTCGGCCTGCGGAGTCTGGGCCATCACCGCCGCCGCGAACATCAAGGTCAACACTGTCGCCGCCACTCTACTCATCAGACTCCACTTCCTCGTTCCCACTTTCAAAAAGAAGCCCCAACGTTTCGGACCGGCTGTTGTTTTCCCGCGCTCACGTAGAGGAGGGGTTGAGCGCCAAGGCTCACCGTTGGCATTTGAACGTCCGAGCCACCGTTCTGTCCTCGAACCAGCACTACTCCGAGATCGTCAGAGGACACCGTCTCGCGAGCGCGACCGCGGCCGATGGTTGGCGCAGCAAGCCGGCCGGAGCCGATTCGCTGCCCTATGACGACGGGAGTCACGCGCTGCGGTTGTCGGTGATTGTCGGCGACGACTCCGCCATCAGCCACCGGTTGAGCGGAACGGGTCCGTTCGGATTGATCGCTCTTTGTAGCTGGTGCCGTGGCCTGCTGGCTCTGCGTCAAGTTGCTTGAGAAGATACCGGAATACTGTGCCACCAATACGAGCGCGGTCACGCCGGCCGTCGCTGCTCCAAGCCGAAAATAGTTAGCGGGAACCAGCCATGAGAGCCACCCCCGATTCCTCGTCTCAGCCAGACGCGCTGCGAGCATTGCATCAAAGTTCATCGGCGCTGTGACCCGAGCTCCCGACCCGAGCAGATTTCTCAACCCCGCTCGCTCGGCCGAGAACCGTTCGCAATCGCGACACGCGTCTACGTGCTGGCTCACCTCAAACGGCAGCAGATTCGGATTGTCTGCCTCATCGATCAGTTCCCTTATGCTTTTACAACTGTTCATGTGCTCACCTGTTTCAAATGTAAGCGCTCAACTTCTCTTTCAGAAGATTGCGCGCGCGGTTGATTCGTGACTTCACTGTTCCTTCAGACAACTTCAACGTTTCGGCGATCTGGTCGTAGCTCAAACCCTCGACGTCTCGCAGAACAATCGCCGCGCGATACTTCTGCGGCAGCGAGGTGATGGCACGAGCGACGGCGTGCCGGCGTTCGTTTGCGATCAATGCTTCGTCCTGGAGAACATTCAAATCCGGCGGATCCATCTCGACGGCTTCGCCGTCATCGTTTGTGTAGGGCGAGAACAGCGAAACCATCTTGCGCCGCTTGCGTCTTCGCAACTCGCTGATCGCCAGGTTGGTAGCAATGCGATAGATATAAGTTGAGAAGCTGTAATTCGCCTGGTAGCGCGAGGCGCTGGTATAGACGCGAATGAATGTTTCCTGGGACAATTCCACGGCTCTGTCGTAATCGTCCAGCATCCGGTAGACGAAATTGGTTATCGGATTGCGGTACCGGCGCACTAGTTCTTGAAACGCGACTTCATCGCCGTCGCGAATCGCGGCAAGCAGCTCGTGATCGTTTGCTGCTTCTATCGACCGGCTGCCGCTCAGTTCAATCGCTTGCGCCTGGTGAGTGACTGCTGTCATTCGGCCCGTGTCTTCCTCTTTTGGGGGGGTTCCCTACGGCTCCATAATTATACCCGGTTTAATCACGTCCGACTAACCGCAAAGTTCCCAAATGTTTCCTTTGCCGCTACTTGCACGGCAACTTCGCGGACGCGTTGGTTGACAACCTCGTCCCCAACTATATAATGAATAATCTTTTGCGCAGACACGTTTATTGCCGTCAGTAGCAGTAGAACGGGCTCTCGGGCGGATCAAGTCGGGATGAACATCGTGGTAGCCCACATAAGCGAGGAAGATGGACTTACGATCCACCACGTCTATCCTGAGGGCGAGCCCGATCTGAAGAGCGATGATACCCGGCTTATCGGCGGTACGGAGTTGAACCTGCAAGCTACTCGTGGCGGAGACGAGGTCGCACTTGTTGGGGTGGTCACAGCGCTGGTTGGATTTGAATGCGATCGCTGTCTCGGGCCTTTATCAGTACCGGTTCGGCAATCATTTGATCTTCTGTATATACCTCCGCTGAAGATCCAGGAGGAGCGTGAACTCGGAGTGGACGATCTCTCCGTGGGCTTCTATCAGGGAGGAGTCATTGACGCCGATGATCTGGTTCGTGAGCAGATCGAACTTGCGTTGCCGATGGCCAGACTATGCAGCGAGGGCTGCCGCGGACTGTGCCCGGAATGCGGAGCCAATCTGAACGAGCGTCAGTGCGCCTGCGAAATCGAAGAAGTGGATGCGCGATTGTCGGCACTGAAAGAATTGAAATTCAAATTAAATTGATAACCAGGAGTACATAATGCCAAATCCGAAACGGAAACATTCAAAGTCGCGCACGGGCAAGCGCAGGGCTCATGATCATCTGACTCCGCCGGCCGTGGGAAGCTGTCCCCATTGCGGCGAGCCTCGCCTGCCGCATCGTGTGTGTCCCAAGTGTGGGTTTTACCGCGGCCGCGTCGTCATCGAGATGAAAGAAGAAGAATAGTCGAATTGCCGATTGCCGATTTGCGATTGCGGATTTAAGAGAGTTCAGAGCAACCTCTAATCGGAAATCGAAAATCGGCAATCGAAAATCGGCAATTCGCAGGTCCTTATGCTCAAGATCGCAGTGGATGCCATGGGTGGCGATTACGCTCCGACGAGCGAGGTCGAAGGCGCGCTCGAAGCCGCGCGCGATCTGGGAGTCGGCGTCATCCTCGTCGGCAGATCTGAGCAAATTCAGGCGGAACTCGACAAGCATCGCAGGAGTCGCGCTCTCGGGAGCGGTCGCGGAAACTGGCGAAGCTCGAGCATTGAAATAGTCGATGCTACGGAGGTCATCACGATGGATGACCCGGTCGCCATCGCGGTCCGAAGGAAGAAGAACAGCTCGATACGCGTGGCTGCCAAGCTGGTTCGAGATGGCCAGGCCCAGGCTCTTGTCAGCGCGGGCAACACCGGCGCCGTTATGATGATATCGAAGCTCGTCATCGGCGCGCTTCCGAAGGTCGATCGCCCCGCGCTGGCCGCCGTCCTTCCCACTCTCGCCGGACATGGAACCGTTATCCTGGATGTCGGCGCGAACGCGGAATGCAAGCCCGCCCACTTGTATGACTTCGCCGTCATGGGTTCCCTCTATTCGAGCACGGTGGTCGGCGTCACCAATCCGCGAGTCGGCTTGCTGTCGATCGGCGAAGAAGAGATCAAAGGCAACGACTTGACCAAGGAAGCCTTCAAGCTGCTCAAGAACTCATCGCTAAACTTCGTCGGCAACGTCGAGGGTCGCGATATGTACACGGGACAGGTGGACGTCGTCGTTTGCGACGGATTCACGGGAAACGTCGCGCTAAAAGTCAGCGAAGGAGTGTTCGAGTTCATAATGCGATTGCTGAAGCATGAGTTGAAGGCCTCGATTCAAACGAAGGCTGGAGCGATGCTGACTCGCCCCGCGTTCCAGAAGTTCAAAGAGAAGCTCGACTATGCGGAGTACGGCGGGGCGCCGCTGTTGGGAATCAAAGGAGTCACGGTAATTTGTCACGGCCGCTCGAACGCGAAGGCGATTCGCAACGCGATAGCGGTTGCGCGGACTTATTGCCTCGGCGAGGTGAACGGACGGATAGAAGCGCAGTTGGGAGCCGCCATAGCCGCGAGTCACGACGGGCGCCATTAGTCAGTAGTTAGTAGTCCGTAGTCAGTAGTTCGTAGCTATGAACCAATGAATAGGAGACTACGAACTACGGACTACGGACTACGGACTACGAACTACGGACTACGGACCACGGACTAATGACTACTGACTAAATATGCGAACAGCTTTTATTTTTCCGGGTCAGGGCTCGCAGCACATTGGAATGGGCAAGGAGTTAACTGAAACCCAGCCACTCGCGCGGGCAGTGTTTGAGGAGGCGGATCGGGTACTTGGGATGCGGCTCTCCAGCTTGTGCCTCGAAGGCCCCGAAGAGGAACTCCGGCTCACCGTGAATACGCAGCCCGCGATTTTGACAACTTCCATCGCCGCGCTGCGAGTGCTCGAGAGCCGCGGCGCGAAAGCTGATTTTGTAGCTGGACATTCGCTGGGCGAGTACACGGCGCTAGTGGCCGCGGGCTCTCTGAAATTCGACGATGCCTTGAGAGCGGTTCGAAAACGCGGATTGTATATGCAGGAGGCGGTGCCGCCGGGCGAGGGCGCTATGGCCGCACTGATCGGCATTGATATCGAAGCGGTGCAATTGATCTGCAATGAAGCTTCGACCCTGGGAGTCTGCTCGCCGGCGAACATCAATTCTCCGAACCAGACAGTCATCGCCGGCCATCGTCGGGCGGTCGAAAAGGCAGTGATTCTGGCAAAAGAGAAAGGCGCAAAACGCGCGGTAATGCTTGCAGTCAGCGCGCCGTTTCACAGCGAGTTGATGAAGCCGGCCGCGGAAAGGCTTGCAAGCGTGTTCGCTGAGATATCGTTCTCGGATTTGAGCGTGCCGTTGGTTACCAACGTTGACGCCCAGATGATAACGACGGGCGATCAAGCGCGAGAAGCGCTGCTTCGGCAGGTCGCGTCACCTGTTCGGTGGAGCGAATCGATCAGGATGCTTCTCGAACAAGGTGTGACGCGATTCATTGAAGTGGGACCGGGCAAAGTTCTTTCGGGATTGGTCCGCCAAATAAGCCGGCAATGCGAGATACTCAACGTCGAAGACGTTGAGTCGCTTGATGCCGCGGCGGCGACTGTAGGACTATAGGACGACAAGACGGAATCGAGAGCTTGGGCATTCATCCGTCATCGGTCATAATCGGTTTTGAACTCTTGCGGCCTCGATTTTCGGTAACTCAGTTTGTTGCCGGAAATCCACCGCATCTCGAAAAATGACAAGCTGAAGTTTGTCTGACATTCTGGTGGGAGGAGCTAACGAAATGGCTGAAGGTTCCGTTGAGGAAAGGGTAAAACAAATAATCGTCGATGAACTTGGAGTCGACGAGGGCGAAGTGACCGCAAACGCGCGGTTC